>MTKW01006716.1_pt1 | contig 46061 bp, 45 predicted proteins | sample 1042761 | NCBI WGS metagenome assembly MTKW01 (sample SAMN06205366, study PRJNA360243) | anaerobic digester metagenome | biome: Wastewater treatment plant; feature: Anaerobic digester sludge; material: sludge; isolation source: anaerobic digester fed with sludge from wastewater treatment plant ... | reverse complement strand
ACAGAATAAAGTTATTGGCAACTGGGCCAACTCTTCCTTCAATCGCCTGTCTCTGGCATCCAGATAATAGTTAATTCCGGCATCACCGAGTATAATCATTATATCTTCGGTTGTGGTGTCATAGTACTCACAAAATTCAACAATCCGGTCAAAATCGCCATGTGTATCCCCTGTTAAGACAATCATTGTTGCCCTCCTTTTTGGTGGCTTTCAGTTACTCAAGATAATATCTCCTTACTACCCCTTTATAAAGACTGGTGGATAGTCCCTTAATGTACATATTATAACATATTGCCCTGTGCCGTGTTCCCTACACTGCTTACTCTATTCTATCTTCTCTTTTCACCATATTACCGCTCCCCTTTCAAAATAACTCCACCACAATCCTTCATTGCAGAAAACCTATAAGCAATTAAAGGGACATACGCCCCCATTGCTACTAAAGCTCCCGCCGTAAAGGCAGGAGCTTTATTCTTCATCTTACTTACATATATCTGTACTTTGGCCGGTTTGAGCTGCTACTATGCAAACTGCGCCATATTTTTCTCTTAATTTTGGCTTTTCTATCTTACCGGTTGGATTACGGGGCACTTTATCAAAAATTATTCTCCTAGGCCGTTTATAACGGGGTAAGGATTTACTGAATTCCTTGATCTCCTCTTCTGAACATTGGACATTTGGTTTTAGTTCGATAATCGCCGCAGCAATCTCACCCAAGCGTTCATCAGGTAAACCGATCACAGCCACATCCTTGATGGCATCATGGGCTCTAAGGAAATCCTCTACCTGTACCGGATAAATATTTTCACCACCGCTGATAATCACATCTTTCTTACGATCTACCAGATAGATAAAACCATCTTCATCAACTCTGGCCATGTCTCCGGTAAAAAGCCAGCCGTCTCGTAATACAGCCGCAGTAGCCTCTGGATCCTTATAGTAGCATTTCATTAGGCCCGGTCCCTTAACTGCTAATTCTCCAACCTCCCCGGGAGGTACTTCTACACCATTGCCATAGGCAACCTTAGCTTGCCAATTGTAGCCTGGAATACCAATAGCCCCAACCTTATGAATATTCTCCACACCTAGATGGACACAACCAGGCCCAATGGATTCGCTAAGACCATAGTTTGTATCATACTGATGATGAGGGAAGTATTTTTTCCACCGTTTGATAAGACTTGGCGGCACTGGTTGGGCTCCAATATGCATAAGTCTCCATTGTGATAATTCATAATCTTCCAGCTTAACATCCCCACCTTCAATAGCGTCCAAGATATCCTGGGCCCAGGGGACTAGAAGCCAGACGATAGTAATTTTCTCTTCAGATACAGTTTTGAGGATCCATTCCGGCTTTACGCCACGCAACAGTACTGCCTTACTGCCGGAAAGCAGACTACCGAACCAATGCATCTTCGCCCCTGTATGATACAGAGGTGGCATACAAAGAAAATTATCTTCTCTAGTCTGCCGATGGTGATTCATTTCTACTTCAGCAGCTTGCATTAAGCTACTGTGAGCATGCAAAATGGCCTTGGGAAATCCTGTTGTTCCTGAAGAAAAATAAATCGCAGCGTCATCATCGTCTGTAATCACCACATCTGGTGCCTCTGAACAACAATTAGCCGTCAAGCGATCATAGCTTTCAGCAAATAAGGGACGGTTTTCCCCAGCAAAGAAGAGCATTCTCACCTTGGGTATCTGTGTATGGATAGCTTCAATGCGATCGATAAATTCAGGCCCGAAAATTAAAGCCACTGTATCGGATAATTCCAGGCAGTATTTGATCTCTTCTGCTGTATAGCGGAAGTTTAAGGGGACAACCACAGCCCCGGCTTTTAGAATACCGAAATAGATTGGTAGCCATTCTAGACAATTCACCATCAAAATGGCTACTTTATCACCCTTTTTGATTCCTCTTTTGATTAATAGATTAGCCAAACGGTTGGCCTTCTCATCAAAGACTTTCCAATTTATATCCCGGCGGTATTCACCGGCAGGGTTATTAACGATCAGTTCGTACTCTAACCAAGTAACATTATCCTTCTCCTGGAGATCCATATTGATCTCGGTCAGGCATTTTTCATGTCCGTACAATCTGGCATTGCGAGCCAAAATATCTGTGATAGGCATAATAGTATTTCCTCCCGTTCTACCTTCCTACAATTTTGAAATTATAAATAATAAGCTACTTTTTTTAATTATAACCATCATTATATAGCTAATCAGCCAGTTTATCAACAACCACCTACTGGCTTTTTATCTTTTCGCCTTACTCACTGAAGGATTCTTACTCTGTCCTTATCCCTCTGTCTGGTTCATTAGGCTTGGTTTGCCCTAATTAAATCAGATTTGGTGCCTTTTCCGCCAGGCCTTAAAACGTAACCGTTCCACTGCCTGAACCAGCAAGTCAATAGGCAGTACCCTTACTAGAATACAGCGAATGATAAAAATAAAGGAAGGGTAAATACTTCTCATACCTAGGCGCAAGCCCCATTCCATACAGAAAGCTACGTAATCGGCCGTCTGGCGTGGGAAAGGTACCGGCGTATCATCCCCTCCGGCTTTGCGGAAGAAAGCAGTCTTGGTAGCCACAGGATACACAGGGATAATCTTTACAGTCCCTGGTCGTTCCATTCGATAGGTTCTGACGAAAGCATCTAAAGCAAATTTTGTGGAGTTGTAGAAGGCAAAACCGGGCAAGACCATTTTTCCCAAGGCAGAGATGGTCACCATGAAAGTTAGGGGTTCTACTCGATTAGTAGTAAGTTTCTGGAGGGTGTAGAGAGGCGAAATCACATTTGTAGCGTAGATCCGTTCAATACTCTGCCAATCCGGTGAACCGATAGGCCCGTAATAAGCAAAGCCGGCATTAGCTACAAAAATATCTATACCGCCTAAGAATCCTTCCGCTTCCTCTAACATAGCATCCAACTCATTCTGTTTGGATATATCACAAGCGATCGTGTAAACCTTATCTCCATAAAGCTTTTTGAGTTTCTCCGGATTACGGGATACGCCAACCACCTTTGCTCCTGCTTTTATTAGCCTTTTTGCCAAGGCTAGTCCTAATCCCGAAGAGGCTCCGGTAATCACTATTCCTTTGTTCCGCAAATCCATTGTTCTGACCTCCCTCCAGATTCACAGAGCATATCTTATGTCCTGCTTATGCACCGGTCACATTATGTGTGCTTGTAATAAAAAATGGCTAACTGGGTTCTATCCCTTAGTTGTAGCTTTTCCAGTATTACACTGATGTAATTGCGTACTGTGCCTTCACTTAGATAGAGGGTTTCAGCTATTTCTTTATTAGACAAGCCATTGGCCACTTGAGTAATAATCTGTATTTCTTTTTCACTTAAATTAAAAGCGGTCAGATCGGATTTTCGCAGGCTATCACCATGTAAAGTTGGAATCTTCGAGACAATCTCCTCCCCGAAAACCCGTTGCCCTAAGTAGACTGCTTTCAAGGATGGAATTAAACTCTCGTAATTTTGTTTTAAGATATAGCCCTTAGCCCCGATTTGAAAGGCCTTGACAATGTATTCGTTATCAGAAAAGGTGGTCAGAAATAGGATCTTGGCCTGTTGGTCCTCCTCAATAATCTTCGCCCCTGCTTCAAGTCCCGACATCCCGTCCATCCTGATGTCCATCAGCAGAATATCCGGCTTTAATGCCCTATAAAGTTCTATGGCTTCCTGACCATTGCTACCGATACCTACTACCTCAAGGCCGGTTTCGGCTTCTAGAATCATCTTCAAAGAGGACGATACCAGTTTATCATCATCCACAATCACTATGTGCATATTCTAAATCCCCTCCTTCGGCACCGAGATAAAGATGGAAAAGCCTTGCTCTGTACTGATATTAATATTTCCGTTGAAGGATTTAATCCGGGTGGCCATATTTTTTAAACCCATCCCCTCTTCAGGGTCATAAGCTTTTACCTGCCCGTTATCTCGAATAATCAGTTGATAAAAACCCGGGTGCTCTCGCAGGATGATCTGGGCCTGGCTAGCATTGGAATGTTTCATGATATTGGCTAGAGCTTCCTTGATTATGGCAACTATGGCGTTTTTGAGTTTCCTGCCGGGTTTGTTGTACAAACCATATTCATAGTTAATCTCGCAGAATGTAAAGTTCCTCAAAAGCTCTTCTATCTGAGTATTCAGGTCAATTGATTCATCATAAAGGTTATGGACACTGTCTCTGATATTGTTCATGGCATGGGTCAGGGTATCTTGGAGTGTCTCTAAGTGCTCCCGGACTTTGTCATCCTGATTGATGGTCAACAAGGCCCCGGACTGTAATATGGCACTGGAAAGCAAATGGCCCACATTATCGTGAATCTCCCGGGCTATTCTATTTCGTTCATTTAAAGTCGCCATATTTAACTCATTATCCTGATTTTTGATCAGTTCTTGATTATGTTTTTCTAATTCAAGGGACATTTCCCTAGTGGTATCCCTTAGCTTAAAATATTTCTTCTGAAGATTCTGGATTTCTCCTAGCTGATAGCTAACCCAGATAGCAAGAACCACAAAGATAATCAAGATACTGCTAAGCAGCCCGGAAACATTCTGGGCAAATTTCACTAATGGTATTACTGCCAGCAAATTATAAGCCTTATAGCGACCAAAAAGCATATCAAAAGCGATTAAAGGCAGATAGAAGATCAACTGAGGAAAGAAAAAAGCCAGGGCTGTATAGCCTAAGGTCAGGGCGACTATTAATCTTTCATCATCAATTATGCTTAATAAGCCACTAATAATGATAGCAATCAAAAGGGTGGACACAGTTCCCGGGCATTCACTCTGCATCAGAAAAAATACAGTGCAGCCCCCGAAAATTATCAGCTTATCTAATAAATTCATGTATCTCAACATATTATCCATTTCCTTCTGTTATCTTAATGAATATTCTTCTTAATTCAGAATATATCACTTCCTCACAGCAAGTACAATCAGTATCTTCCTGCCTTGGTCTTTATTGGATACGCCTGGGGGGGATATTAGCAGGACGCAAAATCATGACATTTGTCATTTCAAGAAGTGACCGACGACACTACAAGGAAGTTCTCCGGCAAGCTATGCTAAACTTGAGAACAATAAAGGAGGTAGCTTAAATGATTCGTGTAAATAATCTAGTTAAACGATATGGAGATTTACTGGCCCTCGATCATCTATCTTTCGAGGTTAAGGACGGAGAAATCTTCGGACTATTAGGACCTAACGGATCCGGAAAAACCACAGCAATTAATTGTATTTTATCCTTGCTCAAATACGACAAAGGTGAAATTGAAATATTCGGTCAATCCATGACCCCCGAAGCCTACGAGCTAAAGCGTAATATCGGTATTGTCATGCAAAATGTAGCTGTATATAACGAATTAACTGTCTATGAAAACATTGATTATTTCTGCGGTTTATATATCAAGGATAAAAGCTTAAGAAAAAAAATGGTCTCAGAGGCACTTGAATTTGTGGGCTTAGGGGATTTTACTAAGTTTTATCCTAAAAAGCTAAGTGGTGGCTTACTGCGAAGACTAAACATTGCCTGCGGTATTGCTCACAAACCCCAACTGATCATCATGGATGAGCCTACGGTAGCTGTGGATCCACAAAGTAGAAACAAGATCCTAGAAGGCATCCAGGAATTAAACAGGCAAGGCGCCACAATAGTTTACACTTCTCATTACATGGAAGAAGTAGAACAGATCGCCAGCCGGATCATGATTATTGATAAAGGCAGGGCTATCGCCACTGGTACAAAAGATGAACTGAAGGCGATGATTACTCTGGGAGAAAAAATCAGCCTGGAGACTTACCAGATATCCCCTGAACAAATAGCTAGACTTCGGAAATTGCCCAATATTTTGTCAGTTGAATATCAAAATCAAGTATTGGTAATCAAGTCTAGTAAAGGTAGCAACAATCTGGAAAATGTCCTGGACTTTATCAAAAAAGAAGCTATCCAGTTCGGTAAAATCTATTCCGAACTGCCGACCTTAAATGATGTTTTCCTGGAAATCACCGGCAAAGAATTAAGAGATTAAGGGGGGATATGTATGTTTACTCATATTTTTCGCTATCGACTGAAATGTCTTTTGCGTGACAAAACAACTATTTTCTGGACTATGATCTTCCCTATCGCTTTGGCAATATTTTTTAATATGTCGTTGGCCAATATCAATAGCGGAGAGGCCTTTCGAGTCATCAAGGTTGCCGTAGTTGATGATGCTAATTATCAGCAAGAGGAATATTTCCAGGCAGCCTTAAAGACTGTTTCTGAAGGCGATAAACCCTTATTCGATCTGACAGTTACTTCTCTAGATAAGGCCAGACAAATGCTAGAGGAAGATGCAATAGCCGGTTATATCCTGGTCCAATCACCTCTTAAGTTAGTTGTAAAACAATCAGGCCTCAATCAGAACATAATCAAAAGCTTTCTGGATAGCTACCAACAAACATCCTCCTCTATTAACTCAATCTTACGGACTAGTCCTACCAATCAAGCAGAGCTATTGCAAGCTTTAGGAGAGCAACGAGAATACCTAAGGGAAGTTTCAGGCACTAGTGCTGAACCCAATAATGTCCTCAACTATTTTTACACTTTGATTGCCATGGCTTGTTTTTATGGCGGCTTCTTGGGTATGCGTGAAGTTACGGATATTCAGGCTGACATCTCACCACTGGCCGCCAGGTTCAACCTAGCTCCTGTCCATAAGCTCAAAGCATTTTTATCCAGTATCAGTGCCTCCTTTGTCATACATCTGGTAGAAATGTTACTACTCCTTACCTTTCTGCGGTTTGTGCTTCAGGTGGACTTCGGATCTAAAACCAGCTATGTCTTGTTGACTACCTTAATTGGTTCTATAGCAGGGATATTCTTTGGGGCTCTGATATGTGCTTTAGTGAAGAAATCAGTCAACATGACTGTTGCCATTTTAATTGGGGTTACTATGACCGGTTCCTTTTTGGCCGGTATGATGTATCAGAATATGAAATATATCGTCTCGCAAAATGTTCCCCTTCTGTCTTACTTAAACCCAGTCAATCTCCTGACTGACGCCTTTTACAGCCTATACTATTATGACAGTTTGGACAGATACTTCTTAAACATTGCTATCTTAAGTATCTTCGCAATTATCTTCTGTGCTGGAACCTACTTGATAGTAAGGAGGCGGAAATATGCAAGTCTTTAAACTTTGTCTGAAAATCCTCCGGAAGATGATCCCCCTATTAATGGTTTACATTATAGTCTTCCTGACGATTGCCTTGATAATGTCCGCAAATATCTCAGAAGAAGACCCCCAAGCTAAGGGTTTTACCCGAAACAAACAAACCATTTGCCTAATCAGTGAGGAAGAGAGTCCTTTTATTGACGGTCTAAAGCAAGAACTCAGTAAGGTTGCCAACTTCGTGAACCTGCCCGATGAAACAGAAGCCTTACAAGATGCCTTGTATTTCCGGAAAGTCTCCTATATTCTACGCGTACCCGACGGATTTACGGATAGATTTTTGAAGGGAGAGAATGTCCAACTGGCCAAAACAATAGTCCCAGCCTCCTACAGCAGTACCTACATCGATTTAACTGTCAGTCAATACCTTTCCACAGCCAGACTTTATCTACCGCAGATAAATAATATTTCCCAGGAAAAATTGGTGGAAAACATCAGACGTGATCTGGCTGTTGGTGCTACCGTTGAACTAATGGATTCACCTGAGAAAGCTGTTAATCATAGCTATGCTAATTATTTCTTTAACTATCTGCCTTACTCCCTATTGTCCGTGCTCATTCTAGGTATCTCAGCCTTAATGCTTAGCTATAATGATAAGGAACTGAAAAGAAGGAATGCCTGTTCTCCAGTAAGTAGTTTTAGCTTTAATATGCAGTTCATCCTAGCCAACCTACTTTTTGCCTTCATCTCTTGGTTTATCATTGTAGGATTCTGCATCATATTTAACTTAGAGAACAGTTTTAATCTTAATACCCTTTATTTTATCTTAAACTCTATTGTCTTTACCTTATGTGGGACTAGTCTCAGCTACCTCATTGGCAATGTAGTCACTAATTCTAACGCCGTTTCGGCCGTAACTAATGTGGTTTCTTTGGGCTTGTGTTTTATTAGCGGCGTCTTCGTACCAATAGAATTCTTAAATGATGTAGTTTTGAAAATCGCCAGTTTCACACCCACCTATTGGTTTGTCCAAGCAAATAACAGAATTGCTGCTTTGACTGTTTTTGATTTTGATCATCTGAAACCTATCTTCACTAGTATGCTGAATGTCTTTGGTTTTGCCCTAGCCTTTTTGGTTATCGCCTTGATAATTGCCAAAAGAAAAAGATTTGAATAGACTTAAATAAACTAATACAGGAAGAAGCCATCTACTTGCTTTCCTAAGCGGGCAGATGGCTTCTTCGTCCTTATGCTTTTTTACTTATTATTCTTTTTTTGTTGTATTCACAATAAGGGCTCGTCTCACTTATTGAGCCGCTGATTCCTTCTTAGAACCAATACTTAAGAGTAAGTTGAGGATGATTCCGAAGATTGCTGCTCCTGCAACACAAGGAACAGAGAGTCCGAAGAAGGGGATATTACCACCGAAACCATATTGTCCACCTAAGCCAATAACCATAATAGTAGCGATTACTGCAATATTCTTGGCGTCAAAAAGGTCTACCTTCTTTTCCAGCATAATAGCCACACCTTGAGCAGCAATTGCCCCAAACAGATATACTTCAAGTCCTCCAATAACTGCAGTAGGAATAGCATAAATGGCATTTACCAAAGGTGTGAAACAAGCAATAATCATGGCGATTATTGAAGCTGCGATTAACACAGGTAGGGAAAAAACCTTGGTAATAGCCATAGCACTAATATTCTCACCATAATTTGTACCGGCCGGACCACCGACAAAGCCGGAGACAATGTCACCAATACCGTCACCGATCAGGTTTAAGCCTAGTAAGTCTGCAATATTGTAACGCTTAGAGGAATTTTTCTTCTTAGCTAAATCGTTTACATAGATATCTAATTGGTAGATATGAGCAGTGGATTCCGGTATTGTAGCAATAGCGATAGGCATAATAGCCGCTACAGCCGGCAAGGTTGGCTTAGGTAGTGTGAAGACGGGTAAGGCAAAGATTCCACTATTTGCTGTGTTCGGTAGAACCTTGAAGAGATCAATACCTGTAGCCGCTCTAATTATGAGTGCTGTTAGACAGCCAAGAATAGGTCCCAGCAGTAACGGTAGCTGTCCCCAGAATCCTTTCAAGTAAACAGAGAACAAAATGGTCGAAATTAAGGTAACAAGAGAAATTATCCAAGCCATATTACTGGCTAAAGCAATTTGTGATTCAGCAACGCTGATTGTTCCGGCAGTATCAATGGCAATAGAAGCCGCATCCTGTAAGGCAGTACCTGCTAAGGTCAAGCCAATAACCATAGCTATAGGACCTGTTACAGAGGCCGGCAATACTTTCTCAATAGTGTCCCGACCAAAGCCTTTGACAATCAGACCTGCCGCAATGGAAACAAAGCCTGACATTACAATACCAAATTGAGCAATGGCAATCTTATCATTTAAAGCATAGCCAGCCAAAGCTTCTGAACTCATTAGACCGCCGATAGCTGCCACATAAGAAAAACTGGAACCATAATAAAGCGGGATCTTTCTACCAGTGACGAGAATAAAACAGATGGTAGCCAAACCGCTGGCAAAGATAGTCGTGGAAATATGAAAGCCTGTAATAATTGCCACCGCAACCGTGGCTGGAAACATTACAATTACTTGCTGTACTGCGTAAAGTAAAAGTTTCCATAGTGGTGGTCGTTCATCAGGAAGATAACCTATTCCGCTAGTTTGTCCATTTTTTGCCATGCTAACAACCCCTTTTATTTTTTTATAATTATGAAACTCATTAAAAATAGTCTTGTCTGCAAATATGCAAACAAGACTTTTTTAAACATAGTTATCTTGATAACTATTAACCTGTATATAATATCTTGTCGGCATCTCTGTACCACTTTAAAGATACATTTTCAATTTTGCGGTATAAATATTCCTCATATACAATACCACAAAAGCCGACAAGGTAGTAGATTTTTTTTAAATATTTTTTGCTGTTTGACCGGTAGATAATTTTGCTTGATATTGATATGTTTTGATAGCCAAAAACAACAAGATAGCAAACCTAAATAATCCAGTCCAATATATAAACCAGTAATACCCGGTAAGGTTTCTAATTACAGATATTAAGGCATTGGCCGCAAATAAAAATAATCCGATAGATAATAGCTTATTGTGCTGCTTAGCAAAAGTAAAAAGTAGGCCCAATATTAATCCGTAAAAAGTTAGAGCACTAAGAAAACTGCCAAATCTACCAAAATTGAAGAAGAATAATAAATACTGTACCCCTAAACATAGATAAATTATAAAATTATCAAAGGGTAACAACAACCTAAAAAATGGATTTTCCGCAAAAAAAGATAAGACTATGGTGCCAGCCTTTTGATAATTATTCATACTGTTCCCCCTCCAAGCGAATATTCCAATCAGTTGTATTTTACATTATTTGGTTATTTTTGTCAACGGTTAGGAAAGGGGTCTCCTGTGCTGTGAAAAGGTTTAAATTGTCCACTGATTATGGATAATGCCAACTAACTTCCAGTCACCTGCATGATGCTGGAACACTAAGCGCAAGCTCTGCCAATCCATACCCTCATACTGAGGATCAAAACCTGGGAAGTAATACTCCACTACAATTGCATCAGCATATACCTCAAATTGATTTTCTAACATATTCCCGAAGCTTAATACCTCGTTATAGCCAATTTCTTTGGGATTAGCGAAATCTGCAGTGTAGATAAAGCTCTCATAATACTCAGCCGGTGTAAGATTGATTTCCTCTCCGCTGCCGTCATAATAGCCCCAGAGATAGACCTTTTCGTCCTGGAAGAAGTTCTCCAATTCTTCAGGCTTAAAGACCACATCCCCTTCTACTGATACATTTGTATATGGGGTAAATCTTACTCCTTTTTCCGGATGAGCATATTCAGATAAGCTTTTAAAGTCTTTATCCTTAACTGCTTTGATTACCTTTTGAGCAGTGGCTTCAATAATAAATTTAGCCTGTTCAGGTTTAATAATTCCTTCCTCGGTTTTTTCCAGGCTATTGATATCTTCTGTTTTTTGGCCACTGTCTTCTTGACCAATATTATTTTGCCCTATGTTATCACTAGGGGTTTGAACACAGCCGGAGAATACTATAGCCACTGCTATACATAAAACTGCAATAATAATTTTCGTTAGTTTTTTCGACTTCAATTAGAACACTCCCTCTAAACTGAAATATACTTACACTCTATAGGCGTATAAAGTGAAGTTTTTGTTCCTGAAAGCACGAGGTAAAAACTGGCCCCCGTACAATATCATTATCGGACACATTACATTGTAGCATCCAGCGGGTTTTCGCCGGTTAGAGTTGGATTTCTTGACCTAAAATATATCTTTCAACAATATTTCTGTCATCCCCGGCATAACAGAATCGTTCTAGTCTTTCAACTGAAGTTAAGCCTACGCCAGGCAAATTATTATCATCAATAACCAAGGCATTAAAGCAATAGCCCTCTTCAAAGGCTCCCACCTTATCAAAATACCTGCCGCCAGAACGAGTAGCCATATAGAAAGCCTCTGCCAGATTAACAGCTCCCCACTCCTGGTCATACATAGTCCGAATCTTCGAAAGTTGGATGGTAGCTGCGATCCCACGGGCAATTGATAGATTGGCTCCCGACCCAATATCACTACCTAAAGCCAAATTAATTCCCATATCTAGTAGCTTTTTGACCGGCATTATCCCACCAGCATTAATGTTAACTGTAGCCTCGGGGCAGTGAACAGCCAGGCAGTTAGGATTCTTCATTAACTCTAGGACATCATCATCCATGAAAATACAGTGAGCCATAATCGTCGGGGTTTGCCCTAAAAGGTTATTCTGGGCAAAAATTTCTGCCCCATTCTTATAGTTAGGGAATAGCTCTTGCACAACTTTCATCTCATTCACAGCTTCACACATATGAGAATGTACCGGCAGACTATACTTTTGCACTAACTTGCCCAAGCCGGCCAGTAATTCTTCGCTACAAGTAATGGTGAACCGTGGTATGATAGCCACTTGATTATTACCACTTCTCCCCAAATGTTCTGTAATAAATCTCTCCGTCTCCTTAAGGGATTGTTCGGTGTCTTCAATGTAGTATTCCGGGCTATTCTGATCCATATTCAGCTTGCCGCTAAAAGCAAAGAGCCCTCTCTTTTCTAGGAGTTTGAATAAAATACTTGAGGCTTCATAATGTATGGAAGGAAAACAATTTACCTGCAGAGTTCCCTGGCGTAAAAGTTCTTCTACGAATAGACTATATACTTTTTCAGCATATTCGGGATCACTAAACTTGGACTCTGATGGGTAGGTATAAGTGTTGAGCCAATCCAGAAGCTCCTTGTCCATACCTAAGCCTCGCTGCAAGAACTGGGGTGCATGAACGTGCATATCACAAAAGCCAGGAATAATTAGCCTATCTCCCCAATCGATTAGGTTCTCCTTAGGAAATTCCGCCGGTAGTTGGCGATAAACCCCGCGGATAATTCCATCTTGTACTAGGATATAAGAATTGTCCCAGCTAAGTAAAGTATCTTTGTCCTGACTATAGAGTATATTGCCCTTGTAGGCTCGATATTGACTGTTTTTCACGATTATTTCCCCTTTTTTTATATGAAAGATATTTTACAATATTGAAAAAGAATTTTATACTTAAGTACGGATATATTAGATAAAATAATAACGTTAGATAATAACAAAAAATTTGGAGGAGAAAAATGGAGAATGAACTAAAGAAAAAGTATGGATTACCAACTGCTATCGCTATGGTAGTGGGAATCGTCATTGGTAGTGGCGTATTTTTTAAGGCGGAGACCGTCTTAAAAGCTACCGGCGGAAATATGTCCCTTGGCATCGCTGCCTGGCTTATTGTAGGGCTCATAATGATCATCTGTTCTTATACTTTCGCTACTATGGCCACAAAGTATCAGAAAATAAATGGCGTAGTGGATTATGCGGAAATGGGAGTAGGTAAAACCTATGGTTATTTAGTAGGTTGGTTTATGGCCACAATCTATACTCCTTCCATAACTTCGGTGCTGGCTTGGGTTTCAGCCCGCTATACCTGTGTTCTACTGGGATGGGACATTACCGGTGGTTCCTGTATGACCATCGCCTGTTTTTATCTAATCTTAAGCTACGCTATTAATACACTATCACCTATTCTAGCAGGTAAACTTCAGGTTACAACCACCGTAATAAAGTTAATTCCCTTAGTGATCATGGCCGTGGTAGGAACCATTATCGGTCTAGTGAACGGCATGATGGTAGAAAATTTCACCAATGTGGTTCAAGTCGGCAGTGGAACTGGCGGTGGCCTCTTTTCTTCCATTGTGGCTGTAGCCTTCGCCTATGAGGGCTGGATAATAGCTACCTCCATTAATTCCGAACTTAGGGATTCTAAAAAAACTTTGCCTCTAGCTTTAATCTTAGGCTCTCTAATCGTAGTTGCTACCTATATTGCTTATTATATCGGTCTTGCCGGCGCTGTGCCTACAGCTATCCTAATGGAAAGCGGAGAGGCTGGTGCAAAATTAGCTTTTCAGAAGCTCTTTGGTTCCCTTGGAGGCTCACTGATTTTTGTCTTTGTAATAATCTCTTGCCTTGGCACTCTTAATGGTCTGATGATGGGCTGTACCCGGAGTTTTTATTCCCTGGCTTATAGGAACACCGGTCCGGCAACAAAAACCTTCAAACAAGTAGATCCAGTCTCCAATATGCCTGGTAATTCAGCAATCATGGGACTTCTGGTTACTAGCATCTTATTGCTATACTTCTATGGAGCTAATCTAACTGACCCTTGGTTTGGCCCCTTTAGTTTCGATACATCTGAGTTACCTATTGTCACCCTGTATGGTATGTATATCCCTATCTTCTTCATGATCATGAAGAAACAAAAGGATTGGGGGATTTTTAACCGCTTTATTATGCCCTTCCTATCTCTACTTAGCTGTGTATTCATGGTTGTTGCCGCCTACCTGGCTCATGGTAAGGATGTATTCTTCTATCTAATAGTATTCATAGTTGTAATGCTGGTCGGAGTAATATTTTATCGCAAAAATTCTTTAGCTTAAAAGCTATTGTAGTGGATTTTATTATACAGTAAGTCCTCGTCTTTATAAGGTTTTTTCTCTTCAGCCGGGTATCCGACGGCTATAATACATTCTGTTTCATATTTATCCGGTATGCCCAAAGTTTTTTTGACATATGTATCAGCTTTTGTCTGATCAGCTCCATATCTCTCCCTAACTTGAATCCAGCAGGAGCCTAATCCCTGGGAATGACAGGCAAGCTGAATAATAATTGACGCGATAGAACTGTCTTCGACCCAGACATCACATTTCTCTGGATCAGCAAGGACCACAATACCCAAGGGGGCAGTTGCCAAAAAATTAGCACTGTGCTCCTTACATTGAGATAGCTGCTGTAATAAATCCTTGTCTGTAACGACAATAAACTCCCAGGGCCTGATAGAGCGTGAAGATGGAGCCAGTAATGCACTTTTTAAGATATATTCTAGTTTTTCTTTTTCTACTTCTTTCTCTTGAAACTTTCTAATACTTCTTCTGGTTCTGAGCAATTCATACATCGTGATTAACCCCTTTCTCAATTAACACTTATTATCTTTTGCTACAGGCCTTTTGTCTAACAGTTTTACCAGCTAAATCTAGTATACAATAAATTACAGCGACTGATACGGAATTCCGGATCAGTCGCTGTAGTTCTTTTACTATACTTTTTACCAAGCTATTCTATTTCTCTAGATTTTATCTAGAGAAATTTAGTTAGCTTTAGTAGTTTTCTTTCCTTACTTCGAAGAAGCTTTGAGGATGAGCGCAGACAGGACATACATCAGGCGACTTCTTACCCATTACGAGATGTCCGCAATTCCTGCATTCCCACATGGTTTCTTCTGATTTTTCAAATACTTTCTTCACTTCTACATTATTAAGAAGTTTGCGGTATCTTTCCTCGTGAGCCTTCTCAATATCTGCTACCATTCTAAACTGAGCTGCCAGAGCGGTAAAACCTTCTTCCTCTGCTTCTTTGGCAAAACGATCATACATGTCTGTCCACTCATAGTTCTCACCTTCCGCAGCTTGAAGAAGATTTGCTGCCGTATCTCCCAGTTCTCCTAGGGCCTTAAACCATAGCTTGGCATGTTCTTTTTCATTGTTAGCTGTTTCTTCGAAAATAGCTGCAATTTGCTCGTAACCTTCTTTTCTAGCTACAGAGGCAAAATAAGTATACTTGTTTCTTGCCATAGATTCACCAGCAAAAGCTTCTAATAAATTCTTCTCAGTTTTCGTACCTTTCAAGTTCATCCTATCCACTCCTTGTTAATGATAATTATTACTGTTATTAATATATCCTATGCCTCTAGCTTTGTCAAGAGCTGGTATTAAAAATTTGCTAGCAACACCTATTTGTCCTCTAAACATAAAATAATGTAGGACTACTCTAAACCTTAGAAAGGATGAACCAAAATGTACTACGGTTATCTCCCCTTCTACCCTTATTATAATAATCTATTAATGTATAATCCCCATCTATATCCCATGCCTAATTGGGGCCAGCCTCCAAGCAATTATCCCTATAATTGGAATCCATATCTTGAATTAAGAGATTATGGACCAGAACCCTATGTAGTTAATATTGAACGGGCAACCCTGCAAAACAATACTTTTCGTACAGCATTGTGGACAGGAAAATATCTGCAGCTTACCTTAATGAGCATTAATGTCGGGGATGACATTGGTTTAGAAATGCACCCTGATGTAGACCAGTTTATTCGCATTGAACAAGGCCAAGGGATTGTCTTAATGGGAGATTGCAAGGATAGGGTAAACTTCAAACAAATGGTATCCGATGATTTTGCAATATTTATCCCTGCCGGCAAGTGGCATAATGTAATTAACACTGGCAATACGCCCCTTAAACTATACTCGATTTATGCTCCACCGGAACATCCTCATGGCACTGTCCATAAAACTAAGCAGGATGCCGAACATCACCACTAAAAGATACCGCAAATAAGAACCCCACCCATCNNGGGTACCCGGGAACCTTGTTGTATTCACAATAAGAACCCGCAGTAGTATAAAACCTCTGGTCATAACGAACCAGAGGTTTTTTCGTCTTATATTGTACAGAAGTAAAAGGCAATATGATAAAAAACTATATTCCCATATCTAAAAGGGGCAAAATAAGGGAAGATAGCATCTTAATTAAACTGAGACTTTTTTAGCATAGATGCCGCTTCTTGATCTAGAACTACTGTGGCATCCCCATCATAGATCTGGATTGCTGATGCTGTAACCTCAGTAGTCACCGGGCCTTCTAAGGCCTTGGCAATTATCTCTGCCTTTTTATATCCGTTAGCTAACATAACGATACTTCTGGCCTCTAGAATTGTGCCTATTCCCATGGTAATTGCGTAATGAGGCATTTCCTCACGTGGTATGCCGGCTTTCTTATAGAAGGCCTCATAATTATCATCTAAGGTTTGCTGCGTTAAAGCCTCTACTCTGGTTCTTGATGAGAGAGAGGAGCCCGGCTCATTAAAGGCCCAATGGCCATCTCTACCTATGCCCAGCAACTGTAAATCAATTCCACCGGCTTTGATAATTTCCTCTTCATAGGCCTTACAGAACTCTTCAGGATTCTTCGTTAAGCCATCTGGGATAAAAACATTTTCCTCTTTGATATTAATATGTTTTAAAAGCTCTTCGTACATAAACCTGGCATAGCTCTGATCCATGTTATAAGGCTTAGATAAATCCAAACCTACACCTAGATATTCATCGAGGTTGAAAGTTTTTACCCTGGAAAAATCTAAACCTTCATTGTGTAGCTTAATTAATTCCTGGTAAGTACCTATCGGAGTACTGCCAGTGGCAAGTCCTAAAACGCAGTTAGGCTTTTTTCTTATTAGATCAGCAATCAAATTGGCCGCATATTTGCTCATTTCTGAATAATTTTCTTTAACAACAATTTTCATGGACATTCACCGTTTCATTTCTAATATTCATTCTCTATGTTAGAACTAATTGCGATTAATTACAATGATATATCACTGTAATTTCACTACTATCGCTTAAAAATTACCGAAACAGTCTATTATTATTTCCAAGTAAGCACCTTTGCCAAGCCATCGCCTATTGCAGGCAATCACAAAGAAAACGCTGGGTTTTTATTATCCCAGCGTGAACAAAAAATCTAATATGATATTCATGATATTCCTCTAATAAGAAAGTAGAACTCGATCGTTGGCAAATTCTTCGCCGCTTACTTGGCCGAAACGTTCTAAGAGGTTTTCCACAGTGAGTTTTTTCTTTTCCTCACCTTCAATATCTAAGATAATTCTCCCATCATGCATCATAATCAACCGGTTCCCGTATTTTATGGCGTCACGCATATTGTGGGTCACCATCATAGTCGTCAAATTACCCTCTTCCACATACTTTTTACTTAATTTTAGGACCTTATCAGCAGTTTTAGGGTCAAGGGCGGCAGTATGCTCATCTAATAGTAGAAGCTTTGGTTTTTTCAGAGTCGCCATTAACAGGGTTAAGGCTTGACGTTGACCACCTGATAGTAAACCGGCTTTATCGCTTAGTCTATCCTCCAACCCTAATTCCAATGGCTTTAGAAGTTCTCTGTAAAGGGCTCTCTCTTTATTGCTAATACCCCATTTTAAGCCACGGCGTTGCCCACGACGGAAGGCAAGAGCCAAGTTTTCTTCGATGCCCATGTTAGCAGCCGTACCCATCATCGGGTCTTGAAATACACGCCCCAACATGAAGGCACGCTTATGTTCAGGTATCTTAGTCACATCTACACCGTCTATGATGATAGAGCCTTCATCAACAGTATGGACACCGGCCACACAATTTAGCAAGGTAGATTTACCGGCACCGTTGCCACCGATTAAGGTTACAAAATCTCCATTTTTTAAAGTTAAGCTCACATTACGAAGAGCAATATTTTCGTTTACAGTTCCGGCATTAAAAACCTTATATACTCCGTTTACTTTTAGCATTACTCCACCTCCTTAAAGGAGGCTTTAATGGGGGGTAGGTAGCTTTTAAACACCGGCAGTGCTAAGGCAACAGCCACAGTAATTGCCGTAAATAACTTCAAGTCGTTAGCAGGCATCCCTAGTTTAAGAACAAGAGCGATAATTATCCGATAGGTAATTGCTCCTAATACCAAGGAAATCAAGCGCCGGAAGAAGTTCTTTTTACCAAAAAGCACTTCGCCGATAATAACTGAGGCTAAACCAATCACGATTGAACCTGTTCCCATCTGCACGTCTGCAAAGCTTTGGCTTTGGGCAATCAAGGCACCACTTAAAGCTACTAAACCATTGCTTATTACAAGACCTAAGATTTTCATTAGATCAGTATTGATTCCTTGAGCCCTAACCATATTAGGGTTATCACCAGTGGCACGGATGGCACAGCCGATTTCCGTACCGAAGAACCAGTATAATATGCACACTACAGCTATAACACAGAGCAAGCCAAGTAAAATAACAGCATTGTTAGGACTTAAGCCTAAGTTTTCAAATACAGTATATACAGTGTCCAGGCGTAACAGTGAGACATTGGCTCTTCCCATAATACGCAGATTGATGGAGTATAGGCCGATCATTGTTAATATCCCTGCCAATAGTGCAGGTATCTTCAACCTAGTATGCAATAATCCAGTAACCAAGCCTGCCAGCATACCGCCTAGTATGGCCAGAAGGGTTGCTAAGTATGGGTTTGCTCCCACACTTATATAATGAGCCGCAATAGCAGCACCCATAGCAATACTGCCTTCTACGGTAAGATCTGCAATCTCTAAAATCCGATAAGTAATGAAAACGCCAATGGTCATTGTGGCCCATAGTAAGCCAAGGGAGACCGCACCTAAAATGATTTGTTCCATAATATCCACCCATTTCTATAGTCATACCGGAAACACTGTAATTACCGTTTTTTTATGTTTATTCGTAATATACAACATACTCTTTTAAATCTGCCGGAATCTCTAGGCCAATGTCCTTTGCAACAGTGCCGTTAACAAGATAATCAAATTTATCTGAAGCCTCAATAGGCATTGTGGCTGGTTGGGCTTCACCTTTAATAATTTTTACAGCCATTAAACCAGTTTGATAGCCTAAATCACGATAGTTTATTCCCAGTGTTGCCAAGCCACCACTTTCACACATTCCAGCCTCTCCCACGATTACAGGAGTTTTTGACTGGGAGGTTACACCATGGACTAGGGGCATAGCTGAAGCAAATACATTATCTGTAGGAATATAGATGGCATCACAGATATCTACAATAGATTGGGTTGCTTGCTGCACTTCATTGGAAGAACTAACGGTTACTTCAACATAAGTAAGACCCCTCTTCTCAATGGCCTCTTTGGCAATCTTGGCTTGAAGGATTGAGTTGTCTTCGTTTGAGGCATACAGCACTCCTACAGTTTTAGCTTCTGGAGCTAATTTTACTAATAGTTCAATTTGCTCATCAATAGGGTTCATATCTGTTGTTCCTGTTACGTTACCACCTGGTTTTTCATTGAAATCCACTAATTTAGCAGCCTCATAATCAGTGATAGCAGTTCCTAAGATCGGGATCTCCCTGGTCTTTCCTGCAATTGACTGGGCAGCAGGGGTGGCAATAGCCAGTACTAGATCCACTTTGTTACTGACAAAACGGTCACTGATAGTAGAAAGATTACTAGGATCACCTTGTGAATTCTGATAGTCAATATTGAGCTTTTGGCCTTCAACATAACCGTTATCCTTTAGGGCCTCAATAAACCCTTCCCGAGCCGAGTCTAAGGCAATATGTTCCATATACTGAACTATACCTACAGTCACCATGTCTCCAGCCTGATTATTAGTTTGGTTGCTCTCATTTCTGCTGGAATTGGCATTATTGCAGCCAGCAATGCTGACCAGCATTATTAGGGAAAGTAAAAGTTTCGAAATCTTGGCAATTTTCTTCATTTTCTCATACCTCCAAAACATAATTATCTATTCAATTAAACCCTCTTATAAAGGGTATAATTGCATTTATGGGAAAAAAAATCGCCCCTGAATAACAGGGGCGAATATTCTTCGCGGTACCACCTTGTCTTCGTTGTAAAATAAAATACTTCTACAACCTTAGTAAGCAACCAACATTGCTCCTCCACGATAACGGTTGGACTCCGGCACCACCTACTGGACTAAAGTCTTTCAGTGTGCAGCTCGCAAGATGAATTCACAGCGTTAGTAATCGCTTTCTCACACCAACCGAAAGCTCTCTGAATGATCGTTCACACTGCTACTAGTTCTTGGTCATAGCTATTAAATATCGCTATTCAATAATATTGATACTACTATACAGGTAAATGATTGTCCTTGTCAATCACTTATTTTCAGTTTTTCAAAATTTTTATGACAATATTAAAATCTCGAGCAGAAACGCTATTAATCCGGCCAAAAGACAAAAAGGGATACTGTAAATGTATTTCTTTATAAAAAACCTAGGTCCTATAAAGGCAGTTTCATAAGGCATTCGATTTAAACTTAATAAAGTCCAACCGGTAATCAATGAAACAATTGTTCCTAATCCAGCCCCGGAGACCATTACCGAAGCTACAATCGGAAAAAGTGCATAAGGCCCTGCCGCAAATAACGACCCGCCAATAGTTCCTAAGACTATTCCTTTTAAGCCTGCTTCCTTAGACAACCATTCCTGGACAAATTCTCTTGGTATGAGAACTTCAATAAAACCGGCTAAGATAAAGGCACCTATGATAACCAGAGCTGTTTTAGCAAACTGGATAAGTCCTAGCTTTATGCCCTCAATTTGTTTTCCGGTTTTCTTGGAATTGATAATAAAAAGAATGATTGCTATCACACTAAGAACGATTGTAGTTTGGGCCATTTTTCCACCTTCTCTCGAAAAATAGTCCCACAATAATTGGTATGGGTAGGGTAATAAGATATCTTATGATAGCGATTTTGGGACTAATCAGGCTTGCTTCCATTGGCAATCGGGTAAAGTCATATACCTGTTTACCGAATATAAAGCTGATTAAAATATAAAAGGGTAATTTCTTATCTTTGAAACTTGCGAGAAAGGGATAGTAGATATAGGGTCCTCCTGGGAAAAGTCCACCAGCTATAGCACTCACTATAATAGCCTTAATTCCACTAAATTTTTGTAGCCACTTTTCTATCAGCTCTGTAGTTAACAAAACATTTAATTGACCTATTATTAGGAAGGAGGCTAAAATCATCAGAAAAGAATACAAGGCTGTTTTGGCAGAGAGAACAAAGCCATCTAAGACAAGGCTACCTCCTCCAACAAAGTAGGCGACTAAAATTAATATAGCTGATGCAACATAGACAATAATTAAGGATTGTCTCATCCTATCCCCATCCCTTCTGAGAAGCATTATTGCTTTTTTATTTATTCCTATTTTTTCTATACAGCTTACAATATTGTTTATGACCGCCAGATAGGTTATATACAGCCTTAAAGTTATTATTAAGCAGGATATTTTGAACGGCATTCCCGGTAATGCCCTTATTACAATAAGTAATTGCCACTGTATCTTTATCCAACTGTGAGACAGTATTTCTTAACTTTGCCTGGGGAATATTTTGGGCAGTTTCAATATGACTTTCTTCATATTGCTCCACCTCTCTTGCGTCAATCAGAGTATAATTTTCTCCCGACTTCATCAGTTTATCCAGCTCCTGGGCCGTAATTAGCGGCCTGCCTTTATTAATAGCATTATCTAAGATCATTCCCGTATACATCACAGGGTCCTTTGCAGTAGAAAAGGGAGGAGCATAGGCTAAATCAAGATGGAATAAATCTTCAACTCTGGCCTTTAAGCTAATTGCCGTTACAAACACATCAATTCTCTTATCTACTCCAGCAAAACCAACTATTTGAGCACCTATTAACCTGCCTGACTTTTTATCAGCAATTCCCTTGATGATCATGTCTTGACCGCCCATATATTCCGGTTTATCGGGCTTAATATTATGGCACACTACAACATCATAACCATGCTCAATTGCTTCTCTCTCTGATAAGCCAGTTTGAGCAACTACTAAATCAAATATTTTAAAAATACCAGTAGCCAGGATTCCTCTGAACTCAAGACTCCCTCCTGTGACACAGTCTCCAGCTATCCTGCCTGTTTTATTTGCAGTAGAGCCAAGGGGCATGTAGACTGGTTTCCCTGTGATCAGGTGATATTGTTCAATGCAATCACCACAGGCATAGATATCCTGGATATTGGTCTGCATCTTTTGGTTTACTTTAATAGCACCTTTTTGTCCCAATTCTATACCAGCCTTTTTAGCAAGTTCAGTATTGGGCCTGACACCTATCGCCATAATCACAAGATCTGCCGGGAGATTTCCCCCATCCGAAAGTACAACACAATCCTTCTCAATAACAGTTACACTGTTTTTTGTGAGCACCGTCACCCCTTGATTTTCGAGATACTCCTGGACATACACAGCCATATCACTGTCTAAACTGGGAGCTACCTGGGGCAACATTTCCACAAGGGTTACATCAACACCAATATCCATAAGGTTTTCACAGGTCTCCAAGCCAATAAATCCTGTCCCAACGACCACAGCCTTTTGAGGTCTATTGCTTCTGATAAATTCTGAAATCCTATTAACATCTGTGATATTACGCAGGGTGAAAACATGAGGATTTTCAACACCTTTTATCGGAGCTATTACTGGGCTTGCACCGGTTGCTAAGACAAGCCTGTCATAATGATCATCAAAAACTTCTCCGCTAGTAAGGTTTTTTACCTTTATAGCCTTCCGAGCAGGATCAATGTTTACAACCTCATGTTTAGTTATGATATCAACGTTATATTTACTTTTAAAAAAAGCGGGATTCCGTGGCGCTAACTCAGCTAGATTCTCAATCTTTCCTACGAGATAATAAGGCATACCGCAACCGGAATAGGAGATAAAGCCGTCCTTTTCATAAACGACAATCTCAGCGTCCTCGTTGTTTCTTCTGGCCTTTGCTGCAGCTGACGTTCCTGCTGCCACTGCACCGATTATTATTATTCTCATCTTACACCTTCCAGTAATTTCACTACTTCTTCCGTTTTTAGCACTCTCCCATAGGAAACAACCTTGCCATCTACCACCAGAGCTGGGGTAGTCATAACTCCATAAGCTGCAATTTGTGTAAAGTCAGTAACATGATCAATTGTGGTATTAATACCAAGCTGCTCTAGAGCAGCTTTTGTTGCTTCTTCAAGCTGATTGCATTTAGCACAGCCGCCTCCGAGAATTTTTATCGAAGCCCCTTCAGTCTTTGCTTTTTCAGCCTTAGCCATGCTTGCAGCATCACAATTACCGACACAACTGCAGCTTGAGCCTTCTTTCTTCTTCTTTCCGAAGTTAAACAATGCCATAAAAATCTTCTCCTTATTACTATTATTTAATAAGCTAACAACCACAACAGCAGCTAGATTTGTTTTTCTTTCCTTCATAGAATTCTTTTAGATTTTCAGGTAATTCATACTCTCCGCATGAACAACCGGTTTCAACCTGCCCGAATATTGAACTTAAAATTGCTTCAGCAAGCATTTCCTTCGGGGGCACCTCGTAGAGCTCTCCGTTATACTCAAACACTCGGCAGTTTACATCGGTTCCACTTATATCACTACAACAACCACAGCTGTTCTCTGCAACAGATTGACAAATATCATGACCATTTATCCGAATCGTAGGTGAGGAAAGAAATTTGTATTGCTCTGCAATTTCTGCCGTTTTCATCTCAATTTTGTTATATTCTACTTTAAAGCCAGCAATACTTAGGGCGGGAGTGAGTGTCATCATGACCTCATCAAGTACACTGTCTGTTCCTATACAACGGTCACATGTTTCAAGATCTAGATAGAGATACTCAACAACAATCTTCTTTTCGAATACCGTTTCGCAACCGCAATAACATTTCCTTGCCATCCTTTATTCCCTCCTAAACTATAAAGGCCTGAAAAGCATTGAATAAATAACCGATAATTATGATCCCGCTTGTACAGATTGCGATGAATAGCGCCAGAAGCTTGGGTTTAACTGCTTTGCGCAACATAATCAATGAAGGCAAGGAAAGTGTGGTTACCGCCATCATAAAAGATAGTATAACTCCAAGTTGTGCACCTTTAGCAAATAAAGCTTCTGCAACAGGAATAGTACCGAAAATATCTCCATACATTGGAGCACCAATTAATGTAGCTAATACTACCCCAAAGGGATTATTACTTCCTAATGCAGTTGACACCCATTCTTCAGGAATCCAGTTATGAATGATCGCACCGATACCAACCCCTATTAAGATATATGGTAATACCTTTTTGAAGGTTGAGAGCATTTGCTCTTTGGCATAGACAAACCGGTCTTTTCTGGTTAAATCGGGGGATTCAATATCTACACTACCGACAGTAAAGATAAAGCTTTCAACATGCTTCTCCATCTGAAGCTTTTCAATAACTGTACCGCCAATTACAGCTAAGATGAGACCAACAATAACATATACCACAGCAACCTTCGCACCGAAGATACTCATCAACAGTACAAGGGATCCTAGGTCTACCATAGGCGAGGATATAAGGAAAGAAAAAGTTACTCCTAAAGGCAAACCTGCGGATGTAAAACCTATAAAGAGCGGTATTGATGAACATGAACAGAATGGTGTCACCGTTCCAAGAAGAGCCGCTAACGAATTGGCTCCGATACCATGGAATCGTCCTAAGATTTTTTTACTACGTTCAGGAGGAAAGTAGCTCTGAATATAACTGATGACAAAAATCAAAACACACAGTAATAGAATGATCTTAATCACATCATAAATGAAAAAATGTATACTTCCTACCCAACGATTAGTCGTATCTAAACCCAAGGCTAATAAGCCCTTCTCAACTAAGTTGTTAAGCCATTTCATACCCAGTAGTTGGTTTTGGATAAAATTCCAGATAGCCTTCATTACCTCCATGACGCATACTCCTCCATTACTTCGTTAACAGCAATTGTTGTCTCCAACGGAATAATCTGTTGCAGTAAGCTCCCTTAATAGTTCCATAGCCTCATCAACTATTGTCAAACAATATTCCAAGTTTCTTATTCCTGAGAGATGACTGTACAAACCTTCAGCAGCTTATCTTTTACAGTGAACCTGATCTCAAACCCACCGAATTCCAAGCCATAGACACGATGTGGGTCGTTCTGATAAGCCGGTCTAGGGTCTAAGGCCAGTACAGCTAACAAAGCCTCCTGCTGTTTTTCAGGAATAAGATTAAGCCATTCCTCAGGGAAATCCACCTCTAGCTTAGTGTCCTCTAACGGATCTGAGAATCCTCCCGTCGCTTCTGGATGACAGTCTGTATAAGCTAGATACGGCTTTATATCATAAATAGGAGTGTTATCCATCAGGTCCACTCCAGAGACATACAGAACCGTACCTAATTCAGGATCCTTTTCAATTCTTTCTAGTTTGACTGAAGAAAGTCCCAATCCATTTGGTCGGAAAGGAGAACGTGTGGCGAATACACCCTTACGAGTATTACCTCCAAGACGGGGAGGTCGCACAGTGGGAGACCAGTTTTCACCCTCAACCGCAGAAAAACCCCAGATCAACCAGAGATGGGAAAATTCCTCTAAACCCCGCAATGCATCAGGATTGCGGTATTCCGGTTCGAAGATGATTTTTCCTTGTAAAGCTTTAACGAGACCACTTTGTCTAGGAATTCCAAACTTAGTCGGAAAATCAGTCCGAATACGTGCAATGATTTTCATTTTCTCTCCTCAAGTTGTTGTAAGAAACACCCAGTTCCACTAGGGTTTATTTAATTGTTGTTATTTTTCATTATATCAATTCTGCAAAAATATCTCATATCAGCAGAAAAATAGTTTCGTAGATACCGTTTGAAGGAATATGATCTATTGCGGATAATTGGCATAAATGTAATAATAGATATAATTACTAAATAAATGTAGAAAGGTGGTAATATTATGTCAATTAAGTGGACTGATAACCTAAGCGTTGGGGTAGAAGCTATAGATTCTCAGCATAAAGTCTGGTTCGAGAAGGCAAATAACCTTTTTGAAGCAGGCAGAAAAGGACAAGCTAAGGAATATATTTCAGAAATGCTGGATTTCCTAGATGAGTACACCAAATTACATTTTAGTGATGAAGAAAAATATATGCTAGAGATCAATTATCCTGAATATGATGTGCAAAAAAAGCTTCATGATGGATTTATTGCTGAACTAGCTAAGTTAAAAGAATCCTTTAACGAATCCGGCGGAAATGTAGCCGTAATTGTCAAAGCCAATAAAATGGTAGTTAACTGGCTGACTAACCATATCCTTCAACAAGACAAGAAAATTGGGGAATACGCCAAGACCCTGTAAAAAGAAGAAGCCCACTCGTCAACGCAATAAAAGATTGCTGAGTGTATATAACTAGAAACGCTCTTTTGCGAACCTTTTGTCAGTTCGTAAAAGAGCGTTTTTCTAGTTTACTCTTCGATAGTGATAACTGCAACAGGACAGCTATCTTTTGCTTCTACTGCTGCACTTTCCGCATCTGCAGGAACAGTGTCCACATAAACCTCGGCCAGACCATCATCAGCCATACGGAATACCTCTGGACATACTGCCTCGCAAACACCGCAAGAAATACAACCGCTTCTGTCAATAAATGCTTTCATCCTTGACACCTCTTTTCTTTATTATGCATTCATAAATAATTCGATATCATCTTCAACTGTTCCTATACCGGCAATACCAAAATTTCCAACTAATACTTTTGCCACATTAGGAGACAGGAAGGCTGGCAGGGTAGGTCCAAGATGGATGTTCTTCACTCCTAGATACAATAGGGCCAGCAGTACGATTACGGCTTTCTGCTCATACCAAGCAATATTAAAGGAAAGGGGAAGCTTATTAATATCATCCAGACCAAAAACCTCTTTCAGCTTTAGGGCTATAACTGCCAGGGAATAAGAATCATTACATTGTCCGGCATCAAGAACTCTGGGAATTCCGCCAATATCACCTAAAGGTAACTTATTATAACGGTACTTGGCACAACCGGCTGTCATAATGATAGTATCCTTGGGGAGTTTTTCAGCAAACTCAGTGTAATACTCTCTGGACTTCATTCTCCCGTCACAACCAGCCATGACGAAGAACCTCTTAATAGCACCTGATTTTACAGCCTCAACAACCTTATCAGCTAGGGCTAATACCTGATTGTGGGCAAATCCGCCTACTATAGTGCCTGTCTCAATTTCTTCCGGAGCAGGCAGAGTTTTAGCCAGAGCAATGATTTCAGAGAAATCTTTTTTGCCATTTTCATCGGCAGTAATATGATTACAACCAGGGTATCCAGCAGAACCGGTCGTAAAGATCCTATTTCTAACTTCATCAGTTCTGGGAGGAACAATGCAGTTCGTAGTGAATAGAATGGGGCCACGGAAAGAGACAAATTCTTCAACTTGCTTCCACCAAGCGTTACCATAGTTGCCTGCGAAGTGTTCATATTTTTTAAATGCTGGATAATAGTGTGCCGGTAGCATTTCACTATGAGTATATACATCAACACCAGTACCATGTGTCTGTTCCAACAATTGCTCTAGGTCAGTCAGATCGTGACCGGATATTAGAATCGCCGGATTATTGCGAACGCCGATATTAACCTCGGTGATTTCAGGATTACCGTATTTGGATGTGTTGGCTTCGTCTAAGAGAGCCATGGCTTTTACTCCATACTCACCAGTTTTCATGGTCAGAGCTACCAGATCATCAACAGTTAAGGAATCATCTAATGTGGCTGCTAGAGCTTCATAGATAAAGCTATAGATCTCTAGATTTTCTTTGCCAATGTTAGCAGCATGCTCCGTATAGGCAGCCATACCCTTTAGACCGTAAGTAATCAATTCCCGAAGGGAACGAATATCCTCATTCTCTGTGGCTAACACACCGACAGTGGTAGCCTTATCCAACATAGATTGTCTTGAATCAACAGTGAAGGTTGCTGCATCGTGTAACTCATCAAGGCTAAGAGAATTCTTCAAACCATCTCTAATCCCAATCATTTTGTGGATTTGCTTCTCTAGTGAGCCATCATCAAAGTTAGCATTAGTAATCGTCATAAACAGACTGTTCAACACTTGATAGTTAGTGGCACCAAGATTATCGGTAGCTACCTTTCCCTTAACAACAATCTCAGCAATACCCTTAAGAGTATAGATAAGTAAATCTTGTAATTTGGCTACCTCATCAGTTTTGCCACACACACCGCGAACGGTACAACCTTTTCCACCAGCTGTTTCCTGACATTGATAACAAAACATACTCATAGTTTTTCCCCCTTGCCTTTTTTATTTAGTAATTTATGTTTTTTTATTCCGACATTTAGATATATTTTCAGACAATTCGTGCTTTAATAATAGCATAGATTCAGAAGATGTAAAATCTTTATTTTCGTATGCCTCCTGCTATTTTTAAGGCTTGTCTAATCAAGAATTCTGCCATCAGTGGAGATTGTCACTACCTGCCAGGGCAAGAATTTACCGCTGTTTTGTAGTGCTCTTTTCACGGCGTTCTCAATTCCGCCGCAGCATGGAACTTCCATACGCACTACAGTAACACTTTTAATATCGTTATTTTTGATAATCTCCATTAGCTTTACGCTGTAATCACCTTCGTCCAGCTTAGGGCAACCAATTAAGACCACTTTGTTTTTGATAAACTGATTATGAAAATTCCCGTAAGCATAAGCTGTACAATCGGCAGCAATTAGCAGATTCGCATTATTAAAATACGGTGCATTCACAGGAGCTAACTTGATTTGCACAGGCCACTGAGATAGTTGACTTACAGGCGCTCCTTGATGGCTTGGGATAGTTTCAAGCTCAGGTTCCCGACGAAGTGTTCTGGACTGTGAACCGGGACAACCGCAGGGTAACTCTTCACCCTGTTTGTTCAGCATATTTTGCTTCACAGCCTCTGCATCAAAAGGAGCCGCTTCACGCATTTCAAAACTAATTGCTCCTGTTGGACAAACTGGCAAGCAATCCCCGAGACCATCGCAATAGTCATCACGCAAAAGCTTAGCTTTTCCATCCACCATACCAATTGCCCCTTCATGACATGCATTTACACATAAAGCACAACCATTACATTTTTCTTCATCAATCTTAATTATTTTCCTAATCATATCTGTCACCTCTTCTACAATTGTTATCTTTAATTTCTTGATGTCCTTGACTTCTTGTCTTCATTCTACTATTCTTAAGCTAATAACTCTGTTGTAATTCCAACGAAAGGAACTTTTTATGAAAAAATATTTTACAATTCTTCAATCCATCAACTTGTTTGCTGATATAGCCGAAGAAGAATTGCTGCCCCTTCTGGCTTGTCTGGACGCAAAAACTGTTCATTATGAAAAAGGCCAAACTGTTTTTATGAGCGGTGAACGCATCAAACAGTTCGGCATCGTTTTATCAGGGGAGATTCAGATTGTACAAGACGACTATTACGGTAACAGAAGTATCTTGACTAAGGTAGGTCCAGGACATCTTTTTGCGGAGGCTTTCGCCTATGCAGAGATAGAAAAGCTTCCCGTCAGTGTAATCACAACTACTGATAGTGAACTAATGCTTATCGATTACCGCAAGCTTGCTCTGCCTTGCACTAGGGCCTGCGACTTTCATAACAGGCTCATTCAGAATATGCTGAAAATCGTGGCCTTAAAAAATGTTGCCTTAACACAAAAAATTAAAATAACTTCCGAGCGCACTACCCGGGAAAAGCTCCTGGCCTACCTCTCAGGAGAAGCTAAAAAGGCCGGAAGTAGCCGCTTTCAGATCCCTTATAATCGGCAGGAGCTTGCAGATTATCTTATCGTTGATCGCAGCGCCATGTCTACGGAGCTTTCTAAGCTGCAAAAAGATGGAGTTATAAAATTTCACAAAAACCAATTCGAGCTGCTATAAACTATCTACTAATTGTCGCGCAAAAGCTCTGGCATTTTCTATTTTTTCGTCAGAGATAAAGACGGAATTGTAGCCACTATCTCTTTCTACAAGCATACCGCGGTATTCTAATTGAGAATGCTTACAATAACGCTTCATACCTTCCTCAAATACGTCAGCACCTTTTTCCGGACTATAACCACATGTTACTATAAGAGCTAACTTTTTGCCTCGCCAAAGGGCGGGACCTTTTTTATCGCCATAATATTTGTTCATGCCATACACTAATCGATCTAGCATCGACTTCATAGGTGGTGTGCAGTACCAAGAATAGATAGGGGTAGCCAAGACTATTACATCACAATCATAGACCTTATCAAAGATCTCTTGCATATCGTCCTTATAATGACAGCCAAAATCCGTCCAATCATTTTGACAGATTCGACAAGCAATACAAGGTTCTATCTGCTGATCATAAAGCCAAATAAAATCATATTTTTGTTGCTGCAGTTCAAGCTCTTCCATAAATGGTTTTAATAATTGTGCTGTGTTTCCGTTTTTCCGCGGACTTCCCGCAATAATGCAGTATTTCATTCCTAACCTCCATAATAGTAGTACAATTAATCAATGAATAGAGCAAATTATTATAGTATTACGATATTATTATAAATAAAAAAAGAGCATCTTTAAAGTACTGACCCCCAATCGTTAGATTTTTAGTTCTAACTTTTGGGGGTCACCTTAACGCTCCTGTCAAAGGCTCCCTCACTTGGCGCTTAATTTATATCAATTTGTCTTCCTTTAATAAATTTTTCCTTCTTCTTAGGCAGGTTAATGGTAAGCAGACCGTTTTCCAATTTAGCATTAGCTAGAGGGCACTTTTGCGTAGTGGACGGAATCCTTCGGACATACTTCCTGACAATTAGTACATTGCAAACATAAGCTAGTTTCGATTGTAGCTTTTTTATCTGCTTTCTTAACAGCAATGGAATTAGAGGGGCATACCTTTTCACATAGCTTGCAGCCAATACAGCTTTCCTGATCCACATTTTTCGAGAATATTGCAAATCTCCCAAATACTTTTTGCAAAGCTCCAAAAGGGCAAAGCAGATTATGAAATACAGCTGGCTTATATCTTAGAGTGATAAGTATTGAGACAGCCAACCAAATCAGTAATACAGGAATATTTCTGTGTAGGACTCTTTTTGCAAACAGCATAACAGCAATACTTAATATTAAAGCAACCCAGGGGAATTTCCCTGACTGGAGCAATTTAGGGTACTTATGCGTCTGCCAGTTGAGCTTTTTAGAAAGCCATTCAGACGGAATCATCACTGTATTCATTGGACAGACATACCCGCAATATATTCTGCCGAAAAATAAGGCTGCTACTAAGCTTACTCCAAACAGGGCAAGCCATAGCATCATTTTCCCTCTAGTTATTAGGAATGCAAACAAAACTAAAAAGATTATGCGTATTAGAGAAACTATCAACTTCATCTACCATCTTCCTTGTCTTTGGATTTTCTATATTATATCGTTATAATAAAATAAAAGGTGTTACCAAGGTAACTAATAAGGAGAAGCTAGATGGAACAGAAAATCACTTCATTGCGGAGAATAACTTTACTTAAACCTTTATCAGATGAAATTATTCTAACTAACTTGAAAAATGGGAGCTTTAAAATTGTTTCATACAAGAAAAACAGCGTCATCCATTTCGATGGAGAAGTCTGCAATAAGTTAGAAATCATTCTCACTGGTATAGTCGTAGTAGATAGTATTGATAAAGACGGGAACTTATTAACAATATCTGAATTTTACAGTGATGATATTCTAGGTGGCAATCTGTTGTTTTCAAAAAATCCTTATTATCCTATGACCGTATCAGCTCAATCTCCTACAAAAATATTGGAAATTGTTAAAGAAACTCTCTTTGAATTATTCTGCACTAACCCTCTTTTTCTGCAAATCTTCTTGGAGTATATTTCTGACCATGCCTTTATTTTGGGAGATAAAATTAAACATTATGTCAATAAATCAATCCGGGAAAAAATCATGCATTATCTTAATCGTGAAAGTAAAAAACAAAATTCTAATCGCATTGAGCTGAAAATAACAAAAAAAGCCCTGGCCGAAAAAATCGGAGTTCAGCGGACTTCTTTATCGCGAGAGTTAGCGAAAATGAGGAAAGATGGACTTATTGAATTCGACCGAGATTCAATTACCCTTTTGCAGGAATAAAAGTAACACAGTCTATAAGCTTGAAAACGCCCCAAGTGTTAGACACAAGATCTAACATTTGGGGCGTTAACCGTTTTATCCGTTTCTCACTAAGGCTATGGAACCATCAATAACAGAACTAGTAATTTTCTTTCCGTACTTCAAAGAAGGATTGGGAATATTTGCAGACAGGGCACACCATCGGAGCCTTCTTACCTATCACAAGATGTCCACAGACACGACACTCCCACATAGTTTCTTCGCCTTTTTCGAATACTTGTTGCATCTCTACATTACTTAATAATTTACGATACCGCTCTTCGTGAGCTTTTTCGATATCAGCTACTTTACGGAATTTAGCCGCTAATTCAGGGAAACCTTCTTCCTCAGCGTCCTTGGCGAAGCGGGCATACATATCAGTCCATTCATAGTTCTCACCCTCGGCTGCACTCAAGAGATTCTCTGCTGTATCCCCTAAGCCTCCCAGTTCTTCATACCAAAGACGAGCATGTTCCTGCTCATTTCTTGCTGTTTTTAAAAAGATTTCAGCTAACTGTTCAAAACCTTCCCTTTGAGCAATCTCCGCAAAGTAGGTATATTTATTTCTAGCCTGACTTTCACCTGAGAAGGCCTCCATCAGGTTCTTTTCCGTCTTAGTTCCGGCATACTTATTATCTGCTTCTTTCAAATCATCGATTAAGGTAAAGACGGATGCTGGCTGTCGGCATTTAGGACACTTGAAATCCTCTGGCAATTCTCCTTCGTGGACATAGCCACACACTGTACAACGATACTTAGGCATTTTTCTAACCTCCTGTTCTTTGACTTTATTTTTATTTATTAAATTTATTAATTTATTCACTTTCTCAGTAGGAAAATCCTCTTGTTGCGGTTGCTCCAAAAGTGATTGGAGAAAATCTATTGCATTTTGACTTTGCGGCAGCATAAAGCCTGCTTCACGTAAAATATCCTCGGACATAATACGATTGGATTTTTCGATGGCCTTAGCTAGTCTACCCGGAATTCCGGCGGCAATTCTTTCTTGTTCCGACTTGCTACGTAAAAGTTTTTTCATGACGTTGACGACTTCTGCTGTTTTGGTCTGCTGGGGTGGGTAGTCTACCGGAACCATAGAGATCGCAGCAGATGGGCAAGCATCAGCACAATCTCCGCAACCTATACACTTTGTAACATCAATGATGCTGTTCTCTGTATTAGATGCACCTGTTGGGCAGACGTAGAGGCACAAGCAGTCCTTGGTACATAAACGAATATTTCTTACTGCATATTTCTCAGACACTCCCATTACCCCCTTTGACTTTTTCAAATTTCCAATTTGGCACCTTACAAACAGGGCAAATTTCTGGGAGACTGTCTCCTATGTAAATAAAACCACATATGGTACATACATAGACGCCAGTATTTTCTAAGATCTTATCACCCTCATTTTTATAACGGGCTAGAAGGGATTTTAATATGCGGGTAACCTTCTCACTCCAGGTCAGGGCTCTCAATGCTCCCCGGTCCTGAACTGCTATAGCCACTGCATTAGCGTCCGGAAAGCCTTCCTCAAGGTCTTTTTCAATTAGAGCAAGCAACTTATCAAAACTCGGATCCTTAGCTGAGGCAGATATTGCCTGATAATAATCAGCGAGCTCAGTAAAAAGCGCGGCTTCCTCCGGCTTATACTGTTTTTCACAACCTTTAGCCAAGTTGGTGCAAAGGGCACTTATCTCTATGGGCGACAATTCTTTCATATCCGAGGGGTTTTCCATAGCGGAGAGCTGTTTCTTAGTTACGGATTTAGCAGCTTTCCCCTCCTTCTTAAATTCGCCTTTCGTTGCTCCACAAAGAGGACAAAGCCAATCGTCCGGCAATTCTTCCCAACTTGTGCCCGGTGCAATTCCTGCTTCCGGAATGCCCTTTGCTTCGTCATAGACATATCCGCAAACAGTACATACATACTTATTCAAGCCATTCCCCTCCCTCTATCTATTATATATTTTTTCTATAGATATAATAAAATTTACCAACTGCAATTATAAATAAGAAGCCAATTAATTAATCAGCTTCTATTACACCAGCGGAATTATCTCTGCCCAAGCTCATTGTCTAAGAGATACAGACCATTCCAATCACCATTAATTCTCTCTAGACGTTCAACTAGCACGCCAAATGTATCTTCCTCTTCAATCTGCTCGTCCACAAACCAAGTAAGAAGATTGAGCACTCTTTGTTCTTTCTCCTCTCTAGCCATCTCCACTAAATCGTGGATCCTGCCTGTTACTACTTTTTCGTGTTCAAGGGCTTTCTGGAAAACATCTTTGATCGAGGAGAATTTTCCTTCACCAGGATCTAAAGGCCGATACTTGATGCCATGGCCAGTGTCCTGTAGAAATGCCTTAATTTTTTCAGCGTGTTCTACTTCCTCTTTGACCTGTTCGTTAATATAGTGAGCCATACCTTTCATATTCATTTCTTCTAGATAAGCCGCCATTGTTGCATAAATATAAGCAGATTCTAACTCAAAGTTCATTTGCTCGTTTAATCCATCATAAAGTTTACTCATGCCAATGTCCCCTTTCCAATATCTAATTATGGTATCCTGATTATATCGTTAACTTAATTAGTATTGCAAGAAGCAATATTATATCTTTCCCCAATTAGACCATAAAAAAACTTGAGAGGACACTTTATCTTTCCTCTCAAGTTTCTATTGTTCTGACCTTATTATTTTACTCTTCCGCTATCGCATATTTTAGCGAATACTCCTTAAACAATTGCATGAATTCACTATTGGGTTCTTGTTTTACCTTATATAGATAATCATGCATATTCAAGCTATCATGAGACATTTCTATTACACATCCGGCAATATTAGAGCAATGGTCTGATATACGTTCTAAAGCCGTTAGTAAATCAGAGAAGACAAAGCCCAGCTCGATAGTACACTGGTTACACTGCAGCCTGGCAATGTGATTCTTTTTTAGTGTACTCTTCAGTTCATCTATTACTTCTTCTAAGGGATCTACCTTTGCTGCTAAAATAAGATCGTTTTCAGTAAAGGCCTTAATTGCTGTTTCTACTACTTCCTCTACAGCCGCTACCATTACCTTTAATTCCTTGGTAGCCGCGTTGGAGAACCTAAGTTTTTTCTCGTTCATCTCCTGAGCAGAGGCTGCAATCTCCTTAGCATAATCGGCAATGCGCTCAAACTCACCGATTAGAAAGAGTAATTTCGAAGCTTCTTGTGAATCCCGAGCTGATAAATCCTGGCCAGACAGTTTAACCAGATATGTTCCAAGAGCGTCCTCATAAATATCTGTCTGTTGTTCAGCCTCATTAACCAGTTGAGCTTCTTTTTCATCGTAATTATTAAGCAAAGGAATGGCTTGCTTTACTGCGTTCATTGCCGTTTGGGCCATATCTGTAGCCACCACTCTACCACGATTAAGAGCTATAGCTGGAGTGGAGAATAAACGGGAATCTAATAGAGATACCTTATCTTGTTGATCATCGTCAGCTATAGTCCTATAGGCTAATCTTTCTAACAGCCCACTAAAAGGCAACAACACAGCTGTACACGAGATATTGAAAGCCGAATGGGCAATGGCAATAGATAGATGGTTGGCAGCCAGATTCACAAAGGCAAAGCTAAAGATCCGATTTAGTATTGTAAACAATGTCAAGAAGACAACTGTTCCGATAATATTAAAATATAAATGGACTAAAGCTGCCCGGCGGGCATTTCTATTAGTACCAACTGAGGATATTAATGCTGTCACACAAGTACCGATGTTCTGACCCATGATAATAGGTATTGCTGTGCCATTAGTAACTCGACCTGTGGCAGATAAGGCCTGCAGGATACCTACTGAAGCAGATGAACTCTGGATTATTCCTGTTAAAATCGCCCCAACTAAGACTCCCAGTATAGGATTGGAGAAGAGCAACAGCAGATTACGGAAGCCTTCAATTTCACCTAGGGGTTGAACTGCCGCTGTCATGGCCTCCATACCAAAAATCAGGGTAGCAAATCCCAGCAAGATTAAGCCAATATCCTTTTTTCTTTGGTTTTTCTGGAACATATAAAAGATGATGCCAATTAGGGCTAGTATTGGAGTGAAGGAAGATGGTTTCAACATTTTGATAAAGAAATTGCTTCCTTGAATTCCAGCCAAGCTCAAAATCCAAGCTGTGACAGTTGTTCCGACATTTGCTCCCATAATAACATGTATGGCTTGTTTCAAGGTCATAATACCGGAGTTTACAAAACCAACTACCATGACCGTAGTTGCTGATGAGCTTTGAATAATAGCAGTTACACCCATACCCATCAGAAAACCATTCAGCTTTTTCGAGGTTAATCGCTCTAATAGACCCTTGAGTTTATTGCCTGCACTTCTTTCTAGGCCTGTCCCCATCAGACTCATTCCAAAGAGAAACAGTGCTAAGCCACCAATTAACTCTAAAAGGCCAAATATGTCCATTTGTTTTCACCCATCCTCTTTCCCAGAATTCCGTGCATGATTATATCACATTTTTATGTTTGTTAAAAGTTTGTAATAATTCTGTCAAATTAGGACTAATTTCATGCTTTACGTCGTTTTTGCCCGATTTTTGCCGATCAATTCTTTTTATTATCGCAATCCTTTGCAGGACAAGAAGATAAGCTTATCTTGGCACATCATTCAAGTTCAAACATTCCTGTATAGAGCTGATAGTATTTTCCTTGTTCTGCAATGAGCTGTTCATGACTACCGCGCTCAATGATGCGCCCTTCCTCCAGTACCATAATTACATCAGCATTCTTAACTGTGGACAAGCGATGGGCAATGACAAAGACAGTCCTGTCTTTCATTAAGGCATCCATTCCCTTTTGAATTATCTCTTCTGTGCGCGTGTCAATGGAAGAAGTAGCTTCGTCAAGGATCATCACTGGTGGATCGGCTACTGCTGCCCTTGCTATAGAAATAAGCTGCCGCTGTCCCTGGGAAAGACCGCTGCCATCTCCTTCTAGCATAGTGTAGTATCCCTGGGGAAGCATACGGATAAATCCATCTGCATTAACTAATTTAGCAGCCTCTATACACTCTTCATCCGTCGCATCCAATTTGCCGTAGCGGATATTGTCCATGACCGTACCCGTAAAAAGGTTTACATCCTGCAAGACGATGCCCAGAGACTTACGAAGGTCAGCTTTCTTGATTTTATTAATGTTGATGCCGTCATAGCGGATTTTTCCATCGGCAATATCATAGAAACGATTAATAAGATTTGTGATTGTAGTTTTTCCGGCACCGGTAGCCCCAACAAAAGCAACCTTTTGGCCGGGTTTAGCATAAAGGGAGATGTTGTGCAGTACCGGCTTATCTTCCTCATAGCCAAAGTCCACATCATAGAAACGAATATCCCCCTGGAGCCGGGTATAAGTTACCGTCCCATCACTACAGGGCTCTTTCCAGGCCCAAATCCCGGTATGTTCTTCACATTCCTGTAATTCATCGTTTACTATTTTGGCATTTACTAATGTAACCTGACCATCGTATTCTTCGCTTAGTTCATCCATCAGTTCAAATATTCTTGCTGACCCGGCTAGAGCCATGATCACCATGTTAAACTGCATGGAAATCTGACCGATGGGATTAATAAAGGCCCGGGAAAGGGTCAAGAAGGAAACTATCGTGCCGATAGACAGCTTGTTGACACCGGCCAGGCTAAGATTAGGCAGCCCTGCTATACCAGCTGCACCTCCAACTACAGCTACGAGTACATAAAGGAGAAAGCCCATATTCATTACTATCGGCATGATGACGTTAACGTAGGTGTTGGCCTCAGTTGCGGTATGGCACAAATCCTCATTCTTCTTATTAAATCCTTCTTTAACTTTTTCCTCATGGCAAAAAACTTTGATGACCTTTTGACCGTTGATCATTTCCTCGATATAACCGTTAAGATTGCCCAGGCTATCCTGTTGTCTCATAAAATAATTCCCGCTTCTGCCGACAATAACCCTGATTATCTTCAGCAAAACAAAAGCAAAAATAGCCACAAAAACACTGAGGCCAACGCTGAGATAAAGCATAGCCACAAAAGCAGCCGCCACAGAAACCAGAGAAGATAACATCTGGGGAAAGCTATGAGTAATAGCCTGTCGCAATGTATCGGTATCATTAGTAAAGCGGCTCATTATATCTCCGTGGATATGAGTATCAAAATACTTAATCGGCAGAGACTGCAAGTGAGCAAACATTTTGTCCCTAACTTTTTTTAACGTCCCTTGGGCAACTACTACCAAGGTCCTGTTATAAAACCAGGTGGAAAGAACACCAACAGCAAAGATCAAGCCCATCAGCACGATTAATTTCAACAGTTCCGTGAAGACAGGATTAGTTTGCCCCAGAAGCGGAGCTATATAATCATCGATCAGAACCCGATAGAACAGAGAGGAAGACACCCAGGCCCCTGAGCTTAAAAGAATTGCAATTGCAACGAGAATCAGGCGTAACTTATATTCACTCATATAGGAGAATAACCTCTTGATTGTTCCGGGCTTAAAGCGTCTCATGGGTGGTTGTCCATGATTATATGTTCCGGCCTTTTCCTTTAATGTCTCCTTACTCATGTAACACACCTCCCCTGTTCTGGGATTCATACACTTCTTTGTAGATATCACAAGTCACCAGAAGCTCCTCGTGGGTACCTACAGCCACAATCCTGCCGTCGTCTAGGACAACAATCTTATCGGCATCCTGCACAGAGGCAACACGTTGAGCAATGATGATTTTCGTCGTCTCCGGAAGATTATGGCGTAGCCCTTGGCGAATTAATTTATCAGTTTTAGTGTCTACCGCACTAGTAGAATCATCAAGAATTAAAATTTTAGGTTTCTTCAATAATGCTCTAGCAATACAAAGCCTTTGCCTTTGACCTCCAGAAACATTGGTACCCCCCTGTTCAATATAAGTATCATATTTATCTGGGAATTCCTGAATAAAACCATGGGCCTGGGCAATCTGACAGGCATGGATCATTTCCTCCTCTGTGGCGTGTTCATTGCCCCAGCGGAGATTTTCCTCAATAGTACCTGAGAATAAGACATTCTTCTGTAGCACCATGGCCACTTGATTGCGAAGGGTCTCTAGGTCATATTCCCTTACATCAACACCGCCAACAGTTACTCTTCCGCTGACCACATCATAAAGTCGTGGAATAAGCTGGACTAAGCTAGATTTAGCAGAACCGGTTCCGCCCAGAATCCCTACCGTTTCGCCAGAGGCAATTGATAGATTAATTCCATCAAGAACATATTTATCAACATTCTTAGCATATGAAAAGGAGACATCCTCAAAAGTAACAGAACCGTCTTTGACGGTAAATACCGGGTTTTCTCCGTTTTTCAAGTCGCTTTCCTCATCCAAAACCTCAACAATACGCTCTGCGGAAGCCCTGGACATTATGAGCATTACAAATATGAAGGAAAAGAACATCAGGCTCATCAGGATCTGGATGGCATAGGTTATAAGACTGGCTAATTCACCTGTAGAAAGCCCGAGGACTGGATCATTGCCAGAAGCTATTATTTCCTTGGCCCCAAACCAAGAAAGCAACAGCACACTGGTAAAGAGGCAGAACTGCATTAAAGGCATGGCATAGGCCAGCCTTTTCTCAGCCAAGGAAGAATTCAGAAAAATGGCCCGGGAATTCTCTTCAAACTTCTTTACTTCATAGTTCTCACGGTTAAAGGATTTAACCACACGAATGCCATGGAGGTTCTCCTGTATTACATTGTTCAATTTGTCGTAGTAACGGAAGACCCGTATAAAAATCGGATGTACATTGAAAGCGATCAAGCCTAAACCAATCCCGAGTACGGGAATAGCGGCAAGAAAGATCAGCGACAGCTTAGCATCGATACGAAAAGAGAAAATCAGCGCAAACACAAGCATCAGAGGCGAACGTATCGCAAGGCGAATTAACATCTGAAAGGCCATCTGAATCATGCTGACATCAGTAGTAAGCCGGGTAATCAGTCCTGCCGTTGAGAACTTATCAATGTTGGAAAAGGAAAAGTCCTGCACATTATCGAACATATCCCGGCGCAAATTAGAGGCAAAACCAGCCGAGGCAATGGCAGCATAGCGGCCTGACAAAATGCCGGCCAACAAAGCCAGCATCGCCAAGATAACTAAGACAAGTCCTATTCGTATAACATAGGACATATCCCCTTCATTAATCCCGTAATCGATTAAATAGGCCATAAGTGTTGGAATAATTATTTCCAGTATTGATTCTAAAGTTACAAATATCGGAGTAAGTATGGTTTCTTTTTTATATTGTCTTATACTGGCAGCCAGTTTTTTTAGCATATATCTTCCCTTTCTACAATTAAGTGTTTCATAAGATACTCATAATTATATCATCAATATTATTTATACCACTGTTTTACGATTAATCAAGCATACAATTAGTTAGTATTCCCATCCACAGTAATTTACCTGTATTATTATCAGCTCTCCTATTATGTAATAGACATAACTCAAAGAAGGAGGGTTGCGCCCTCCCATGTATCTGCATTAATAAGTAAATTCTATTAATTAATTTATGCCGGCTAATGCTAGACGGGATTGCATTGCTGGCATATGAATTAGGCAAGTCCGGGAAAGAACCTCCAATACATAACAAAGGGTATGAACAGCAATGTAACTACTACAATTATGGAGTAACCTATTTTTCTGCTTGTAGACAAAGCCTCTCTCCTAAACATACTAAAAAGCAGTCCTACCATAAGCAAAGCTAAGATCCCAGTGACTACCGGAGCAAATAATAAAATCTGAACAACCCTTGGTATACCAAAGGCAACAACGGGAAAGCCCGCTTCTCTTACTATAAAACCAAAGAGTAATACTAGACAAGGGAAGACCAAGTTTATAAAGCTAGTAATTCCGACTAAACTGATAAATCTTTTTTCAAGTTTAGAGTTCTTTAACTTATTATGTCTTAATAATTGAGTAAATGAGAAAATTATAGAACTCAGAAAAATTAAGACAAACAAGCCCAGAAAAACAATCTGAGGAAGCGCTTTTTCATACCAGGGGATTTTTTCATAAGTAGAGTGATAACCTGTCCCCGTATGCAGCAATATGGTATCTCCGTTTTTCTCAAAAGCCACATATCCTTCTACATCACTACGCTTAAATAACATTGGTTCAATTTGGCTTAAAGTCGTTTCTTTGCCAAAGCCACCCCAGCCGGCTGTGTCTCCCGGTCCTGCTACCACAAGCTATAAGGTCCCATCATCATTAGCAATAATATCTAGAATCATGCCTGAAAGATAGCTGCCAATTTTCAAGATATTCTTATGATGCTGTATAGCTCGATAGCTACCTGTAAATTCCTTGATTTCTTCCGCTGTTAAAGGAAGAATTAGGTCCGCAGTATCTGCTTTTTCCTCGTAAAAATAATCGAAGAAAGTAGAGGTTAAATCATCGAGGAGCTCATCACCTCTTATGTTTTGAAATTCAGTTTTTCAGCACTTAATTCTTTAGCTCTTATAAGCCGATTAACACGAAAATTACTAACCATCATAATAGATAGTGCCAGAGTCAATACGGAATAAAAAATAATAAATCTCATCGTAAACCCACTGTATATATAACTGTTGACTAGCAAAATCGTTACCATGATAAAGCCTGCTACCGTAATCGGGAGACCCACAAAGTAGCCGAAATCTTTCTGCAGGTTATACCGCGCTAAACGAAATGCACCTGCCAAGGGATAAAATAGCAGAACCAGCAATATATACCACGATATATATTGCACCATTGAGACAAATATTGCAATAGGGGCTACTCCAAAGGTAACAAGATCGGCAAAGGAGTCTAGTTGTTTACCCATCTCTGAAGAGAGATTTAAGTATCTAGCCAAATGTCCGTCTAACATATCAAGAACAACAGCGAGATAAATCAAATAACAAGCCAGCCTTATACTAAATAAAGAATCGTTGAGAAGCATTGAACAAACAACAATTACCCCTATGGCCATATTGCAAAATGTCAGGGCATTAGGTAGATATTTTAATATTGCCGATTTCATAATTTCTCCCCCTCCTCACTTTCCAGACACCAACATACAAGAGACTGAGCAGGATAACAAACCAAAAGCTAATAAAACGAAACAGCAATGTTATTACTAAAGCTTCATGGGAACTCATCTGCATTACCATTAACAAACTTGTCATCGTAGCTTCGAAACTACCGAGCCCGCCGGGAAGTAACGGGATCATCCCTACCATATATGATATAAATGTAGCTGCGGTTAATAGAACCAAATCAAAATTAGTATTAAATAAACTTACTATTAAAATCATTTTCACTGGATAAAGCAGCCAAATGCTTAGGGACAAAAGGATTTGCTTGTAGATCTCACCTTTTATATTTTTCAAAAGCTTGATATTAGAAAGTACAGTAAGCATATATTTCTGTAATGCAACTGTCCATTTATAGTTGGTCGATTTCTTCAAGAGTATCTTTTCTAAAAAAGATGAGCAGATAAAGAAAAAGATCAGGACCCCGATTAAGGCTAGCAAAAAGAAATAAATAATAAACTTAACTAGACTTCCTTGAAAATTCTCTATCTTACTAGAGATATAAGCGAAGGCAAACAAATTAATCACAAAAAAACTAGTTAAGCTGACCATTTTCTGAATAGTGACCAAGGTTGCCGCCTCTTGGGTTGAATATTCTAAGTCTTTTTTCAAAAGTAAAGCTCGGGTTACTTCTCCGCCTATTTTTGCCCCCGGAGTAACGCTTTCAATAATCATACCTCTGGCATTAACATAGAGCATCTTAAAAAAATTATGTTCCCCTCCCATAATCTTACCGATTCTACACCATTGATAATTAACAAGGAGTTGACTGACCACTTGAAGCATCAATAATCCTACAAAGGCTAGGAGTGGCACTTGTCTGATACTGAGCAAAAAACCTGAAAAGTCAAATTGCCGGATCAACGCCACTAGAAATATGGAGAGCAGGATTAAGCCTGCTTTTTTTATGACTGACTCTCTCCTATCCATATCCGACACTTTCCTTTTCATGACCGACACTCTCCTTAAGTCTTCACAAATAATGCAGTGCTATCAATATTACCCCAGCGATGGACAGCCTTATTACAGCAAGTGGCACACAAAGAACACTCAGTTATTACACAAGTATCTGCTAATCTTTTTTTCGGTAGCCGCACTAAAATCTTGGCCCCAAAACGACAGCCTTTTTTTAAATGACGAAAGACTTGTTCCAGCGGACTTACCTGCACAGCCATATGGATTACAGTATAATCTTCAGGATTAATATCAGTACCATCGCTGTGTAGAACTTCAATAAAATCTGCATAGCCTAATTTTTCAATCAGTTTTTTGGAAATTCCAACACAGCGAGGATCATTATCAATAATTGTTATATGGGCTCCTGTATACTCATGGAGCAATATACCGCTAATAGGACAGGGCCCTCCTCCGATAAATAAAACCTTATCCCCAGCTTGGATATTGGCTAAAGCAGCCTCCTTCTTGATTAGCCTCTTATAATACAGCGAAACCGTCCGATAGAGGGAGGCATTCCTGGCTGCTAAGCGTTCTAATGCTTTAGTTGTCTTAAGTATAATTCTGGCCATACAATAACCACCCTCTAGTTCTACATAAGGTTAGATAAATAACTGGGCAATTTGATTAATTAGGCCAGCCACAGTAAAGGCACTTACTACAGTAGAAAGACCAATAACTAAGGCTACCTTCGGATTGAATTCTTTCGTTAAAATACCGAATACAGATAAGCATGGTAGATATAAAAGGGCTACTGTTCCACCTACAAAAGCCTGTAAGGCCGTCAATCCTTCAATTGCTAACAAAGGCGCCACGGCCATCTCCCGACGGACAATTCCTAAGATTAAGGCTACTACTGCGTCCTTCGGCAAGCCGAGCCAACCGCTAACGATAGGCTCAAGATATACAGCAATATAAGCCAGTAAGCCGGTTTCTTTTAATAGAGCGGCAATTATGATGGAGATCAACATGGGCACTTCAGCTTCTACTAAGAAATGTTTCATCCGAATCATTAATTTTTTTCCGTATGCTTTAGCATTAGGCAGCAATAAATTAGGAATCTCGATAACCATAGGATCAACAGTCCCTTTTAATACACGGCCTAAAACAGTGGACACCGTGACCATCACTGCGAAAGACAACAGTAGCATCAGTATCAACAATATAGGTGAGAATCCTGCAAATAAGCTGATTAATGCCCCTGTTTGAGAAATACAGGGTACCGCAAAACACACTACTGAGGAGATGATTAAACGTTCCTTTTTCGTGGTTGCAGTTCTTGAGCCGATAATAGCCGGTACAGCACAGCCATAGCCCATCAAGATAGTGATCATACTGCCGCCTTGAATCCCCATCTTACGCATTATATTGTCAAATAACACACTTAAGCGAGGTAAGACCCCGGAATCCTCTAAGAAGGAAAAGACAATGTAAAACAATAATACATAGGGGAAAATCAAAGCAATAATCCATTCAAATCCAATTACAAAGATTCCGTATTCACCAACAAGAACGTTAAGTAAAGCTCCTTCCGGGATGACTGCGGAAAAGATCATCTTAAAAAAAGGTACGATTAAATTATTTACTAAGGGTAATAACAAAGTGGCTCGCAATGCCTTACCGCCACCGACAATAACAGCCAGAGATAAAACAATGATTAGTAAGGCTATAGGAATCCCCGACCAGGGTTTCAGCATATTCCTTCCCAATCTATCTAAAAAACTCAATTGGCCAGCTACTTTTTTGCTAACTCGGGCCGTAATTTCTTTGGCTCTCTCCCAGACATCTAATTCATTTCCTTGGTAGCTCGGACAAGAAGCGCAAGATGAACAAGAGGCACAAGAAGCACAGGCATTACTAGTCTGGCTTGGTTGGCTTAAAATCTTCTCTAATTCCGCCTTTAACTCTTCAAATCCCTGGTTTTTTACAGCTACTGTTGGGATTACTGCTGCCCCTAATTCCTGGGCTAACAAGCCTACATTAATTTCTACACCATGTCGCTTAGCAACATCCAATAAGTTCAAGGCATAGATAATAGGCAGATTATATTTTTGTAATTCAAGACCTAGCTTGATATTTCTCTCCAAATTAGTAGCATCTAAAACGCATAAGACAGCTACAGGATTACTATGCAAAAAACTCACGGCCACTGCCTCTGCTTCTGAAGTGGCCTCTAGAGAATAAGTACCTGGTACGTCTATTAAACTATAGCTTTTATCAGCTAATTTGATTGTTCCCTCTGTGTAACTCACTGTGGTTCCGGCAAAATTAGAGCTAACTACATCAATACCTGTCAAGTTAGAGAAAAACACACTTTTTCCTACATTGGGGTTACCCATGAGAAGAATTTTATTAGGCTTTTGGTACACCCTTTTATCCTCATTTATTTCATGACAGCTAGCCATATCATTCACCCCCGACTAGAATCTGTTCAGCAATGTCTTTACCAATAGCAATCTCACAAGAGCCTACTTTTATCAGCACAGGACCACCTAGCCGATGAGTTAATACTTTATGAATCTTGGCATTATTAACAATACCTAAGCTT
>MTKW01000257.1_pt1 | contig 46228 bp, 44 predicted proteins | sample 1042761 | NCBI WGS metagenome assembly MTKW01 (sample SAMN06205366, study PRJNA360243) | anaerobic digester metagenome | biome: Wastewater treatment plant; feature: Anaerobic digester sludge; material: sludge; isolation source: anaerobic digester fed with sludge from wastewater treatment plant ... | reverse complement strand
TTACCCCTTGCGACGTGAGATATGCGCGTTCATTTTCCGGCATGTCGTCGACACCCGGACCTGCATATCCTACATGGTGAGTAATACAATTAACTGAGAGCCCGTTGACATCCAGTTCCAATAGTCGTCGTACAGTGGCTCCGGTGTTAGAAGCAATAACAATGTGTTCTATCCCCCGTGTTCTGCAGGCATCGAGGGCTATCTTCAGAGTATCAACGGTATTTTCCGGACCTGATTTTTCCCATATCACTGAGAATGCCTCCCTTAAGAACAGTCAATTACCCAAGTATGAGTCCATTAGTCTTCGCTCGTTTTCCGATTGTCTTTGGTGGCCCCACATGGTACGGACATTTTCTGGAGCCAGCGATTACTTATGGCAGAGACGGTTGGACTTCTCCAGTAACCGCCGGTTTCGCCGAAGACGTCGGCCGGTTTTTGCGATTCGGGCGGGCTGTGTTAACATAATATGGGAGAGAACAACGGTCTCACGGCGATCTACTTAGAGTCTATAGAACAAACGAACAAGAATAGGAGCCACTGCTATTGCAGGTAACAGATTCGCCACCTGAATCTTCTTAATCCCGAGCATGTCAAAACCTATCCCGACAATGAGTAATCCCCCTGTTGCAGACATCTCTGCTATTGCAGCATCTGTAAGTACGTGTCTTAGAATAGATGAAAGCACTGTCAGTCCTCCTTGGTAAACAAGGACTGACACTGCAGACAGCGCTACCCCGATTCCCATAGCTGCAGCAAAAGCAATAGAGCAGAACCCGTCCATCAAGGATTTCGTCATGAGGATGTGATAATTCCCTGAGATGCCGTCTTCAAGTGAACCGATAATGGTCATAGGCCCCACACAGAATAGGAGAGTGGCTGTGAGGAAGCCTTCAGCGATTCGTGATTGCCGCGTTGCAGTGCGTATCTTCAGACGTTCCTCAAGACCGGCTGCGAGCCGGTCAAGACGTCCGCCTATATCAAGGACCGCTCCTATGATTCCTCCGATTATCAGGGAGAACAATGTTGTGATTACATTCTGCGTCTCGAGAGCTAAGCGAATCCCAAGAAAAATAGTAAACATGCCAATCCCGTGGATTACCACGTTTGAGACTCTGTCAGGTATGTGTGCCTTCAGCAAGATACCCAGGCTTGTCCCGCCCAAGATTGCTGCCACATTGATTAGTGTTCCCTTCATTGGCATACGTATTGCCTCCTGGTGTGTCCTGGCATGAGGCCAAGTTTCCAGTGGATGTGCATGGTATTTGTGACGATCTACACTCCGGTAGTGATTTCCCGTGATTCTACGGATGCGAAGGCCATCACAGGGCATGTCTGGAATTTAGGATTGTGTTTCTACACATAGATCCGAAATCCCTGCTACAACCAAACAAAGAACATGGCGGCGGTCAGCGTTCAGCCCGGGAGAGCGTCCCCCTTTCGGGCTCAGCCGGTGAACTGCAAAATGGACGCAACTAGCAGGCAGTGGATAGCTTGCTGTCATCGTCCTTTTCTTACTATTACTATGCAGGTCTTCTTTCGCCACCTGAAGATAGGTCCGATAAGCCTCTCAAGTAGCTGATACATAGAGGTAACCTCCTATCATTGTCTTTCCTTCACTCAAATAACCTCGCTGCATGTCCTTGTTGCATAGATATTCAAGTGATAGGCTTTTGGGGTCTATGATGGCAATATTTTTGATCATAGACCATGATATCATGTTTAAGGCTGAATTGTGCAGTTCTTTGAGGGATAAAAGGCGCGTTTTTCTCTCCTAACGTAGTTGCAGGAAAGAAGGAATCAGGGTGTTTTAGTCTAATATAGTAATGGGAATCTAGTAAGTGTCGGTTCCAACCGGTGTATTTATGAAGTCAGGCTTACCCCCGTACTCCGGGAATGCTTTGTGTTTTCCATGAGCATGCCGGTAAGAAGTGCTGACGAATATATCTGCTCAAGGACACAGTATTGAATAGGTTGCCGGATGAAGCCAGAGGGAGATGCCTTCACAGGATCAAGGGGTATCTAACGATCCGTAGAAGAAGGAGCCGTAGGAGCAAGATATCTTTCAAGCCGAAAGGTGTCCAAACTCTCAGGCAAAAGCACCTCCGGCTGACGGACCTCTGGAGAGGCGCATTCTACTTACGCAGGAGCGCCGCCGAAGGAGTAACCCGCCCGCTCTGCCGGCAGACGGGGAATCTCTCAGGCGACAGGACAGGGAAACGGGCAGCAAACTTTGCCCGTTTTTTTCTTAAGAATAATCAAGGAGGTGCTTGACATGACAGAAACCCACGGTGGTGAACCAATGAAAACTCCTCTATACGATGCTCATATTCGCGCCGGGGCAAGAATGATCGATTTTGGCGGCTGGATAATGCCGGTGTATTACCGAGGAATCGTAGAGGAGCACAAGAAAGTACGACAGGAAGTGGGTCTATTCGATCTCTGTCATATGGGAGAAGTTAGAATATCCGGTCCACGGGCTCTCGAATTCCTGCAGAAGGTTACCAGTAACGATGTGTCTACGTTAGTTGCAGGCCAGGCTCAGTACACGCTACTCTGTTATCCTGATGGCGGAATAGTCGATGATATCTTAGCCTGCAGGACAGAGGATGGATATTACCTTGTCCTAAATGCTTCCAACGCTGATAAGGACATAGACTGGCTCAGGTCTCATGCAGAAGACGGTGTAGAGATTAAGGACGAATCGCCTGAAACCGCTCTCCTGGCTATACAGGGGCCTGACTCAGCAGCGTTGCTTGCCCAATTGACCGAGACGGATCTGGACAAAGTCTACTACTACCAGTTCACTTCGGGGCGTGTGGCAGACGTTGACTGCTTGATATCTCGTACCGGATATACAGGCGAAGATGGATTTGAGCTATTCTTTGACCATACTCATGCCGAGAAGCTGTGGGATGCTTTGCTCCGTGCCGGTTCTAAGTTTAATATTGAACCTATCGGGCTCGGGGCCCGTGACACCCTGCGCCTTGAGATGGGCTACTCTCTCTACGGGAATGAGCTGGATTCAAAGACCAATCCTCTGGAGGTAGGGCTAGGCTGGATTGTGTCCAGGACGAAGGGGGATTTTGTGGGGAAGGATTCTATCGAGCGGGTCAGGAAGGAAGGTATTTCCAGACGACTTACAGGATTCAAGTTGCTCGAGCGTGGCGTACCCAGGACAGGGTTCCAGGTCGAGAAAGACGGTAAGGTAGTGGGGGCTGTAACAAGCGGTTCTCTGTCTCCGACGCTTGGTATAGGTATTGGTATGTGTTTTGTCCCTCCGGAGCTGGCCAAGCCAGGGAATCAGTTCCATATTGTCATTAGAGGGAAGAAAATCCTTGCAGAATCTGTGAGNNTGTATTGTGGAACCGATGTTCCACGTGAAACAATGAATTGTCCCACTATTCTCGCGGTTAGCGCCGGCTTTGTAGGACAACGTCAAGGGTATCAGAAGGAGACAATCAATGGATCTAGGCTTTCAATAAGCCTTGAAGGTAAGGAGGAGAAGTAACGTGTATCCTAAAGATCTGAAGTACACCGAACAGCATGAATGGGTGCGTGTAGACGGAAACCAAGCAACTGTAGGCATTACCTATTTTGCCCAGGATCAACTTGGTGCAATTGTCGGACTAGGGTTGCCTGATGAAGGGGCGGATGTAGAGAAAGGTTCAGAGCTCGCAGATCTCGATTCGATGAAGACTGCGGATCAGATTTTTGCCCCCGTGAGCGGAAAGATCATAAAGGTCAACACAGCATTGGATACTCAGCCTGAACTGCTAAATGAAGATCCGTACGGCGAGGGATGGGTTGCTGTCATTGAGATGACTGACCCGAAGGAAGCCGAGGATCTGATGTCTCAAGAGGAATACGAAGCTCACGTTGCCAAGGAGGCTGGTGAGTAATGAACTACGTTCCCCATACAAGTGAGGACCGTAGTGAGATGCTGAAAACCATAGGTGTTTCCAGTGTTGATGAGCTGTTCTCGGACGTTCCTTCCCATGTCAAGCTTGATCGCAAACTAAACCTACCACCTGCGATGTCCGAATTCGAGCTCATGAAGTACATGTATGACCTTGCTGGAAAAAACACTACAACTGATCGTATGGTTTCATTCCTGGGTGCAGGTGTCTATGACCACTATGTACCTAGCGTTGTGAAGCATATCATCTCACGGTCCGAGTTTTACACGTCGTATACTCCGTACCAAGCGGAAGTAAGTCAGGGAATGCTCCAATCCATCTTTGAATACCAGACACTCATGTGCGAGCTTACTGCTATGGATATCAGCAATGCCTCGCTATATGACGGTGCGACTGCAATTGCTGAAGCTGCAATGATGGCGAGCAGGTTGACTCGCAAACAAGAAGTGATCATTTCGCGAGCAGTACATCCTGACTATCGTAGGACATTAAGAACATATGCACATAACCTGGAGCTGAATATAACAGAGGTTCCTCTCAAAGACGGTGCAACCGATATCGAAGCGGTACGAGATCTTGTTTCTGATAAGACGGCTTGTGTCATTCTGCAAAGCCCGAACTTTTTCGGGTGCATAGAAAACATGGCGCTTGCGGCGGAAGCGGCTCACGAGAAGAAGGCGCTCTTTGTCGCGTGTGTTGATCCGATCTCTCTAGGCATCATAGCTCCTCCGGGCGAATATGGAGCTGATATCGCGGTAGGTGAAGGCCAGGGTCTTGGAATTCCTATGGGCTTTGGCGGGCCGCATCTGGGTTTCCTGACCTGCCGTAAAGAACATATGAGACAGATGCCCGGTCGAGTTGCAGGCGAGACACATGACGATCAGGGACGCCGAGGATATCTCCTGACGCTTCAAGCCAGAGAGCAGCATATCAGGCGAGACAGGGCAACATCAAACATCTGCTCAAACCAAGCGCTTTGCGCTCTTGCTGCAACAGTATACCTATCATGGCTAGGGAAACAAGGGATAAAGGAAATTGCAGAGCAGTGTATTGAGAAAGCGCATTACGCGTGTGGGAAGCTTTGCGAGATTCCCGGGTTTGAGCAAAAGTACTCTGCACCCTTCTTCAAGGAATTCGTAGTAAGAACACCTGTCGAGCCGGAGAAGCTTTCCAAAGGCGTTCTCGAGGTCGACATTCTGGGTGGGCTGCCGCTTGGAAGGTTCTATTCAGGCCTGTCTGATTCCATGTTAGTTGCAGTGACGGAGAAGCGAACCAAAGAAGAGATTGATGCACTATGTCGGGCATTGGAGGGATTAGTATGAGTACGCCACTGATTTTCGAAAAGAGTAAGCCTGGCCGCAAAGCCTATTCCTTGCCCGAGCTCGATGTGCCAAAGAGTGAGAAGCGTGACTTGTTACCGGATTGGGCAATTCGAAATCAGCATGCTTCTTTGCCTGAAATAAGTGAGGTCGACCTGGTTCGTCACTATACCGCTTTGTCCCGGCGAAATTTCGGCGTAGATCAAGGATTCTACCCTCTCGGATCGTGTACCATGAAGTATAATCCTAAGATAAATGAGGATGTTGCAGCTCTTTCAGGATTCAACAACATCCATCCGTATCAGCCTGAAGAACTGGCTCAGGGCGCGCTGCAACTGATGTACGAATTCGGACGCGATCTGTGTGAAATCAGCGGGATGCACGAAGCTTCGCTTCAACCTGCGGCAGGGGCTCATGGCGAACTCACAGGGCTCATGTTAATAAGGGCATATCATGAGAGCCGCGGAGAAGGCAAGAAGAGGACCAAGGTGATAGTGCCTGACTCGGCTCACGGAACTAACCCAGCCAGTGCTGCATTTTGTGGATACAGTGTGGTTGAGGTAAAGTCAGATGAACGAGGGGGAGTTGATCTTGATTCCCTGCGCGAAGCTGTATCTGACGATGTTGCAGCTCTCATGTTGACAAACCCCAATACATTGGGCCTCTTCGATGAAAACGTTACTGAAATCGCTAAAATCGTTCATGATGCCGGAGGACTTCTCTATTATGACGGCGCTAACATGAACGCAATAGTAGGTATAGTACGTCCGGGAGACATGGGTTTTGACGTCCTCCACTACAATGTGCATAAAACCTTCTCTACTCCGCACGGCGGCGGCGGCCCGGGCTGCGGAGCTATTGCAGTTAAAGAGATCCTGGCCCCGTTTCTCCCTGTGCCTGTTGTCGCGAAGCAGGGTGACAGATACATCCTAGACTACGGCAGGCCTCACTCCATTGGTACAGTGAAAGGGTTCTACGGCAATTTCAATGTCATGGTAAAGGGATTTGCATACATTAGGTCGCTTGGAGCTGAAGGATTGCGTAAAGTGGCTGAGACTGCAGTTCTTAATGCGAATTACATCATGAGAAGGCTTGAGAAATACTATCATTTACCTTATGATCGTCACTGCAAACATGAATTCGTGATTGACGCGTCTCGCCAGCTTCAATACGGGGTTCACACTAATGATATTGCTAAAGCCCTTCTTGATCTGGGATTCCACGCTCCGACGGTATACTTCCCCCTTATTGTCAGGGAAGCCATGATGATTGAGCCTACGGAGACGGAATCAAAAGAAACCCTCGATGCTTTCATCGAGGCGATGATCAAAATAGCGCAGCTTGCTGAAACCTCACCTGAGAAGCTACAGACAGCGCCACATGATACAGTTGTGGGTAGGCTGGATGATGTTACTGCTGCGAGGCGACCGGTATTGCGTTGGACTCCGCCGGAGGAGTAGATGATTCTTTAGGATCGTAGAAGTTCTACTTTAGCTACAAGAACAAACGCTTTGCTTTGATGTTGAGGGTTACCTGCGCTTTCATCTGCGGATCGCTTTGAGGTTAAGAGCGCAGGTAACCCTGCTAACTCAGGAAACACAGCAACTGCGGAAGCCGAATTCTTCCGTAACAACAGAAGCGGAATCCTTCCGTAACGGCAGAAGTGGAATTCTTCCGTAACGACGGAAGCCGAGTTCTTTCGTTATCCCCGGTATTCGTAGGGAGAACTGCTGATGAATATGGCAAACCCCCGTGTGGAATCAGAGATGAAGTCATTAGGGGCCCAGCCGCTGGAGAGTCTGATGAAAGCTGCATGGGATATCCGTGTCAGCAACTTTGGGTCAAGCATTAGCTGGGTAAACCCAATTCGTACTGGAGTTCTGAGCGTTACCGGAACCGCATGCTCCCTCAAGTGCGCTCATTGCGGGGGTAAGTATCTTAGGCATATGCTTCCCATTGAACGTAGAGGCGAGCTTGACCCGTCTCAGATTTCCAGTTGTCTTGTGAGCGGTGGATGCGATTCCTTCGGCAGGGTTCCGGTGGAACGGTATGTCCACGTGCTCCCTGAGCTTTCGTCAAAATGGCGGCTCAATATGCACCTTGGCCTGGCCTCTGAAGAGATGATAAAGAACGTCGCTCCTTTCTGCCAGGTGGTTTCATTCGATTTTCTGGTTGATGAGGACACTATCAGGGACGTCTACGGCTTTCCAGCCTCCGGAGAGGATTTTCTGAGGACATACTCCATGCTAAGACAGCATGTAAAAGTAATCCCTCATATCTGCATTGGCTTGCATGGCGGACAGATTTCAGGAGAGCTCGACGCGCTCTGTGCCCTAACCGAAATCGGGGCTGACGCTATTGTTTTTATCGTATTCATTCCTACATCGGGGACTCTCTATGAAAACTGCATGCCTCCGCCGATTGAAGGCGTGGCTCGTATAATTGCCACTGCAAGGTGCCTATTTCCTCAGACACCGATTTACCTTGGGTGCATGCGTCCTCATGGCAGGTACAGACATGTGCTGGATCCTATGTCAGTACGAGCAGGGGTGAACCGGATAGTAGTGCCATCACAGCAGGGTCGAGCGGAGGCTTCAAGGCTAGGGCTCAATGCATCATGGATAGAGGAGTGCTGTGCACTTTGAACGAGAACCGGACTATAAGGGTATCTGTGGGCACAGCGGCAGCCTTAGGGCTGGCAAATGTCCGTTGCGATATTCTTCCCAGCACAGCCTATTTGATGACTTGCGGGGGATGTGTATCGCGATGCGCATTTTGTGCTCAGGCGAGATCCAGCAACAGTTCTGAAGACCTCCTCTCCAGAGTGAGTTGGCCCCGTTATCCTACTCAGCAGGTTCTTGACGCTCTTGCCCAAGATAACCCATTCCTGCAGCGAGTGTGCGTCCAGGTGACTTCCACACCTGCCGCACGGAAAGCCACCGAAGAATTAGTCAGCGATATGGTAAAGGTTAGACAAGCGTACGGACCTAATTACCGGATATCGCTGTCATACCACCCTTCTTCTGTCTCTGATGTGGAGAGCCTATTCTCATTAGGAGTAGACAGGATAGGAATTGCGCTGGACGCTGCGACTCAGCGCGTACATGAAAGAACCAAAGCGGGATCAGGATCCTGGGCCGGAACTCTGAGGCTCCTTGAAGAGTCTTCCGCCCGTTTCCCGGGGAGAATCAGCACCCACCTGATAGTCGGCCTCGGAGAGACAGAGGAGGAACTGGTGAGCATAATGCAGTATATGAAAGACCTTGGGATAACGATAGGGCTTTTTGCGTTTACGCCTGTTAAGGGAACGCCAATGGAGTGTGTTCCTCAGCCGCAACGGGATACGTACCGCAGGGTGCAAATAGCCCGGCATCTTATTACCGGAGGGCATGTGACAGATGAGGATTTCGCCTATGTTGACGGACGCATTTTCGATATACGTTTGGATCTTGCAACTCTTAGAAGACTAATAAGTGACGGCTCTCCATTTGAGACCTCGGGCTGTCCGGATTGTAACAGGCCATATTATAATGAGCGTCCCGGAGGAGTCACGTTCAATTATCCTAGGCCATTGACAGAAGCGGAGACTGAGAGCTGTCTGCTGGAAGCAGGACTTAAGTGTGTGGAACGGCCCTAAGTGAACATGCCGGACTTGATTCAAGTGGAAGCAGGTCCGGATTGAGGCATAGGCAAGCAAGGTACAACCCGGCAGAAGTTAAGCCGGATGGAGGAAAAGCCGGGCGGAATAGGAGCCGCGCAGAAGGTGAACCGGATGGAAGAAGAGCCTGGCGGGCGGAAGGTGAGCCTAGCGGAAGGCGAGCCAGGTAGGAGTTAAGCCGGGTGGAGGCAGACCTTGGCAGAAGAAGAGCTGCGCGGAGGAAGACCCGGATGGAGGAAAAGCCGGGCGGAAGGTGAGCCAGGTGGGTGTAAAGCCGGATGGACGAAGAGCCTGGCAGAAGAAGAGCCGGGCGGAGGAAAGGTCGGGCCGGCCAAGACCCGGATGGAGGGAGACCGGGATGGAAGGCGGACCGGGCTGAAGGTGAGCTGCGCGGAAGATGAGTTAGGTGGACGCGGCGGATGGAAGAGGGGCTTGGCTGAAGGCGAGCCAGGTGGAAGTAAAGCCAGGTGGGAGAGGAAGAACAATGAAGTGGAGACTGCTTCGCACAGGACATAATTCCGGTGCCTGGAACATGGCTGTAGATGAAGCTATTATGATTCATGTGGCGAAGAAGGTAGTTCCCCCTACCTTCAGACTGTACGGCTGGGTGCCGCCTGCCCTGTCCCTTGGCCGGCTGCAATCTTATGAGAGGGATGTAGATCCTGACAGTTGCAGGAGCCTGGGAGTGGATGTAGTGCGGCGTCCGACAGGAGGAAGAGCTGTCCTTCATGATAATGAGGTTACCTATAGCTTCATAATCAGTGAAGACGATCCTCTGCTCCCTCCGGATCTTCGGGATTCCTTCTATTTGGCTACAGAGGGGATAGTGAAAGGACTTGCTATCTTTGGAATAGAAGCTGAAATTCAGGGCAGGCAAGGTGCGGGAAGCCTGGCTGACGCTTATCGGAAGGAATCACGAACCCGTCGCGCGCCGGATCAAGGCGTTCAGTCAGGGGCGTGTTTTGATTCGCCTTCATGGTACGAAGTAGTCGCAGGCAGCAAGAAGCTGGTGGGTAGTGCACAAGCTCGGCTAAAAGGAGTGTTCCTTCAGCACGGGTCTATCCTCGTCACACTTGACGCGGATAAAGTATGCCGGGTGTTGCGGTATGATGATCCTGATGCCAGGGATCAGGCCTCGACACAGCTTCTGGAAAAGGCTACCTCAATTGAAGCCATACTGGGACGTGCCGTAAGCTTTAAGGAAGTGGAAGAAGCTGTTATCTCAGGCATCAGGGGCCATATTAGTCCTGTAGAACTTGTTGAGGGCCAATTGCTTCCTGAGGAATTATTATTTGTAGAGGATCTAATCTCCGAGAAGTACGGGGCAGACACTTGGACGAAGCGACGATAGCCGGCGTACCCGGGAAAAAACTGCACCCGGGACAAAACGACACCCGGGAAAGAACCGAATCCAGGAAAGAGGGAAATACGAGTGCTTAGGAGGCGTCCTTATTGATGTCAGAACCGAAATCCGGCGGGAGTGGCTTGGAGCGGTTAAAGGCGGACTTGCGCCTAATCCTTGACAGTGCGCTGGGTGCAGTAGATCCTTACAAAGCTGTACATTCTCATGTTATCAGAGAAGGGCGCTTCCTCAAGGTAGATTCCCATAGATATGACCTTGAGGGAGTGGAGAGAGTAATCGTAGTCGGCGCCGGAAAAGGCAGCGCAAGGATGGCAGTGGCTATTGAAGAGATTCTGGGAGATTTGATTAGTGAGGGGCTAATCAATGTCAAGTACGGCCACGGAGAACCCTTGAGGAAGATAACGGTATGGGAGGCAGGCCACCCTGTGCCTGACCAATCCGGCATAGACGGTGCTCGTAGGCTGCTTACTCTCGTGAAGGACGCAACAGAGCGGGATCTGGTAATATGCCTCATCTCCGGAGGAGGCTCCAGCCTGTTGCCACAGCCCACTTCCGGGATAGACCTCATATCGAAACAAGAGACTACACGGGCTCTTCTTGAAAGCGGAGCGACGATTCACCAGGTCAACGCAGTACGAAAGCACATTTCCGATATTAAAGGCGGTAGACTTGCACAAGCTGCGACACCTGCCCGCGTAGTATCACTCCTTCTGTCAGATGTTATCGGAGACGATTTGGATGTAATCGCGTCCGGGCCTACCGTCCCTGACACAACAACGTTTGCTACTGCTCTCGATGTGCTGGCCAGGTACGATTTGACGCAGCGTGTTCCCGCCAATGTGCTTAGCCACTTACAAGCCGGCGCAAGAAATGAACACCCTGAGACTCCCAAGCCCGGCGACGCCGTTTTTCAGAATGTAGTCAACGTAATAATCGCGAATAACGCAGGCGCAATCAACGCTGCTGCGAAATGTGCCGGTTCTTTGGGATACAACCCGATGGTGCTATCTTCATTCGTCCAAGGAGAGGCAAGAGAGGTCGCGCGGGTCATGGCAGCAATCGCCCGTGAGATTGCCGTGAGCGGAAGGCCAATCCCAAGGCCTACCTGTGTGATAGCAGGCGGAGAAACCACGGTTACCCTGAAAGGCAAAGGTACCGGTGGACGTAACCAGGAGCTTGCCCTCCAAGCATCACTGGACATCGAGAACATTGACAACATCCTTATCCTGGCTGCAGGCACTGACGGAACCGACGGCCCGACTGATGCGGCAGGCGCCATAGCTTCAGGCAACACACTTGCAGCAGCAAGGGGACTGGGCTTATCCGCAAGGGACTATCTTGCCAATAACGACTCTTATCACTTCTTTGAAGCAATAGGAGATCTTGTCGTAACAGGGCCTACAGGCACAAATGTAATGGACATAATCCTTATACTGGCGGGGCGGTGACAACTTCGAAGTCTCATCCCTAAGTATGAGTTCATAAGACCGTTGTTCTCTTTTATATTATGTTAACACAGCCCGCCCGCATCGCAAAAACCGGCCGACGTTTTCGGCGAAACCGGCGGTTACTGGAGAAGTCCAACGGTCTCGTTCATTAGTTTTCGCCGGTTTTCCGATTGTCTTGGGTGGCCCCGCACGGTACGTGCGTTTTCTGAGGCCGGTGATTGCAACGAGGGTGTCAAAATCCGGCCACCGGCATACGGGCCGGATTTCGTCAAGGCAACCCGCTTGGGGAGCCGTCTCCTTAGTGCAACACCGGCAACCCCACATGGTACTTACATTTTCGAGAGCCGTCGATTACTTATGGCGATCTACTTAGAGCTATAGCATGGTGCATATTGCGTCAATATCTGGTTACTCTATATTTAGTATCCAGCGAATTCTGACTGCAGGGGGTGAAAGCAGGTGGGTGACTGGCTTCGCCATATAGTAAGGTTTGTTGTGTCAGCTTTGGTGCTTATGTTCATTGGGCTTATCGTGCCTGGTTTCAGTACGCTCAGCTTCTGGAATGCTCTGTTAGCAGCCGTAGTCATAGCAGGCATTGGGTATCTGATTGAGGCTGCAATCGGGAGAAACGTCTCTCCGTTCGGCAGAGGGGTCGTGGGATTTCTGGTGTCCGCTGCTGTTATCTACGTTACGCAGTTTATCGTCCCAGCGCTGAGAGTTACGCTTTTGGGAGCCTTGATTGCTGCGTTTATCATTGGGCTCATTGACATGTTCATTCCTACCACTTTGCGATAGAGGCGTCTATCCGATCTGTAGCCGGTCTCAATAACAACAATTTGGACTCCCCGCCCGTCCGGACGGGGAATTCGCTTTTTACCCGACATATTCGTCCCATAACACGCTTGTCTGTTTTTCCCCCTTCCATAAGCAGATTTTGTCCTATGAAGACACTCTGAGATTTGTGCATTCCACGAATAGCTTTTCGGGAACCAATTGCATTTGCTCTCGAAAACATTAGAATATGATTGGGGATAGAAGAGCCTGCAATTATAGCCACCATGGAAATGCTGCATACTTTGTCTTTGCGAGATGCGCCTTGAAAGTCCTGCTGCCACTAACACGTGAGCGGATCGATGGAACGACGAATGAGTGAGGGAGGTATACAATCTGGACAATATTGTTGCGTCTATGATGGATATGCAAGAAGCCAGTGAAGGTGCTATTAACAGCATGTTTACTCTACTGGTGAGTGTCGGCGGAGTAATAATACGAGTAGCCGTGACCCTTTTAATAGCCTATTTGGCTATTAAAGCCGCGAATTCTGCGATTGACGGAATCATCTTGAAACGCAGGCCGGGGGAGACCCAGTTGCTGGACGATCGGAAAGCAAAGACCCTGAGCTCGCTTCTTCGGAGCGTGGTGCGATATGTGGTTTATGCCTTTGCGATAATCGCGATCCTCAGGCAAATTGGTATTGATACCACCGGTTTGCTTGCAGGTGCCGGACTGGCAGGCCTCGCTATTGGGTTCGGCGCTCAGAGCCTGGTCCGAGATGTCATAAATGGATTCTTCATTCTGTTTGAAGACCACTTTGCCGTAGGTGATTATGTGAGTATCGGCGACGTGTCAGGGATCGTTGAAAGCCTGGGCCTCAGGGTCACACGGGTGAGAGGTTTCGGCGGAGAGTTACATATTATTCCCAACGGGCAAGTGGAGAAAATAGTGAACCATATGGGAGCTTCGATGAGGGTGTTGTTTGGCGTAACTGTAAACTACAAGGCTGATATTGACCATGTGATCCAGGTCTTGAATCAAGATTTCGAAGCCGCGAGGCGTGAAATTCCCGGTATCATAGATGGCCCAACAGTGCTCGGCGTAAATGAGTTAGGTGACTCAGGAGTAGAACTTCGCATACTGGCAAGAGCCAAACCAATGGAGCAATGGAATGTGGAGAGGGCTCTCAAGAAGCGCGTAAAAGATGTCTTTGATCGGGAAGGGATAGCAATTCCCTACAGACACATGCAGGTCCTTGTAAGCAGGGAAGATGACGCCCTGAAGGAATACGATATTTCCCAAGCGTAGGAGGAGCAGTCATTGAAGTTTTACCTGGGCGACATTGTGCGGTTAAGAAAAGCACACCCTTGCGGGTCGACAGACTGGGAAGTCATGAGGGTGGGGGCGGATTTTCGCATTAAGTGCCTTGGATGTGGGAGAGTCTTGCTGATAAGTAGATCCAAGTTTGAAAAGAGCGTAAAGCAAGTAGTGTCTCGATTCGGAGGTGAAGAATAGTGGTCCGAGTGGGTATTGTTGGGCTGCCTAACGCAGGCAAGTCTACTCTATTCAATGCGCTTACTCGGGCCGGCGCCGAGGTAGCCAACTATCCGTTTACAACAATTGAACCTAATGTGGGGGTTGTGGCTGTCCCTGACAAGCGCCTTCAGAATCTCGGGGAGCTTACGAAGCCAAAGAAACTCACGCCGACCACAATGGAGTTTGTGGATATCGCAGGTCTCGTCAAAGGCGCCAGCAGAGGAGAAGGCCTCGGCAACCGTTTCTTAGGATACATACGGGAGGTCGATGCCATCCTTCACGTTGTGCGGTGTTTTCCTGATCCGGACGTGTCTCATGTCAGCGGGCATCTCGATCCAATCAGCGATATGGAGGTAATCGAACTCGAATTGGTTTTGGGTGATTTGGAGACTGTAGAGAAAAGACTTGAGAAGACCATAAGGATGCAAAAAGGCGGTAATGTACGGTATAAGGAAGAGGCCCTGCGGCTGGAGAGACTTAGAGAAGGCCTTGAGAAGGGTAAGCCCGGAAGAGAGGTTTTTACCTCAGAAGAAGACAGGCTGGCTGTGAGAGATCTTTTCCTTTTGACAATGAAACCTGTCATCTATGTGGCGAACATAGGAGAGAGCGACTTGGGCGGAGAGCCAAAACAGGTAAAAGCAATGGCGGAATGGGCTCTGTCGAGAGGGTACAGTGTTCCTGTAAACGCTATTACGGCCAAGCTTGAGTCAGAGCTTGCGGAGCTGGATTCTGAAGACGTTGCCGAGTTTCTTGAGGAACTGGGAATTCAGTCGTCAGCGCTTGACAGGATTATTCTTGCATCATATGAAACCCTTGGTTTGATAACCTTCTATACAACCAAGGGAGATGAAACGCGGGCCTGGACTGCAAATCGAAAGACGGCTGCACCACAAGCTGCAGGTATTATTCATTCTGATATGGAGCAAGGTTTCATAAAGGCGGAAGTCATTGATTACGAGAGCCTTATGACGGTAGGTTCGTTGGCGGGAGCGCGGGACAAGGGATTGGTGAGACAAGAGGGCCGGGACTATCTGGTAAAGGATGGAGANNGTAATTCTTTTGTGTAATTGTCATCTCGTTATGCTGATGCTATAATAGGGACGCCGTGCATTTGGAATATAGATGTGGAAGAGCACAGGCGTACAAGATCCCTGCTCCACACAAGGTGTGGGGCCATAAGTCCGGAGGGAGGTGTCCAAGATGCGGGATTACGAGACTATGTTCATCCTAAAACCTGACCTGGAGGAAGAGGCTGTTGAGGCAGTCACAACAAGGTTCCAGGACCTCATAACTGACGGAGGCGGTACTATTGCAGGCGTCAATAAGTGGGGAAAACGCCGCCTTGCCTATGAGATTCAAGGTTATGGAGAAGGCGTGTACGTAATCTTGGAATTCTCGGCTGAAGCGGATGTCGCACGAGAGCTTGAGCGAGTCTTCAAGATTACGGACGAAGTGATACGATATCTTTTGATCAAGAAAGACTAGAAACCGAGTCTTAGGTAAGAGCACGAGAATAGGTGGTGCTATAACGTGAACAGGATAGTGCTCGTAGGGAGGCTTGCGCAGGAACCCGAACTTCGCTATACGCAGACAGGCATTGCTGTTACCAAGTTTGCCATTGCAGTAAACCGTCCTTTCCTAAATCAGCAAGGCCAGAGGGAAGCTGATTTCATTGACATTGTGGTATGGCGAAACCAAGCAGAAAACTGCGCGAATTATCTCTCCAAGGGAAGGCTTGTCGGTGTTGACGGCAGACTCCAGATTAGATCCTATGAGACTGCCGATGGCCAGAGGCGACGTGTAGCTGAAGTAGTTGCTGATCGAGTCGAATTCCTTGATCGGGCAAAAGATACCGGTGAGGGAAGTGACGACACAGGCAAGCAACAGGCAGAGGATGACAGTGGCTTCCCGGACGAGGTGCCATTCTGAGCCGTCGATTCATAATCATGACTTCTCGTAGCAAATCTTTAGGAGGAAAGAGCGTGAGAAGAGAAAGAGGCCGCAGAAGCAGAAAACGCGTATGTGGATTCTGTGTAGATAAAATTGAAGGCGTGGATTACAAGGACGTAGCCAGGCTCAGGCGCTATATAACAGAGCGGGGCAAGATTGTTCCCAGGCGGATATCCGGCAATTGTGCGAGACACCAAAGACAGGTCACTCTTGCGATCAAGAGAGCGCGTGCAGTTGCCCTGCTTCCGTTTACTGCTGAATAGTCTGATGGACAGTACTTAGAGCCGCAGCATTTGGGGGCTACCGGACAGGTGGCCCCTTTTCAGTGATAAACCCTGTAATGCCAATAGAGGTATCAATTGTTTCAACGGGCTGTGAAGGAGAACCTGAAAGAATCGGAGAATAAATGAGTCATGAACTGAAGTGATCATGAAAGCTCCGCTTAGGGAGGGGGCAGGGAATTATATGGCTTTCCAGGGGAGTGTCGGGAGTACGGACAAGGAAGTCGTATCCAGGGTTGATATTGCCCGCAATATCAAAACAATTGAATGGCTAAAGACTGAACTTATCACGGGCATATCTTCACTTTTCAGAGGCATGCTCAAGAACAGCGATGAACTCATTGCGGATTCCCTTGCTAACATCGTGGTAGGGTGTTATCTTCTAGGTAAGCGGTTGGGCCTTCCCTATGGCGCCCTTGACGGGAAAATAGCAGAGAAAGTCAAAGCAAATCTTGAGCANNACCAGAATACTTGTGGAAAGCGCTCTTTTGGTTGCCATATCCACACTATTTTGCGTTCTTGATGCTTATATACCTATATTCGCCCTTGTTTATCCCATTCCCATTGTGATACTTGTGGTGAGACGGGGGCTCCGTGCCGGGGCCTGGGCAACCGTCGTTACAATCGCGGCCACCAGCATGTTTGTAGGGCCGTTTCAGGGACTCCTGGTCTTCACAAAGGTAGGGATTATCGGGATTACCCTTGCCCAGTGTATCCGTAGTCGGTTTTCACCTGCAAAGACCTTGGCGATCACTGCTGTAGCAGTAGCCGTATCCATGGCTTTTACCGTGGGAGTCAACTTGCTTCTTGGCGGTTTCGGCATAAATGAAATATGGGACATGATGCAACAGAGTATGGACTCGGCTATTGAGTTCTACCGGCGTATGGGTATTGCCGAAGCGGAAATATCCAGAATGGAGGCTTACCTGTCACAGATTACCGAGGCTGCAAAAATCGTTCTCCCTGCCTCGCTGTTCATGGTAGTGGTGACAGTAGCGGGTTTCAACTACTTGGTGGCCAGGCTGATTCTGAGCAGACTTGGCTACAAAATGGTGGAGCTTAAGCCTTTTTCGAAATGGAGACTATCCTGGCATTATGGGTGGGGTTATGTCGCCGGCCTCATTCTGGCATCTATTGGACAGGTTGCCGCCGTTACTTTAGTTTCTAACATTGGAACCAACGTGATGTCAGTATTCGGTATGGTTTTTTTGGTTCAAGGCGCGGCAGTAGCCTGGTATTTTTTTGATAAGTACAAACTGCTTCCTGTTGCAAAATGGCTGATTATGATTTTTATCGTCCTGAATCCGACTCTTCTCCAGATATTATCCTGGGCCGGAGTACTTGACGCGTGGCTGGATTTCCGTAGACTGTCTTCATAGAGTAAGGGGTGGAGGTATGGAAGTCATTCTCATAAAGGATGTTAAGGGACTTGGTAACGAGGGAGAGGTAGTCAAGGCAGCCGATGGGTACGCGCGAAACTACCTCATACCCAAAGGCCTTGCTGTGCCGGCAACCAAGGCTAACCTGCGCATGCTGAAGGATAAGAGAGAAACCATGGAAACAAAAGCAGAAAGAGAGCGTGCTGCGGCTGAAAAGACGGCGAAGCAGCTGGAGCATTCAGCAATCACCATCCGCCGCAAAGCAGGTGAAGGCGGCAGATTGTTCGGGTCAGTGACTGCTAAGGATGTTGCTGACGCTGTAGAGAAAGCATTAGGGATTGTTATAGACAAAAGACGGATTGATCTGGTAGAGCCTATTAAGGCAGTTGGTTCGTATACTGTGCCTATAAAGCTTCACTCAGAGGTTTCTACTGGAATATCGGTAGAAGTGGAGTCACAACCAGAAGGAGATCAGTAGTAATGGGGAATAATGTCGGGGAACTCTCAAAGACACATGGCGCTGATGGTTCAGGCAAGCTGGAACACCAGCTATCGGCCTTGCTCGAAGTGCTGGCCCAGATATACGGTGCTGATAAGCTAGTCCTCAAGGCAGGCAAGTTGGAGGCATTGGGGCTCCTGAAATCTCCCAGCCTCGAGGATAAGGTTATTGCGCTTCAACGTATCGTTTTCGAAGACCCCACCCTTGATGAACTACCTGAAGGCAAGGACATTCCCAATATCATTGGGGAAATCGAGAATGAAGTCGCTGAAATCCTGGCCAGGCGTGAGGTGGAAGACAGGCTTGAGCGGCGAGTAGTTGAAAGGATGCAGAAGAAGCACGAAGAGTATGTTCGGGAAGTAAAGATGCAGATGATAAAGGAAGACGGGGTAGCCGATAACGCTCACACATTGAAGAAATACGCAGAGCTTGAGAAGCTGGAGCGAAGGAAGCTGTCTAAATCCGCCCTTGAGTTGTTGCGTCCCAAAGAACTGTCAGAGGTTATCGGGCAGGATCGTGCCATCCGGTCCCTTCTATCGAAGCTTGCTTCGCCCTTCCCTCAGCATGTAGTACTCTATGGCCCTCCGGGTGTCGGAAAGACCACTGTTGCCAGACTGGTCCTGGAAGAAGCGCGCAAGCTGAAGTTCACGCCTTTTGAGAAGTCCGCGAAATTTGTGGAGGTTGACGGAACCACATTAAGATGGGATCCCAGAGAGGTCACCAATCCGCTTCTGGGCTCTGTACACGACCCAATATACCAGGGGGCTAAGAGGGATCTTGCCGAAAGCGGCATACCCGAGCCTAAGCTGGGCCTTGTCACAGAAGCCCACGGGGGAGTCCTTTTCATTGATGAAATAGGAGAGATGGATCCTATTCTCTTGAGCAAACTGCTGAAAGTGCTGGAAGACAAACGTGTGCACTTTGATTCCTCATACTATGATCCCATCGATCCCCATGTGCCGAAGTATATAAAGAAGCTGTTTGAGACAGGCGCGCCTGCGGATTTTATCTTGATTGCCGCGACCACAAAAGACCCGTCGGTTATAAACCCGGCATTGAGATCCCGTACTGCTGAAGTCTATTTCGAGCCATTGACCTCGACGCATATTGCGCAAATCGTCAGAGAGGCATCTGAAAGGATGAAGATACGCCTTGATAAAGACGTGCCTGAGATTATCAGCGACTACACAATTGAAGGAAGAAAGGCAGTGGCGATCCTTGCTGATGCTATCGGGCTTGCTCTCTATCAGGCCGGGGGAAAGACAAAAAGGCCAAAGGTAACCAAAGATCATGTCCTGGAAGTTGTCCGTTCAGCGCGAATGTCTCCACAAGTCCTTGTCAAAGCTGAAGACCGCCGAGAAGTAGGGAGAATCCTGGGGCTCGGAGTAAGTGACTTCGTAGGAAGCGTCATTGAGATAGAGGCGATTGCATTCCCTGCCAGGGAGCCTGGCAAAGGCAGGATCAGGTTTAATGATACAGCAGGTAGCATGGCAAAGGACTCGGTTTTTAATGCTGCCTCCGTGTTACGTAAGATTACAGGTAAAGACCTTGCCGAGTACGACGTCCACGTAAACGTCATCGGTGGTGGGCTTATAGACGGCCCTTCAGCCGGCAGCGCTGTGGCGATTGCCATCTTGAGTGCGGTTACCGCAAGGCCCATCAGGCAGAATGTTGCAGTTACAGGCGAAATCTCCATACAGGGGAAGGTAAAAAGCGTCGGTGGAATCATGGAAAAGATATACGGCGCCAGACAGGCAGGGGTCAATACTGTAATAATACCTCGCGAGAATGCCATGGACAGTCCCCCGGATCTCAGGGGAATTCGGGTGGCAACTGTTGAGCATATTGAAGAGATCTTCCCGTATGTCTTCGACGAAGGATCGTTCTCTGTTTCCGCAGGCTAGAGATACATGTATCCATCCGCGGGCACGATGATTCCAGGATTTCGGAGCAAGCTTTCAGGGAATAATACTTGTTTGGAAGAAAAAGCATGACGTGCCCCATTATGCCTTCAGAGTGCATATTCAATAGAGGCGAAGCTCCGGAATCAGCCGTGCCAAGACCAAAGACGTAATTAGAAAAGGGGTGAAGGATATGGAGGCAGCATTCGACCTCAGCCGGGTGCCGCCGCAAAATACAGAAGCTGAGCAAGCAACACTCGGCTCAATGCTCCTTGACAGTGACGCTATTACAAAAGCCCTGGATATCCTTTCGCCTGGGGACTTTTACAAGGATGCCCACAGGATTATTTTCGACACCATTGTCTCTATGTACGAAAAAGGAGAGCCTATCGACCTGGTCACTGTTACAGAGCAATTACGGCGGCGCGACGTGCTTGATGTCGTAGGCGGTATTCCATACATAGCGTCATTGGCGAGTATTGTTCCTACCGCAGCCAATATCCAATATTATGCCGGGATAGTGAAGGAAAAGGCCATATATCGAGCCCTGGTTAAAGTAGGTACAAGCATTGCCGCCCTAGGGTATGAAGGCACTGAAGACGTGGATCTGGCTTTGGATCAATCAGAGCAAATGATATTCTCCCTCTCCCAGCAAAGAACCACTGACGGCGTGGCAGACATAAAGGTAGTCCTCATGGACACCTTCCAACGCATTGAAAGCCTCTATGAGACTAAAGGAAGGGGAACCGGAGTCCCTACAGGGTTCAAGGACCTGGACGTAATGCTAACCGGACTTCAACCATCCGACCTTATTATAATTGCAGCAAGACCGTCTATGGGTAAGACCAGCCTTGCGCTGAATATGGCATCACATGTGGCGTTGAATGAGAATCTGCCTGTAATAATCTTCAGCCTTGAAATGTCCAGGGAACAGTTGGCAATGCGCCTTCTTTCCGCTGAAGCAAGAGTGGACGGGCAGAGGTTACGAAGGGGCCAGCTCGCAGACGAAGACTGGCAGCGACTCTCTTACGGGCTTGGTAGGCTCAGTGAAGCCCCGCTTTACATAGACGACAGCCCGACGCTTACAGCGTTGGATATTAGGGCAAGATCTCGCAGGTTAAAAGCGGAATGCGGTCTTGGCCTTATAGTAATCGACTATCTACAGCTTGTTCAGGGGAGAGCACGAAGTGAGAACAGGCAGCAGGAAATTGCTGAGATAACCAGGTCACTCAAAGCCCTCGCCAGGGAATTACGTGTGCCCGTTGTAGCCCTGGCACAACTTAGCAGGGCTGTTGAGACTGCCTCCGAGCGTAGACCGCTCCTCAGTCATCTGAAGGAGAGCGGAGAGATTGAGACTGCGGCTGATGTAGTGGCTTTCATTTATCGTGAAGATTACTACAATCAGAATAGCAAGAAGAAGAATATCGCTGAGATAATTGTGGCTAAGCAGCGCAACGGCCCTACCGGTTCAGTTGACTTGATGTGGCGTAAAGAATTCACGAGATTTGAGAATCTTGAGCGGTATCAGAAGCCTTCTTGACACTCCCCATGCCTAAAGGCAGGGGATTCCCGTGTGATTAAACTCAACTCCATTTTGCGTCCCGCGAAGTCTCCCAGGAAGCGCGCCATATATCCCCATAACTAAAGTCAGGGGCTTTACGGCGCATATGGGTAAATCAACGGGCAAACCGGTGCAGCCCCGCATTTCTTGCCATTTGCATAGCTTCTCGGTATTCGCGCGAGGTAATAAGTCGATTCAGAGGAGGGTGTTCTCCGGCACGATATTGAGGCCGGTATTGGTCCATGATGTTGATGTAGGTATCCCGGGAAATCTCATCAGCAATGAACTCCATGATGTCGGAAGTCCCGGCAAGCCCCTCAGGCAGCACCAAGTGGCGAACGATAAGGCCTCGCCGGGCTATTCCGTTCTCATCAATTACAAGGTCTCCGACTTGTCTATGCATCTCTTTAAGCGCTGACTTCACCACGGAGGGATAGTCCTTTGCCCGGGAAAAGCGAAGCGCGGATTCTGCGTGGGCATACTTGACATCAGGCATGTAGATGTCCACTATTCCATCGAGAATTTCAAGTATCGCCAGGGACTCGTACCCCCCGCAGTTGTATACCAAAGGGATTTGCAATCCCCTTTCGCATGCGGTTGCGAGAGCAGTGAGTATTTGTGGAACGTAATGGGTAGGCGTTACCAGGTTTATGTTATGACAGCCTTTTTCCTGGAGGGAGACCATGATTCTCGCAAGTTCGTCTTCTGATATCCGGCTGCCGATTCGCATTTGGCTGATATCCCAGTTTTGGCAGAATACGCATTGAAGGTTACATCCGGTGAAGAATATGGTGCCGGATCCACATGTCCCCACAAGGGGAGGTTCTTCACCAAAATGTGCTCCGTGGCTTGATATCTGCACTGTATCATCAGCCCTGCAAATCCCCGTCTGACCGGAAAGCCTGTCTATGCCGCATTTATGTCCACACAGATCGCAGGCGCCAAGTCTCGCCCATGCAGCTATTTTCCTCTTCTCGAGCTCACCTGTTTTCCAAAGAGACCTGTACGAACCAACGTATTTCATGAGGGATACCTACTTGCCGAGAAATAAGATAAAGAAGGACCGAGCTTCTCATATCAAGCCTATTATACCATCTCTCAACTTCTAAGTATGAGTTCAGCAGTTTTCGCTCGTTTTCCGAGATCTTGGGTGGCCCCGCACGGTGCGTACGTTTTCTGAGGCCGGTGATTGCAACGAGGGGTGTCAAAATTCGGCCGCCGGCCTACGGGCCGGATTCTGTCAAGGCAACCTGCTTGGGGAGCCGCCCCCGACTGCAACACAGACAACCCCGCACGTTATGTGCACTTTCTGGAACCGACGATCACTTATGGTGGAGACCGTTGGACTTCTCCGGTAACCGCCGGTTTCGACGAAGACGTCGGCCAGTTTTTGCGATTCGGGGGGGCTGTGTTAACATAATATGGGGGAGAACAACGATCTCATGGTGATCTACTTAGGCATTCTGCGTAGCAGGATTTCTCAATTCTTCGGCATATACTCTCAATTGGAGGTGACATGTGATGGAAGATGCGGGCTGTGACATAGGCAAGAATGCGGTATCATACTTTGCCGAAGGGTTTAGCTGTGCTGAGTCAGTAGCCAAAGCGCTCTCTGAGGCACTGGGGCTGGATACGCAGAATGCTGTGAGGACTGCAACTCCGTTCAGCGGCGGTATAGCAGGCCAAGGATATCTGTGTGGTGCAGTCAGCGGTGCTCTGATTGGTCTCGGGCTCAGCAAGGGGCGCGTGACTTCAAAAGACGACAGAACCCCCTGTAATAAGGCAGCTAGGAAATTTGTTGATGAGTTTCTCTGCGAGTTTTCCAGTCTTTCATGCAAAGATATTATTGGTGTGGACCTTTTGACCGCTGAAGGCCACAAAGAACACAAGGAACATCTACGCGACGAGAAATGCCGCCCTATTGTGAAGTTTGCTGCAGAGAGGATGTATGGCCTAATCAAATCCCCGGGCTGAACTCTATGTTGTGTGTACATAAAAATGGAGCGGATGACGGGATTCGAACCCGCGCTCCTCGGCTTGGGAAGCCGATGCTCTACCACTGAGCCACATCCGCCCGTCAAGGTATTCAGAGGCAAATGGTGGTCGCTGCTGGACTCGAACCAGCGACCTCTACGATGTGAGCGTAGCGCTCTAACCGGCTGAGCTAAGCGACCAACGTGATCTTATTGACCTTAACATAACGTATAATCATTATAGTATTTCAAGCCTCAAAAGGCAAGTGCGGGGATGGCAAAATCAAAAACATGGCGCTCCCAGCGGAATTCGAATCCGCGCCGCCGCCTTGAAAGGGCGGTGTCCTAGGCCACTAGACGATGGGAGCGCAAATTTGGTTCATTATTGGGTTGCTTGACACTAGCAATCCTAGCACATACTCAGCACGGATGTCAAGGATCTTCCGCGAGGACAAGAGGCTGGAGAAAGGGTGAAAGCAGCGAGTTGGAGCATGAAGAACTGAGGAATTACTGTGTACAAATACTGAGGCGTTATGAACTTCCTGAAGGTATCATAGACCATTCTCGGAGAGTAGCGCGTGTAGCCGAGTTTATTGCAGATAAGCTGAAGGCATCAGGTTATTCTGTCGACACCGGCAATGTGGTGGCAGGAGCGCTGCTCCACGACATAGGGAAGTCCAAGATTCACAAGCGGCGGAGTGCGGTCAATCATGCGGAAGCATCAGCGGAAATCGTAATCCGAGAAGGCCTTGAGGAATTGGCGCCTATAGTGTCCAGGCACATCCTGGATGCAATCATCAGCGAAAACCATCCGCCGCTTACGTGGGAAGAGAAGACTGTGTTCTACGCTGATAAAATTGTAACCCACAAGCTTGTATCACTGGAAGAACGTTTCAATGATCTCCTGGAAAGACGCCTGGACATAAAGCACCTTTTGAATGCTGCATACAAACCCACGAAGGCTCTGGAGTCTGAGGTGCTGAGGTCAGCCGGTATTAGCTGGGAGGATCTGAAAGCTCGTCTTGCAGAGGAATAACATCTGCAGCACGCTGAACTACGACACGACGCTTCCAACGCCCTGCTTTGTAGTAGGCATAATTCAGTATCGATCCTGCGACCGGGCCTGCGACAATGGCTATCCATACGCCATTTATTCCGAATCCGGGCAATCGTGACAAGGTTGCAGCCAGTGGGACTCTTACGACCCATAGAGAAGTCAAGGTAATAAGCATGGCGGAGACGGTGTCTCCCGCCCCGCGCAATACTCCTGACAGGGCAAACATACAAGCATATGGCACATAGGACAGTGCAGCAAATCTCAAGTAATCCGTGCCGACTGCAATGACACCGGTATCCTTGGTGAATACAGAGATGAGCTTGCCGGGAAAGGCTAAGACTATCAAGGACAAGGTGGCGGTAATACCCACTGTAAGGATGAGGCTCCAGCGGACTGAGTCTTTGACCCTGTCTTCACGCCTCGCTCCGAGGTTCTGGCCCACGAGAGAAGTGACTGCAAGGCCTCCGCTCATTGCCGGCATGAACGCAAATTGATCCAGTCTGAGGCCGGCGCCGTATCCTGCCATCACCGTGCTTCCAAACTTGTTCACTATTGAGTTGACTGTCAGGGCACTGACGGAAACCGCTGTCTGCTGAACGCTTGCAGGGATCCCGATCTTCGCTATCAGCGAAAACACGGAAGAATCTATATGCCATGTGCCTCTCCTGAGGGTGAGCAAGCCAGATGTTTTTTGGAGATATACGAGCGCAAGCACGGCTGAGAGGGCTTGAGAAAGAACCGTAGCAAGAGCAACCCCTGCAATTTCCATTCTGGGGATAGGGCCTACTCCGAATATGAAAATTGGATCCAGGACTATATTGGCGACAGTCGCGTAGGCTAAGAAACGCAGCGGAGTCCTGGAGTCGCCGAGCCCTCGCAATATGGAACCGGCTGCGTTATAGAGGAACATTACAACAAGGCCTGAGAGATATATCCCAAGGTATGTGGATGCACCTTCAAACACATCAGGAGGCACATTGATTAATCTAAGCAACGGCCTTCTTATGACAATTCCTGCAGCGGACATAACCATTCCAATAATGGTCAAAAGGATGATGGAATTCGTTACTATATGGCGAACCTGATCCTCTTGTTTTGCGCCCCAGTGTTGCGCTACTATGGTGGTTATCGCTACTGTGAGGCCTAAGACCAAGGCTATCAACGCATGAATCACCGGCCCGCCGGCTGATACTGCAGCGAGAGCCTGAGGGCCCAGGTACCTGCCTACCCAGAAACTATCAACTGTGCTGTACATAGCTTGAAGAAAATTGCCGAGGAGCATAGGCACGGAGAACCTTATGAGGTGGCTGGGTATACTGCCTTCCGTAAAATCGACCGTTCCATGCTGCATATTTCTACTCCCGGAAATCCTACCCGGCTTCTCGGGGTAGGGAATTTGGTAATGAGCCGAGGACTTAACGGTTATCACCAAGCCCTGCGACTCAGTGAAGCCCAGAGAGATATCAGGCACACCAGTACTTATGTTATCCGCCGTGGCAGCCTAGATCAATGATTATTTTAGTTTGGCAGGTTTCTCCATTAATGGTTTCACAATCCAGCAATACCCTCAATTACCTGGTAGAGCTTATGTTTCCTATGCAGGAATTCGATTGTAGTACGCGAAATCGATGAGACAAACCTTACAGTCTTGGAAGGGAGAGAATTAGGATTAGAAGCACAAAACGTACTATATCAACATTGCCGCTATTGGCTCTTCTGATAACTTTAAGCCTGCTGCTTTCCGGTTGCCGGTCCGGCAGTTTCGGAGAGGTTCACCGCCCGCCCGCAGCGCCGGATCCGCCGGTTGAGGTGCATGCTGACGGAAAGGTGCTTGGGCACGTGGTGATGGAGACTTCCTACAGAGCATCAAGCATGTCAGTGTCAGGCAGCCCCGGAGTGGTAGTGCAAGGAACGACTTCAACCAAACCTCTTGCCGCTGCAGGCGGCCCTGAGTATCGCGATTCGGATATTCTTGCAAGCTTTCAGGAGAACACGCCTGGGGATGAAATCGCAAGACTGGTGGAAAACCAAGGATATCATGTAAAGCGAGTCATAGAAGGAACCGGCATCCACGTTATCGGGATTCCAGAAGGCCGAGACCCTGTTCGCGCAGCAGACGACTTTGGAAGAAATCCCTTGGTAAGACACGCTGAGCCTAATTGGGTAGGGCGAGTCACCGAGGGAAGTGAAGTACGGGTATCGCGGATTCCTAACGACCCGAATCTTTCCAGGCAATGGGCAATTGAAGCTATGGGCCTTCCATACGCGTGGGATAAGACAACGGGCAGCTCCCGTGTAACAGTGGCAGTCATTGACACCGGCGTTCAGGCGGACCACCCGGATCTTGCCGGAAACATCGCTTCAGGCCATGATTTCTACAATAATACGTCTCGGGTAACTGATCACAACGGACATGGGACACACGTTGCAGGGATAATCGGAGCTGTCACAAACAACAGCCTGGGTATTTCGGGAATAAATTGGGATGTATCAATAATGGCTCTTAAAGCTGCCGACGATTCAGGAGCAGGATACTTGAGCCTCTCTGAGATTATTGAAGCCCTGCACTATGCAGCGGACAATGGGGCTGACGTGGTTAACATGAGCTTCCAGATCGGAGGCGCGTCAAGCGGTGAAGACTTCTTTATGGAACAGGCGATTGAATACGCGTATAATAAGGGCGTGACGATGATAGCGGCTGCAGGAAACGAAGGACAAGGGTGGCTGGCATATCCTGCCAGGCACTCCAAGGTTATTGCAGTCAGCGCCATCGGCCCTGACCTTAACCGTGCAAGCTGGAGCAACTACGGCAGTAGCATTGATGTGGCTGCTCCGGGCGACAGCATTGTCAGCACGTGGCCAATGAATACTTTTGCGTCTGCTTCAGGCACGTCTATGGCAGCGCCTCAAGTTGCAGGTGTTGCAGCTCTCCTCATCGCCCAAGGCGTGAGAGGCCCTGAGAACATAAGGCGTATCCTTCACAATACTGCCATGGATTTGGGCACGCCGGGATACGACGACGCTTACGGCTGGGGCCTCGTCAATGCTCATGCAGCGGTAAACGGTGCCTTGATTACTGACATGAAGGTCTTTGCCGGAGACGATGACGGGATGAGCGCAACCCCTCGCAGCGACATGGTAAGTCCTAAAGCAGGTGGTTTCTTTGAGATAACGAATGTCGAGAACGGTTCATGGTACATATATGGATGGATGGACATAAACGGCAACGGAATTGTTGACGAAGGAGACTATTTCGGACGCACATCAAGTAAGGTGACTTCGAGCGGCGGAGTTCTAACAGGGATTGAACTTCGCGTGAGTCCTAATGTCGGATCCGGGACAATAGGGACGTTAAGGCTCAATGAAGGTTAGTGAGTATGAGTTCATTAGTTTTCGCTCGTTTCCCGATTGTCTTGGGTGGCTCCACACGGTACGTGCATTTTCCGGAGCCGGCGATCACTTATGGTGGAGACCGTTGTTCTCTCCCATATTATGTTAACACAGCCCGCCCGAATCGCAAAAACCGGCCGACGTCTTTGGCGAAACCGGCGGTTACCGGAGAAGTCCAACGGTCTCATGGTGATCTACTTAGACTTCCGGACAAAGGAAGGTGGTTGTGATGTTTTGCACGCGATTGCTTGCCGGGAACAAGGTCGTCCTGTGTATGATATTGGCGCTTATTGCCTGTACCCTTGTTGCCGGGTGTTCTGTGAACGCTTTTCGGAATCTGAAGGTTAAGGTAGGCACGAGCCCGATAAGAATGGACGGGCGGAATTTCCAAGTGTTCACTGTGGCAGCTCTAAACACGGGAGAGGAAAGTGTGAAACTTCAGTTCTCCAGTGGAATGCAATTCGATTTCGTGGTGGTGTCAGGGGATACTGAAATATGGCGTTGGTCCCATGATAAGGTGGCTATCATGATGCTGACAGAGCGCGATATTGCCTCAGACGAGCTTGCTGTACACTCAGTCGTCTGGGATGGCAGCGACCTTGAAGGTGCGCAGGTAGCCCCGGGAGAGTACGAAGTATTCGGAGAGATTCTCACAAAGCCTAAAGTGAAAACGGACAACGTGAGTTTTTACTGGCCCGGTAACTAAAACCGGTTATTGCGCCGGTTGTTGCCGTCTGTTCATTTAAGAGCGTTCACCCTCATAAGCTATCTGTAGTGCGGGGGTGAACGCTATGTCTTCTCGCATTGTACGGCGAGCTGTTGTCTTTTTGGCAATCTTGGCCTTTGCCTCTTTCAACGTGCTTCTTATTGTCTCTACAGGTGCGTTTCAAGTGTTTCTTGAGGCGAATCCCGGTAAGTACCAAATCATCATTCCAAAGTGTGAATGCAGCTTGGCCTACCGAAGCCTGCACCTTACCCATCCCCATTTGCGCGGGCACGATGTAGCTGAACTTCAGGAGCGTCTTATTGCCTTAGGCTTTTTCTGCGGGAAGGTTGACGGCATATTTGGCGCATCGACTGATACAGCCGTGCGAGAATTCCAGAAGGCTGTCAACATGGAACCCACCGGCGTTGTTACGGATTCAGTCTGGCTTCGTATGGCTACAGGCCCGTCACGCACTCTTCCTGCAATTGCCGGGCTTCCACCGGGTGTAAGAAAGATTGTTGTCGACGTTAACAGGCTCGTGCTAACCCTTTATGTAGACGATGAAGTCATCAAGAAATACCCGATAGCGATCGGAAAGTGGCGCACCCCGACACCTATAGGCGAATTTGTTATCATCAGCAAAGACTATGCACCCGGTGGGGCGTTCGGCACCAGGTGGATGGGGCTTAATGTGCCCTGGGGAGGGTATGGCATTCATGGCACGAACAAACCGTGGTCAGTCGGTAGTGCAGCCAGCGCAGGGTGTATCAGGATGTTCAATGAAGACGTGGAAGAGCTTTTCGAACTCGTTACAGTTAAGACGCTAGTTGAAATAATCGGAGAAGAGCCCAGGGGAGATATTACGCGCACCCTCAGAATTGGGGATACAGGTCACGATGTCCAAGTACTCCAACTCTACCTTCGGCGAGGAGCCTTTGACGCCGGCCCGTTAGACGGAAGGTTCGGTGTTCGTGTTCAGGCTGCAGTCCGAGAGATGCAAAAGCTCTATGGCCTCCCGCCTACAGGCCGAGTTGGCATAAACGAACTCTACGTTCTGGGGCTGCGATAAGCGCGGCCTCCAAAATCACGCGGGTGCTTCGACTGTGCCCGGGCAGGGTTCCCGGCTGCGACTTGAAGGCCTCTCTCATGATGCACAGGAGGGATTTGCGTGTCTGGAAAGGTTCTTGGAATTGCCCTCGTAGTAACCGTAATCGCGCTGTTAGGTGTTATCATATGCGCTATTGTGGTATTCACTCGGCCGGGGCTCATGCCCCCCGGGCCATATCACCCTCGGGCATTGGTGTCGCGGTTAAGAGGGTACCGTGTCCACCCTTGGGTGAGGATCGATCCTGCCAAGCAATACACGTTGAAGGTATGGAGCACTCGCTGGCCTATGTTTCGGGACGGGTACGGATATGACGATCTCGTTGAAGAGGTAATTGAAGAATTTCAGGCCGGTTATCCAAATGTGGATGTGGAATACGTGCTTTTGCCGCTGGATGAAGTCGGAAAGGCAATAGCCGGGGCGGTTGAAAACGCAACCCCTCCTAACATATGCATAGCCCCGTTCGATCCATCCCTTGTTGAGAGTGGGCAAGTCGTGCCTATCAACATGTTCGTATGTGACGAACCAAGAGAGGATATCAAAGCTGCCCCGGCCACAGACTTCGAACTTTCTTCTTTGCAGTCTGTGTCCGTGGACAATCGCCTGTGGGCATGGCCTTCATGGATAGCAGTGAAGTCTTGGGCGGGAAATGCAGCGATCCTTCGAGAGGCAGGCATCAATGTCGAGCAAGTCATGCTTTATGGGTGGTCGTATCAAGACATCCTGACGATGGTAAAGACGCTAAGGGCGCGGGAAGCGGGGGTTCCGGAGGAATACGTAAAATATGGGCTTGTGCTGGATACAACAGCTACTTATGTCCTTGACACACTCATGGAGGCAACCGGAAGAGGGCTTGTGCTATCAGAGGACGGCAGCCTTATGTGGCAAGGAGAGGCCATAAAATCCAGCTTGTCTTTTCTTCAGGATATTAAGGCAAATAAAGGCTTTCCCGAACCTGTCCAGACAATGACTGACAGAATGCTTGAGCTCTTCTGGACGGGTAGGGCCGCTGTGATAGGGCCGGTAGGCCCCGGTTTTCTAAGGCATGTCCGTGAAAGGCAGGATAGGATAGCCTCAGGTAGTGTATCCTCCGGGGAAGAAACGATAGAGCCAGTACTTCTGCCTGTGCCTCATCCTACAGGAGGTATGAGCTCTCGATGTATTGATGTCCATGCAGCTATGGTATTTGCGTGCCCCGGCGCAGGAGGCGAAGACAGTGCATATCTGGCTGTCAGGCTTGCCGAAACCCTGGTCCGGAAAGAGGCCCTATGGCTTGCAGGCGAGTTGCCTGTAGTGCCTGCCAGAACTGAAGACCGCAAGTATGGATTTGATCCTGCCACTGTGCTTGACGGCGCCAGCAGGCGTTTTCTTTTAGGAGCTGCAGCAACGGGCAGGATGTATCGTAACCTGTCTTCTGAGATGAAGGAAAAAGAAAAGCTTCTGCGAGAACAAGTAATCAGTCCCATGATGGATCAGTTTTGGAGAGGGGCTCTTAGCCCTGATGAGTTTGTAACATCTTTATCCAGCTTTGAATAAACTAGGTGACTACATGCCGATAATGATGTACAGTAGAGAACAACTGGTATAGGATTCCAATTCCGGCTCGAAAGAAGGAGTTTTGCGTTTTTGGCAGAATAGTATGCCCAATAGACTCAGCGCTGATAAGTGCCGGAATTGATATCTGGCAAAAGCAGGGTTATTACACTGCAAGGAGGATGGGATCATGACGTCCAGCCCCTGTTATAGGCAGGAGCGAGCGTCGGTATTTGTCGAACGCAGAAGAGAAATCGCTCTTGTTTCATGTTGCGTGGTGCTCTTAGTGACTGGGCTTGCAGGAGCAACGCGGGAAATAAGAATAATCGTTGATGATGAGGTTATGGTGTTGGCCGCAACTCCTGCTCTTACGGTGGGAGATGTCCTGAAACAAGCCGGAGTGGAATTACGAGACTCAGACAAGGTGACGCCTCAAGTCTCAGAACGGGTACGTGGAAGAAGTGTCATAACTGTCACCCGTGCAGTTCCTATTGAGCTTACAGTAGATGGCTCGAAAGTTGCGCTCCGTTCAACAGGGCCTATGGTTAAGCATGTTCTGGCTGAGTCCGGGATCCTGCTCAGGCCTGAGGATAAGGTCAACCCGGGAATGGAAGCCGGACTTACTCCCGGCATGAGCATCAAAGTGACGCGCGTAACGTCTGAGGTGGTCGTACGACAGGTTCGTGTCCCGTATCGTACTGAGGAAAAACCTGATTCAGGCATGGATCGGGGTGAAGCTGAGGTTATTAGGCGGGGAGTTGAAGGCCTCCGCGAAGAGAAGGTTCGTGTGACCTACGAAGACGGGAGAGTTGTCAATGAGACTGTGCTCTCCAGTAAAGTGTTGCGGGAAGCAGTTTCAAAAGTGGTGAAAGTAGGCACTCGCAATCCCGTTAGAACCTTGCTTACATCCAGAGGTACCTTCAGATACCGGGAAGTCAAAACCATGACAGCCACTGCCTATGAGCCAGGCCCTACCAGTTGCGGAAAGTGGGCGGACGGCTATACTGCTATCGGCTTGAAGGCCGTCCCTGGCATTGCTGCGGTAGATCCCAAGGTCATACCTCTTCGCACTAAACTGTATGTAGAAGGTTATGGGCCTGCAATCGCAGGCGATGTTGGAGGCGCTATCAAAGGCAACAGAATCGACTTGCTCTTTGAGACTGTGGAAGAGGCACTACGGTACGGAAGGCGGAAGGTGAAGGTCTATATTCTGGAGCCATGAGAAAGAGAATAAAGAACCTAAGTAAAGAATCTAAAATTCGGCCGAGGAAAAACCTCGGCCAGAATTTTCTTATGGACCACGGCATTCTAGAGATTATTGTTAATGCTGCGCAGTTAACCAAGGATGATTTGGTCCTGGAGATTGGGGCAGGCACCGGTACACTGACTGAGGCTCTTTCAAGGCAAGCCGGTCATGTCATTGCTGTTGAAATAGATGAGAGATTGGTTTCCCTGCTCCTCGAAAGGTTCTCGGAACACCCCAACGTAGAAATTGTAAAAGGCGACTTCCTGCAGCTAAACTTGACAGAGTTGACCGCTTCTAGTACACTGATTTCAGATAAATCTAAAGTGGTTGCGAATTTGCCGTACTATGTTACGTCTCCTATTATTCTGGAATTACTTCGTCATGCCGGGCTTTTTGAACTGATGGTGGTCCTGGTTCAGAGGGAAGTCGCAGAGCGAATTGTTGCAGCTCCGGGATCCAAGAGGTACGGAGCATTTTCCATAGCCGTGCAGTATCACGCGGCCCCGGAGATTGTTGCAATGGTACCTCCGGAGGCGTTTTGGCCTCAACCCAAAGTGGACTCTGCTGTTGTGAAGATGCTGATTCGTGAAGCCCCAAGGGTAGAAACAGTTGATGAGGAAATCTTCTTTGCGGTAGTCAGAGGTGGTTTTGCCAAAAGGCGAAAGACGATCTTAAGAGCGCTTTCCATGGCGGGGAAGACTCATCCGGAGCTTGCTTCTGTTAAGGAGGATAGCATAAGGAGAATCCTTGCGGAGGTTGGCGTAGATTCTCAGAGGAGAGCTGAGACTCTGTCATTGGAGGAGTTCGGCAAAATAGCGGACGCGATTGCACTTGAACGTGGTGAACTAAGCTAAGGTGACAAATATGATGTTCATAAGCCCCTCAAAGGGAAAAATGAGTTTCGACGAAACGTTTAAAGATATCGTCGACTATATGCAGGAAATACCTGGCATTCCGTATAGGCTGATTATCGGCACTGATTCTCAGTTGCGAGAGGATGCTTGTTTTGTCACTGCCATAGTCATTCACAGAGTGGGTAAAGGCGGACGCTATTACTATACTAAGGAAAACGAAAGAATGGGTCGCAGCCTGAAGCAGAGGATCTTCTTTGAGGCTGCAAAGAGCCTGGGAATTGCCAGCAGGCTTGCGGAGAAGCTTGCCGATAACGGATATGGAGACTTAAATGTGGAGATCCATTTAGATATCGGCCAGAACGGAGAAACGAAGGATCTTATAAGAGAGATCGTCGGTATGGTGACAGGCACCGGATTTGAAGCTAAGATCAAGCCGGATGCCTATGGAGCGACTAAAGTCGCGGACAAGCACAGTAAATAGACGGCCGGTACGGCAGGCAATAGACAGCCTGATCATACACAAGGCCTTGCGGTTCTCAACATGCCGTCCTTCAATAAGGAGGGCATGTTCTTTATCATAAAGAGTCATCACCTTTTCTCGTCCACCTCATAGAATGTCATATCACGGACATGGTCCCTTTGGAGGGGATAACGTGGGCGAGATAAGAATTGGAGATAAGGTGGCACGAAGATCTTACGGGTCAGATGTAATCTTCGTGGTCCTAAAGATAATTACAGCTCGAGTGAAGGTTGCAAGGGCTCTTCTGCGTGGCTTGAATATGAGGCTTATGGCAGATGCCCCCATTGATGACCTAGTGACTATTCGTAGTGAAGAGGCGGAATCATCATTTCAGGCTCTTCATCAAGAGACGCGACAACTGGTGGAGAAGGCATTTCTGAGGCGCATGGCAGAAGATTTCAGCACAGATCAGCGAGGGCGTGATGACGGAATTCTACCTTCGGGCATTGATTATCGTCATTTCCCGGGAAAAGTCCTTCATCTTGACGGGGACGGGGACTACCTAAAGCATTGCCTGAAGTACTACCAAGAACTTGGCGTGCCTGCTGTGGGATATCATGTCCCGGAAGAAGCCCAGCCGTCGAAGGTTGCAACGCTTTTTAGAGAACACCTTCCGGACATTCTGGTAATGACAGGCCATGACGGGTTCATTGCGCGTTTAGGTGATAAGTCAAGCCTGGACAGCTATAGAACATCCAAGTATTTTGTGGAAGCCGTGAAGAAGGCAAGGCAGGTAGAGCCGGACAAGGATTCCCTCGTAGTAATCGCCGGGGCATGCCAATCATATTATGAGGCCTTAATAGATGCGGGAGCGAATTTCGCGAGTTCTCCTCAAAGGATATTCATTCATTGCGCTGACCCGCTTCTTGTCGCGGAAAAGATATCCCACACCCCGTTTGATACCGTTGTTCATGTGAACCAAGTGGCTGAAAGCATAATTAGCGGGCTGAGTGGAATCGGAGGCATAGAAACCAGAGGGAAATTGCGTCTCAGTTTACCGAATACGGTGTCCGGGCACAGTTGACTTGTTTTGTAGAGAAGGTGAGAGATTTCTTTAGCAATCTTTAGATCGGAAGATGTAGAGCGCACTCTTTTCGGGCTATGAGGCTTGTCTGCCCAATATATATGAAATTCACTATTGACATGATACCGGCATGTTGTTATACTTATTTATTTTTATTGACATAACCTCTAAGGCGTGCTAGACTTAGATAGGTATGGCCCGCCGAGGAAGGTGGTAAAATGGCAGGCAGAAATGCCCTCGAAATTATTAAGCAAGATCTTGAGCCATTTGTCGGTAAGAAGGTTATGGTCAGGGCAAATCAGGGACGCAGGAAGGTCTTTGAAACAGAAGGGATTCTTGAGAACACATACCCCAGGCTTTTTGTGGTAAAGCTGTCTGATAAACCAGGATTAGTGAAACGAGTCTCCTATACCTACGCTGATGTTTTGACCGAAACAGTAAAACTGTCTGTTCGGTGTAGGGATGAGGAGAAGAGAATTGGCTGCGCGGGCTAGAACCGTAGTAAGTCTTTAATTTAAGTAACGGGCACGGTGTTATTCATGACCTTGCCCGTTCTTGTGTACACAGGGCTTTTGTGTACGCAGTTCTTTTTCCCTTTTCCTCTTACTCCCTCGGATTCAACGGGCGTCTATCTTTCCATGCTGCTAGACGTTGTATTGGATGATTTTACCTATTGAAATCTCATGCAGAACTCTCTAACATAAAAAGTAAGAGGAACCAAGGGGAGGGTTATACATGAATAGACGAATTACTATGGCAATGATGATTGCAGCCGCACTTGTGGTAGCGCTTGTCATGCCTACTTACGCCTCTGCAGCCACAACGTACTACTCAAGCTCCGGAAGTTCCGGTTATCAGTATCCCAGCAGCAATTACTATTCAAGCGGTTCAGGGTCAACCTACTACTACAGCAGTAACTCATCAGGGGGATCTACTTACTACTACAGTGGAAGGTCGTACTCGAATTCCGGCAGTAAGACTTATTACTACAACTCGGGCAACACCTGGTATTATGGTGGTGGTTCGTACACGCCTTCCAGGCCTGCTCCGACCCCGACTCCTCAGCCGACTCCCACTCCAAAACCGGATCCTGAACCAACGCCGCAACCAAAGCCTACTCCTACACCGGGGCTCACCACAGACGAACAGAAAATGGTGGATTTAATCAATCAGGAAAGAGCGAAAGCAGGGCTTGCGCCTCTCAGCGTCGACTTGAGGCTGGTTGATTTAGCCCGTAAGAAGAGTCAGGATATGATTGCAAACAACTATTTCAGCCACACATCCCCGACTTACGGCGATCCTTTCAAGATGATGACCGCAGCAGGGATTAGCTACCGAACTGCAGGTGAGAACTTAGCAGGCGCCAGAACCGTGGATCAAGCACATTCAGCTCTTATGAATAGCGCAGGGCACCGTCAGAACATCCTTAGCCCGTCATACAACAAAGTCGGTGTGGGGATTGCTGCCGGAGGCCCTTACGGCAGCATGTATACCCAGCTATTCATCGGTACATGGTAAACACCTGATAAGGTTGCTGACTCACAGAGGCTGATCGACAAGATGCAAATATGTTAAGGCATGGACAGGCCTCCTTGCCCGCCAGGGACGAGGAGGCCTGTCTTATGGGCTTTCAAAGAAAGACAAGAGGCCACGAAAAATGGCTTCAGCCAGGCGTCCTCTATAAGAAGGAGTGAGAAGCAGCTCCTTCTCTTCAGGGTTGGAAATGAACCCGACTTCCACAATAACGGCAGGGAGGTTTGCAGCATTTAACACATAATAATCCCCCTCCAACACAGACTGCCCGCGGAAAGGCGCAACATCCTTCATTGCTTGTTGGATACAAGTTGCCAGGCGTTTGCTTTCAGGTTTGTTCTTGCTATAGAAGACAATTGCTCCGGAGGTAGACTTAGAGCTGATCTTGTTTACATGTATGCTAATGAAGACATCTGAATTGGTGCGATGGGCTATGTGGATCCGTGCAGCCAGATCTTGCCTGTGCCGGGTTTTCTCTTCAGGGCACAGAGGGCTCATCTCCCAGTCTCCATGCCTCGTTAAGATAGGTACTGCCCTTGCCCTGGCCAACAGGTAGCACACATCTCTGGCTATCTCCAGCACAATATCCTTCTCGAGAATGCCTTCTGTGTCGTGGGAGCCGGGGTCAATACCACCATGTCCTGGGTCTACTGTTATGACTTTTCCTATCATTGCAGGATGAAGCGGCGCCAGGACAGGTATTGTTCTTCCTGTGGCAAGAACGAGCAATAACAGAACTGAGGCCCCAAGAAGAAAACCAACCGTACCTCTCCCCTTAACAACGACTACCAGGATTCTCTTTCTCATGCAGGCACCTCCTACAGAGAACTATATTCTGATGAACCCTCGTTAATCCCTGAGGGATCGGACAGGACAACCGGCGTGACGCAAGGAAGATATTTGCCCGCATTCAGCGCGCTCAAGGGCTTCCGGGGACGGCAAAAGAAGCTATGTGCTCATAGGCAAAAGAAGCTGTGCGTTCATAAGATAGTGTAGAGATCCTACGCTTGCCTTCCAAGTTTGTGATATCCAAGGGGGATAAGCTTATGTCATATGCATCTCGTAGGTGTTGTCCTGATACGACTCATAGATCTTGTTCCGAGATGATTCTTACGTTGCCCATTCCGGCAATCAAGATAAAGGAGATCCGTGCTAACGTTGATAGCGTTACGACACATGTGATTCCGGGTAAGGTGATAGTCCAAGGGACGCTTCAGAAGCAAGTATTCTTTGTGGGGGAAGACAATATTGTCCATCACTTCCCTGAGGCAGCGCGTTTTTCAGCCTTGATTGAGATACCTGAGGTTGTGCCGGGCCCTGAGGTGGTTGTGCAGGCTCATCCGAGGATTTTCAATATTATCGCTGCATTGAGCCCTGACGGCACTCAAATAACGCAGAAAATCATTGTTGATGTAGACGTGACAGTTACCCAGTTTGTTCAGGTAACCCTTGTAGAAGACCCTGAGGGCCCCAATGTCCTGACAGAAGAAGTGGTGGGAGAAGATACAGGTCAGGTTCTTGAATCAGGCACTGTGACTTTGGTTACGCCTGCAGTCAAGGTAACTGAGATTCGAGCCAATCCTGAGATCACTCAAGTTACGGTAAAAGAAGACAAAGTGGTGGTCCAAGGGAACATTCTGAAGCAAATCTTCTTTATCGACCTCGATCAGGTTGGCCGCCATCAAGCCGTCGTTGCGCCGTTCTCGATCATGATAGATATCCCTGGTACCCAGCCGGGCATGAATGTCCAGGTGCGCGCGACTGTAGCAGACATAAACTTCACCTTAGACCCGACCGGCCTTTCGGTTTTCCAGGAAGTAGTCCTTGACGTATTCGCAAAGGTCACTCAGACCGTTGAGGTATCGCTGGCGTTAGGCGAGGACCTGGCTATTAAGACTGAGCAGGTAATTGCCTCTGCTTCAACTCAGATAATGGAAGAAGTCACTGTTGTTTTGGCGCAACCTGCCATAAAGATAAAAGACATAAATCTGGTGGTACAAGATGCGCGCGGCCGTACGATTGCAGATAAAGTCATCATACAGGGCGTCTTTGTAAAAGACGTGTATTACATTAACGAAGACGATGTGGAGGTCCTGGAGTCCTTCACTATTCCCTTCAGCACTTTCATTCCGGTGCCAGGGGTTACGCCCGGACTCAACGTTTTTGTCATGGCGCAAGCTTTGCCGGTAGTGTTTGACCCTCTACAGACCGGCACTGAAATAGCGGAAAAGGATCTTGCAGATATTGAGGCCATCATTACAGAGACAGTGAAAATCGAAGTTGAAGAGGATCCTACCGGTACCCTATTAAAGGTGCAGCAAGTGATGGGAGAAGGTACAGCCCAGGTTTGCGCTGAAGGAATAACCGTACCTGTGCTTCCGATTACCATAGAATTTGCCAGGATACGCGTGGGCGAGGCGGTAGAAGCTGAAAAGCAGCTTCTCGTAGAGAACTCAATTTGCCTGCCCTTTGTCGCCAAAAAGATCAAGTCGGTAGAATCCACAGTTCAGAATGTGACCTTTGAGATCGTGGGGGAGCAGGTGATTGTTGAAGGTGAAGTAAAGAAGGACGTATTTGTGGTGGGTCTCGACAACATAGTCCACCATATCCAAGAGATCGTCCCATTCAGCGGATTTGTGGATGTCCCCGGAATTGTGGAAGGCGCCACAGTTACTGTGGACGTAGTAGTGGAGAGCCTTGTTCAGAACCTCATCTGTGGGGGAAGCAAGATTCAGCAACTGATAGTCTTACTTGTTACTGTCACATCTACCGAAGAGAGAATCGTTCAAGTGGTGGTAAACGTGACAGGACCCGGTGTTTTCCAGACCAAGACAAGGGTCCTTGTGGACGTAGTGGATGACGGTATCCCGGAGCCTGTGCCGTTGGATGTGGTTACAGATCTTACCGGGCCTAACGTAGACACGGTTACGAAAGAGACGCTTCTCCTTGTAGTAATTGTAAACGGGACCGTTGGCCCCGTGCCTGTATCTGTAGTAACGAACGCTACATTTAAGATTTAGTCCGGGGTTTTGCGCATCACATTTTTAGGTAGATTCCAATACGATATAGGGAAGAAAGGCACAGAGGGGGACTGACCAATATGTTTATAGGGCTATGGCAATCAGGCGTAATTATGGCTGCTATTGCCCTTGTCCTCCTGGGACTTTTCCTGATACCGCGCCGCAGGCGCGTGGTTGAAACGCTTCTTGGCGTCAATTATCCTGATGATGACAATGGCTTAGAATTATCATTAGGGCACAGTAATCCTCAGCCGGCATTAGCACAACATGTAGGTGAAGCAGCTTTTGCGGTTGACTGCAACCTTTTGGAGGACGGCGGAGGGGCGAAGGTTGACCAAGAGACAATATGCCCTGAAGCTGTCCACGCCAAAAGGAATCTCATGCTGCGTGCCTCTCGTTCGTGGCATGCCGGAAATGCCACACCTGTACCCAAATCCACATCCGCATCGACGGCCACACACCCATTCACACCTTCCTCAAGTGAGACTTGCATGGATCCGCCCAGCGAAACAGCTCTTAGGGCGGAATCTTTCGATAGTCTAAGCCAGATTATGTGCTGCCAGAGAGAATCTGACTCTTCACCGGAAGCTCCCGGCACTTCGTCAGAAGATGATGACGGCGCCAGGTTAGGGCTTCTGTATCCTATCTCTTATGATCGGGAAGAGGATGCGGAAGAACAAGAACATGTACCTGTCCAACATCAGTCTCAGGAGATAGAGGGCCCAAAAGAGGTAAGGCTTACATTTCTCAATCGTTTGGCTCAAAGCCCATTCAGGCTTAGGGAAGGAGGCTCGCATATGCTGAATATCGAGAAGTACAGGCAAGTGCAGACAGTGTGTCTTAAGGTGGAAAAGGTTGTAGGCCATGGTTCAAAGCAGGTTCTTCTGGAGGAGACAAAGACGATAGCAGGTATCAAGATCGTGGAAATCATCCCTTCGCTCATGAACATCCGCTCTATAGTAAAGGATGGCAAAGTCATTATACAGGGCACTGTGCATAAGCAGATATTTTACATCGGCACTGACGAACTGGAACATCACCTTGCAGAGGATATAGATTTCAGTGAGCTTGTTGATGTCGAGCCATTGAATCCTATGTGTCCAGTGCGGGAAGGCATGAATCAGCAGGATTTCTCTGTAATCGAGAACAGCGTGTTTGAGTTTGACCCGGACACCGGCGCCTTGACACAGAAGATCATTCTCAGGTTATGTGTGAAGGTGACCGAAACTGAGCAATTCCAGGTGGCGACCTGTCCTGAGGGCACACTGATTAAGGCCCGGGTTGTGGTGGGTGAAAACACAAAGCAGAAATTTATCGAGGAGACAAAGGTTATTCCGGCTATCAAGGTGATTGAGATAGTCCCCCGAATATCACAGATAAAGCATATTGTCAAAAACGGTAAGGTCCTGGTTCAGGGTATCATCCATAAGCAGATATTCTTCGTAGGCACAGATGATCTTGTGCACCACTTGGCGGAAGATATCCCATTCAGTGACCTTGTGATAGTCCCATGTGTATGTGAGGGAATGGACTCCCAAGATCATTCATTTGTTGATAATCTTGTGTTCGAATTCGACCCTGTTACCGGCACCCTGACGCAAAAAATCATCCTTGTCCTAAGCGTTAAAGTTACGGAAACATGCGCAGTGCCGGTAAGCGTAAAAGAGTGCGGAATTCTTATTAAAGCCGACCAGATCATAGGATTCGGATGCGCACAGAAGTTGGTTGAGGAAACAAAGACCCTGCCTGCCATCAAAATTGTGGATATTGATGCCAGGATCAGTGAAATAACATCCATTGTGAAGAATGGCAAAGTCATAGTGCAAGGAGTTGTTCATAAACAGATATTCTTTGTCGGCACAGACGACCTTGTGCACCATATTGCAGAAGACCTGCCTTTTAGCGAAATGATAGAGGTCCTCCCGATCAATCCGGAATTCCCTGTGGAGGAAGGCATGGATCAACAGGACCATTCATTCATTGAGAATATTGTATGGGAATTCGACCCTGCCACAGGAGAGCTGACAGAGAAGGTCATTATCGGAATACATGTAGTAGTGACGAATCATATTCAAATTCCGGTAATGGTCACCGGCGGCTGTCCCGGCAACGACCTTTGGCCGGTCAAGGAGGATTGTTCAGCCGATACCGCCAAATAAATAAGGATATGAGGCTTCGTCTTTAACGGTTCCTTAATACTGGTACCAGCCTGCACGGGGATTGCCGGTGAACTCATCCGGCAGTCCCCGGATTGCCGCCCTTCTTTTTCCCTTGCGTATCTTTCATGACAGAATACCGGAAAACTCCTGTGAATAGGGATTCAGTAGAGTGGGCCCTTTACTCATCGCCAGCCGCATGGGAGAAAAGAGGTGCACATTTTGGGCTGTCTTGCAATAGAGAGCCGAGAAGCTCTGATCGAACAAGTCATAGCCCGTTTCACGCATAGTGTACCTATAAGGGTTTCACATGTAGTAGAGAATCTGTCCAGGGATCTGTCAAGGCAACCTTTCGGGATTGCCATCGACTTACCGTCTTTGTCATGGGAAATCCTAGATGGCTCCGCCATTGCCTCTTTGGATCTCTCACTATGGGTGTACTTGCCGCTTGATAAGGAAATTCAGGCAGTGTCCTTGAGCCGTAAGGTGAGGACGCTTGTGAACATCCCGGAAATCAGCTCTTCCATGCGCATAGAGGCAAAGTCCTATGTTGAAGACATTGAGGTGACTCTTGATGAAACAAACGATGAAATGGTTATTGAAGCTGTCGTTTTCATTGAAGGCCTTGTCCTTGACAAGCGTATTCTTAACGTTGTGACCGGGGTTACGTTGGAACGAGATACTTGCCGGGCCTCAGAGGACGAAAGATCTCCGGCCCGATTCCGCTTCGCAACCTCCATCGGCAAACTGTTCAACCGGATCGTGTGTGCCCTCCAAAGGAATCGGTAGCTTGCCGTGGGCGATATCACCCATGTGTGGCCTGGCTCAGACTCTACGAATGCGGAAAACGACACAAACCTGTCGGCCCGGGCATACAATGAATTCGCAGGGTACGGGAGTCTACAGGTACAGGAGTCTACCTTCATTTACCTGCACGGAGGACGTTCTGACCATGGCCTCATCTCGAAGGGAGATCCTTTGGAAAAGAACCCTGAGACCCGATATGAAAGGCCAGGATGTGGAGGCACTTCAGCGGCGTTTGGCTGAACTCCGCTATTACACAGGGGAATGCGACGGAGTGTATGGCCTTCTTACAAAGGGCGCTGTATTTGACTTTCAGAAAGCCCACAGGTTAAGGGTTGACGGCATTGCAGGCAAGGAGGTCTTTAACCTTCTCAAGTCAGGGCTTGAGCGAGAGAAGATTGAGCACATAGTGGTGAAAGGTGAGACCCTTTCCGGCATTGCCGGGAAGTATAAAGTCCCTCAAGAATTGCTCGTCACTGCAAATCCCCTAAAGACGGAGAAGGTTGAAGAAGGCGACAGTCTGGTAATTCCTGTAATGCGCCTTTTCGGATTCTACTCTCCTCCGGTTCCGGGGGATCCTGTAGTATCCTCGGAATACGTGCTACCATTCCTTACAGGAATTGCGCCTCGATGGTTCTTTCTTGACGAGCACGGGGATATTCAAGGCGCACCTGATAGGAAGCTTGCTGCCCTGGCACAGATGTCAGGCGTAGAGCTATGGCCTGTAGTGGGTATCGCAAGGCCCGGACCCCGCGAGGATGGCGCCGAGATTCAAGACCCGCTTGACAACGTACTCTCGGACAGTTCAGCTTATTCCAAGGCAATAAAAGGCTTTTTGGGTCTCGCGGCACGAATGCGAACTAAAGGACTCATCCTTTCTGTAGGAGATCTTCCTGAAAAGAATGCTTATGCATTTCAATCATTTCTCCGCAAGCTTCGGAACAGTCTCAAGGAAGAGGAGCTGATGGTGGCAGTTGAAGTTCCTTTGCCTGACGAACCCGTATCGTACCAGGGACAGCATGACAGAAAACGCATACAGGATTTAGAGGGTATTGCCTCCGTTGCTCATCTGGTCTTTCTCAGGGTGCACAAGAACCCGTGGGAGTTCACATCCCCCGAACCCATAGTGTCTATCGGCCGCGTAAGAACTGCACTGAAAAGCCTTGTCCGAGCAGTCGATTTCTGGAAAGTGGTAGTTGTCATGCCTGCTTTTGGCGTTGACTTTTCTTCAGGCCTTGGCGCGGTCCCCCTCCGAAAGAGACATCGAGAGATCATGGAGATAATTGAGCTCTACAAGCCTACGGTTTCACAGCCTGACGAGGAGAAGTCTAAAGTTTTCAGGTACAGATCATTCCGTGTCAGTCATACAGTATATTTCGAGGATGCAGAGAGCATTGGGGCCTATGCAGATCTGGCGCAAAGATATTGCGTGGCGGGCATTGCCATCGCTGATTTGGATGATGTGGATCCGTGGGTTTGGTCTACGCTCAAGGCCAGGTTCAAAGTGGTAAAGGATGGAGTTGAGGATCGGAGTTCTTAGCAGATAAACCCGGTATAGACGGGTTATGCGTTTGATTCTTGGGCTTTCGCCGTGCGTAAGGCGTAATCTTGTATTTAGAAATATATGCACATTTCGGTAAGTTGCCCGCATATAGTAGAAATGAAAAAGAAGTGTACGGCTCCGTGTGTGTAATTGGAAAGGAGGAAAAGAGATGGCTGTGGGTATCGAGCTCAAAGAGGAACTCCTAAAAGTCGAACAGGTCATTGGCGAAACCACGGCGCGGAAGGTCCTGCGAGAAGTCATCAAAATAGCGGACACCCTACCTACTGCTGAGAAGATTATCAGTGTGGACGTTATCATTCTCACCACGTCTTTTCAGTTGATTAAGAACAAGATTTTGATTGAAGGTACAGCTAGGGTAAGAATTCTCTACGTAGCTCGGGAGGCTACCGGAGCGCAGCCGGTTCAGGTATTCGAAGAAGACATATCATTTGAGCTTATCGCAGAAGTGCCTGGGACTGAACCGTTTATGAATGCCTGGGTGCAGGTGGACATCCATGACATAGCCTTCGATCTCGTTGACATCAGGACTGTTGATGTGCGCGTTGTGATTTCTGCCAGGGTTAAGGTCACTGTAACTGAGCAATTAGAGGTGGTCACAGAGGTGACCGGGCCCGCGGATTTGCAAGTTACGAGGGAGCTCCTAAAAGTCGAGGATGTAATCGGTGATGCTCAGGCACAGGCTCTGGTAACCGGCAGGCTCATAGTTCCGTTTGAAAAGCCGGATATAGATTCTGTCATAAGCGTCGAGGCGAAACCACGCCTCACAGATGTGCAGGTCCTCGACGGCCAGGTAGTTGTTGAAGGGTTAATAGATGTTGACGTGCTCTACGCTGCAGTGCCCCAGGAGCCGACTCCTGAAGGCGTGAAACTGCCGGTTCACTTCTTCTCAAGTCAATTGCGATTTTCTCAAGTAGTAGAAGTCCCAGGTGCAGCAGTTGGCATGGTCGCCCAGGCAAGAATAATTTTTGAAACGGTCAGCTTCACTGAACTGGATTTCCGCACCGTGACTGTAGACGTAGTCCTCAAGATCGTCGCCAAAGTAACTATTGTCAGGCAACTGGAAATTGTGACAGATGTGACTTCCGCCAGTACAGTCCTTGACGTAGAAAAGCGTCTTCTTAGAGTAGAGGATGTCATAGGGGAAGACATAGCTCAGACCATTATCAAAGAAGTCCTGGAGGTGCCGAGAGAGAAACCCAATATTGAACGTATCCTGCGCATTGATACTTCAGTGAAGGAGACATCGTGGAGAATCATTGACGGCAAGGTAATTATTGAAGGCATCATAGAACTTCAGACTCTATACGTGGCGCAAACACCTGAAGGAGATCAGCCTGTACATCATATGTCCCATCGGGTGAAGTTCACTCTTATCGTGGAGATACCCGGTACGCACGAAGGCTTCACTGCAGAGACTCGTGTAGGTGTCGAACATGTCGACTTTGAGCTTGTTGAAGACAGACGGTTCACCGCCAAAGTGCTTATCGGTGTATTCGCGAAAGTGACCGAGCCGGTGCAACTCAACGTAGTCGTCAATGTAGTTATTGTCACGCCTGCTCCGGAAGCGCCATGCCCACAGCCTACCATTGTGATGGTGACGATTCAACCGGGTGATACTCTCTGGGCGTTAGCCAGGAAATACAATACGACGGTCGAAGCGATTATTCAGGCGAACCCTGGGATACAACCGGAGAACCTCCAGGTAGGCCAGGTAATTCAGATCCCTGCCTGTCCTGCTCCTAAAGGATAATGACCAGGGGCCTGTCGGCAAGAAGGGGTGGGTTTGAGGTTCGGCGTGGAGTTCTCAAGCACGGTTTGAAAGGGAGGGAAATAGGAGATGGTTCTGAGAAGGGAACGCCTCAAGCTCTTCGAAGTCGTCAGTGAGACCGTGACCACTGTTACGCTGAGGAGTATTCAGTCAGTGCCTGCAGGGAAACCTGACGTCCAGAAGATCTTGAGCATAGCCAATGTAACAGTCTCAGCAACAGGGACGCCTCTACCTAATAAAGTCGTAATTGAGGGTACCGCAACAGTCCAGACTATATACGTAGCTGCACTGCCTGACCAGCCTGTCCACCATATGGAGCATGTCATAAGCTTCCTGCAATTTGCCGATGTACCCGGGACGCAACCCGGTATGACAGTAATATTGAAGCC
>MTKW01008220.1_pt1 | contig 46257 bp, 39 predicted proteins | sample 1042761 | NCBI WGS metagenome assembly MTKW01 (sample SAMN06205366, study PRJNA360243) | anaerobic digester metagenome | biome: Wastewater treatment plant; feature: Anaerobic digester sludge; material: sludge; isolation source: anaerobic digester fed with sludge from wastewater treatment plant ... | reverse complement strand
TGATTCTGCCGGTAATTGATAAATTGTACAGCCGTCATCTCCGCAAGGAGATGGCGGTTTTTTATCTCCGTTTCATAAAAAAATACGGAACAGCTTTGCAGTTGTTCCGTGATCAATACCTTTCAATGAATGGAGCGATCAAAGATTCTTCTCGATCTTTTCAGTGAAGAGATTTTTGGCGCCCGCACCCACTAACTTGTCTACCACCTCGCCATTCTTGATGAAAAGGACTGTGGGAATATTGCGGATACCATATTTTGAAGTGGCCTCGTCGTTGTTGTCTACATCAATCTTTCCTACCACCACCCGATCTTTATACTCTTCACTCAGTTGGTCGATGATGGGGCCAACCATCTTGCAGGGGCCGCACCATTCAGCCCAAAAGTCGATAACCACTAATTTGTCTGTTGCCAACACCTCATCCAGTGTTGCATCGGTAATCTGTAATGCCATAGTTATGTTAAGTTAGTTAATTTTGAATTCGATTTTCAAATTGTTCTTTAAGTTGTCGATCAGGTGCTTGTCCACCCTGATCCTGGACGGTCGCGAAAAAAGTTGCACATTCATGCCTGGCGATTCGCCGATGATGTGGAAGTATAACAACGAATGGCCCGAATTGTTTTTCATCAGGGCCGATAATTCCGAAACCATCCTGTCGTCCAGTTCACTGATCGGCAACTGGAGCGTTATCTTCGAGACCAGCTTCTCCTTTACTTCGGATAAGAGATTGATGCTGGTCACCTTCACTTCGAGCTCCTCCTGCTTGAACCGCTTGGGTTGAATTCTGGCAGTTAGATAGATAGAGAGACCAAGACGGGCAAACTTTCCGAAGTTTACACTCTCTTCCCCGAAAAAGGCCAGTTCGCAACTGCCGGTATAATCCTCAATGACCATGATCGTGTAGGGGCTTCCACGCTTCGTCTGCCCCTCCCTCACACTGGTGACCAGGCCGCCGAAGGTGACCTCCTTCCCGTTGAGCGGGTTCAACTCCTGCAGTGCCGCACAACTGGTGGTACATACGTAATTCAGGATAAATTCGTAATCGTCCAGCGGGTGTGCCGAGAGGTAGATACCGATCAGTTCCCGCTCCTTGTTCAACCGCACGAGATCGGAAACCTTCTCCACCTTAGGCAATTCAGGACGGCTGATCATAAACGAGGAGTCGTCGCCGAAGAGGGAGTTCATCGATTGATATTTGTCCTGCTGGAATTTGTTGCCGTAACGGATAAGTGTCTCCAGGAACTCCTCTCCCTTGCCGTTTGCCGCCATGAAGTGCTCCCGCTTCACGCCGGGAAGCGAGTCGAAAGCTCCAGCCAGTGCCAGCGCCTCGATCGTCTTCTTGTTGCACGATGAGAGGTTTACCCGTTCCACGAAATCGAAGACATCCCTGAACGGACCGTTTTTCGTCCTCTCTTCAAGAATAGTTTCCACGGCGCCCTGTCCAACACTCTTGATGGCTGCCAGGCCGAAGCGGATATGGCCCTCCCTGTTTACCGAGAATTTCAGTTCCGATTCGTTGATATCGGGCGTAAGGACATTGATTCCCATCGCCTTGCATTCGTCCATGAACTTGGTGATTTCGGTGATGTTGTTCAGGTTGTTGGAGAGCACCGAGGCCATGTATTCCGAGGGGTAGTTGGCCTTCAGCCAGCCGGTCTGGTAGGCCACCCAGGAGTAGCAGGTGGAGTGCGACTTGTTGAAGGCATACTGGGCGAACTTCTCCCAGTCGGCCCAGATCTTCTGCAGGTCCTTCTCGTTGTAGCCGTTCGATTTGCCGCCGGCTATGAATTTCTCCTTCAGGGCGGCCATCTTGTCCGCCAGCTTTTTCCCCATCGCCTTGCGCAACTCGTCCGACTGACCCCGGGTAAAGTTGGCCAGCAGTCGCGACAGAAGCATCACCTGCTCCTGATAGACCGTGATTCCGTAGGTCTCGTCGAGATACTTCTCCATGATGGGGATGTCGTAGGTGATCTTCTCCTTACCCTGCTTGCGGGCGATGAAGGAGGGGATATAATCCATCGGTCCGGGCCGGTAGAGCGCGTTCATCGCAATCAGGTCCTCGAACTTGGTAGGACGCAGCTCCTTCAGGTACTTCTGCATCCCGGTCGATTCAAACTGGAACGTTCCGGTGGTCTGTCCGTTGCTGTAGAGTTCGTAGGTCTTCGGATCATCCAGGGGGATGGTGTTGATGTCGATCTTGATGCCCCGCGTCTTCTCGATGTTGGTGAGCGCATCCTTGATGATGGTCAGCGTCTTGAGTCCAAGGAAGTCCATCTTGATCAGTCCGGTCTCCTCGATGACCGATCCTTCGTACTGTGTCACCAGCAGTTTCTCTTTCGACTCCTTGTCGTCTGCCGTACTGATCGGGACGATGTCGGAGATGTCGGTCTGACCGATAATGACGCCGCAGGCATGTACGCCGGTGCTTCTAACATTCCCCTCGAGCATCTCGGCATACCTGAGTGTGTCGCGTACCAGCGGATCGGGGCTGTTGGCCGCCTCCTTCAGTTCTGGAATATGTTCGATTGCCACCTTGAGGTTGATCTTCTTGACGTTGGGAATCCGGTCGGGAACCAGCTTGGCCAGCCGGTCCGCTTCTGCCAGAGGCAGTTTATGGACGCGGGCCACGTCGCGAATCGACGATTTGGTTGCCATCGTACCGTAGGTGATGATTCGTGCCACCTTTTCGTAGCCATATTTGTCGGATACCCACTGGAGCACCTTGTCGCGTCCCTCGTCGTCGAAGTCGATATCGATATCGGGCATCGAGATGCGGTCGGGGTTAAGGAAACGCTCAAACAGCAGATCGTACTTCAACGGGTCGATATCGGTAATTCCCAGGCAGTATGCCACGGCCGATCCTGCTGCCGATCCACGACCCGGCCCCACCGCCACGCCCATCTGGCGTGCCGCGTTGATAAAGTCCTGTACAATGAGAAAGTAGCCGGGGAAACCCATATTGGTGATGGTGTCGATCTCGAACTGCAGTCGCGACATCACCTCCTCGTTCAGCTCCTCCCCATATTTCTTGCGGGCACCGATCTGGGTGAGGTGCCAGAGGTAATCCGATTCGAGCTGGATACGGATCACCTTGTCGTAGCCGCCCAGCCGGTTGAAGTTGGCCTCGCCGAACTTTTCAATCAGTGCCGCTTCCGAATATCTGGCCTTGTACTCCTCTTCGGTGCCGAACGACTTGTCGATCGGGTAGAAAGGCATCAGGGGCGGACTGTCGATCGAATAGAGCTCCACCTTCTCCACGATCTCCATCGTGTTGGCCAGGGTCTCCGGCAGGTCGGCGAAGATCCGGTTCATCTCGGCAGTGGTCTTGATCCACTCCTGTTTGGTGTAGCGCATCCGGTCGGGATCATCCAGGTCCTTGCCCATGCTTAGGCAGATGAGCCGGTCGTGTGCATCGGCATCCTCCTCATTCACGAAGTGAGCGTCGTTGGTGGCGATCACCTTCACCCCATATTTTTTTCCCAGTTTAAGGATCTCTTCGTTTACCCGCTCTTGTTTCGGATAGGTGGTGCGGTCGGCATCCGGACGGTCGGTTTTGTGGCGTTGGATCTCAAGGTAGAAATCGTCGCCGAAAACACGCTTGAACCACTGTATCGCCTCTTCTGCTCCCTCCAGGTTTCCGTCATCGATCTTTCGCGGGATCTCACCCCCCAGGCAAGCGGTAGAGATGATCAGTCCCTCGTGGTACTGCTCCAACAGCTCCTTGTCGATACGTGGACGATAGTAGAAACCTTCGGTCCAGCTCTTGGAAACCATCTTGATAAGGTTTTTGTAGCCGGTCAGGTTCTTGGCCAGCACAACGAGGTGCCAGCCGCTGCTGTCGATCTTTTCGCTCTGCAGAAACCGGCTACGCCGTGCGCAATAACATTCGCAGCCGATGATCGGTTTGAAGTCGAGTCTGGCCCTCTTGGCGGCAAGTTCCTCCTGCAGCTTCCTGTTGCCGGGATCGCTCTCCAGCTCTTTGGTCAGACGCTTTATCTCGTTCTGAATTTTAGATTTGGCACTTTTGACGTAGTTCACGAACTCCTTGATGCCGTACATTGCCCCGTGATCGGTCAGCGCAATACCGGCCATCCCGTCGTTCATGGCCTTGTCGACGATCCGGTTGATGCTGGCCTGACCGTCGAGCAGGGAGTATTGGGAGTGTACGTGTAAATGTACAAATGGTTGCATATGGAGACGATTGATAAAAAAACCAGATTTTGTGAATCACAAATTTAGCCAAAAAAAGTGCCGCTTCGGGAAGAAGCGGCAAGAATTTTTTCGTTTTTTATTTTGCCACCCGTTCGAGCCATTTTAGCATGAACAGCATGGTAAACATCGATATGAGACAGGCGGTGACGAATACCAGCCATGTGCCCCACAACGGCAGGCTTTCGTAGAAGATGGTTCCGAAGATCAGTAGCTGGTTACCCAGTGCGGTAGCTCCGAGCCATGCCCCCTGCATGATTCCCTGATACTGGGGAGGAGCCACTTTTGATACAAACGACAACCCGAGCGGGCTGATGAAGAGTTCGGCGACGGTCAGGATGAAATAGGTGCCGATAAGCAGGAAGGGGGTCACCCGCTGAGCATCTGTCAATCCTCCCATTGCCCTTGCGGTATCGGCGTCGGGCAATCCCTGTGAACCGATCGACATAAGCAGGAAGGCCGTAGCTGCGATACCCATTCCGATTGCAATCTTTTTCGGGGTGGATGGCTCTTTTCCTCTTGCCCTCAACCAGCCGAACAGCCCAATCACCACCGGAGTGAGGAAGACCACGAAGAAGGGATTGAAGAACTGGAAGATCTCGGCTCCCTTGATGGTGGTGAAGCCCAGGTCGATGCTGATAGCACTCAAATCGGTATATTCGTTGGCGAAGAAGGTGAGGGTTACCCCGTTCTGGTGAAATGAGAACCAGAAGAAGATCACTACTGCAAATACCGAGAAGAGGGCGTAGAGACGTTGACGCACCTCTTTGGGATCCATCTGTACTGCAGTCGGCTGCCCGGTGTTGGCGGCTTTTTCCTTGGCGGCCTTCAACGCCGGATCGGGAAACTTGCTCTTGTTGGTGATAAAGATTGTGAGTGAGATAAGCATGGCGAAGATGGCCACGCCGAAAGCATAGTGGAAGCCGGTGTTGAAGACGTTCAGGTATTCGTTGGCAAATGCGGTCAGATCGGCCGGCGCAGTTTTGCTCACCGTTGCAGCCAGCTCGGTGAAACGTTGTGTCGCTTCCGGTGTTATGGTTCCCCGGAGAAACTGGTGGCTGAGGGCTGGAAGATCGGAATTGTACTCAAATCCGTTGAATTGAACCCACCAGTTGCGGATTCCTACGGCGATCAGAGGAGCAAACAGGGCGCCGATATTGATGAACATGTAAAAAATCTGAAATCCGGTATCCCGTTTATCTGAATATTTGGGATCATCATACATCTGTCCTACTACTGCCTGCAGGTTACCTTTGAAGAGTCCGTTGCCAAAAGCTATGACAAACAGTCCGAAGCAGGTTATGGTTAAGTAGAGCGTGAAGTTGGGGACGGGTGTAGGAGTAGGGATGGCGATCAGCAGATAGCCTACCGTCATCAGGATGAGACCCCAAAGTATGGTCCCCTTGTATTTTTTCGTTTTGTCGGCAATTAAACCGCCAGCCAGTGCAAGCAGGTAGATCAGTGCATAAAAAACAGAATAGATGAGAGTAGCCTCTGTCTTGTCAAGTCCGAACTTAGATAAAAGGAATAACGATAAGATCGCCATCATGATATAAAAACCAAAACGCTCGCCCATGTTCGAAAGGGCTGCGCCGATAAGTCCTTTAGGATGATTCTTGAACATAAATTGAGTTTTTAATTGTTTAGGATTTTTAATCTGCAAATATACACAAATAAATGAATCCGCTTTCCGGTAGAGAAGATAAACCGGGAAATCTTGCATTCCGGAGATTGCTCCTTGCAGGAAAAGTGCGAAAAAAAATCATCTGTTTGTTGGATTGTCTAATTTTTGTTGTATTTTTGCAACCGATATTCGGAAAAAACGAATAAAATGAAACAGAACAATTTTGCATACTCCTTCTATTTTTACTTTTACTTTAGTAAGAAGTAGACAGGATTTTGTGTGCAAAATGAAGCGATATAAAAATAACTTGTTTGAATAGAAAATCCTGTCGATAACACCGACGGGATTTTTTTTTCAGCTGACATTAAGCTCAAAAAGAGAGATGAAGAGAGTTGCCATACAGGGCGGATTGGGCGCTTATCACGACATTGCAGCCCGCACTTATTTTGGCGAGGAGATAGAGATTGTGCCTTGCCTTACCTTCAAGGAGATATTTTTAAGAGCCAGGGAGGAGAGGGAGCTTATCGGCATCATGGCAATCGAGAATACGATTGCCGGTGGATTGTTGCTCAACCACGACCTGCTTAAGCTCAACGACATGAAGATTGCGGGCGAGCACAAGCTGCGGATTTCCCACACCTTGTCGGCTTTGCCGGGACAGACAGTGCAGGATATCCGGGAGATCATCTCCCATCCGATGGCATTGATGCAGTGTGCCGACTTTATCGAAAGTCTGCCCGACGTGAAAATTGTAGAACATGAAGATACCGCTCTGGCGGCAAAGGATATCATGGAGGGAAAACTCTCCGGGGTGGCGGCCATCTGCAGCAAGCTGGCTGCTGAAGTCTACGGCCTGGAGGTGCTTCGGGCCGGGATCGAGACCAACAAACGGAACTTCACCCGCTTTCTGGTCTTGGCTCACGAAGAGATGGTGCCGGAGATACGCAAGTCCGACATGATCGACAAGGCGTCGCTTGTTTTCGTCCTGCCGCATAGTGAGGGGAGTCTCTCCAGGGTCTTGTCGGTCCTTTCATTCTATGACATAAACCTCACACGTATCCAGTCGCTGCCGATTATCGGTCGGGAGTGGGAGTATCAGTTCTATATCGACCTCACCTTCGCCAGTTATGAACGGTACCAACAGTCCATCAAGGCCATCCTGCCGCTGGTGGGCAACCTGAAGATACTGGGTGAGTATGTCGAGGACAAGCATATTATTGCCGATTAATCAGTCGAATAACAAACCGGATCAAATGGATAAGAGAGCTATTATCGAGCCAGCGGCTCACATAAAAAATATTTCAGAATACTACTTTTCGGTCAAACTGGCCGAAGTGGCCAGGATGAATGCCGAGGGGAAGGATGTGATCAGCCTGGGCGTAGGAGCCCCGGACCGGATGCCGTCGCCGGAGACAATCGATACGCTGTGTGAGGCGGCCCGCCGTCCCGACGTGCACGCTTATCAGCCCTATACCGGAATCCCGGAGCTGAGAAAGGCCTATGCCGGGTGGTATGGAGAGCACTACGGCGTGAAACTCTCGTCCGACGAGGTGTTGCCGCTGATCGGATCGAAGGAGGGTATCCTGCATATCTCGATGACCTTTCTCAATTATGGCGACGCCGTACTGGTTCCCAACCCCGGATATCCTACCTACCGGTCGGTATCCGAACTGCTTCGTGCCCATGTTATTGAATACGATCTGCTCGAGGAGAACGATTGGCTGCCCGATTTCGACGCACTGGAGCGGCTCGATCTGAGTAGGGTAAAACTGATGTGGGTGAACTATCCCAACATGCCTACCGGGAAGAACGGGTCGGAAGAGTTGTTCAGGCAATTGGTGGAATTTGGCAAAAAGCATGGCATCGTTATCTGTCACGACAATCCCTACAGCTTTATCCTGAACGACCGGCCACTGAGCATCCTGTCGGTTGAGGGGGCCAGAGATATCTGCATCGAGCTGAACTCGTTGAGCAAGTCGCACAACATGTCGGGCTGGCGTATGGGACTGCTCGCTTCCAACCCTCAATTCGTGCAGTGGGTGCTGAAAGCGAAGAGCAATATCGACAGCGGTCAGTTCAAACCGATGCAGCTGGCCACCGTGGCCGCCCTGCAAAACAGCCGCGAGTGGCACGACGGGATGAACCGCATCTATGCAGAACGTCGGTTGTGGGCTGAAAAGATCATGGAGCTGATGGGGTGCAGGTACGACAGGCATCAGGTTGGGCTCTTTGTCTGGGGAAAATTGCCGGAATCGGTCTCCTCAAGTAAAGCGTTCATTGATGAGATCCTTTATGGCGCCCATGTCTTTATCACGCCCGGTGTGATTTTTGGAAGCAATGGCGAGGGCTACGTCCGCATCTCGCTGGGTAGTTCGGCCGAAAAGATGGAGCAGGCATACGAACGGATAAAAAAGATGTATCATTGTTAAACAGTTATCAAACCCTTTATCATATGGAATTTGAATCAATTTTGTTACCCGGTGTAGAAGATAAGCGTCCGGTCATCATTGCCGGTCCCTGCAGTGCAGAGACGGAGGAGCAGGTTTTGAAAACGGCTGTAGAGCTTGCCGGAAAAGGGGTGAAGATCTACCGGGCAGGAGTATGGAAACCAAGAACGAAACCTGGCGGTTTTGAGGGTGCCGGCACACCGGCGTTGAAATGGCTCCAGCAGGTCAGGAGGGAGACCGGCATGTATGTTTCTACCGAAGTGGCTACCGAGAAACATGTGTATGAATCGCTGAAGTACAACATGGATATGTTGTGGATTGGTGCCCGAACTACGGCAAATCCCTTTGCTGTTCAGGAAATTGCCGATACGTTAAAGGGTGTGGATATCCCCGTCTTGATAAAGAATCCGGTCAATCCCGATCTGGAGTTGTGGATCGGCGCCATCGAGCGGCTATACAACGCCGGACTCACGAAGATCGGCGTCATCCATCGCGGTTTCAGTACCAACGACAAGAGTGTCTACCGAAACATGCCCCACTGGCATATTCCCATCGAGCTGAAACGACGTTTCCCCGATCTTCCCATCATCTGCGACCCGAGCCATATCGGCGGAAAACGCTCCATGATCAAGAAGATTTCGCAGCAGGCGATGGACCTGAACTACTATGGATTGATCATTGAGTCGCACTGCAATCCAGATGAGGCATGGAGCGACAGTGCACAGCAGATTACCCCTGGTACCTTGGCCGATATCTTGAACGAGCTGGTTATCCGCGACAAGGTACAGTCGACTGAAGATCTCTCCGTATTGCGCGGACAGATTGATGAGCTGGACAATGAGATCCTGCAGCTCCTGTCGAAGCGGATGCGTGTCTCCCGCGAGATAGGACTCTACAAGCTTGAGCACGATATGCCGGTGCTGCAGACCGGACGCTATGACCACATCCGGAAAGACAGGGTTGAGCAAGCTGAAAGAATGGAGATGGGGGGCGAATTTGTCTTGAAGATACTGGAGGCGATCCACACCGAATCGGTCCGCCAGCAATTTGAAGTAATGGAAAAAGCGAAAAAATGAGAATACTTATCCTGGGAGCCGGCAAGATGGGATCCTTCTTTGCCGATGTGCTCAGTTTCGATCACGAACTGGCGGTACTCGATACCGATCCCCGAAAACTGAGATTTATCTACAACACGTTACGGATGACGAAGCCGGAGGAGGTGGCCGATTTTGCCCCCGAACTGGTGATCAATGCCGCTACACTGAGGTATACCATCGAGGCGTTCAACAATGTACTGCCCTATCTGCCTCAGACCTGTATCCTGAGCGATATCGCATCGGTGAAGACCGGATTGGAGGAGTTCTACCGGGAGCGTACCCGTCCCTACGTCTCTACCCACCCGATGTTCGGTCCCACCTTTGCCAGCCTGAGCGATCTCAGTACGCAGAGTGCCATCATCATATCGGAGTCGTCTCACCTGGGAAAGGTCTTCTTCCGCGATCTCTACCGCCGACTCAAGTTAAACGTCTTCGAGTACTCTTTCCGGGAGCACGACGAGACCATCGCCTATTCGCTCTCCATTCCGTTTGCCTCCACACTGGTATTCGCATCGGTCATGAAGCATCAGGATGCGCCGGGCACCACCTTCAAGAAGCATATGAACATTGCGCAGGGACTGCTCTCGGAAGACGATTTCCTGCTGACCGAGATCCTCTTCAACCCCTATACTCCCGGTCAATTGGTGAAGATCAGGGAGAAGCTGAAGGAGTTGCTGGCCATTGTTGAAAAGAGGGATAGCGAAAAGATGAAAGATTTCTTGAGTGAAGTCAGAAAAAATATCGAGTAGCTACTTCAATGTCTCGATAATCAGGTGGAACTTGTCGCCTCCTCTTCGGCAACTGTTCAGGATGATCAACTCTTTGTAGCGATCAGTTGAACGGTTCATCTCACTCCACGTATATTTTCACAATCTTCGCATCCGACCTGGGGCGGCTGTTGGCATCTACCGGCAAGGCGGCAATCTTGTCGATGACGTCCAATCCTTCAATCACCTCACCAAACACGGTATACTCGCCGTCGAGGTGGTGTGCCCCGCCGATGGTGGAGTAGGCCTCCTTCATCTCCGCAGGGAGTGTCAGTTTGCCGGGCGCAGCTTCGTACAACGAATCCACCACATGGAGAACCGAATCTAGCAGGGCATTAAAGGCGCTGGCATCAACGCTCTTCAATCTTGCCAATTCATCTTTGTGCGGCAGGTAATGGTCGCGAATGATCCTGTTCTTGATCGGTACATTCACTGCCATCTCCATGGAGTCGAGCCGGCCTGGAGAGTAGATCTTCCCGTGTACGACATAGAACTGGGAGGCGTCCGATCTCTTCTGCGGATTCTCGTCATCCCCCCTGCGTGGGGCGGCGATTGCCCCTTTTTTGTGGAAGTGGTGCGGCCTGAACTCGGGCAGGATATCCATATCGGTCCGTCCGCCACCGATCTGTGCACCTGCCGGTGCATTCCTCGAGTCCTGTGCGCCGCCCTGAATCATGAACTCCTTGACGACCCGATGAAACAGCGTGCCGTTGAAATAGCCCTGCTTCACCAGTTTCAGGAAATGGGCGCTGTGGTTGGGGGTGTCGTCATACAAAATCGCCTTCATCGTCCCGAAATTGGTCTCGATGACAATGACCGGATATTGAGTCTGACCATTCACGAATAGTGAAAATGTCAGCATTAGAGTGAAAATAAGAGACTTTTTCATATCGCAATATTTTGTCTTGCTGATCAACAATTTCAGTTGGGTGCTTTCTTGTAGAGATAGAATGCGATGCCGATAAAAACGACGTTGGGTATCCATGCCGCAACAAAAGGACTCATGTTGCCCTTCACGGCAAATGACGAACTGATGGTCATGAAGAGGATATATGCCATGCTCAGCGCCAACCCGATACCGATGTTCAGCCCCATGCCCCCCTTCACCTTCCGTGCCGAGAGTGAGGCCCCGATGATGGTCAGGATAAATGCTGAAAAGATGGAGGCATAACGTGAATGGTACTCGATCTGGAAAGCCTGGATGTTGCCCAGTCCCCTCTCCTTCTGGCTCCTGACGTGACGGAGAAGTTGCGGAGTGGTCATCATCTGCTGGTCGGTCTTGGCCACGATGAAATCGTTGGGCACAATCTGGATGATGGTGTCGAGTGAGGTTCCGCGGGTAATCTTCTCCTCCATTCCCTCAAAATCCCTTATCTGGTAGTTGTTGATGGTCCAGTGATAGAGTGAGTCGTACTGGATGGATTGCGCAGTAAGGCGGGATACCAGCTTCAGGCTGTCGAACCGGTCGATCGAGAAGTTGTAGCCTTTTTTCGACTCCATGTCGAAATTGCCGAAATAGACTATCGTCCCTTCAGCTACCTTGAACTGGATATCGCGGTCGCCCGTTTTCTTTTTGCGCGGGTCAACATACTTCTGTTCGAATGAGATACGGGTCTCGTTGGCCGGTGGGATAATATAGCTGCCCATCACAAACGAAAAGATGGCGATCACCGCAGCCGATATCATGTAGGGCTTGAGAAGACGTTTAAAGCTTACCCCGTTGGAGAGCAGGGCTATGATCTCCGAATTGGAGGCCATCTTCGAGGTGAAGAAGATTACCGCCAGAAAGATGAAGAGCGGGCTGAAAAGATTGGCGTAGTAGGGTATGAAATTGAGGTAATAGTCAAAGATGATCTCTTTCAGCGGAGCACTGTTGCTCATGAACTTGTCGATCTTCTCGTTGATGTCGAACACCACCGAGATCGATATGATGAGCGTGATCATGAAGATGTAGGTCCCCAGGAACTTCCCGATGATATACTTGTCTATCCGTAGCAGGTTGAGTCTATTCTTCATACTCTTGTCTATTCTGTCGCGATCCTACAGACGCTGCATGGTTCTTTCCACCATGATCCGTTTCCATGAGGAGAAGTCCCCCTCGATGATATGTTTCCGGGCCTCCCGCATCAGCCAGGTGTAAAATGCAAGATTATGCACCGATGCTATCTGCAGCCCCAGTATCTCGTTCGTGTTGATCAGATGCCGCAGGTAAGCTTTACTGTAAAGGGTATCCACGAATGAGGCACCCTCCTCTTCGATGGGCGAGAAATCCTCTTTCCACCGCTCGTTCCGCATGTTCAGGATGCCGTTCTTGGTAAAGATCTGCCCATTCCGGCCGTTGCGGGTAGGCATGATGCAGTCGAACATGTCCACGCCCCGTTCCACCGCTTCCAGGAGATTGGCCGGAGTGCCTACCCCCATCAGGTAGCGTGGCTTATCCTTGGGCAGTATCTCGTTCACCAGCTCAACCATCTCGTACATCTTCTCCGTCGGCTCACCAACCGCCAGTCCACCGATGGCATTGCCATCAGCCTCCAGCGAGGCTACGTTTTCAGCCGCACGGCGACGCAGGTCGGGAAAGACGCATCCCTGGACAATCGGGAAGAGGGTCTGCCTGTAGCCGTAGGGGCATTCGGTCTCCTTGAACCGGTCGATACACCGCTTCAGCCACCGCTCCGTAAGGTCGAGCGATTTTTTGGCATAGGCGTAGTCGGCATCACCAGGTGTACACTCGTCGAAGGCCATGATGATGTCAGCCCCGATGGTGCGCTGGATATCCATCACCTTTTCCGGCGTGAAGAAATGTTTCGAACCGTCGATATGTGAACGGAACTCGGCCCCCTCCTCGGTCAATTTCCGGTTTCCGGCGAGTGAAAAAACCTGGAACCCGCCACTGTCGGTCAGTATGGGTCGGTTCCAGCTGTTAAACCGGTGCAGTCCGCCGGCACCCTCCAGCACCTTCAGTCCCGGCCGCAGGTAAAGATGATAGGTGTTCCCCAGGATGATCTGGGCCTTGATATCCTCCTTCAATTCGGTCATCTGTACCGCCTTCACGCTCCCGATGGTGCCTACCGGCATGAAGACGGGCGTCTCGATCGGGCCGTGATCGGTAGTAATTACTCCCGCCCTGGCGTTCGAGCGGGGATCGGTATGTTGCAGTTCAAATTTCAAAGCGGGACGTTTTCTTTCGTTCAGTCAAATTAGCCACAAAGATAATCAATTCTGTTCTCACCACCCTAATGGTGATGGATTAAAAATAGTTAGCGGAATTTCCATCCCCACTCTTGACTTCAGGGCAAAAAAATGCTATCTTTGTAAGCACCGGATCACAATCAACCCATTTTTTCGCTCGTTTTTTGCATCCGTGCAGGGGTTCCCTGCCGGTGATATCTGTTCGCTTCTCCGTGAATGAGGAGCGGGGATGATCAATTTCAGGTTATCTGTTTGTTACATTAACTTCTAATAATTCTAAGAGAGATGAAGATTGCATATATTGGAACATACCCTCCGCGACAGTGCGGGATTGCGACATTCACAGAAAATCTGTGTAAATCGATAGCCCTCAATTTGGGGCAGGAGAGAAAGAACCAGGCCAGCGTGATAGCTATCAACGACTCCAGCTCACTGCAGGAGTATGACTATCCGCCGGAGGTCAAGTATATTATCCGGCAGAATTACCGTGAAGATTATATCAATGCTGCTGAGCAGATCAACCTGAGCAATTTCCAGGCTTGCATCCTCAACCACGAATTCGGCATTTTCGGTGGTGAGTCGGGATTGTACATCCTCTCACTTACCGACCGCTTGAAGGTGCCGCTCGTTGTCGTGTTCCATACCGTTCTGAAGGAGCCCTCCTTTCTGCAAAAGAATATCATCCGGAAGATAAATGCGGCTGCAGCCAAGATTGTGGTGATGAGTCATAAGGCGGTGGAGTTGCTTACCACGGTTTACGGGATAGCTGCCGGGAAGATCGAAGTGATTGAGCATGGCGTGCCGGATTATCTGGGTGTTTCGCACGAAGCGATCAAGAAGGAGTATAACCTGGGCGACCGGCAGGTGTTGCTGACATTTGGCTTCCTGGGACGGAACAAAGGGATCGAGACGGTGATCAATGCGTTGCCTGCAGTGGTGGAGAGGCATCCGTCGCTTCTCTACATCGTGCTGGGCGCCACACATCCCAATATCCTCAAGTATTCGGGCGAAGAGTACCGGAACTACCTGAACAAGCTGGTGAGAGACCGTAAATTGCAGGAGAATGTTGTTTTTCTCAAATCGTTCGTTACGGAAGATATCCTTTTTGAATACCTGCGGGCATGCGATATCTATATTACCCCTTACAACAACAAGGAGCAGATCACCAGCGGTACATTGGCCTATGCCGTGGGAGCCGGGGCGGCCGTAATTTCCACTCCGTACTGGCACGCCGAGGAGCTGCTGGCCGAGGGTCGGGGCCGACTGTTCGACTTCAAGAATTCTGAACAGCTGGCCGACATCCTGAATGAGCTGCTCGATTACCCTGAAAGGATGAAGGCATTGAGGGAAAAGGCCTACAGTTACGGGAAACAGATGCGCTGGTCGATGATCGGGAAGCAGTATCTCGCTCTTTTGGGAAGGATAGTGGAAGCTCCCCCTATCCAGAAAAGGATCCAGCGACCGATTGTCAAAATGGAGCTGCTGCCCGATTTTTCATTCGACCATATCAAGCGGCTGACAGACGATACCGGTATCGTGCAGCATGCCCGGTACGGCATACCCAACCTGAAAGAGGGGTATTGTCTCGACGACAATGCCCGGGCCCTGCTGATGTCGCTGATGGCCTACAGTCAAAACCGGGATCCGTTTGCCCTCGATTGCATGCGGATCTATCTCAGCTACATCCAGTACATGCAGACCGAAGAGGGAACCTTTCGCAATTTTCTCAGTTTCAGGCGGGATTTCCTCGACAGGGAGGGAAGTGAAGACTCCTTCGGCAGGACCATCTGGGCGCTCGGATATCTCCTGTATGCTTCCCCGAACATGGCTTACAGGGAGTTTGGCAAAGAGCTGTTTGACAACTCCAGACAACACTTCCAGAGGCTGGAGCATCTGCGCGGGGTGGCCAATACGGTTATCGGGATCAGTTATTACCTGCGGTGCTACCCCGGGGATGAAGCGCTGCTTCAGGTCATGAAGGAGCTGGCATCGAGGCTGACCGATGCCTATTTCAGGAACCGTGCCGACCAGTGGGAGTGGTTCGAGTCCGCCCTTACCTACGATAATGCGGTATTGCCGTTAAGCCTGTTTCATGCGGCTGAGGTTTCCGACGATCCGCTCTTTCAGGATGTGGCCTTCAAAACGACCGCATTTCTGGAGGAGGTGACCCTCGGCAAGGGGTATCTCTCTCCCATCGGAAGTTACGGCTGGTACCCGAAAGATGGAACCCGGGCGATGTTCGATCAGCAGGCGATCGAGGTGATGGGCAACGTCCAGCTCTATTTTCAGGCATATAACGTTACGAAGGAGCAGGAGTACCTTCGGAAGATGTTCCAGTCGTTCCTCTGGTTCCTGGGTGAAAACGATCTGCGGGTCCCCCTCTACGACTACGAAACGGGTGGATGCTGCGACGGCCTCAAGCAGGATGGCGTGAACCGTAACCAGGGAGCCGAGAGTACGCTGGCCTACCTCATTTCCTACCTCACCGTCTTGAAGGCATTGGAGTATGAGTCGTAGCGGGCGGGCCGGTATCAGCCGTTCAGGATCTTCTCGAGCAGCTTCCGAAGGCTGACCGACATGAATCCGGAACCGGTATCTGACAGTCCGTAGGGGACGATAAGCTGGCCGTTGTGGACGATGGATCCGCAGGAATAGACCACGTTGGGGACATAGCCTTCCCGCTCTTCATCGTTGGGCACCAACAGCGGATCCCTGAGTCTTCCGATCTCCCTGGTGGGGTCGTTCAGGTCGAGCAGCGTCGCCCCCAGGGCATACTGTCGCATAGGTCCGACACCGTGCGTAATCACCAGCCACCCTTCGGGAGTCTCGATCGGGGAACCACAGTTACCGATCTGGATGAACTCCCAGGGGTATTTCGGCGCCTGGATCCTGACCGGTGCCGGCCATACGTTGATGTTGTCTGAGAATGCAATGTAACTGTTGATTCCGTCAACTCTCGACAACATGGCATACTTGCCGCCGACTTTCCTGGGAAAGAGTGCCAGGTTCTTATTTTGCGTTCCGTCGCCATGGAGCGGCTTGATCTCGAATGTGTAAAAATCCTTTGTCACAATAAGTTTCTGCAGGGCGACATAGCCATCATACGCACTGTAGGTGGCGTAGTAGGTAACCTCGCCGTTATCATCGGTGAACCTTACAAATCGGGCATCTTCAATTCCCTTCCGTTCGGTATAGGAAGTAGGGAAGATCACCCGTTCAGAAATATGTGTGTCGCGCGAGAAATGGATCGTATAGTGGGAGTCGGCCAACCATATTATCTGTTTGATGGAGCGCTTTACCTCCTCTTCGAGGGAGTTGTTCTCGGCCAGGTATCCGTTGACCGATTTCAGCAGTTCACCGTAGATGAACCTGTCGGCCAGTGAATCCATTACCGGCTTTANNTCTTTTGGTAACCTCGGCACTGTCGACATGATAGCCTGCCGTCTCAAACTCCAGCTCCCCCAGGTGATTGATCACCCCCGTATGGAATACAATGCTCGATATATGTCCTTCACCGGTAGCCCGAAAACTGACGATAACCCGTTTTGAGCCTTCGCTGAGTCCTGTCTGATCGGGCGATTCAACAATGGAGGGATTGAAGAATGCAGCTGAACTGATGGAGTACTCCATGGAGAAATAGGATCCGATCAGCAGCTTCTTCACCATGCTCACCTGCTCCGGTTCGGTGAAGGTGGGGGCGACCAGCTCCAGTGCTTTGTGGTAATGTTTGAGGAACTTGTGTGTCAGGTTACGGTGTCGCTTGGAGAACTCCCTCAACGTATAGGTCAACGTTTTGTCCGCCTCGCTCTCCTCCATCTCCAGCACCTTCGTTATCAAGGCACGGGTCCGCTCCTCTCCCAGATCGAGAAATCGGATGATCACCTGTTTGTAGTTGGAATAAAACTTGTTGGGTAAACGATTGACAATGATTCTCATAGTGTGAAATATTTAAAACAGACTACAGGAGTCCGGTAGAATGGAACTCCGGAGGCAAACATACATCAACGGGGAGAAAAAATCAAGTCCTGATTAGTAAAAAACGATGTGCGGCTGCAAACTCTCGGCCTTGGCTATTGTATCTGGAGATTATTGTACTATTTTTGTAGGTGACATTTTATCAATCACAGCAACAAAAATCGAGACGTAATGATACAACGAAAACCCGACTGGCTTAAGGTTGAGCTTCCACAAGGGAAGCAATACCTCGATATAAAGGAAGTTATTGCAAGAAACAGATTGCACACCATCTGCGTGAGTGGCAAGTGTCCGAACCTGGCGGAATGCTGGGGGAACGGTACGGCCACCTTTATGATCCTGGGCGAAATCTGTACCCGATCATGCGGGTTCTGTGCTACAAAAACCGGGAAACCGCTGCCGGTCGACTGGGATGAACTGGACCGGCTGGCCGAGACGATATCCAGAATGAACCTGAAACATTGCGTGATAACCAGTGTCGACAGGGACGACTTGAGGGATTATGGTGCGGGATTCTGGGCGGAGACCATCAGATATATCAAGAAAAAAAATCCCGGAATTACCCTGGAAACCCTGATTCCCGATTTCCTCGGGAAAGCGGAGTTGATTCACCAGGTGATTGAGGCGGGGCCCGAGATCATCTCGCATAACATGGAGACGGTGCGCAGGCTTACGCCGTTGGTGCGGAGCCGTGCTAAATACGATATCAGCCTGAAGACCATAGAGGTGGTTGCAAAAAGCAACAAATGCAAACCCAAATCGGGCATCATGGTCGGTTTGGGCGAAACGCCCGATGAGGTAATTCAGACCATGGACGATCTCAGGTCGGTCGGATGCAGGGTATTGACGATTGGTCAGTACCTGCAGCCCACACGCAACCATCTTCCCGTGAGTGAGTTTGTGTCGCTCGATCAGTTCAGGGAGTATAAGCGGATCGGGCTTGAGAAAGGTTTTGAAATTGTAGAGAGTGGTCCGCTGGTCCGCTCTTCCTACCGTGCCGAAAGACATGTGTAATCGAGTAGAGATGGATAGTAGAAAAGTCACTTTTCAGGATCTTGGCCGTATCCGGTACAAGGAGGCCTGGGATCTGCAGGAACGGCTGTTCCAGTCGGTATTGGAAGCCAAGGTTCATCGCTCCCCCTCCAAACCACAATATCTCCTTTTCTGCGAGCATGAGCCGGTATATACCCTGGGTAAGAGCGGTAAACGGCAGAATCTGCTAATTGCAGAACATCTCTGCAGGAGCAGGAATATCGACTTCTATCCCATCGACCGGGGGGGCGACATCACCTATCACGGTCCGGGACAGCTGGTGGCCTACCCCATTATCGACATGGAGGAGTTCCGCATCGGTGTCAAGGCTTATGTCCACAAACTGGAGGATGTGGTAATTGCAACCCTCCGCTCCTTTGGAATCGAAGGTGAAAAGGATGAGAAGGCGATGGGCGTATGGATTGATGCTGCCCATCCCGCGAAAGCCCGGAAGATATGTGCCATCGGGGTGCGTACCAGCAGATTTGTCACCATGCATGGGCTGGCGCTCAACGTCAATACCGACCTCGACTACTTCAACTACATCAACCCCTGTGGGTTCACCGACAGGGGGGTGACCTCCATGAGGAGAGAGCTGGGCAGGGAGGTGAATTTCCGGGAAGTTGAGGAGAGGATGAAGGTCTCGTTCGTTGAACAGTTTGGGATGGAACTGGTTGAGGAGCAGGTTGCCTGTACCTGTCGAAAAAAAATGGCATGATGTCCGCAAACATCATGCCGAATAGTATCCAGGACGATTAGTGCAGAGCGATCACTCCTCACCAGTCACCTTTACGGTAAAGCTGCCTTGCACCTTGTTCTTGTCGGTGACAGTGATGGTTGTCTGGCCCTCCTTTACCCCGGCAACTTTCACATCACTGGCCGTAACCGTTGCGGTGGCGATGGTCGTGTCGGCCGATGCCACCGTATATGGAGTGGTGCCGCCGCTTACCTTGACGGTTGCCTCTTCTGAGATTTTCACTTCAACTGAAGAAGGTGTCATTGTCAGTTTCGGAGTGGGTTCATCCTTCTTGTCGCATGCCACAAACAGGAGTGAGAGAAAAAAGATGCCAGTCAAATAATTCAGTTTTTTCATACTTAAACATTTAAATTATACATTGGGTTGATAATTGTACATGAACGGCTGAAACCACAGGCTGCCTTGATTCGAATTGATTTCGGCCGTTCAGTAGATAGATGCTGAAATTTGAATAACGCTGCATGAAGAGGGGATTTTAACCTTGATTAACGTTGAAAAGCCTCTCCAGAAAAGGATTTTAAAATAATTCCCCGTCATCTACGCCCCTAGGCCGTAGCCAGATAGCTGGCAGGAGTGGTATATGCCGACTGAATAGCAGGAGAGCACTCCATGTCGTGATCTAACCCTTAAACATTTTTAACGGCTAAATAGGTGGTAACGCTTTAACATTTCCTATTTTTGTGTTTCGAAAGCCGGGGACCCTCAGGCCGTCGGCAATTCGGGATTTTCAGGTATTCCTTGCAGCACCGCAAACTAAAACAGATTACAATATGAGTCAAGTAATTGATATCAAGGAGCTAAACGAGAGAATTGAGCAGAAGAGCGCCTTCACACAAACCCTGCTTACCGGAATGGACAAGGTGATCGTGGGTCAACGTCACCTGGTGGAGTCACTTCTGATCGGACTGTTGTCGGATGGACATATCCTGCTTGAAGGTGTGCCAGGGTTGGCAAAAACGTTGGCAATCAAGTCGCTGGCCCAACTCATCGAGGCAAAATACAACCGCGTGCAGTTTACGCCCGACCTGCTTCCGGCCGACGTTATCGGCACCATGATCTACAGCCCGCGAAATGAGGAGTTTCAGGTGAAGCATGGTCCGGTCTTCGCCAACTTTGTATTGGCGGACGAGATAAACCGTGCGCCAGCCAAGGTTCAGAGTGCGTTGCTCGAGGCCATGCAGGAACGGCAGGTCACGATCGGTGAGAAGAGCTACAAATTGCCCAATCCTTTTCTGGTTATGGCTACACAAAACCCGATCGAGCAGGAGGGAACCTATCCGCTGCCCGAAGCGCAGGTCGACCGTTTCATGCTGAAGGTGGTGATCGGTTATCCTACCCGCGAGGAGGAGAAGCGGATCATCCGTCAGAACATCTTTGAACCGGTAGCCATCGATCGTCCGGTAGTCTCTACCGATGAGATACTGGAGGCCCGAAAGGTTGTTCGCGATGTCTATATCGACGAAAAGATCGAACGTTATATCGTTGATATCGTATTTGCCACCCGTTTCCCAGACCAGTTCGGCCTGAAGGGGATGAACGAGATGATTGGGTTTGGCGCCTCCCCGCGTGCCTCCATCAACCTGGCACTGGCGGCACGCACCTACGCCTTTATCAAGCGCCGCGGCTACGTGATTCCCGAAGATATCCGTGCCGTTTGTCACGACGTGCTGCGTCACCGTATCGGGCTTACCTACGAAGCCGAAGCCAACAACTTGACATCCGAAGAGATCATCAGTGAAATCCTGAACAGGGTAGAGGTACCCTGATCGTGATCCGGAGCGTTGCAGACGGATTGGATGGCCACGCAACTGTCTCGAAAAATGGGAATAGATGGAAACCAGTGAATTACTAAAAAGGGTACGTCATATTGAGATAAAAGCACGTGGATTGTCGCGGAACATCTTCGCGGGACAATACCACTCTGCTTTTAAGGGACGCGGTATGGCGTTTTCGGAGGTGCGCGAATATCAGTATGGCGACGATATGCGCGATATCGACTGGAACGTGACTGCCCGCTACAACCGGCCCTATGTGAAGATCTTCGAGGAAGAACGGGAACTGACGGTGATGCTGCTCATTGATGTGTCGGAAAGCCTTGGCTTCGGTTCGTCCGGGAAGATAAAACGCGACACGGTAGCCGAGATTGCTGCAACGCTGGCCTTCTCGGCCATTCAAAATAACGACAAGATTGGTGTCATCTTCTTTTCCGACAAGGTGGAGAAATTTATTCCTCCCAAAAAGGGAAGAAAGCACATCCTCTTTATTATCCGCGAAATATTGGGATTTGAGCCCGAAAGTTGCGGAACCGACATCAACTTGGCGCTGCGGTACATGACCAATGCCATCAAGAAACGGTGCACCACATTCCTGATCTCCGACTTTATCGATACGGGAAATTACAAGTTCGCACTTCGTATTGCCAACCGAAAACATGACATTGTTGCAATTCAGGTGTACGATAAGCTCAGCACGGAACTTCCCCCATTGGGACTGATGAAGGTGATGGATCCGGAGACCGGTGGAGAGATGTGGATTGACACTTCCTCAAAGAGCGTAAGGAGCGATTATGCGATGTGGTGGCAGCGCCGTCAGTCGGAGATGATGCTTGCATTCAAGCAGAGCGGTGTGGACAACGTCTCGGTCTCGACCGAGGAGGATTTTGTAAAGGCGCTGCTGCTGCTGTTCCAGCGTAGGAGATAGGAATTGATGAATTAAGAAGAGATTGAGAAGTGGGAAGAGAAGTTCTACATATAGTGTTGTTGTTTTTGCTGTCCGGTGCGGCTCACCACTGCTTTGCACAGCGTGCATCGGTACAGGCGAGTGTTCAGCCGGCCGAGATCCAGATCGGTGAACAGGCGCTCATCAACCTGAAGGTGATTGCCCCCAAAGGCAAAACCATCCAGTTTCCCGTTTATCAGAAGGAGATTGTACCCGGTCTGGAGGTGTTGACCATGCTTCCGCCCGATACCGTCATCGAAAACGAAGTGGCCACGATGAACTTCAAGTATCTGGTCACATCGTTCGATTCCACGCTCTATTATATCCCCTCCATGCCCATTTTCGACGGTACCGACACCATCTATTCCAACTCGTTTGGATTGAAAGTCACTTCACCGGTACTGAAGGATTCGACGGTTGCCTACCTGGAGAAGCTCAACTCGGGAGAGACCGACTCGATCGATTTCCGTCAGCTTCAGCTCAACGATATCAAGCCGCTGCAGAAGCCGCCGTTTGTCTGGACCGATTATCTCTGGATCTTGTGGATCGTTTTGGGTGTCATCCTGCTTCTCTTGCTGATTGGCCTGGTTATCCTCCTTCTGCTCCGGAAAAAGAAAAAAGGCTATTTCTTTACCCCGCCTCAGGTGCTACCTCCGCATCTCCGTGCCATTCAGGAACTGGATAGACTGAAGGCTGCCAAGATATGGCAACAGGGCCGGGAGAAAGAGTTCTATACCAAGGTTACCGACATCCTCCGGGTCTATATGGCTGAACGTTACAGGATCAATGCGATGGAGATGACCTCGGGCGAGATTCTGGCGGAGATAAGAAAACGGACAGATGAAGATTCGGTTTACGATAACCTGGTACAGATCCTCTCGGTGGCCGACAAGGTGAAGTTCGCAAAATACAGACCCTATATGGATGAGAACGACCTGACGCTGATGAATGCCTATTTCTTTGTCAATCAGACGCGCGAACCTGATCCGCTTCCCGATAGGGAGGAACAGGGAAAACTGATGGAAGAGAGTAAAACCGAACAAGGTCAACATTGAAGATATGCAATTTGCCAGCCCTACATACCTCTATCTGTTGCTGATATTGGCCCCGCTGATCGCGTGGTACATCATACGTTTGTCGAAGACACAGGCATCGTTCAGATTGGCCTCTACCAACGCATTCAACAGCAAAAACAGGGGAGCCAGAACCTACCTGCGCCACCTTCCGTTTGTGCTGAGAATGGTGTCGATTGCTCTGATCATAGTTGTTATTGCCCGTCCTCAGGCGGTCGATAGCTGGGAAGAGTCAGAGACGCAGGGGATCGATATCGTGCTGGCCCTTGACGTGTCTGGTTCGATGCTGGCACAGGATTTGCAGCCCAACAGATTGGAGGCGGCCAAGAAGGTCGCTGCCGAATTTATTACTAACCGGAAGAACGATAACATCGGATTGGTGATCTTCGCCGGAGAGAGCTTTACGCAATGTCCCATGACCACCGATCACAAGGTGCTGTTGAATCTGCTCGACGGTATCGATTTCGGACTGATCGAAGATGGTACGGCTATCGGACTGGGACTTGCAAACGCGGTCAACCGTTTGAAAGATAGCGAATCCAAGTCGAAAGTAGTGATCCTGTTGACCGACGGTTCGAATAACCGGGGACAGATTGCACCGCTCACGGCAGCCGACCTGGCGCACTCTTACGGTATTCGCGTCTATACCATCGGTGCCGGTACCAAGGGGGTGGCTCCTACACCGGTGCAGACTCCTTTCGGGATGCGCTTGCAGAACATGCCGGTGGATATCGATGAGAAGACATTGACCGAAATTGCCTCACTTACCGGAGGAAAATATTTCCGGGCAGTGGACAACGAAAGTTTGAGAGATATTTACGATGAGATTGACAAGCTCGAAAAATACCTGATCAGCGTACAGAATGTCACCAGGAAGCAGGAGCTGTTCCTGCCCTTTGCATTGCTTGCACTGGCTCTGATTCTGGCGGAGCTGATCCTGAGAAGAACCTGGTTGAGGAGCATACCGTAGAGGGTAATTGTTGTCAACAGCCAAAAGCAAGAAGAGATGTTTAGATTCGAAAACCCGGAATACCTATACCTGTTTATCGCCATGCCATTTCTGGTGGCGTTATACATCTACCTGAACATCAGGAAGCGGAACGATGTGAAGAGGCTTGGTGTGCTCTCTACAGTAAAACGGATGATGCCTGAATTGTCGCTCAAGCGTTCCTACCTGAAGTTCTGGCTGATTTTTGCAGCACTGTGTGCCGGAATCTTCATGATTGCAAGGCCACAGTTCGGGACCAAGGTAGAAACGGTAGAAAAGGAGGGGATCGAGCTGGTGATAGCCATTGATGTCTCCAACTCCATGCTGGCGCGTGATGTCACTCCCGACAGGTTGTCGCGGGCCAAGCAGATCCTGTCGAGAATCATCGATGTGCGCAAAAACGACAAGGTGGCACTGATCGTCTTTGCAGGTGAGGCGTATGTGCAGATGCCGCTGACCTCCGATACGCAGTCGGCCAAGCTGTTTCTCAACACCATCGACCCGAGCCTTGTTCCTGTTCAGGGAACGGCAATTGCCGAGGCAATACGGTTAGGGATGAACTCCTTTTCGGGCGACCAGGATGTGGATAAGGCGATGATCATCATTACCGACGGCGAAGATCATGAAGGGAATGCCAATGAGGCTGCCCGGCAGGCTTCAGAAGCTGGAATCATGGTGAATGTCCTCGGGATCGGCTCCGTGGAGGGAACCCCCGTGCCGGAGTCGGAATACAGTAATAACTTCCGGACAGACAGCGAGGGGAGGGTCGTGGTCTCGAGACTGAACGAGCAGATGGCCCAGGAGATTGCGCAGAATGGAAAGGGTCTCTATGTGCAGGCCGATAATTCAAATACGGCCATCCGGGCATTGGAGAGTGAACTGAACGAACTGGAGACCAAAAAGAGTGCCACTCTCACTTATTCGGAATATGACGAAAAATTTCCGCTTTTTGCCTGGATCCTGCTGATTATTCTGATTGTGGAATTCTTGATATACGACAAGAAAAACCCGTTGTTTAAAAATATTCGCCTATTCAGATGAGGAACGTAATGAGATATATCATTTTCGCGTTGATGGTTGCCTTGACACTGCCGCTCCAGGCCCAGAAGGGGGTTCGGGAAAATGTGCGGAAAGGGAACAAGGCGTACCGGCAGCAGAAGTTTTCGGAGGCGTTTACCTTCTATAGCGATGCACTGGGAGAGAATCCTTCGTCACCGGAGGCCAACTACAACGCGGGCAACACGTTATACAGACAGAAGGAGTGGGACAAGTCGGCAGAGAGTTACCAGCAGTACCTCTCGATCGAGAAAGAGAATCCGAAGAGAATCTCGGCTGCATGGCACAATATCGGAAATGCACTGTTGCAGAAGAAAGAGCTGGAGAAATCGATGGAAGCCTACAAAATGGCGTTGCGAATCAATCCCGAAGATGACGAAACGCGCTACAACCTGGCCGTCGTACAGAAGATGATACAGGATCAGGAACAGGAACAGGAAGAGCAGCAGCAACAGCAGCAGCAGGAAGAGCAGCAGCAACCCGATCAGCAGAATAATCCCGACCAGCCCAAGAAGCCTGAAGAGTCGCCGGAGCCGGAACAGATGTCACGCGACAATGCCCGCCAGTTGTTGCAGGCCATTGAGCAGGATGAACGGGAGACACAGGAGAAGGTCAACAAGATAAAGGCGGAAGAACGGAAGAACAAGGCCGATGAGAACAGACGGCGAAACAGAGATTGGTAGGATAGAGATATTTTAAGATTTGTATAGTCAATGAGGTATTTGAAGAGATATAGCGGATTTTTTCTTTTTCTGGCACTGTTTCTGGCCGGAACAACCATGCTCCGGGCGCAGGTAACATTTCGCGCATCTGCTCCCAATGCAGTGGTGAAGGGTGAGCAGTTCAGGTTGAGCTACACGCTCAACAAGGAGGGTAAAGATCTCCGTCTGCCCGATCTGAAAGGGTTTGAAGTCCTTTTCGGACCATCCACTTCGCGTAGCTATAGCCAGACCATTGTCAACGGAAAATCCACTTCGGAGAGTTCAGTGACCTATACCTATATCCTGGTGGGGCAGGAAGAGGGCACCTTTACCATTGAGCCTGCCTCCATTACAGTGGATGGAAGCAATTACAGATCCAACAGCCTTACGGTAAAGGTGCTTCCTCCGGATAAGGTCACTGAAGGCAATCAGGAAAATGATCCGGGCAGTCCAGGTTCCGCCTCCAGGGCAGAGGGCGGTACGGTGAGTGCAAATGATGCTTTTATCCGGGCGATCGTTTCGAAGGAGAACGTATACGAGCAGGAGGGATTTACCGTTACCTTCCGGTTGTACACCACCCTCAACATTACCAACCTCGGGAAGATCGAATTTCCCGAATTTGAAGGATTCATGGTGGAGGAGGTGCCAATAGCCTCCAATCAGCAACTTCAGCTTGAGCGATACAACGGTCGCAACTACTATACGGCCGATTTGAAGAAGACCCTCCTCTTCCCTCAGCGTTCTGGCAAGATCACCATCCCGTCGGGACGGTTGGAGATGGTGTTCTCGGTCCCTTCCGGAAAGAGGGTTTCCACCTTCTTCGGTACACAGGAGGTGATGGCCGACGTGAAGAAGGCACTGGTGACAAATCCGTTAACTATAAATGTGAAACCGTTGCCCGAGGGGAAACCGTTGAATTTCTCCAACGCGGTTGGAACCTTTACCTTTACCCCTTCCATCAGCACAGAGCAAACCAGGGCAAACGAGCCGGTTACCGTTACACTCGAGATATCGGGAACAGGAAATATGAAGCTGATACGGAACCCCGAAGTGAAGTTCCCCACCAATTTCGAGGGTTATGACCCCACCGTCACCAACAATTTCCAGGTCACCACCAATGGGCTGACCGGCTCAAGGAAGATCGACTATCTGGCTATTCCCCGCTATGAAGGCAATTATGAAATTCCGCCCGTCGAGTTCTCCTATTTCGATCCGAACAGCCACTCCTATAAAACCCTGAAATCGCCCGCTTACAGTTTGCAGATAGCAAAAGGTGACCCGTCGAAAGTATCGGCAAGCAGCTATGTGAATCAGCAGAATGTGCGTGTGGAGCAGGATATCCGTTTCCTGAAGACCGGAGAGCCTCAATACCATTACAGGGACAGCTACTTCGTCGGGACAACCGGTTACTGGTTGTGGTACCTGCTTCCCCTTCTTGGCCTGATTCTCTTCTACCTCTTCAACCGGAAGATGGCCAGAGAGAATGCCGATGTGGCCAGGATGAGGACGAGGAAAGCCAACAAGATGGCGATCCGGAGATTGAAATTGGCTGAGAAGTTTCTGAAGGAGCACAACAAGGAGAAATTCTACGACGAAGTGTTGCGGGCACTCTGGGGCTATTTCAGCGACAAGCTCTCTATCCCGGTTGCCAGTTTGACCAAGGATAACATCGAGAAGGAACTCTCCGATTACGGTGTGGAACAGACGTTGATAGACCGCTTCATGCAGATTCTCGACACCTGTGAGTTCGCACGTTATGCACCGGCAGAGAGCGATACTGCCATGGATAGACTGTATGACGAGACTGTTGACGCCATTGGGAAAATGGAAAGCAAACTAAAACGAAAGTGATATGCAAACGATCAGACATGGATTGACCCTGATTTTACTTCTTTGCGCCACGCTCTCGGTTGCGCAAAGCACTGTGGAATCGGCGTCCGAAGCATACCGGAGTGAAGATTACAAGAGAAGTATCCAGCTCTATGAACAGGTGGTGGCCCAACTGCTGTCGGAAGGCAGGGAATCGGCCGAGATCTATTACAACTTGGGTAATGCCTATTTCAGAAACGGAGAGACAGCAAAGGCGATTCTGAACTATGAACGGGCTCTGCTCCTCGATCCGGGAGACAGCGATATCCGGCACAATCTCAGGTTTGCCCGTACACGTATCGAGGACAAGATCGATACCGCCGAGACCTTTTTTCTGACAAGCTGGATCAACAATCTTGAAAACCTGCTCAATTCCAACCGGTGGGCAACCCTTGCCATTATCCTCTTTATCGCCTTTCTTTCCTGCATCGCCACCTTCCTCTTTGTCAGAAGAATCTGGATCAGGAAAACAGCCTTCTATGCCGGACTGGTCATCTTTCTCTTCGTGATTTTGGCCAATGTTTTCGCCTTCAACCAGAAGAACAGCCGCACCCGGCGCAATACCGGAATCGTGATGTCGGCCTCGGCATCCATCATGGCCTCTCCAGATGCCAACAGTCAGGAGTTGTTCAGGCTGCATGAAGGAACGAAGGTCAAGCTCAACAAGACCGACGGGAACTGGATCGAGATTGAAATTGCCAATGGAAGTGTTGGCTGGACATCGAAAGAGAACGTGGAGGTGATATGAAAGAGGCGGTCGAGAATTTCTTGCCAATAGAGCGGGAGCTCTTTTTTGCGTTAAACGGCAGCGACTCCGTTTTCCTCGACAATCTTTTCTGGACCTATACCGGCAGGTATGTCTGGATGTTGATGTTGCTCTGTTTTGTTGTGATCTATTTCTGGAAGACGCCTCGACCACGCCGGGAGGCTATTCTCGCAACGGTTTTTCTGGTGGTGCTCTTTGCCCTGTGCGATCAGGTATCGTCGGGGCTGTTCAAGCCCCTCTTCGAGCGGTATCGTCCCACACACCATCCCGATTTCAAGGATATGGTGGATATTGTGAATAATTACCGGGGCGGACGGTTCGGATTCATTTCAGGCCATGCCACCAATAGTTTCGGTTTGGCGCTCTTTATATCACTACTGTTCAAGAACCGCTGGGTAACCATCCCGCTATTTGTGTGGGCAGTTCTGAACAGTTATTCAAGGATCTACCTGGGAGTCCATTTCATATCTGATATCGTTGCCGGAGCCATTGTCGGTTCACTGCTCGCATTGTTGCTTTATGAACTCTATGTCCAGGTAAGAATCCGCTACCTTCACGTCGCCCAAACGCAGGCCCGTTTGTCGTTCTATCCGGCAAAAGATGGCATGCTCCTCGGGATCATATGTTCTGCCTATATACTCTTCATTCTAATTTTCAGTCCTCTCCTGGCAACTTTACCGCACTGATTTTTGTTAAAAGGTAAGTAGGGAACTTTTTACCATTTTTTGCCGAAAAAAATTGGCGTTATCTGAAATATTGTGTAAGTTTAGGGCATAATTCACTAACGAGATTTATCAATCAATAAAATTTAGAAGCCATGGCAAGAACTCTCACATTTAACGAATTAAGAGCATTGAAAGACAAGCTCCCTGACGGTAGTATCCACCGGATAGCTGAAGAATTGGGATTGAAGCCCGAGACGGTAAGAAATTATTTCGGTGGATACAACTACAAGGAAGGCAAAAGTATAGGCGTTCATATAGAGCCGGGTCCCGACGGGGGCATCGTTGTGCTGGATGATTCCACGATATTTGATAAAGCATTGTCCATATTGGGCTTGGAAGATTATCCCGTTTATCAATCAGAACCTATTGAGGGAGAGGATAATATCTGATTTATTTCCAACAGGCAGAGCCCAATATTTGACGGATTACAGGCAAATATTGGGCTTTTTCTTTTGATAGCAATAACCAATTTAAAGAGACAAACATGGGAAAAGAAGATAAAAAACCAGGCGGTCCAGAACAGAAGCTGGTGACCGTTGCGATCCACTCCTATGAAAAGGCGGTGATTCTTAAATCGATTCTCGAGTCGGAAGGCATTCCTGCCGTAATTCACGGAGTGAGCATCATTCAACCCACTGTTCCGGGGAACGTCCGTGTCAGGATAAACGAGAGCGATCTGCCCAAAGCACTCACCATCATTGAGCAGGTAGATTTTACCTCAAACGTTGAATCGATGGATGATCTCGAGCATGTAAAAGTGAATAACGAGGTGTTGATCCCGGTCGACTTCTCTAGCTACACGATGAAGGCCTGCGAGTTCGGCTTTAATCTTGCCTTTGATATCGGCTGTGAAGTGAAGTTGATCCACGCTTTCTTTACCCCCTACTATCCGATGGCCATACCTTTCGGCGATTCGTTCTCCGTGCAGACCTCGGATAGGGATCTCTACAAGGATATCCGCAACAGGATGGAGTCGGAGATGGAGAGGCTGGTCAAGAACATCCGTGAGAGAATTGCCAATAAGGAGTTGCCCGATGTCCGGTTCACATCCGCGCTGATGGAGGGATTACCAGAAGAGGAGATCATCTCCTATTCAAAGAAGCAGCGTCCGAGAGCCATTGTCATGGGAACACGGGGTAGCAACGCCAAGGATCTCGACCTGATCGGAAGCGTCACCGCCGAAGTGATCGACGGCTGCAGGACACCGATCTTTGCCATTCCTGAAAATTCGAAAGATCAGGATATCTCTCAAATGAAGAACATTCTTTTCCTCACCAACTTCCGGGAGCGTGAGTTCAAGGCGTTCGACATCATGATGGGATTTATCAGGCCCTATCCCGTCAAGGTCTATCTGGCCCATATGAGCAGGAAAGGGGATATGTGGGACGAGATCAAGCTCTCGGGAACCCAGCGATATCTTGAGGAGCAATATCCCGATCTCGATATCGACTACAAGCTGATCGACCGTGACAGGCAGCTTGAGATCATCCTCGAAGAGTTTGTGGAGGAGCACAAGATAGACATGATTGCCATGTCGAGTTCCAGGAGAGGACTCTTTACCCGCATCTTTAATCCGGGAATTGCCCGCCGGATGCTTTTCCATTCCGACACACCACTGCTGGTGATCAAGGGATTGTAGAAAGAGCATAACATAAGAGAGGCCGTCCTGCAGAAGTTACTCTTCCTGTCGGGACGGCCTCTCTTGTTGAGGTACCTGGCGGAGTCGAACCGCCGTGGACGGTTTTGCAGACCGCTACCTAACCACTCGGTCAAGGTACCGTTGTGCCTGAAGTGGATACAAAGATAGATATTTTATTTTAGCGAGCAAATATCTTTCCTACAAATTTATCTATGAAAATAGCATTCGGAATGCGTCACTCACCTTTTTTACCGGTTCGATTTCAATTTTCACTTTCGATTTAAAGCCTTTCAGGTTGTTGGCGGGTACAACGATGCGTGAGAAGCCCAACTTCTCAGCTTCGGTAATCCGCTGTTCGATCCGGTTTACCGGACGGATCTCGCCCGATAATCCCACCTCGCCGGTGAGACAGGTCTCTCTCTCAACAGCCATATCCAGGCTCGACGAGAGGATGGAGCTGATCACCGCCAGATCCATTCCCGGATCGTTTACGCGCAATCCCCCGGCAATGTTGAGGAAGACATCCTTTTGAGCCAGTTTAAAGCCGGCACGCTTCTCCAGTACGGCCAGCAACATGTTCATCCGCCGGATATCGAAGCCGGTGGCCGACCGTTGCGGATTGCCGCCGTACGCCGCCGTGCTCACCAGGGCCTGTGTCTCGATAAGAAAGGGGCGTACCCCCTCGATCACCGCCGAGATGACCGCTCCGCTCAACCCTTCGTGGTTCTGGGTAAGCAGCAGCTCCGAAGGGTTGCTGACCTCACGGAGTCCGGAAGGGGTCATTTCGTAGATTCCCAGCTCGGATGTGCTGCCGAACCGGTTTTTGATGCTCCTCAATATGCGGTACATGTAGTGCTGGTCGCCCTCGAACTGCAGAACCGTGTCTACAATGTGCTCCAGTACCTTGGGTCCGGCAATGCTGCCCTCCTTGGTGATATGGCCGATTAGGATCACCGGGGTGCCCGACTGCTTGGCAAATTTCAGCACCGAGGCGGCACACTCCCTGACCTGGGAGATGCTGCCGGGCGATGACTCCAGCAGTTCGCTGTAGACTGTCTGGATGGAGTCGATGATAACAAGTTGCGGTGAGGTGTTCCGGATATGCTTGAATATCTCGTCGAGATTGGTCTCGCACACGATCAGGCAGTTTTCATTCGTGATCCCGAGGCGGTCGGCCCTCAGCTTCAACTGTCGCGCGCTCTCTTCGCCCGAAACGTATAGGGTTCTGATGTCACCCAGTTTCAACATTGTTTGAAGCACCAGCGTCGATTTGCCGATTCCCGGTTCCCCCCCTATCAATACCAGTGAGGCGGGAACCAACCCGCCACCAAGTACCCGGTTGAACTCCTCATCGTGCATGTCGATCCGGGGCTCCTGTTCGGCCCTTATCTCGCCGAGCGTCTGAGGGTGGCTCTTGACGCTTTCAAATGATCGGGTATCGCCCATTTTCGAGGCACTCTCTTTTCTCACCACCTCTTCCACCATCGATCCCCACTCCCCGCAGGCAGGGCACCTGCCCATCCATTTGGGCGACTCGTTCCCGCAGTTGGAACAGAAGTATGTCGTTTTCAGTTTAGCCATGCTATATTCTCAATATGTCGATAAGATGAAGTTTTGATACAAAGATAGCTATATTTTCACCCTTTTGAACATTTTTGTATTTTTGTACCAAAAATAACTCCCTGATGGACCGATCCATAATTATTTCGCTAATTTCCAACACGTTAAATCTCCGTCCCGTAAATGTAGAAAATACCATCACCCTTTTGGACAGAGGTGCAACCATCCCCTTTATCAGCCGCTACCGGAAAGAGGTAACCGGAGCCCTGAACGAGGTGCAGATAGCCGAGGTCAAATCGCTGAACGACAAGTATGTAGAGCTGGAGAAGCGAAAAAGGACCATTCTCGCCTCCATTGAGGAGCAGGAGAAGCTGACGCCGGAGCTGAAAGAGCGGATCGGCAACTGCTGGGATCCCGTAGCGCTTGAGGATATCTACCTCCCTTACAAACCCAAGCGACAGACACGTGCTGAACTGGCCCGGAAGAGGGGGCTTGAGCCGCTGGCCAAGTGGTTGATGCTGCAGCAGGCCGGTTCTGTCGAGGCGAAAGCCCGTCAGTTCATCGGAGAGGAGGTTGCCGATACCGGAGCCGCATTGAAGGGAGCTTGCGACATTATCGCAGAATGGGTAAATGAAGATGAAAAAGCGCGTCAGCTCATTCGAAACATCTTTGCGCGCGAGGCGGTCATTTCTGCCAAAGTAATAAAAGGGAAGGAGCAGGAGGGCGAAAAGTATCGCGACTATTTCGACTTCTCCACCCCGCTTTCCCGATGCCCTTCACACCGTTTACTTGCCATCCGGCGAGGAGAAGCGGAAGGGTTCCTGCGTGTATCCATTTCGCCCGACGATGAGAGATGCCTCGATAAGCTGGTTCCCCGTTTTGCCAGGATCAACTGCGAGGCGGCAGACTATGTCGAAAAGGCGGTGGAGGACGCCTACAAACGTCTGCTCAAACCCTCCATTGAAACGGAGTTTGCCAACCTCTCCAAAGAGAAGGCAGATGTGGCGGCCATTGCCGTCTTCGCCGAAAACCTGCGGCAACTGCTGCTCTCTCCCCCTTTGGGACAGAAACGGATACTGGCTGTCGATCCGGGATATCGGACGGGTTGCAAGCTTGTTTGCCTGGATGAGCAGGGTAACTTGCTGCACAATGAGACCATCTATCCCCATCCGCCGCAGAATGAGTTTTCGAAATCGGCCGCCAAGGTTACCAAGCTTGTCTCCACCTACCGCATCGATGCGATTGCCATCGGTAACGGTACGGCAAGCCGTGAAACGGAGCGCTTTATTGCCAACCTGAGGTATGATAGGGAGGTAAAGGTATTTGTGGTCAGTGAAAACGGGGCTTCGGTATATTCGGCATCGAAGGTGGCCCGCGAGGAGTTTCCCGATTATGACGTTACTGTCCGTGGGGCGGTATCCATAGGCCGGAGGCTGATTGATCCGCTGGCCGAACTGGTGAAGATCGATCCGAAATCGATCGGGGTGGGGCAGTATCAGCACGATGTGGATCAGACCAAGCTGAAACAGTCGCTCGACCAGACTGTGGAGAGTTGTGTCAATCTGGTCGGAGTCAACCTGAACACGGCAAGCAAGCATCTGTTGATGTATGTATCGGGACTGGGTGAATCGCTCGCGCAACATATCGTCAACTACCGTACCGAGAACGGTCCCTTTCGCTCACGGACAACCCTGAAGAGGGTGCCCCGTCTGGGCGAGAAGGCTTTTGAGCAGTGTGCCGGCTTCCTCCGGATTCCCGATGCTGACAATCCGCTCGATAACTCCGCCGTCCATCCCGAAAGCTATCCGGTTGTGGAGAAGATGGCCAGTGACCTTGGATGTTCGGTAAAGGAGCTGATCGGCAATAGAGAGCTGATCGCAACCATCGATATCAACCGTTATCGGAGTGGAAATGTCGGCACGGAGACGTTAACCGATATCCTTCAGGAGCTTGAGAAACCCGGTCGAGACCCCCGCTCGAACGTGAAACTGCTGGAGTTCGATCCTTCCCTGCGAACCATCGCCGATGTGAAGGAGGGGATGGTGGTGAACGGAATCGTGACCAACATTACCAACTTTGGCTGTTTTGTTGATTTCGGCATCAAGGAGAACGGGCTGGTCCATATTTCGGAGCTGGCCGACCGCTTCGTTACCAACCCTACCGATGTGGTTTCACTCCATCAGCATGTCAGGGTAAAGGTGCTGTCGGTCGACCTGGATCGGAAACGGATTCATCTGAGTATGAAAAATATAACCTGACCCAATCTTTAAGATTAAAACCAAACCGATTGACTATGAAAGAGATTGACCAACAGGGATCGAGAGCAGGCGATCACCCCTTATTCGACGGGATCCGTGAGTTTGTAGCCAACGAGTTCGTGCCGCGTCAGCAGTTCTTCGAGGAGCTGGGACAGGAGCAGCATCCGCATACGCTCTTTATCGGTTGTTCCGATTCGAGGGTGGTGCCCAACCTGGTAACCCGTACTTTCCCGGGCGAACTGTTTGTGGTAAGGAATATCGCCAATCTTGTTCCCTACTACAAGAAAGACTCGGATACCTTTTTAGCCACATCGGCCGTCATCGAGTATGCGGTAAAGCAGATGAATGTCAGCAATATCGTGGTCTGCGGCCACTCCAACTGCGGGGGATGTGCCGCCCTCTACCAGGAGCGTAGTGAACTCAAGGATCTTCCCCATACCAGGAAGTGGCTGGAACTTGCATTGCCGGTAAAAGAGGCTGTAGAGGAGATGATGGCGAAACAGAGGATTACCCTCGAAGAGAGGAGTGAATATACCGAGAAGATGAATGTGGTTGAGCAGGTAAACCATCTGATGAGGTATCCCTATGTTCGGCAACGGATTAAGGAGGGGCGGCTAAGTGTCATGGGCTGGTACTACCGGATCGAAAAGGGTGAGATCCATTATTACGACCTGAAGCAAAAACGGTTTATCCGGATCGAGTGATTAAAACTCCAGTTTCAGCTGACGTTCCGTTAACTGGAAGCTCTTCCGGTGATGAGGCGTGATGCCGTACTGCCTGATCGCCTTGCGGTGTGCAGCGGTGGGATATCCTTTGTTGTGATCCCAACCATACTGTGGAAACTCCCGGTGCAGCCTCTCCATATACTCGTCACGGTGGCTCTTGGCCAGTACCGAGGCTGCAGCAATCGACATGTACTTGCCGTCGCCCTTCACCACACAGGTGTGGGGGATCTCCCTGAATGGGCGGAAGCGGTTTCCGTCGATCAGGATATGGTCGGGGAGAATCTTCAGCCCGGCCAGGGCTTTGTGCATCGCCGCGACCGACGCCCAGAGGATATTCATCTCATCGATCTCTTCCGGGGTGCAGCTCGCCACGGCATAGCTCAGGGCGTGTCGTTCGATCAGGGGGCGGAGCTCCCGGCGCATCTTTCCGGTCAACTGCTTGGAGTCGTTCAATGCGTCACACCGGAAGTGGGGCGGAAGTATGACGGCAGCGGCAAATACCGGTCCTGCCAGACATCCGCGTCCTGCCTCGTCGCAACCGGCTTCGATACGGTCGGGAAACATCCAGGGTTGTAGTGGGGCATGCTCTCTCATTTTGCCTCCAGTTCAATCACCAGCCGATTGTCGGCCGGGGGAAAGTCGAGTTGAAAATCGGTTTCGCCGGCTGTCCCGTCCAACAGCCCGGCCAGGTTCTGGATGGCTTGAACCAATGCTTCGTCGGGTCTTTCATCGCCACGCAGATGGAGCAGATGCATTTCCACCAGTAATTCGGTCAACGCCGATTCCGTTTCGGCCGGCAGGGGGATGCCGATGGCCCTGATCCGGTTACGGGCAACCTTGCGGGTCAGTTCGGCCGCTCTCTGGCGAGATTGGGTCTCCAGATCGGGGTTTGACGGGATGGATGTGACAAACCGGGTATCGATCGAGAGTTTCCCCTCCTCCAGCTGTATGATCCTGTAGGCAAAAGGAAAACCAGCAAGGCTGGCCGTCTCCACATCATAGATGGGATTGCCGCCGGGGGAGATAAGGCGGGTGATATCGTTCGAATGGAAATGTCCGGTGAAGACCACCCTCAGCCCCTCGTCCGCCAGTGTGGCGGCCCTCTGTTGCCACCCGTCGACCAGGTAATCGGAGAAAAAGAGCGCCTGGTAAGGCATATGTTCCACCAGGCCGTGGTGCATCATGCCCAGCACGGTGACTCCCTTCTCCCTTGCTTTCCGGAGGAGATCGACAGCCCATTGCAGGGTTTGCGGCAGGATTCGTCCGCCGCTTACCGATGAGCGGGTATACTCTCCATAACGGCTGGTATCGAGACAGAGCAGCCATGTGGTCTCGTCAATTGTCATTGCGTAACTCAGCGAGGAGCTGTCCCTGCTGAATGCATCACCATAGCCGAACGGGGCGTATAATTTGACGAAATCGCTCTCCGATATCCCTTCGGCGGGCACCGGTTTGGCTCCGGTATAGGATTTCGCATCGGGAATATTGATATCGTGATTTCCAGGTACTACCGCCACCTTTATTCCGCTTTGCCTGACCGACTGCAGTCTCTCCGTCAGGTCGCTGTGGCTTTCCTTCTCCCCATGGTTGGTCAGATCCCCGCAGATCAGCAGCAGATCTATCTTCTCCAGTTGAAGTCCGTTCAAAACATGCTCCAGTACTTCGTGCATTTCGCCGATCTTTCTCCCAGTGGCAGATTCGTAGGCAGAAAGTGCGTCACTTTCGGAAGCAAGCCGCGGGGAGAGAAAATGGAGGTCGCTGATCACACCAATCTTTATCGGACCGGAGGCCGATACGGTTAGTGAGACGCACAATAGAAGAAAAAGGTGGAGCCCTCTCATTTTGATTGCTGTATTATGGAGGCACCGCGCAATGGCGAGCGTCTGGAGATATCCTTGCGGTTGGCCAAGATTTGGTTCAGGATTGCAGGAGACGCTCTATCTCCTGGATATCGGAGCGGAACCCCTTATCCACTTCCGTCAGATTCTTGATGGTGTTACAGGCGTGGAGTACAGTGGCATGGTTCCGGTTCCCCACCTGGATCCCGATCTGGGAGAGCGATAATTCGGTATATTTCTTGATGAAATACATGGTTACCTGTCGTGCCTGTACAATCTCCCTTTTCCGGGAAGCGGACTGAATCAGATCCTTTTTGATGTTGTAGAAATCGCTGACTGTCTCCTGGATCTTCTGTACGGTGATCTTCTTCTTCTCAAAACGGATGTTCTGCTCCATGACACGGCGTGCCAGCGTGATGTCAATTTCACGGTTGTTGATGATGGAGTGTGCCATCAGCGAAACGATGACACCTTCAAGATCACGAACATTTTCCGTTACGTTTTCGGCGATAAAGTCGATCACCTGATCGGAGATGGTCAATCCGTCGGTCAGGATTTTATGTTTCAGTATCTTTTTACGAAGCTCCTTGTCGGGCCGTTCCAGTTTAGTGGAAAGTCCCCAGCGGAAGCGGGTCAGCAATCGCTCCTCCATCCCCTGCATCTCAGTGGGAGAACAGTCCGATGTCATCACCAGTTGCTTGTTGTTGTGGTGAAGATGGTTGAATATATGGAAGAAGGTGTTCTGCGTTTTCTCCAGTCCCGAGAGCTCCTGGATATCATCGATGATAAGTACGTCGATACTCTGGTAGAAGTTGATAAAGTCGTTTATGGTGTTGAAACGTCTTGCATCCGTATACTGCACCTTGAACAGGTGTGCCGTAATATAGAGTACCTTCTTGTCGGGGTAGAGTTCCAGAACTTTTGAACCGATTGCGTGGCAGAGGTGCGTTTTTCCCACACCCGATTTCCCATACACGAAAAGGGGGTTAAAGGCGGTCTTCGCCGGGTTTAACCCTACCGCTTCGGCTGCCGTGCGTGCCAGGCGGTTGCTTTCTCCCTCGAAGAAGTTGTTGAAGGTGTATTTGGGATTTATCTGCGAGTCGAATTCAGACGGTGCCACCCTGTCGAATGGCGTAGGCACCTTTGCCGATACCGGATTCTGATTCTTCTTGTCGGAAACGGTAAGTTTGGGCTCACCGCGCATCTCCACAGTTGTGTTGCTTTCAGCCTCTATCAGGATGCGGTAGTTGAGAATGGTTCCTTCTCCGATTTTACGGTAGAGTGTCTGTTGGATAAGATCGATATATTTATCCTCGAGATACTCGTAAAAAAACTGACTGGGAACCTGAATCGTGAGAACATTGCCTTCATATTTCAGCGGGACAATTGGCTTAAACCACGTATTGAATGCAGCTTCGGGAATGATATCACGAATCACATCAAGACAATTTCTCCATAAAATTTTGCAGTCAGTGTTCATTCGATTATTAATGATTATCCTCTTCTTACAGTTCTGTTTGGTTTCGGACTTACAAAATTTCAAAAAAAAAACGAGAAAAAAAAATCGTTTTTTTGCTTGTTAATTTGAAATGAAAACAGTCGCTTAATAATCAATCCTATATGCCAATATGGTTGGATATTAATCTGTTAGCTAAAAACAAAGCCGCCTAATCGATTGAGATACAGAATCCTGCGATAAGTGTATATTCGTCACCATATTGTGGAAAAATGAGATGTTATTTGTCACTTAAATGCATTCAATCAAAGGGTTTATATCCTATCTGCGACGGGTGGTCATATTTAGAATTAATCTAAATAACATCTCTCGGGGGTAATCCTGACGACTTGCGGAAAGTTAAAACAGGCGTACCCTCACGCTTAAATACCGCTCGGGATTTTGACGCAGGTCTTCAAGCAGTTTTGTTGCTGTATGGATAGTGTTTGTCAGACTGTCGTGCAACTCGGAGTCGTTGGTCAATTTACCCAGTGAGTTGTCGGCGCTGTTCAGTTTCGATGAGAGAAGCCTCAGGTTCTCCACCGTGCTGTCTATCGTGTTGAATGTTTTCTGGAGCTCCAGCGAGCCAAGCTCTGCGGTAAACTCCTTCAGGTCGTTCGATACGGAGGTGAGGTTTTGGGTGACTGTGGGAAGATCCTGCCTGACCGACGCCATGATGGCGTTCATGCTTTTGCTCGATTGCTCCAGCTGGGTCACGGTCGATCCGATACCGGCCACCGACTGCTCCCACATGGGATTGCTCATCAGCTTGTTGATCGTGAGGATGACAGAGTCGATGTGTGTCAGGATGGAGTCGGCCTTGGGTACAACATTGGCCACGCCATTCATCATTCCGGGTTTCAGTCGCCCATACAGGGTGTCACCCGGAACCAGTAGCCGGGAGACATCCTTGTTTGCTATCAGGCTCACGGTTGAAGCTCCCAGCAGATCTGATCCGAATTCGAAAAAACTGCCGTAAGGTATCCGGTAATCCCCTTCGAGATTGATGTCCACTGCAAACTGTATAGGATCGGTGCTATGCATCCGGATGGCGTTGACCAGACCGATCTGGAATCCGTTCACGTAGACCGGCGAAGAGGGGTATAGCCCCGTAACATCATCAAACAGAACAATATATTTGTTCTGTTTTTTCAAGATGTTTGTCCCCTTCAGAAAGTTCACCCCGAAATAGAGGAGGGCCAGGGCGATAAGGAAGGAGACGCCGATGATGAAGTTTCTGCTGAATTTGCCTTGAGCTTGCATAGTCCTTTTTATTTTACTCTTTTCCCGTTCCTGAATTCGACGATGAAAGCATCCTTGAATTTGGACTGGACTGTTTTAAGTGTTTTGGTTGCTTCTTTAAGATCGGACGAACGGCCGTAGGTATACTTGTAGGTGGTCCCTTCGATGTAGTAATCGACCGGGTTCAGCCCTTTCAATTGAGGAGAGTTGTCGGCCAGTCTCCTGGGAGATGTCAGGAACTGTATCCGGTATTCGGTTGTTCCGTCGGGTGCGACTTCCGTCGTTACGGCAGCTGTTTCCGTTGTCCGTTGTTGTGCAGAGGGTAACACCTGGCTCTTCTTGTCATACTCCCGTTTATACTCCTTGAATGCCAGGTATACCGAGTTAGCCAGCGACTTTTGTCCGCTTTCGCTTTTCATATACCGTTCGTCTGTAGCATTTGAGATATATCCCAACTCCACAAGGATACTTGGCATGGCCACCTCGCGCAGTACCAGAAACCCGGCCTGTCTGACATTCCGGTTGACCCTTTTTGAATTGTTTACCAGCCTGTTCTGTACCAGTGATGCAAAATAGACGCTCTGCTGAAGATACTGGTCGGTCATAAATTCGAACATGATGTACGACTCCGGTTCGTTAGGATCGAAACCCTGATACTTGGTGGAGTAGTCCTCCTCATAGAGGATAACCGAGTTCTCCGCCTTGGCCACATCCAGGTTGTCCTTGCTCCGGTGAAGTCCCAGCACAAAAGTCTCAACACCTTGAGGCGAACGCTTTCTCCTGTCCAGTGCATTACAGTGCAGCGATATGAAGAGGTCGGCCTTGGCCTTGTTGGCGATCTCGGCCCTTCTGTTCAATTCCACAAACTTGTCGCTCTCCCTTGTATATAAAACGTTTACGTCGGGATGATTGTTCCGGATAAGTTCGCCGAGTCTTTTGCCGACAGCCAGGACAATATCTTTCTCTTTTGATCCTGAGCCGATTGCGCCCGGGTCGCGACCACCGTGACCGGGATCAATCACGACGGTAAATCCCTTTTTTTGAGCAAAGGCTCCCTCCATCGGAATCAGCAGTAAAACCCCAAAACAACAGATAACAATTTTTCTCAGTTGTAACAGCATTTTCCGTCACCTCTTATTTCATGCAAAAATAGATATTTATTTTGTACTAAATTGCACCGAACGGGTAATAGACGTTTTTTTTACAAATGAAGCCGCACCTGTGGTACGGCCTCATTCCAGAAGGAGATCGGATATTCTTATTCTCCCAGCAGTTCGTTCAGCTTGTTGTGCAACTCGGCACCACGCAGATTCCGGGCGATGATTGTACCCTCTCCGTCCAGAAGAACGGTGTGGGGAATTGCGCGGAAGGCATAGAGTTCCACCACCGATGTATTCCAGAACTTCAGTTCCGACATCTGCGGCCAGGTCATGTTAAGCTCTTTAATACCGCTCAGCCATTTCTCCTGCTCCCTGTCCAGAGAAACACCAACAATCTCGAACCCCCTCTTTTTGTAGTTGTTGTAAGCAGCAACCAGATTGGGCATCTCCTCACGGCAGGGACCGCACCATGCTGCCCAGAAATCGATCAGGACCACCTTCCCTTTACCGGCATAGTCAGACAATGAGATGTCGTTTCCTTTCGGATCTTTCATTGTGAAATCGATATACTTCTGGCCGATGGCTACCCTTTCGGCATTTTCAAGGCGAGTGATGATGCGCTGGATATTCTCCTGAGACCGGTATGCCTCGTCGGTGAGCGCCAGGATCTCGCGTTGGGTTTCAGGTTCAAACATCTCTGCAGAGGTCATGAAGAGGAATTTTCCCAGCGGGTTTGAGATGTTGGACTTGATAAAATCTGCTGTCTTCGCAGTGATGTCGTCCGACAACTTCTCATATTGGGCGGTAAGGTCGGCATCCAGCGAATCGGTCATTGTGCCGGTAGAGGCGGCTTCCTGATACTGTTCGGAAAGTGAGCGGATCTGCTTCCTTATCTTGTCCTGTTCTTCCCTGAATGTCATGTAGGCGTCATTCAGCGGTGTACCTGAGACAGTGGATATGGAATCGAACTGAACGAGAAGGGTTCCCGGTTCAATAACTGCGAGCACTCTTGATGGCCGTTGTGGATTGACCGTTTCATCTAGGGCAATGAAGCGCAATACAGTTGAGTCGGCACTACCTTCAAAGGTGAATTTGCCATCGGTAATCAAGGTCGTATCGACCGACACCATCTGGTTCTGCATCATCTCCTGAACATATACATACTTGCCTTCGTAGGCAGGATCGGCAACGGTTCCGGTAATCTTGTAATTTTTGCTGTTTTGACAAGAGATCAAAACAAGGGCTGTGATAAACAGCAATGAAATCTTCTTCATACGGTTGTTTTTAGTTTGTGAACGATACAAAGATAGATAAAATTAAGAGAGTTGACTCATCTACAGGACTTTTTTTACTGCCCGGACAATAAATGGAGTAAGAGGACGTTATTAAAAGAGACCGAGATAGCCATGTACAACCTATCCAGCCGATTCTCCTCCTCCGGAAAGGGCGATAAAAAAGGACCCGACCGTCTGGCTCTCTGCATTGTACTGCAATATGCAGCATCGTTGCGGATAGTGAAAAATATGCCTCCACGCCTGGCCTCCCTCCTGATCAATTGATTTTTTTTATTACCTTTGACCTACAAAATTGATAACGACATGAATCATCTGGTTGCACCGTCGCTCTTGTCGGCGGATTTCCTCCATCTTGAAAAAGATATTGAAATGCTGAATCGGAGTGAAGCCGATTGGATACACCTCGATGTAATGGACGGTGTTTTTGTCCCCAACATCTCGTTCGGGTTCCCTATCCTGAACCTGTTGAAGGAGAAGACAGCCAAACCGCTGGATGTACACCTGATGATTGTTCAACCGGAGAAGTTTGTCAACGAGGTAGCCGCAATGGGTGCAGAGTATATGAACGTGCACTATGAGGCATGTCCGCATCTGCACCGCGTGGTCCATGCCATCAAGGACCGCGGGATGAAAGCGGGGGTTACACTCAACCCGCATACTCCCGTGTCGCTGCTCGAAGAGATTATCAGCGACCTGGATATGGTTCTGCTGATGTCGGTCAATCCCGGTTTCGGGGGACAACGATTTATCGAACATTCGGTAGAGAAGGTGGCAGCCTTGAAGCAGCTTATTGCCAGAAAGGGGGCCCATGCGCTTATCGAAGTCGACGGCGGAGTGAACCTTGAGACCGGCAAAAGGCTGGTGGATGCCGGGGCAGATGTCCTGGTGGCCGGAAATTTCGTCTTCTCTTCCGAGGATCCTGTCGAGACCATCCATCAATTGAAGATGCTGTAGCGCAGGATAGCTGCGCTCCCTCATAAGCGTGACAGTTATGAGCGGGTTGGTGGAAAAGATACCTTTTTTCAGGCTATTACTCCCGGCTGTAACCTCATTAACTGTATCAGCATTTCTAGTTGAACTCCCATTTCCCCTGCTGGGATGCATTGTGGGAGCGGGAGTAGTGGCCATCTCCTTACTTCTCCCGGAGAAACGGCAATTTGCCTGCCGCTGGCTCTTCGGTGGGGGGCTTTTTGTGTTGATCTTCTTTCTCTTCGCCATGCTGTTCCGCCAAAAGGAGATGGAATCGGCCTACGCTTTTTCCGACACTCCGTTGGCCTGCATCGCCACGGTGACCGATTTTCCGGAAGAGAAGTTACGCACCTACGCCTGCAATGTCCGTATCGGCTATCCGTTACAACGCCGGATTGTGGTTTATCTGCAGAAGGATGAGCGGGCAATGAGTATCGGTCCGGGCGACGAGATTTGGTTTGTAGCCCCGATACGTCCTTTCAGGAATTTTGGAAACCCCGACGATTTCAATTACGCCCGGTTTATGCGGAACAACGGTTTTTCGGGCCATGCCTTTCTCTCATCCACCAACTGGCACGTTACAGGTAAAAAGCATTTTTCCTTCTATATTGCAGCACAGAAAGTGCGGAGCAGGGTATTGAGATTCTACCGGCAGTTGGAGCTGGATCGGGATGCCCGCTCGTTTGTCTCCGCGCTTACCTTGGGATACAAGCAGGAGCTGACAAACGAACTCAAGGAGGCTTTCCGGGCCTCAGGCACTTCTCATGTGCTGGCCGTCAGCGGCCTGCATGTGGGGATTGTTTATGGAGTTTTTGCTTTTCTCTTTTCCTTCCTTGGGAAAAGCGGTGCACGGGCTGTGTTGAAACAGCTGCTGATTGTAGTCGCGCTATGGTTTTATGCCTTTCTTACAGGACTTTCCCCATCTGTTCTCCGGGCAACCCTGATGCTCACTATTGCCTCCATCGGATGGGCTGCCGGTAAAAAAGGGTTTACCCTCAACTCACTGGGGGCAGCAGCCTTTCTTATCCTCTTCTTTGATCCGATGAGCCTTTTCAATGTTGGATTCCAGTTGAGTTTTGCAGCCGTCCTGGCAATTCTTCTATACAAGCCGGTGATGGATAGGCTCTTTCGGCCACGTGGCTCAATCGGTAAGTTTGGATGGGGCCTCCTCTCGGTTTCAATATCTGCCCAGGCGGGAGTCTTTCCCATCGTGTTGTACTATTTCGGAACCTTTCCCACCTATTTCTTTATTGCCAATATGGTGGTGGTTCCCTTGACAGGCATTGCGATCTACGCTACTGTTCCGATACTTCTCCTTGAGGGGATGAGGCCCCATTTTCATATCGTTGCCGATGGCCTCTATCCGGTTTGCGAATGGGGGTTGAAGATGGTGGTCCATCTTGTGCTGAAGGTGGTTTATCTTGTCGAATCCCTGCCTTATGCAGAGTTGGCTGTAAAACAGCTCTCCGCGTTGCAGGCATTTTTGTTGTCACTCATGGTTTTCTTCACGTTTCGTTTTTTTGGTTGTAGAAAAGCGGGATCCCTGATCTCCGGCCTGACCTGCTCGCTTCTCCTTATGCTGACTCTCACTTTTAGTAACCTGTACCGGGATCAGATGCAGTTGGCGGTTTTTAACAGAACCGGGTTCAGCGATATCGGCCTCTATGGGAGAGGTAGACGGATCTACTTCGAAGTTGAGGAAAACGGTTTTATACCCCATCCGACAAAAAAAATAGTCCGGCTCTCCGAAAATCGTTATATGGGTGCGAAGAGTGATCGGCCGATGGAGATCGATCTGCTGATTCTCTCAAGGGATCCCACTTTCTCGATAAATCAGTTGAGTGCCATTTTCAGTGCCGACAAGATAGTGCTGGACAGTTCCCTCCCTCCACACTGCAGATCCCGGCTGGTTGAAGAGTGTAAAAAACTTGGAATCTCCTTCCATGATGTAGGGCAGGATGGAGCATATTTCATAAATTTGTAGTAATTTTGGCTTTTTTCATTAAAGATGAACTATTTCGAACCCTTATCGGAGATTATAGAGAAGGCTGCTCTACAGCGGCTGTTTAAGCTGGTGGAGAGGAGCCGGCAGATTTTGATCACTACACACCTCTCCCCCGACGGGGATGCGTTGGGGGCGTCGCTAGCCCTCTATCATTACCTGAAACTGCAACAGAAGGATGTAAGGCTGATGGTGCCCAACTCGTTTCCCTATTTCCTCAAGTGGATGAAAGGTTCCGACGATATCCTCATTCACGAGTATAACCCTAAGGCTGCACAGGTAATTTTTGATCATGCCGATCTGATTTTCTGTCTCGATTACAATATCCCGAAACGGGTGGGGGGCATGGCGCCGCTGCTGGAAAAATCGTCCGCGCACAAAATACTTGTCGATCATCACCTTTTCCCCGGCGACATCTTTGATGTGGTGATCTCCCATCCCGCTATTTCATCCACAAGCGAACTGATTTTCAGGTTGCTATATCAGGCCGGCCGGTATGAGGGTATCGACAGGACCGTGGCAGAGTGTATCTATTGCGGGATGATGACCGATACCGGAGGTTTTACATTCAACTCCAACAATCCGGAGATATACCTGATAATAAGCCTGCTGCTCCGCAAGGGAGTGGATAAGGACCGAATCTATTCGCTTGTCTACAATAACCTTACCGAAGATCGTTTTCGGCTTCTGGGCTTTACCTTGTCTCAACGGATGAAGGTTTACCCCGAGCTGCACACGGCACTCATCTGGCTCTCGCTCGAGGATCAGAAGCAGTTCAGATACAACAAGGGCGACACCGAGGGGTTTGTGAATTATCCGCTAAGCATCAAGGATATTATCTTTTCCGTTTTTATCCGCGAAGAGGAGGAGATGGTGAAACTTTCGTTCCGGTCGCAAGGCTCTTTCCCCACAAATGAATTTGCAGCGCAGTTCTTTCAGGGCGGAGGGCATCTGAATGCCTCGGGAGGAGAGTTCTTCGGTTCGTTGAGTGATGCTCTTGCCCGGTTTGAGGAGGGGGTCGCGCACTATGCAGACAAGCTGAGGAGCATCTCAAGGTAGGATTAAATGATCATTTGCCCTAAGTTCAACTTAGAAGTGCAACATCCACGTGTTGTTTTTTGAAATGATTCTTCACAAC
>MTKW01014531.1_pt1 | contig 46306 bp, 37 predicted proteins | sample 1042761 | NCBI WGS metagenome assembly MTKW01 (sample SAMN06205366, study PRJNA360243) | anaerobic digester metagenome | biome: Wastewater treatment plant; feature: Anaerobic digester sludge; material: sludge; isolation source: anaerobic digester fed with sludge from wastewater treatment plant ... | reverse complement strand
TCTTTGCAGTCGCAAAATGAGAGAGGGTCAAACTTGCAGTAAGTCGAAAATAGCCTATTCTGTCGAGTAATCTAGTTTTTGATTTGCAAATCATTGATTACCAAGGTGATCCGCAAAACTCTAACTTTCAGGAAGAGTTTTGATTCATTGACTGAAATTAATAACTTTAACAAAGACTACTAAATGGCAACAAAACTGCGTTTACAAAGAAGAGGCCGTAAAAATTACGCCTTTTACCAGATTATCGTTGCAGATAGCAGAGCTCCACGTGATGGAAAGTACATTGAAAGGATCGGATCTTATAATCCGAACACAAATCCTGCTACTATCACTTTAGACTTCGACAGAGCTTTGTATTGGCTGCAAGTGGGAGCACAACCCACAGACACCGTTCGTAATATTTTGTCCAGCGAAGGGGTATTGATGAAAAAGCACCTTTTGGGAGGTGTGGCTAAGGGAGCTTTCGATGAAGCTGAAGCTGAAAAGAGGTTCGAAGCATGGAAAAACTCCAAGTTACAGACCACTCAAAAGTTGAAAAAACAGGATGAAGAAGCTAGACTGGCAGCTGAAAAAGCACGCCTGGAAGCTGAAAAAGAGGTGAACAAAGCCAAAGCTGAAGCGTTGGCAAAGAAAAAAGCCGAAGCTGAAGCCGCCAACAATCCGGTAACTGAAGAGACCCCGGAAGCAACTGAAACAGAGGCTGTAGAACCGCAAGCAGAATAACAGATTCACTGTATACTTCTTTGAAAATGCGCCCTATCGGCGCATTTTTTGCCTTTCATAAAAATTGTTAACTTTTTTTAAACATAAAATCTCCCTTACAAATTCGCATCATCCGTTTTAAAAGCTAAATTTGCAATACGATATAAGTTTGCAGGAATAGAATTCCGCACGGAAAATCTACGGAAATGAAAAAAGAGACAAAAGAACGAATGGTTAAAACGCTAAATATCATAGCGAAAGACCGAAAGAGGACCAACATATTGAAAAACTCCGAGCAGAAGTTAATAGCATACCTGGTTCAGAAAATTCCGTCGTGGATCAATTCAGATGGGCTGACAGCCATCGGATTCTTTGGAAACGTCTTGGTTGCGTCGAGCATTGTGATGGGGGCCTTTTTCAGTCGCTACTGGCTACTCATGACCATTGCCGGCTTCATCATCAACTGGTTTGGTGACTCGCTAGACGGCAGAATTGCCTATTACCGCAACAATCCACGCAAATGGTACGGCTTTTCGCTGGATATCACGGTCGACTGGGTCGGGACCATATTGATAGGACTCGCCTATATGATTTATGCGGAAGGTGCCTGGAAATACCTTGGCTTTCTATTTGTCGTCTTGTACGGATGGCAGATGATCACGGCACAGTTAAGGTATAAGGTGGGTGGACAATACTCTATCGATTCCGGCATATTCGGCCCCACCGAAGTACGCATTATCCTGGGAGCAATCATCACGCTGGAGGTGTTTATCCCCCACTCGATATATTATCTCACCACGTTTGCCACAGCTTTTCTGCTCTACTCAAATTTTGTAGAGGCGCGGAAATTACTGAAAATTGCCAATCAACGCGATATCGAAGAGAAAAGGATAAAAGCGGAGGAGATACAGAAGCAGAACAGGGAGAACGCCTGATTCGAACTGATAACAGCATTGAAAACCCGATACCGACCTATCGGGTTTTTTGTTGACAATCGGTCCCGGGCAACCCTAAACAACTCATCGGCAACGCAAATTTTCCTAAAAAACCATCTTATCGCCTCGCCATTCTCTTAAATAATGTTGTAGCCTTGGCTATTTTTGATTTTTTTATAATTTTAAGGGGATATGTTAAACAAAAAAGCGGTTTATTTGTTAAATTGATAATATAAAACGATCTTTAAAATTTTTAATTTTGTCAACTAAAACGGAGACAGGTAAAGCAAAAGTATGAAAAAGTCGACTATCTGGTTGCTTGCGGTGGTTATGTTTGTTGCTTTCTTCTCGCTGCTCTTTCTTCAGTTAAGATACATGAAGACGAGCATGTCGGTGAGAGAACAGCAGTTTGACGAAATGGTGAAACGAAGCCTGATCAATGTATCGAGAGATCTGGAACAGGAGCAGACCCGGCGCTACCTTGAGGAGGATATGCTGGAATCTGAAAGCAGATACTCCCAGTACAAGCGATCCGGATCTTCCACCACCATCGTTACAGAACAGTCACAGACAAGCATTACCAATCCCGATGGAAGCGAGACCAAGATTGAAGAGTTCATCCAGAACCGAAGCACAGTCGACAGGATAGGACGTGGCGGAGTATTCCTTTCACCGAGACACGGCATGAATACGATCTCCAAGACGTCGTTCGACCTGCAACAATCCTTCTCGAAGCGGTATCTGTACGAACAGGCACTGATGAATGAAGTCATCCTGAAACTCCTGTACAGGGCAAGCAACGATCCAATTGAAGAGCGGATAAACTTTTACGATCTCGACAAGTATATCCGGGCTGAATTGCTGAACAGTGCGTTAAACGTACCTTACAGTTTTCAGGTTGTAGATTTCAACAACAGGGTTGTATACGCTTCACCAGGATTCTCGTCGCGGGACGAAAAATCGGTTTATACCCAGGTTCTCTTTCCGAACGATCCGCCATCGCGACTCAATTCGTTGAAAGTCTACTTCCCTACGAAGCGTGACTATGTGTACAGCGAGCTCACCTTTTTCGTGCCGTCGATGATTTTCACGTTCATCCTGCTGTTCACTTTCATCTTCACGATAGTAAGCCTTTTCAGGCAAAAGAGGCTGTCGGAAATGAAAAACGACTTTATCAACAACATGACGCATGAACTGAAAACACCCGTATCCACCATATCACTGGCTTCACAAATGCTGAAGGACGAATCCATCACAAAATCACCGGAGGTGTTCAAGCATGTGACGGGTGTGATCAATGACGAGACAAAACGGTTGAGTTTCCAGGTTGAAAAAGTATTGCAGATGTCGCTGTTTGACAAGCAGAAAGCTACACTGAAGATCAAGGAGGTAGATATAAACGACATCATTGTCAATGTGGCCAATACCCACATACTGAAGGTAGAGAAGTTCAACGGTGAACTCGATATCGATCTGCAGGCAGAGAATACGACAGTAAATATTGATGAGATGCACTTTACCAACGTGCTTTTCAATCTGCTTGATAATGCGTTGAAGTACAAGAAGGAGGAGGTTCCGCCCAAATTGATGATCCGGACCCGGAACGAGGGGAACAAGATCATCATTTCTGTTGAAGACAACGGAATCGGAATCAAGAAAGAAGATGTGAAAAAGATATTTGACCGGTTTTATCGCGTTTCCACCGGGAACATTCACGATGTGAAAGGGTTTGGACTTGGACTTGCTTACGTGAAAAAAATCGTAACAGACTTGGGGGGATCAATTCGCGCTGAAAGCGAGTTGGGCAAAGGAACAAAATTTTTAATAAGTTTACCCGTTATAACACAGAAATAATATGGAAGAGAAATTGAAACTATTTTTATGCGAAGATGATGAAAATCTTGGTATGCTACTCAGAGAGTATCTGCAGGCAAAAGGATTTGAAACAGACCTGTTTCCCGACGGAGAAGCCGGGTTCAAAGGGTTTGTGAAAACGAAGTATGACCTGTGCATTGTCGACGTAATGATGCCCAAAAAGGATGGCATCACGTTGGTAAAGGAGATCAGGAGCATCAACACCGAGATTCCCGTTATATTCCTGACAGCCAAAAACATGAAAGACGATGTACTGGAAGGCTTCAAGGCAGGAGCAGACGATTATATCACCAAACCGTTCAGTATGGAAGAGCTGGTTCTTCGTATCGAAGCCATCATCCGTCGCGTGAAGGGCAAAAAATCGAAAGAGCAGCAGATCTATAAATTCGGGAACATGACATTTGATACACAGAAGCAGATCCTGACTATTGGCAACGAACAGACCAAACTCACCACCAAGGAGTCTGAACTGTTGTCGCTGCTCTGCTCGCACGCCAACGATATTCTGGAACGGAACCATGCATTGAAGCAGATTTGGGAGGAGGATACCTATTTCAATGCGCGCAGCATGGACGTCTATATCACCAAATTGCGCAAATTGCTGAAACCGGAATCCAACATCGAGATCATCAATATCCACGGTAAAGGATACAAGCTTATTGTACCTACCGAAGAGGATGGCAACAACGCATAACCGCGACAAACAGGAGAAAGGGCCGCTCACATCAAAGAGCGGCTTTTTTTATTACGCTTCACCCAAAAACCGATGAATATAACTACCTTTGCAAAAAAATTGGAATGGTACACTCAATGACCGGCTACGGAAAAGCCGTTGCGGAACTTCCGCACAAGAAGCTGACAATTGAGATCAAATCACTGAATAGCANNCGGAACTACCTGTCGAAAAAGCTAGAGAGGGGAAAGATCGATCTCTCCATTACGGTAGAGCGGATCTCAAAAGATCTATCCTCCACTATCGATCATACACTGCTGAAACAATATCATCAGGAGATAACGACATTGGCCGGTGAACTGCAGATCGGAGTGCCGCAGGATTGGTTCCAGATTTTGTTACGCATGCCGGACGTCATGAAACAGGATGTGGAAGAGTTGGACGAGACGGAGTGGCTGGCTATCGAGGAGGCCGTGGAAAAGGCTGTCGACGAACTGATCAGGTTCAGGGCGCAAGAGGGAGAAATGCTCAAAAACCTGTTGACTGAGAAGGTGACCAATATCCGGCAACTGTTGCAGGAGATTGAACCATATGAAAATGAGCGTATCGAGAAGGTGAAGTCGCGCATTTACGACGGACTGGCCACGCTCGAGAACAAGGAGTACGACGTCAACCGGTTCGAACAGGAGCTGATCTATTATATCGAGAAGCTTGACGTAAACGAGGAGAAAGCCCGCCTGATCAATCACCTCGATTACTTCATCGAAACATTGGAGGGGCAGAAGTCGCAAGGGAAGAAGCTGGGCTTTATCGCGCAGGAGATGGGACGCGAAATCAATACGCTGGGCTCAAAATCAAATCATAGCGACATGCAACGGATCGTGGTCCGGATGAAGGATGAACTGGAACAGATAAAAGAACAGATATTGAACGTATTGTAACTATGTCAAAATTGATCATCTTCTCGGCACCGTCAGGTGCAGGCAAATCCACCATCGTGCGGCACATGCTGGCACAGGACCTGAACCTGCAGTTCTCTATCTCGGCTACCAGCCGTCAACCCCGTGGTGAAGAACAAAACGGCGTGGAGTATTTCTTTCTCACCCCCGGGGAATTCAAGGAACGAATTGCAAACGGCGACTTTCTGGAGTACGAGGAGGTTTATCCCGACAAGTTTTATGGAACGCTGAAAAGTGAGGTCGATCGCATCCTCGCCGAAGGGAAGAACGTCGTTTTCGATATCGACTGTATCGGAGGGTTGAATGTCAAGCGGATATATGGCGACCGGGCACTGAGCATTTTTGTAATGCCGCCGTCGATCCAGGTACTCCGAGAAAGATTGGAGAAGCGAGGAACCGACTCGCCCGAGATTATCGAGGGGCGTCTCGCCAAAGCCGAATATGAGATCAGTTTCGCCCCACAGTTCGACCTGATTGTCATGAACGATGATTTCGACAAGGCGAAAGAAGAGACCTACAAGGCGATAAAAGAATTTCTGGAAAAATGAAACGCTATAAAGCAATCACATTCATACTCCTTCTCCTGGTTCCACTCTATCTCTATTCCGGAGAGATAGGGAAAGAGACCCGGCTTTTCGCCGTAAAGGATCAACAGGAGTTGAACATGGACATCTACTTCTCCAGCTCCTCATGCGATACGGCACAGCCTTGCCTGATCTTCGTTTTCGGTGGTGGCTTTAAGGAGGGGAGGCGCGATGCCCCGCAGTATGATGACTATTTCCGCTATTTTGCGGGTAAAGGCTTCACCGTGGTCTCGATCGATTACCGGCTGGGGATGAAAGGGGAAAAGGCTCCCGGGATATTCAACCACAAACCGTTACAGCAGGCCATTGCCATGGCCGTAGATGATCTCTATTCCGCCACCAGTTACCTGATTCAGCATGCCGAAGAGCTGCATATCGATCCTTCAAGGATCATTATCAGCGGTTCAAGCGCCGGTGCAATGACGGTATTGCAGGCCGACTACGAACGTTGTAACGGTAGGGAGGCGGCAAAGGTCCTGCCGGAAGGCTTCCGTTATGCCGGCGTGATAGCATTTGCCGGCTCCGTATTCAGTAAGGAGGGAACCCCATCCTACATGACCACGCCCGCTCCCACCCTCTTCTTCCATGGGAGCGGAGACAAGCTGGTACCCTACAATAAAACCCGCTTTTTCCGGTTGGGGGTCTTCGGTTCAAAATCGCTGGCCGGACGATTCAGGGAACAGGGATACCCCTACGCGTTCTACACGATGGAGGAGATCGGTCACGAGGTATCTGAATATCCGATGAAGGAGTTTCTGCCGGAGATTGAACATTTTATCCGGAACTTTGTCCTTGACAAGAAACAGTGGCAGCTGGAGACAAGCCTGAAGGATAAACTGCGAAAATCAGAGAGATCTGTCGATCCGGGAAGTTACTATAACTAAACTTCAGAGATTCAATGCAGGTGGAAACAAGTTCCGGAGATCCTGCATGGTGAGTGCAATATCAAACAGTCCCCTATGCAACATTTCCTGGAGAAATATCTGCTCCCGATAGCGATGGTAATCGGGATAGCCTTTCACAATCAGCTGGCTACCCTGTCGCCCTTCACCCCCTATCTGGTTTCGCTGATGCTATTCATCACCTATTGTCGCATCTCCTGGGCAGACATCCAGCTGACCCGATTCCACTATATATTGCTGGCCATTCAGTATCTGGGAAGCGCGTTGGTCTATCTTGCCATCAGGCCGCTCAACGAGACAGTCGCCCAGGCGGTGATGATCTGTATTCTGGCCCCTACCGCCACCTCCGCTCCGGTGGTTGCAAACATCCTGGGGGGTAACATTGCTTCGGTGGCCGCATTTTCCATGTTCAGCAATATCTCCGTGGCCTTCGTCGCCCCTCTATACCTGTCGCTGATTGGCCATTCCGGCAGTGAGGTCCCGTTTCTCACTTCGTTCTGGTATATCTTCCGCAAAGTGGTTCCAGTAATCGTTCTACCACTTCTTGTCGCGCTCTTTCTGAAGCGAACCGCCCCCGCTTTCCACCGGAAAGTCCGTTCGGCACAAGTTCTCTCCTTCTATACTTGGGCTGCAGCCCTCACAATCGTTATCGGCAACGTGGTCAACTTCGTTGTCGCACAAAACGCCGAGAGTCACACCATCGAGATCATTATAGGGATCTCCTCATTGATTGTCTGCCTGTTACAGTTCGGAACAGGGAGAAAGATCGGCGGGCGGTTCGACCGTATCATTGCCGGGGGACAGGGATTGGGACAAAAAAACACCATCCTGGCCATCTGGCTCACCCAGACCTACCTGAACCCGTTGGCATCGCTCGGTCCGGGACTCTATGTATTGTGGCAGAACCTGGTGAACTCCTATCAGATCTGGAGGAAAACCCGAAAAAGCGAAAAAAAGAGTTGACCCAACTTTCGCACGCATCAGCTCGTTGTACCCTTGTCATTCAACGAGTGGCAGTGCAAATATAAATAGAAATGAGACAATGACCACGAGAATATACAGCTGTTTTGCGGGGATACTTCCTGCGAAACCCTATGCCTGTAAAGAAAAGCTGTCGAGCGGTCGATAGGTCGTAAAACAGCGAGAAGACGAGTGGCAATGCAAGTAACAAACCATATGCAGAGAGGAACAGATCAAAATCAATTCACAACTACCCTCCTTTCAAGGCAGATCAGCTTCATAAAGGAGATCGACAGGCTGAAGTATATTCAGCGCCGTACAAAGCTCTTCAACAGCGACAGGCGGGAAAACGATGCCGAACATAGCTGGCATCTGGCCATGATGGCGCTGGTACTGGCCGGACATGCCGACAGGCCGGTAGACCTGTTGAAGGTGCTGAAAATGGTCCTTATCCACGATATCGTGGAGATTGACGCCGGCGACATATTCATCTACGATACAACAAAAAATCACACCAATACCGAGGCGGAGCTGGCAGCTGCAGAACGTATTTTCGGACTGCTACCTGTAGAACAGGCCATCGATTTGATCGAGCTCTGGAAGGAGTTTGAAGAGGGAGCCAGCAACGAGGCTAAGTTTGCCAGATCGCTAGACCGGCTCGAACCCTTGCTGCAGAACGTATCCAACAATGGCGGAACATGGGTGGAGTTCGATGTGGATTACCGGAAGGTGTATGAGAAAAAAAAGGTGATCAGGGAGGGGTCGGCTACCCTCTGGGAGTATGCTGAAAAACTGATCAACGAGAGTGTGGAGAAGGGAATCCTGAAAAAGTAATCGGGCCCTTCCTGGTCCATGCGAACGAAGAAGAGCCCAAACAATAAGTAAGATAGAGGCTGCACCCTATTTCAAATACCTGGCCAGGAAGCCCATCATGGCGCTATAGAAATCCATCCGGTTCTCCTCACGGTAGAAACCATGCCCCTCGTTGTATTTCACCATATAGGGAACATAGAGCCCCTTTGCCCGCAATGCAGTGACAATCTGATCAGACTCGTTGATGTTCACCCTCGGATCGTTCGCACCCTGAACCACAAAGACCGGTCTGGTGATCTTGTCGATCTGATAGATCGGGGAAACCTCCCTGGCTATCTTCGCCTCTTCGGGATTATCCAGGTCGTACCATATCTCCTTGGCCATGTCGGTCAGCGGTTTCCAGTACTCGGGAAACGAGGCGAAAAAGGTTTCAATATTGGAGATGCCTACATAATCGACGCCACAGGTATAGAGGTCGGGGCTCTTCACCAGTCCCATCAGAGTCGCATAACCGCCGTGGCTACCGCCATAGATGGCCACCTTGGCAGGATCAACCCATCCCTGGTCAATCACGTACTTTACTCCATCCTCCACATCCTCCATCACTTTCCGTCCGATCTGCTTGAAACCTGCCCTCAGGAACTCCTTGCCATAACCTCCCGAAATGCGGAAGTTAACCTGCAGGGTGGCATATCCCCTGCTGGCAAAAAGCTGGGCCTCCGGATTGAATCCCCACGAATCGCGAATTCCCTGCGGCCCTCCGTGCGGATTGACCACCAAGGGGACCTTTTCCCCTTCCAGGGCAGCCTTTGGCAAGGTGATATAACCATGTAACGTCAGGCCATCACGGCTCTTGAAGCTGATTGGTCTCATCTCCGCCATATCGTTGGGGTTGAGCTGTGGCATCAGATCGTAGAGCAGGCTGAACCGGCCCGTCCGGGTATCGTACTCATAATATTTCCCATACACCTTGTCGCTCTGGACCACAATCAGAAACCTTGTCTCATTGTCGTCGAAATCGGTCACGTAATACTCCACATCCTTGAACTCGGCAGCCATCTTTTTGGAAAAATCCCTGAAAAAGTTGCTCTGGGGCAAGATCACATATCTTTCCCCCTCGTATGCAAAATAGTCGATCTCGTAGTTCCTTTTCCGTGAAAGCCTCATGCCGGCCACATCGTAGTCGGGATTAGAAAAGAGCTTGCGGATACTCTTGTTCTGTTTCAGGTCGTAAAGTACAATCTCCGTCTTGTCGGAATCAAGATTGGTCATCACATAGGCATCGTCCGGATCCTTGCTGGCATAGTTGAAACTGAGAACGGTAAAAGTGTCGTACCATTTCATCTTCTTCAGCAGGTTGAACTTGCCCGTCTGCAGGTCCTTGTAGTAATACTCCATCTCCACGCCGTTCACCATCCGGGTATAGCCGCGCAGGTTGCCATCCTTGTCGAAATCATATCCCTGGATCGGATTGGCCGGATCATCGTTCTCGAAAAGCTTCTCGAGGGCACCGGTATTTACATTCAGTTTATATGGCTCGAAAACCTGCCTGTTATCCTTGTTCATCGAGATGATGATGTAATCTTTCTGGTCTTTCAGCTCGTTCAGTATCATTGCCCTCACCCCTTCGAAAGGAGTCAGATCCATCTGGTTGCTGCCGTCGATATCGACCGCATAAATATGGTAGTTTTCATTGCCCCCGTTATCCATGACGTAGATCAGACGGTTGTCGTTTACCCAACCGTAGCCTTTGACAGGCTCCTTCTTCTCCTCGATGGCCCGGGTAACTTTACCGGTGGCGATCTCCTTGATGTAGACATGATTTTTCAGTCCATCCTTCTCCATGTACGACAGATAGTTGCCGTCTGGCGATAGCTGAAAGGAGGAGGCCTTGGGTTTGGTAAAATAGTCTTCCACCTTGTAGTTGTACTCTCCCTTATCGGAAAGTTTCAACGCCTGTAGCTCCTCTTCTGAAGAGACCAGCGCGGCGATGCCCGGCAGGCTGCTCTCGATCTTCTTCAGAGTCAGTGGCAACGTCATTCCGGCCTGTTCGTAGTTTCCGACGATACTGTCGCCCTGGAGCGTGCCGTTAAAGACGATTTGCGCTACCGATATGCCCAGCTTGACCGACTTTCCGTCCGTCTCCACCTTGTCTACCGGAATTCCGGTTGCACCCTGCATGGGAACATCCATGGAGCCCGAGTAGATACCGTTTTCTTCCGCAAGATGGAAGATAAGGTCGAGACTCACACCCTGAACCGACAAGGTCCCTTTCCAGTCCCCAGATACACTTTGCGCATTTACACCCATAAGAATTGCTGTTGTAAGGGCAATTGCGATGCCCACTTTTTTAATTGGATTCATGATAATCAATTTTCCATGTAGAACAAACAATCAACCACATTGTTTTGTGAAGGTGGTATTATAGTTCCACAGCCGACAATTCCGCCAGTGCCAGTTCATAGTCGCGTTCCACCTCCAATGCCTGCTCAACAGCATCATAGTAATACTCCAGTTCCAACAGGTATTCCAACAGCGAGATCTCCCCGCTCTCCAACGCCTTATTCAGCAAGCCATTGTTGCGGCTGTCGGCAACCGCCTGGCGAAGTTCCAATGCATGCCCGCGCAGGATCGACGCCTTGCGGTAAAGCCCCTGCAACTGGTTGTAAAACTGTAACCGGCTATCCTCCAGTTGGGCTTCCGAAGACTTGATCCTGGCCTCTGCCTCCCGCAACCGGCTCCGGTTCTCCCAGAGTGGCAGGGAGATTCCCAGCGTAATGCCCCGGAACTGTTCACCAACCACCGTCTCACTCATATAGCCAGTGGTAAACTTCGGCAACAGGAGTGCACGGTTCAACTTCACCTCTGCCCTGACAATATTAACCTCCCCCTTCACGTACTGGAGCAGCGGGTTTCGGTTTTCCGCCTCCGAATACCAGGTCTCAAAATCGGTGGGCAGCGGCGATGGAAGAAAGTGATCCGGCAGTGAGATAGGCTCATTGCCGCCATTCAACCGTTTCAGTTCGGAGAGCAGCCGCTCCCGCTCAGCCTCCGCTTTCGCCAGTTGGGCATCTACCGCCGTCAGGTTGAGACGGGCCTTGTTATATCCGAGCAGGTTGGCATCACCCTGCTCCAGCCTGAGCCGGTAACTCTCGGCAATCTGCCGGGCATGATCGAGCCGCACCGAGTACTCCTTCACCAAGGCATTCTGATAGACCAGCTCGATACAGGTCTGTTTGGCCTCCAGCAGCAGACGGATCCGTTGGGCCTTGTAACGGAGTTCGGCATTGCGGTTCTGCATGCCGGCTATCTCCCTGCGGTGGTGATAGGCAGTCGGAAAGTCGAAGGATTGTGTCACCGAAAAATCGGTACGGTTCCCGATGAGTGAAGGGTTGCCCCACAGGTAGTTGAACTCAGCCTCCGGATCGGGCAGAGTGATGCCGGTCCGGTTACCGAGCATCTGCGCATTGGTCTCCTCCCGCAATGCGGCCAGTGTAGTATTGTTTGCCTCGATATCCTGCAGGATGGCGGCGTAGCGCTCCTGCCCCATTGCCATAATGGGAACGAGATAAACGACGAAATAGATCAATTTTTTCATAAGATATTATTTTTTCTCCTTGTCTCAACATACTCATATACGATAGGCACAATGAAGAGATTGAGCAGCGTGGAGGTGAGCAGCCCACCCAACACCACCACGGCCATGGGACTCTGGATCTCGTTGCCGGGCTTATCACCCTGGAAGACGAGCGGGATCAGGGCCAGGGCAGCCGTGAGCGCAGTCATCAAGATGGGATTGAGCCGGTCGACCGAGCCCTGCAACACCCTCCGGTGAAGCGATTCTCCCTCCTGTTGCATATGTTGATATCTGGAAATCAGCAGGATTCCATTGCGCGTGGCGATCCCGAAAAGGGTGATGAAACCGATGATGGAGGGAATGCTGATCACGGCCGAAGTGAGGTAGAGCGCCAACACCCCTCCGATCAATGCCAACGGCAAGTTGACCAGCACGATGGTCGAGAGGGTCAACTCCTTGAACTCCCCGTAGAGCAGCAGAAAGATCAGGCCGATGGCAAGCAGTGAGGCAATGAGCAGGGTGCGCGACGCCTTGGCGGCGGTTTCGAACTGTCCGCCATACTCGACCCTATAACCCTCCGGCAACCGGATCTTCTCGTCTACCGTCCGGCGGACATCATCTACCACGCTCTTCAGATCGCGTCCAGCGGTGTTGGCGGAGACCACGATCTTCCGTTGCACGTTTTCTCGCGAGATGCTGCCGGGACCCCCCACCGAAACGATGTCGGCAACCTCCTCAAGGGGCACCTTGCGTCCATTGCCCATATCGATCAGTGCTGAGCGAATCGCATCGAGACTCCCGGTATAGTTGTCGTTCAGGCGCAACACCAGATCGAAACTGCGTTCTCCTTCATAGATATCGCCCAGTTTCTCTCCGGCAAATGCCAGTTCAACAAACCGGTTGAACTGCTCTACCGTGATGCCGTACCTGGCCAGCATCGCCCGGTTAGGTCTCAACTGCAGCTGTGGGGTTTCGGTCTGCTGCTCAACCGAGACATCCACCAGACCCTCAACTCCCTCGATCGAATGCCCTATCTGGCTGCCCAGCATAAAGAGTTCACTCAGGTCGGGTCCGAACAGCTTGATCGCAATATTTGCCCGTGTACCCGACAACATGTGGTCGATGCGGTGCCCCAGCGGTTGCCCCACCGTTACGGCTACGCCTGGAACTTTACTCAGCACGCTGCGGATCTCGTTCAGGAACTCCTCATTGCTCCGTTTGAGCTTGCTGAACCGGACATCGATCTCGGAGCTGTTCCCCGCCTGCGAATGTTCATCCAGTTCTCCCCGTCCGGTACGTCGTGCGGTACCGGTCACTTCCGGAATCTTCAACAACTCCTGCTCCATCAGCAGGCCTAGCCGGTCGGTCTCTTCGGGCGAGACACCGGGCTTGGTCACTGCCGTGATCACCAGTGCACCCTCGTTGAACTCCGGCAGGAAGCTCTGTCCCATGGTAAAGCAGAGGGCAATCGCACCCAGGAAGATTCCTGCTGTCGGGTAGAAAACCTTCCGCTTGTTGCGGAGTACCCACTCCAGCGATTTCTCATAGATTCCGTTCAGTTTCCGTGTCAGCCAGCTATCCTGCCGGTTCCGGTTCAGATATTTCCCGTCGGTAAGCAGCAGTTTGCAGAGCAGCGGAGTGATGGTCATAGCCACAATTAGCGAGACGAAGAGCGCCACGATATAGGCGATGCCGAGCGGTTTCAACATCCGTCCCTCCATGCCGGTCAGGAAGAAGAGCGGAACAAAGGCCACCATGATGATCAGGGTGGCGTTCAGGATGGAGGCCCGAATCTCGATCGATGCATTCAGCACCACATCCAAGACCGGTTCCCGCTCCTCCCTCGGCTTGCGGTGGTTCTGCTTCAGCCGCTTGTAGACATTCTCCACGTCGATGATGGCATCATCCACCAGCGAACCGATGGCGATGGTCATCCCGCCCAAGGTCATCGTATTGATGTTCAACCCCAGCAGATGCAGGACGATCACCGTCCCCAGCAGCGAGAGGGGAATGGCCAGCACCGAGATGACGGTAGTCCGGAAGCTGGCCAGAAAGAGGAAGAGGATGAGCACCACGAAGAGGGCACCTTCGAGCAGGGCGCTCCGCACGTTGTTGACCGATGCCTCGATGAAATCGGCCTGACGGAATATCCGGGTATTGAGCACCACATCGGTCGGTAGCGACTTCTCGATTTCGGCCAGGTTCTTCTCGATCTTCTCGGTCACCTTCAGCGTATTGACATTGGGCTGTTTGGAGATGGCCATGATCACTGCCGGCTCCCCATTCTCGGAGGCGAAACCATACTTCACCGCACTGCCGATCACCAGATCGGCCACGTCGGAGACCACAACCGGCCGGTTGTTTACCGTTTTAACCAGGGTTTCACCCAACTCCTCCAGATCGTTGGTACGAGCAATTCCGCGGATCATATACTCGTTTCCAAAATCGCGGACCACCCCACCCGATGAGTTGGCGCTGAAACCTCGTCCCGTCTCCGCCAGCTCCGCCATGGTCACCCCGAAGCGGTCCATCCGTTGCGGATCTGCCAGTATCTGGTACTGCTTCTGATCTCCGCCGATGATTGTCACCTGTGACACACCGCCCGTTGCCAGGATGGCCGGCTTGACCACCCATTCGGCCAGGGTGCGCAGTTCCATCAGTGTAGTGGTATCAGCCTTCAGTCCGATAAAGAGGATCTCGCCCATGATGCTCGATTGCGGAGCCAGTACCGGTACAATCCCTTCGGGCAGCACACCGCCCAATGTCACCATCTTCTCGCTCACCACCTGACGGGCCCTGAAGATATCGGTTCCCCAGTCAAACTCCACCCAGACAAAGGAGTATCCCTGCATGGAGGCGGAGCGTACCCGCCTCACATCGGTAGCACCATTAACGGAGGTCTCGATATGGAAGGTGACCAGGCGCTCCACCTCCTCGGCCGACATGCCATGAGCATCGGTCATGACGGCCACGGTGGGGGCGGTCAGGTCGGGAAAGACATCCACATCCATTTCGCCGGCGGTATACAATCCGCCCACGATGAGCAGGAGGGCACCCAACAAAACAAAAAGCCTGTTGTTGAGTGAATATTTGATGATCTTGTTCAACATAGCCTATCCATTTTAATGAGCATGACCCGAGTGGGCATCGATCGCACCGGCCACCTGGGAGAGCTTCACCAGCATGGCCCCCTTGCTGACAACCCGCTCGCCCGGTGAAACCCCGGCGATGATTTCGGTACGGAGCCGGTCGGTACGGCCCAACCTGACCGGACGTTTTTCAAAGAGCTCAGGTGTCAGCTGCACATAGACAAAATGGCTGCCCATCTCCTCCACGATAGCATCATCGGCTACCGTCACCACCTCATCCACTGTTGCTGTCAGGATATGGAGCTCGACAAGACTTCCGGGAATCAGACCGGGACGATTGTCGATCTCGAACATGACGGGAAGCAGCGGGTTCTCCTCACTGGTCACCTTGCCGACAGAGACCACCCTACCGTTCAGCTCCTCCAGCGTGTAAGCCAGATCACGGCCCAACTGCCGGAAGGTGACGGCGGCAATGCGGTTGAGCTCCTCGGCATACTTGGGACGAAGTTCCGCCTTCACAAAGAGGCGTCCGTTCCGGGTCACCCTGAGTACCGGCTGACCGGCATCCACATACTGGCCGTTGCGCACCAGCACTGCCGCGATGAATCCGCCAATGGGTGAACTTACCACCTGTTTTCCGGCAGAGAAGTTGCGTTGGAGATTCTCGAAGGCCGACCGGGCATTCTCCATCTCGGTCTTTGCATTGAGCAACTCCCGTTGCGAGATAATCTGATCCTTGGCCAAATCTTGCTTTCGCTCATACTCCGCCCTGGCACGTTCATATTCATTTCTGGCCTCGTCGAAACGGACAGAGAGATTATTGTCAGCCAGTCCACTGCCATCGATGGAGAAGAGGGTCTGGCCGGCAGCCACTGTTTTCCCCTCCACCAGATCACTGCCCGGGAAAAGGACAATTCCGCCGGTTCTCGCCGCCACCACCTGTTCATCGGCCGGCGTCGGTTCAAGCTGTCCGACAGTTCGTATCAGCTGTCCGAACGGCACCTTGCGCACCTCCTCAGTCGCAAAATCAACTTTCCAACTCTGCTCCTTGGTAAATTGGATTGCATTGCTGCCTCTAATCAGGGCATCTTCAGCCGCATGAATGGCATCGTGAAAATCTTCAAACACGGTCAGCCCATCAACAACAACTTCCGAATCTTGTCCGGTCTCAGTTACCTGGAATAGAAGCCTGGCCTCTCCTTTCTGCCGCGGTTGGAGGGAAAACCTGAAAATTCCCGGCTCTACGGGAAAATTGAGGGTCTGCATCACCGTATCGCTGCCTGTTATCAACCGGGCCGTAACGGTACCCTTATCGAGTGGCTTGAAGTCATCCAATCGGGTAATATGGGCGATCACCTCGCTTTCGTGATCTACAGCAAAGGGTTTCGCCTGCACGTACAACTCCAGCCCGTTGCCATAGGCAACCAACTGCAGGTTATCCACGTGGTCGTGGTGGTGATGGTGTTCATCGTCGTGATCGTTATGATTGCTATGCCGGTTGCAGGAAATGGGAATCAAGACCAGCAACAACGACAGGAACAGATAATTTAGTTTCATCGTTACAGTTTTCTGAATGGAATAAGAGTTAAATGATAAATCTCCCGGAAAGCTTCGTTTCGGGAATCAGAGGTAGCCGGAGCGGCTCTTCAGTCAGCAGGCAGGAGGAGCCCGCAATCCACGGATACGGGCATTATGGTTGGTAAATAGAGGATCAGCTTGCGGTTTTCGTCGAAAAGGCAAACCATATAGCGGTTCACCGCGATCGGAGGTTACTGCCGTGAGGCAAAGCGTCGGGAAGTCGGTATCTCTCTCCTGGTCTGCAGGGTCATCACCGGAAACGTTCTCCTGGAAAGAGGGGAGGTAGACGATATTGTCAAGCAGACAATCTACCAATGACAACTCATGGTGTTCATCTTTGTTGTCTGTGTGACAACAGTGGCGTGGCGGATCGTTCCAGTGATAAAATTCAGTGAAACTGTCGGAACAGAGATGGTGGTGATGGTGCGGAATAAAGGCGTGCACCAATAAAATCATATTGGCAACCAACAACATTCCTATTCCGACGGCTCGTTTCATCGCTATAACTATCCAACAAAGGTAAAAAAAAAACCGGCCAATCCAAACAAAAACTGAATCGTGCTGGAGGAATGAAGCGGCTGGAAGATGTTAAAATTCAGCACAATCTGGAATCAAAGCTTGTCACAACCAATTTTATTTTCTATTTTTGACAGGTTGGGTAACTCCCGGAAACATCAAATAGAGCGTAACATGGAAAAACAATCACGTAGGAAATTTATCCGTACCGGACTGGCGGGCTTTGCGGGATTGACCGTAAGCAGTGCAGCGCTGTTAAACTTCACCTCTATTCCCAATGCGAGGGTAGATCGGGTCAGTTTGGGAAATTCGGGACTGAAGGTATCACGCATCGCTTTGGGTACCGGCTCCAAGGGAAGTTCAAAAGCATCCAACCAGACCCGGCTGGGAATGGAGAGATTTGTAGAAATGGCTCGCCATGCATATCAACGTGGAATCAGCTTCTTCGACATGGCCGACTCGTACGGATCTCATCCCTATGTGGGAGAAGCGATCAAGTCACTTCCCCGCGAGAAGATTACCCTGTTGACAAAGATCTGGACCTACGAGGATGGTTCGGAGAGGAACCTTCCTGTACGGGAATCACTCGACCGCTACCGGCGGGAACTGGGTACCGACTACATCGATATCGTACTGATGCACTGCCTGATGCAGGGCAACTGGAGCCAGAACCGCAAACACTATATGGAGGGATTGGCCAGAGCGAAGGAAGAGGGTATTATCCGTGCAATGGGCGTCTCCTGCCACAACTGGGAGGCCATGGTGGAGGCGGTGGATAACCCCTGGGTGGATGTGATCATGGCACGTATCAACCCGTTTCAGACCCATATGGACAATACACCCGATGCGGTAAAGGAGCTTCTGTGCAGGGCACGGAAGAACGGCAAGGGAGTTATCGGCATGAAGATTTTCGGCGAAGGTCGACACATCAGTGAGAGTGAGCGGGAAGAGTCGCTGAAATTTGCACTTGCCGAATCCAATATCCACTGCATGACATTAGGGTTGGAATCGATTGCCCAGGTTGACGATGCGGTCGACCGGGTCATGAGTAAGCAGCACCTCTTTTATTGATACCGGACCCAGCAAACCGGAAGGTACCGGCTCCCACCTATCATAAAGTGTTTGTTTATAGTTAATATCTACCACGTTGATATCGTTAAAGATGCGCCACTCCACCCCCCGCCTGTCGTAATCCGATATGCGGTTTGCCGGCAGGTTTGTCACATCGATCTCAAGCAGATTCTCGCCATCCACCAAGTAGTTGCCGATAGCGGCTGTGAAGGGGACGGCATAGAGGGTACCCACCTCCCTCCCGTTTACATGGAGACGCGCGCTTTCCCTCACATCACCCAGCTTGAGCAGGTATTCCCTTCCCGACTCCTTTTTGATGGCAAACCTGATGCGATAACGTCCGGTAGCCATATTCCTCTTCGTATCCTCACCACCGATTCGGGTCCAGGAGACCAGGCTATCGAGCCTGAAATGGGTGTCGATGGCCGGTTCACTCTCCAGAAACTCCAGGTTCCAGCCATCGGTTAACCTGAGCTCCCTTCCCGTGTCACGAAAATAGGTCCACCCCGGCAGATCCACATCATCAACTGTAAAGGTTTTCAATATGATCGACTCACCCGGTTCCAACTGCATATATACTTCACAGCTGCCCTCATGCTCACGCAACAATGCCTTTCCCGAACTGCCATCCATCGGATTGAAGAAGATGGCCGACCGTGCCTTGACACCCAGTGGCACCCAACCATCAATCTCGTTGTCGGTCAGCATGGTAAAAAAGTAGTGATAACCTGTCTCGTTTTGCCTGCGGATCAGCTGTCCACCGTACTCCGCGATAAAGCTTTCGTGGCCGATTCCTGCCGCTTCAAACAGCTGCCGGCAATCCCGGCCGGTGATGAACCATCCCTTGCCGATACCTGCCATAACTGTTTTTCCGAAATCGACACGCGGAAACCGGGAGATCAGCCGCGAGAATCTGGCCCTCCGGGTTTCCAGGCCCTGCAGACCTGGAACATCATCGGGATAGTGGTCGATAAAAATGATGGTCGCACCCTCATTGGCCAGCTGCCAGATCTTCTCCAGGGTTTCGGGCTGCATAAACTTGACGCCGGGCAACACCAGAGCCCGGTATGTGGCACCTCCAGATGTCTTGATGCGCCCACCCTCGACTGTCGACGACCGGATAAAGCGGTCAGATATATAGTCCACCTCCCTGCCGCTTGCCCTTATCTCTTCCACGGTCTGGTAAAACTTGGGAAGTTTGTCGCGCAGACCATGGATGGAGAATGCGAAGTAGAAGTGATCCTGTTCCCCATACCAGATATCATGAAGCGGGAAGTAGAGCAGCAGGTCGTTGTCGGGCTCTCCATACTGCAGGAACGACTGTACCCGGTTGATATAGGAGAAGAATGCGGGTGCATCTTTCCAGATGGGCTGTGTTGGCGACAGGTTCGCCGACGCATAGAAGAGCCAGCCCGGCCAGGCGGCATCCCTTGGAGAATAGGGCGTTCCGTGGAAACAGACACGGTTGACGCCCGAGGTGAAGAGCTGATCGATCTCCACCTTGCATTGCGACAGTGAGGTCCTGAAATGTTCCGTCAACCAGGTAAATGTCTCCGAGGAGGTGTACCTCTTCCCCGCTACATGGGCAGCAGAACTTGCAAATTTCAAGGTAACCGGATCCCCGTCGTTGATTTTGACCAGGCTATCTTTCCGCAAACCGGGAATATTGAAATCGGTCATGCCGAATATTTCACATTCGGGAATATCCACAGCCGCATAGACGTCGAGGATGTTGGCGGGTGAACCGTGCGCCTGGTTACGGGTGGTTGCGCCATGCCGGTGCGCCCACTCCGTCCAGGGTACCGTAAAATTCTCCAGCAACATCTCACCCACGCTCTCCCGGTAATCGGAGACCACCCTACGGGAGAGATCGCTCTCCCCTTTTCCCAGCAATTCGGGCAGATACTCCTCCAACCGGTATCCCCTTCGTTGGCTGAAGTGATCCAGGAGACTAGGACTCCAGTCTGCCCCGTATACTTCGTAAGAGTCGTTGAAAAATGCGTTCGGCCGGGGTGCCCCGCTTCGAGAGAAGGCATCGTCGAACCGGCTCAGGTAATTTTTCACGGCTGTCGGGTTGAAATGGTCCATCACCAATCCCTCACCACCGGGAGCAGCCCGCTTCACCTGTTGACATGTCTTCCCGGTAAAGAGCGCGATCAGTCGCCACTTTCCGGCCGGTGCGTCCCAAATGAGCCTCCCCTCGTCATCAACAAGAGAGGTCAGGTCGCATTTCCGACCCTTATCAGAAAAGGCGTAGAGCCGCAAGGGACGGGTAATCTCCAGTTCCGTTCGTGCTCCTCCCTCCACTTCATACTCCTTAAACTGCACCTTCGTTGCGGCATCGGCGACTGTCACCCCGGGACCTCCGAATGGCCAGCCGGTGCCGGTGTTCATATCCACCTTCATCCCCAGCCGCTCCGCTTCTCCTATCGTATGGCTCAACATCTCCATCCATTTCGGTGAGAGATATTCAATATAGTTCGCTTCACCGTTCCTTACACCGTAAATCGGGGTGATCTCCACTCCTCCGATACCTGCCTTGGCCAGCTCCTCTAGATTGTAGCTCAGATTGGCCCGGTCCACGGCGTTCCCGAACCACCACCAGCGTGTCCAGGGCCTGCTTTCGGCCGAGGTGGCAGGCCAGTTGGTCTGTTGCGCGCTTGCCGCAACAACATGGAATAGAACAGCAGCAATCAGGATTCTCTTCATACAAGCAGCGTTAATGGCATTGTTCCAGGGTCTTTTCACGGTAAAAATAGCACTTTTTTCCAATCCTGTCCCTATCCACTTGCACCATTTCGTCACTCCGCAAGAAACTTTTTTTACCATCCAACTGTTTACTCTTTGCTATACCGTAAAATGATTTTATGAACAAAAGAGAGATATTCGAGCAACGGAGGCACTTTTTGCAACAGATGGAAGAGGTTGCCGTACAAAAACAACATGCCAAGCTCAAGCTTACTGCACGCGAAAGATTGAATATCCTGTTCGACGAGGGAAGCTTCTTCGAGCTCAACACCTTCGTTGAACCGGCAAAGGAGATCAAAAAGAGTCAGAATGCATATGGAGACGGGGTCGTTGTCGGCCGCGGTCTGATACAGGGACGTAGCGTGTTTGCCTATGCCCAGGATTTTACCGTGATGGGCGGCTCGCTGGGTTATGCACATGGGATGAAGATTGCCAAGGTTCAGGAGATGGCCCTCAAGTTCGGTTCTCCCTGCATAGGGTTGATCGACAGTGGCGGCGCGAGGATCCAGGAGGGCATCAACAGCCTGTCGGCATATGCACGGATCTTCAGAAACAACGTCCGGTCGTCCGGAATCATCCCGCAGATAAGCGTCATCCTCGGACCGTCAGCCGGAGGAGCAGTCTATTCGCCCGCCATGACCGACTTCGTAATAATGACCAATAAGACCTCTTACATGTTTGTAACAGGACCCGACGTGGTGAAAGAGGTGCTCAATCAGGAGATCAGCATGGATGAGCTGGGCGGTGGAAATGTTCACGCTGAAAAAAGCGGTGTGGCACACTTCGTGTTCGAGGACGAGGAGCATGCCATTATCCAGGTCCGCAAACTGCTGGCCTATCTGCCGCTGAACAACTTCGATCCGTTACCCGTCTCGATGGATGTCAATTTCAATGCGGAGCGGCAGGAGTATCTCAACAAGATCGTTCCCGACGATCCCAACCGGCCGTACGACATGAAAGAGATCGTCAACATCCTGGTTGACAACAATACGTTCCTCGAAATTCATGAGAAGTTCGCACAGAATATCCTCGTCGGTTTTGCCCGACTCAACGGAAAGACGATTGGCGTTGTGGCCAACCAGCCGAAAGTGATGGCTGGTACGTTGGATATCAACGCCAGCATAAAGGGGGCCCGCTTTGTACGCTTCTGCGACAGTTTCAACATACCAATCCTTGTACTGGAAGATGTTCCAGGATTTATGCCCGGTGCAGAACAGGAGCACACCGGAATCATCCGCAACGGTGCCAAGCTGCTCTACGCCTTTTGTGAGGCTACAGTTCCCAGAGTCACCGTAATCACCCGCAAGGCGTACGGGGGAGCATTTATCGTGATGAACAGCCTCGGCATCGGGGGTGATTTCAATTTCGCCTGGCCATCGGCCGAAATTGCCGTCATGGGACCTGCCGGAGCCATCAAGATCATAAACAGGGCAGAGCTTGCCGCGGCGGCCGACCGGAAGGCGGCCGAACAGGAGCTGGTGGAAAAGTACAAGGAGGAGATCGCCAATCCCTTCAAGGCAGAAGAGCTGGGAATGATCGACGACGTGATCAAACCGTCGGATACCCGGAGGGTACTTATCACCGCTTTTGAGATACTGGCCAACAAACAGTACTCCCAACCCGAGAGAAAACACGGGAATATACCATTGTAATACACTGTGGAACAAAACTGTTCCTCTCCTGTAAAACAAAAAAAGAGTCACAGCATGAATAAAAGAATCCTAATCGCCAACCGGGGAGAAATAGCCATACGCATCATCCGGTCTGCAAAAAAACTGGGCCTGACCACCTGCGTCATCCAGGGCAATCGTGAACCGGACGCCATGTACCTGGAATATGCCGACGAGGTGATCCCTATCCGGGAGAATCTGGCCGACAAGATTATCTTCCTCAATCCCGCAGAGATTATACGGCTCGCTCTTGAGCATAAGATCGACATGATCCATCCCGGTTACGGCTATCTGTCGGAGAATCCCGACTTCGCTGCCATGTGTGAACAGAACGGCATCATCTTTGTGGGCCCCTCATCCGAGCTGATCCGCAACATGGGAATCAAGACCATCGCCAAGAAGATGGCGGCAGAGGCGGGAATGCCGCTAGTGCCGGGTAGCGACGGCGCAATTACCGATGCCAGGGTCGCCAAGGAGTTTGCCGACAGGATCGGCTATCCGGTCATCCTGAAGGCGTCGGCCGGTGGCGGCGGACGAGGCATGCGTATTGTGGAGAAACCGGAGACCATGGAGCGCCATTTCAGGTCGGCCTACGACGAGGCAGTGGCCGCTTTCGGGAACGGGGATATCTTTATCGAGAAGTACCTGACCAATCCCAAGCATCTGGAGTTCCAGATCCTTGGCGACAAATTCGGGCATGTCATCCATCTGGGTGAGCGGGAGTGTTCCCTGCAAAGGAAACACCAGAAGCTGGTGGAGGAGGCTCCCTCGGCCAGTATCGATGCCAAAATGAGGGAGCAGATGGGCGCGCTGGCAGTAAAGTTCGCCAAAACCATCGGCTATTACTCTGCAGGAACAATCGAATTTATTCTCGACGAGGATGGCTCCTACTATTTCATGGAGATGAATACCCGCATCCAGGTGGAACACCCCGTAACGGAGATGGTTACCGGGGTAGACCTGATCGAATGGCAGCTCCGGATAGCCATGGGCGAGAAGCTCCAGTTGAAACAGAAGGAGATCACCTTCAACGGTTGGGCTATCGAGTGCAGGGTAAACACGGAGGATCCGCAGAACCGCTTCTCACCGCAGACCGGATTTATCGAGAAGATCACCTTTCCTCATGGAGATCATATCCGTGTGGAGACCGGGGTCAAGGATTTCTCGGTGGTTACTCCCTATTTCGATTCGATGATCGCCAAGATCATTGTGCATGGTGAGAACCGGGACGACTGTATCGACAAGAGTCTGAGTGCCCTGAAAGAGTTCTCCATCTCGGGATTGAAAACTACCGTGCCGTTCTGCAGGACCGTCCTGCGCAGCAAGGAGTTCAGGGAGGCCACCTACACCACCCATTGGGTCGATTCGGTCTTTACAACCGACATGCTCGAGTCGGAAGATGAAGCGATGATGGCAGCACTGGCTGCAACCATCACCTATGCCAAAGAGTATCTGCAATACTCTTCCGACTCCCCGATGTTCAAGAGTGAATCGCTCAACGTCTGGGTATTGAATAAACGAATAAATAAATAAGCGTTAACAATATGGCAACATCATATGTATACAAGAGAGATGCCACCAGGCTCTTCATCGCTATGCGCGACAATGGCGACAGGTATAAGATCTACCTGCCCAAGGAGTCGAAGCCGATCATTAACGGTGAGGAGAGAGATGTCTTTTTCCTGGAGCACAAGAACAACTTCTCCTCTTTCAGGATGGGCGATGTCACCTACCGGTGCGAGATCACCCAGCGCGACCAGCACCGGATCACGGTAAAGGTGAACGGCGTGGAGTACAAGTTCAGCATTGAGTCCATCTTCTCCTATCTGCGCCGCAACCTCCTCAACAAGGGAGCTGAAGTAGATGTCGGCAATGAACTGAAATCTCCCATGCCGGGGAAGATCGTCGACATTTTTGTAAGTGAAGGCGACCTGGTAAACAAGGATGAGCCGATACTGAGACTTGAGGCGATGAAGATGCAGAACGAGATCAACGCCAGCTGTAACGGAGTAATCCGCAAAATTCACGTTTCTCCCGGTCAATCGATCATGCAGGACGAGTTACTGGTGGAGATCACCTCGATTGATGAGTAATGGGTGAGAGCGGGGGTTAAATCACCCTCACTCTCAATACGCCCGTAATATTTCTAATCCGTTTCACGTTCTCATCGGTAATCTCCTCCTCCAGGTCGACCATGGTATAGGCATAATCACCCCGGCTGCGGTTGATCATGTTGGCAATATTGGTGCCCTGTTCGGAGAGTACTGCCGAAATCTGTCCCAACATTTTGGGAATATTCTTATGTGCAATGGTCAGTCGGTGCTTGACGATGCTGACACCCATATCGCATGCAGGGAAATTGACCGAGTTACGGATATTGCCATTCTCAAGAAAATCCTTCAATTGCATTACGGCCATCACGGCACAGTTATCTTCGCTTTCGGGGGTAGAGGCACCCAGATGAGGCACGGGGATAACCCCCGGAACATTAATCAGCTTCTCGTTGGGAAAATCAGTCACATACTCGCTCACGATACCGGCTCCCAACGCATCGATGATATCTTCGTCGTTGACAAGCTCTCCCCTGGAGAGGTTGATGATCCGTACCCCCTCCTTCATCTCGGCAAACGCCTCCTTGCCGAGCATATGCTTCGTCTCGTCGGTCAACGGGATATGGAGGGTGATGTAGTCGCAATGCTTGAAGAGCTTTCGCAGGTCATTGGCCTTCTTCACCGCACGAGACAGTCCCCATGCATGGTCGACGGAGATGTAGGGATCGTAGCCATAAACCTCCATCTCCAGGTTCACCGCCGCATTTGCCACCATCACTCCGATGGCCCCCAGTCCGATCACTCCCAGCCTCTTCCCGCTGATCTCCGGACCTGCAAATTGTGCTTTTCCTTTCTCTACCTGCTTAGGCAGATCATCACCCTTAAGCGACCTTGCCCAGTTGATTCCCTCTACAATCTTGCGCGACGACAGCAACATGGCTGCAACAGCAAGCTCCTTTACCGCATTGGCATTTGCTCCGGGCGTGTTGAATACAACAATTCCCTTTTCCGAACATCTCTCCACCGGAATGTTGTTTACACCTGCTCCGGCACGTGCAATGCAGTGCAGGTTGCCGGGAAACTCCGTCTCGTGCAGCGAAGCACTGCGAAGGATGATACCATCCGGTGTGTCGATGTCACTCCCTACCTCATAGTTCTGACCAAATTTATCCAACCCCGTTTTTGAGATTCCATTCAGGGTCTTAATCTTGTACTTACCCATTATTGATTGTTTATTAGAAAATTACTGTCAACAAACAGAAGCCAGTTTATTATTTGAAACAAATGATATCAAATTTTGAACGCAAAGATACTAATTCTTTATTTGAATTTACAATTTATAAGCATAAATAGCAGGTGAAAATCATGTTGTTTTAGTGGAGAGATCACGACTCTGGCTGGTTCACCCCTCACACCCTCCATCATCATCGCGGCAATGGAACAATTCCGGAAATCTCAATTCCAACGGCAAATCCAGAAAGGGAGAATTGCGGTTTAACAGGCTCTGTATATGTTATAAAACATATTTTTCTCAAGGGGTGATATCGTTAAAAATGGCTAACTTGCGTCGCATTTGCAGTGCGGCTCTGCATCTTTAAAAAGAGCAGAGTCCTTTTTGTTGTAGCGGCTTATACTTTTAAAACACATAAAATTTTTAATCATGAAAGTTTACAAGACAAACGAAATCAAGAATATTGCTATCGTTGGCAATTCAGGATCGGGCAAGACCACTCTCGCAGAAGCAATGCTTTTCGAGTGTGGTCTTATAAAACGACGCGGCACGATCGAAGGGAAAAATACCGTGAGCGACTATTTTCCAGTTGAAAAGGAGTATGGATACTCGGTCTTCTCTACCGTATTTTCATATGAATGGAAAAACAAGCTGATGACACTGATCGATTGTCCGGGGTCGGACGATTTTTCAGGGAATATTGCCTCGGCACTTGGGGTAACCGACTTGGCCGTAATGCTGATCGACGCGACCAGTGGAGTGGAGGTGGGAACAATCAATCAATTCCGCCAGATCGAGACGCTCAACAAGCCTATTATGTTTGTAATGAACCGGATCGACCATGAAAAAGCCGACTTTGAAAACACCATTACCAACCTGAAAGAATTCTACGGGAGCAAGGTAACCCCCATCCAATATCCAACCGGAAGCGGTCTGGCATTCGACGGTATCGTGGATGTGCTCAAGCAGAAATTCTACAAATGGAAACCGGGAGCCACCGCGCCAGACGTGCTGGAGATACCCGACAGCGAAAAGGAGAAGGCGGCCGAATATTACCAGGTGCTGCTGGAAGCTGCGGCTGAGAATGACGAGACATTGATGGAGAAATATTTCGAGCATGGAACACTCTCGGAAGAGGAGATGCTCGAAGGGATCCAGAAGGGGATGATCACCAGGGGACTTTTCCCGGTGTTCTGCGTCTCTGCAGAGAAAAACATGGCTGTTCACCGGTTGATGAACTTCCTCAGCCTGGCCGCACCCTCGCCCGATCAGGTTCCCGCACCTAAAAACAGAGATGGCGTCACCATCGAGCCCGACCCTAACGGCCCCACATCGCTTTTCTTCTTCAAGACTACTGTTGAGCCGCATATCGGCGAGGTTTCCTACTTCAAGGTGATGAGCGGAAAGGTGAAAGAGGGCGATGACCTCACCAATGCCGACAGGAGCTCGAAGGAGCGTGTTGCCCAGATCTACCTGGTTGCCGGACAGATGAGAAACAAGGTGGAGGAGTTGCAGGCAGGAAGTATTGCCGCAGCAGTCAAACTGAAAGATGTACGCACAGGCAACACACTGAATGCCAAGGGATGTGATAACCGTTTCAACTACATCCAGTTCCCCGAACCGCGTTACCGCAGGGCTGTAAAGGCCAAGGTTGAAGCCAACGCCGAGAAGTTGAACGAAGCGCTTACCCGTATGCGGGAAGAAGATCCCTCATTGGTTATCGAAGTCTCCAAAGAGTTGAAGCAGACCATCGTTTCGGGTCAGGGTGAATTCCACCTGAAGACGATGAAATGGAGGCTCGAAAACAATGACAAGATTGAGATCGATTTCCTCGAACCGAAGATACCTTATCGCGAGACCATCACCAAGCAGGCGCGTGCCGACTATCGCCACAAAAAGCAGTCGGGCGGCGCCGGACAGTTTGGGGAAGTTCACCTGATCGTGGAACCCTATACCGAAGGTATGCCTCTGCCGGAAGTGTACCGTTTTAACGGCCAGGAGTTCAAGATACAGTCGCGTGACATACAGACCATCGAACTGGAATGGGGAGGTAAACTCGTTTTCGTCAACAGTATCGTGGGAGGTGCCATCGATGCCCGTTTCCTTCCGGCCATCCTGAAGGGAATCATGGGACGCATGGAACAGGGTCCACTGACCGGCTCCTATGCCCGCGATGTACGTGTTATCGTCTACGACGGCAAGATGCACCCGGTAGACTCCAACGAAATCTCATTCATGCTGGCCGGACGCAACGCTTTCAGCACCGCATTCAAGAATGCCGGCCCCAAGATCCTGGAACCGATCTACGACGTGGTTGTTTCCGTTCCCAGCGACTATATGGGTGACGTGATGAGTGATCTCCAGGGACGTCGCGCCATGATCATGGGCATGGAGAGCGAGAAAGGGTTTGAGAAGCTGAAAGCCCGTGTTCCGCTGAAAGAGATGTCGAGCTACTCCACTTCGTTGAGTTCGATTACCGGCGGCCGCGCATCGTTTACGATGAAGTTTGCCGACTATGAACTCGTTCCTTCGGATGTACAGGAAAGACTGCTGAAAGAGTATGAGGCAGAAGAGAAAGAGGATTAAACCAATCTCCATTCACAACCATTTAATCCAAACAGGGGCGGTCCGGACGGGCTGCCCCTGTTCTGTCATAGGTCGTCAACCACCAGTTTCAGCACCTCGCCGGGTGATTCCAGGTGATGGTCGGCCCGTATACCTTCACGACTGTGGGCACCCCAGGCGGCGAGGGCAAAATCTACCCCTGCGGCATGGGCACACTGCTCATCATAGAGGGTGTCGCCGATATATATGGTCTCCTGGCGCACACCATCCACCCGCTTCAGATATTCCAGCAGGGGATCGGGATAGGGTTTCGGCCGAGGGGTATCATCCACGCATATTACTGTCCCGAAAAGGTGGTTCAGCCCGAATGCGGCAAAATCGGCATTAAACTCCCGCCGCCTTCTGGAAGTGACGATTCCGGGGTAAATACCCAGCTCCCTCAACGCTTTCAGAATCTCCACGATCCCATCAAAAAGGCGGATCGTCGGGTGGTACTTGCTGAAGTTCTCCTCCCACATCAGACTGGCTTCTTCAACATCTTCAATCCCCAACCGGGCAAACACCGTTGAGTTGGGAATGCCCAAGGCAAATCTGAACTCCTCTGGTGCCCTCCACTCACCGGTAAGTTGAAAGAAGGTCTCCTGTGTGGCAAGCATGTCGGCCCTTCCCGTATCCAGCATGGTGCCGTCGATATCAAAAACAATATGCCTGTAACGCATCTTCACGTTTTTGGGTTAAAGATACGAAACAAAAGCGGATGGCGCAATTTTCGGGTCCGTCAGGCCCCAATCAACATCGGCGGGAGGGTGAATATTGACAAAAAAATGTTACTTTTGTATTGCCATAAACGAGATGATTCATACTAACGACATGAAAAAATATTTTATCCTTCTTGCACTCATTTCACTCTCCTCTTCGCTTCTTTCACAGCAGCTGGAAGGCAATTACAAGGAAAAGAGCGACTCCCTCTCCTTTTCCAGAGGGAAGGTCTCCTTCAGCCTGAGCGGTTTCGGAGCCCTCGTTACCCGCATCATCGGCGAGGGGAGTTACGAACTGGTTGGTGATTACCTGCTGATAGATACCCACGAATACCCCGGGGAAAAATCGGCTGTTCAGATCCTTGACGGCGTCAGCAGGGACAGTGTAACTGTAAAAGTATTGGGACCAAATAACTATCCACTTCAGGGAGCACTGCTGGAGTATATGTCGGAATCGGGCAAGGTTATCCGGAGCGACATCAGCAATGAACTGGGTGAATCGCAGCTGCCCCGTGACCGGAAAATCAGAAAGATAAGGGTCTCCAACCTGGGGTATGACGAAATCCGTTTTGATGTAACTGAGGGAAACGATTTCAGGGTAACGCTTGCCAAGGACAACGTTATCGAAAATCAGACAGTGGCTTTAAAGATCAGCAGGGAAGATGAAGAGACTCTCTCCATCCTCCTGCTGACAGATAATTTTGACCCTGGCAAGGAGAAGATGAAGGCGCTGGAAAAGCTCTACGAAAAGGCCCGGAAGAGCAATCTGCTCGCCAAGAGGTTGAAGAAGGAGTATATCCCCACCTACCACTACCAGGGCAGGTAGTTTTTCAATCCTTTTTCTGCTCCTTTTTCAGATCGGCAGGAAAGGAGACGTTGTTGATAACCCGTCCGTCAAGCAGCCTGATCCAGGTATCGAACTCGCGCTTCCCCTCCTTCAGCCTTACAATCCTTGCTCCGTTCATTTCAGGGACATAGGTGGTCCGCCATCCGGTGAACTGACCATATCCCAATGCCACACCGTAGTAATCCACGATGTAGTTGTTGACATGATCGTGACCGACGAAGGTGCCCATCACGTCGCCCATCTCTTTCATGGCGAGAAACATCCCCGGATTCAATTTTGGAGCGCACTCCTCTTCCTTGCGCACCCCCACCCTCTTGTTGCTCTCGTCATCAAAAGCTATCTGGTACTCCGAAAGCGGAATATGGAAATAGGCCAATGCAGGTAACGGCTGGAAATTATTCTGGCGGGTAAAGCGTAAACTCTGTTTCTTGTACCACTCGATAATTTCAGTTGTTATCCAGCCATATCCCGATACATCGTTCACCGTTGAGTAGGCTCCTGAATCGAAGCAGTAGATCAATCCTTTCACCTCCATATCGCTCTTTCCCCCGTAGACGGGAATCACGTTATTCAACACGCCGGAGGGTTCACCGCCTGTAGGATAGTTGCAGTTATAGGGGTATGAAGTGATCAGTCTTTCCAGCGCCAAACGGGTCATGCCTTGCTCATCGTCATGGTTTCCAAAGGTAACGGCAAACGGGATCTTCCTGTCGATAACCGGTCTTGTCACGGCATCCCATCCCTCTTTTACCGGCCTTCCGGTGACAACATCTCCGGTGAAGATCACCATATCCGGTTTTTCGGCATCCAGTACCCGGTTTATTGCCATTAATGCCGTATCCGACTTGATATTGCCGTGTACATAATGGACATCGGTAAACTGTACAATCTTGAATGTACCCTCCTCGTTAAAAATCAGTTTCTGGGCATCGAGGGCGGTGAAGCACAACAATAGAAGAGCGACAACTACCAGCTTTTTCATACTCCTTTTTTTAAATTATACTACATACAGAGAACTTATCGATTCGTTGTTACATACCCTCAGGATGGCATTTGCGAACATATCGGCCACCGACAGCACCTTTACCTTGCTGCACGATTTTGTGTAGGGAATACTGTCGGTAAAGATGATCTCGCTGAGCGAGGAGTTTTCGATCCGTTCGCTGGCGGGATCCGACATCACGGCGTGACTGACAACGGCCCTTACAGACCGCGCCCCTTTCTGCATCATCAGCTCGGCAGCCTTGGTCATGGTTCCTGCCGTATCCACGATATCGTCTACCAGCAACACATCCATTCCTTCAACATCTCCGATGATCTGCATGTCAGAAATTACGTTCGCCTTTTTGCGGATCTTGTAGCAGATGACCATGGGGCAGCCCAGAAACTTGGCATAGGCGCTGGCACGCTTGGTTCCACCCACATCTGGTGTGGCAATCACCAGGTTCTCCTGGTTCATACTCTTCATATAATCTACAAATACACCGGATGCATAGAGATGGTCAACCGGCACATTGAAAAATCCCTGTATCTGGTCGGCATGCAAGTCCATGGTTATCAATCTACTGATACCGGCTGTACTCAACATGTCGGCTATCAGCTTCGCTCCGATACTTACACGAGGCTTATCTTTTCTGTCCTGACGTGCCCATCCGAAATAGGGGATCACCGCTATAATGGACTTGGCCGATGCCCGCTTGGCGGCATCGATCATGAGCAGCAGTTCCATCAGGTTATCTGAATTGGGAAACGTGGACTGGATAAGGAATACCTGTCTTCCCCGGATCGACTCCTCGTATGAAACCGAAAATTCCCCGTCGGCAAAATGTTCGATAATCATATTCCCGAGCGGACATCCTAAACTATTACAAACCTTCTCGGCAAAATAGCGTGATTTTGTTCCCGAGAAGATCTTAAACGGCTTTTCTTGCATGATTTTGTTGATAATGATAGAGTTAGTATACTATTGACTGATTTTTTCTTGCTAATAACCTTTGCAGTGACAAAAGTACAAACTATATTCTGAAAATCGCTTAAAAAGAGGAAATTTTGTACAGTTCACCACTGTTTGCAGCTACCTTTACCCGAACCGGATCATTTGCTAAAAAAACGATACCGGAACCATTGCCGGCCAGCAACGGCATGGCGTTGTAGCTCCCGCTGCAGGGTAGACCGAAAAAATCGTACGCATGAGGAGGAATATTTACCTCAACCTCAACCTCATGGTCATCGAAATTAGCAATCACCAGGATCAACTCGCCGGCAGATCCGCGCAGGAATGCAAACTGCCTGGTGGAATCAAATGCCATGTTCTCGTAATTTGCCGGCATCAGATCGTAAAAAAGCCCGTTACTCAAGGCGGTTTCGCGGTTACACAAAGTAAGGAGATCTGCATAGAACCCCTTCAGTTCCCGTTCCTCATCGGTCAACAAGGCTCCGTCCCATCTCCCGTTGTTGTTCCAGCGCCGGATGGTGTCGACCGACCAGTAGTCGAAGATGGAGGTACGGCCATCCCTTCCGCTGAAACCCTCTTCGTCCATTCCACGCTCACCCAACTCCTGGCCGAAATAGATCATCACCGGGTTGAGATTCACGCATGCGGTGACAATCATGGCTGCCCTCCCCCTCTTTCCATCCTTCAGGAAAAAATCTGAAGCCACCCGCTGTTCATCGTGGTTTTCGATAAAGTTGAGCATATGATGCTGAATATCACCCACACCATTCAGGGCGAAGGTGATATCCGAGGCGGGGCGATAGCCGCAGGCTACATCGCGCAGAACGTCGTAAAGCCCTACCTTGTCGTAGAGGTAATCGAAATTGCCCTGGCTGAGAAACGACCGGTAAGCATCCGGATTGTAGACTTCGGCGAGGAAGATCATGTCCGGGAACTCCTGTTTCACCTGAGGAATCGCCCATTGCCAGAACTCCAGCGGGACCATTTCGGCCATATCTACCCTGAAGCCATCTATCCGCTTCTTTGCCCAGTATACCAGCACGTTCCTCATCTTCTTCCAGGTATCTGGAATTTCGGAAAAATGTTTAGTGTAACCATTCTGAATATCAACACCGTAGTTGAGCTTCACCGTCTCATACCAGTCGAACTGCGTCGGTTTGCTCGTAAAACAGTCGTTCCCGGTTACCTTCGCCGGCCGCTCCCTATAGGTTATCTCCGCCTTTTTTCTGACCGGAAACTGGATCTCCAGCTCCTCACCCGGCAAGTAATAGAAGTTGTTTTGAGGAGAGAAAGCTACAGATGTATCGTCGTTGCTCCCGAACTCCTCAGCCCCTTCGGGAAGGTTGACAGATCTGAAGTTCCTTGCCAGGTGGTTGGGAATGAAATCGATAATCACGCTCAGGCCAGCACGGTGGATCCCCTCCACCAACGCCTCAAATTCGCCCATCCTGTCGGCCACATTCACCGCCAGATCGGGATCCACGTCGTATACATCCCTCACGGCATAGGGTGAACCCGCATTCCCCTTAACGATTTCGGGATACTCCGCAGGAATGCCGAACCGGGTGTAATCGGTGGCAGAAGCATGTGCCAGAATACCGATAAGCCAGACGTGGGTATATCCACTCTCTTTGAGTTGATTGAGAAATATATCGCTGATATCGTTAAACTTTCCACACCCGTTCTCCTCCAGGGTTCCGTTCGGGATGTTGGTGGTTTTGGTGTTTCCGAGCAATCGCGGCAACAGTTGATAGATAAACTTTTTCCGCGGCTTCATGAACTTAATTTTCTTATTTTGTCGATTTGCTGCTTCACTCTCTCCTCCAGTTGATAGTGCCGGTGACATCTTTTGACAATCTCCAGCGATCTCTCTTCACCCAGTGCCGACGATGCAGACTCATACCCGATCTCCCTTATCCGGTCGATATTGTTCAGGTCGAACATGAAATATTTCTGGGCCTCTGCAGTTTCCACGAGAATATCGCACATGCTCCTGTCGACCAGTGTATTTGAGTTGGACATCAACTTGAATGTACGTTCTGCAGTAGTCCTGATGCTCACCTTTTCTGGCGGGGAGGTGATCATCGAAACATTTACCCCGATAACATATTTGCAGTTGTCCCGAATGACCGAAACCGGGAAATTTTTCAGTAGTCCCCCGTCAACATAAGGGGTTCCGCCGATAACCTTGGGTGTAAAAACGATAGGAACGGAACATGAGGCCACCACGGCATCCACCAACGAACGTCCCTCCGAAAAGACCACGGTACGGGCCCTTTCCCAATCGGTTGTAACCGCCTTGAAGGGGACCTTCAATTGCTCGAAAGAGGAGGACCTCAAATTGTTCTTCAGAAATTTCTCCAATCCCGAATTCTTGAAGAGACCTGCCTTGGGTACTGAAAATTCAAAAAACTCACGAAACTCATGCTTTCTGAAAAGCTCGCTGATCTCTTCCGGTGTGAAACCGTCGGCATAGAATACGCCGGCCAATGCGCCGGCACTGGTTCCTACAATCACATCCGGCTTCAGGCCGTAGCTCTCGAATACCATGAAAGCCCCCAGATGGGCAAACCCTTTTGCACCGCCACCGCTCAGCGCATAGCCCAGATAGTAGTCATAATCTTTTCCAAATATTCCCACGACGGTACCTTTTAGTTATTGCAAATATGGTAAAAAAATGTGACCCCCCAAAAAAAAATTGCCCTACCGGATGGGATGAACACCGGTTGGCTCTCTCAGCTCATTTCTCAGTACCAGAATGGTTTTACCCTGAACCGGATGCACCGTATCGGGTGATATCTCAGCAAACGGAACCAGCACAAATCCACGCAGATGAAACCGGGGGTGTGGTACCGTCAACAACTGATCCTCAATTATCCGGCTATCATACATCAGCATATCGATATCGATAATGCGGTCGGCATACCTCCCATCGATCGATTTCCCGCACCGCCCCAACTCCTTCTCGATCTGCCGGGTCTCCTCCAGCAGTTTGTAGGGTAACAAGTCGGTAACCACCTTGCAAACGGAGTTGACGAAGCTGTTTTCCGATTCAAACCCTTCGGGTTCGGAAAGATAAAAAGCGGAACGGGAGATAATCTTCCCGATCCGCTTTTCAATCTCTTCGTATGCGCGTCCGATAGCACCTATCCTGTCTCCCAGATTGGAGCCCAGTGAAAGGAATACGGTATGCGAAATCTTATCCGCCATTTTTCTGCATAGCAGCGTTACCTAGATGATCAGCATCGCATCCCCGTAAGCGCCAAACTCATACTTCTCCTTGATGGCTATCTGGTAGACATCCATGATCCGTTCGTATCCGCCAAAAGCCGCCGTAACCATCAAGAGCGTGGAGAGAGGCAGGTGGAAGTTGGTGATCAGCGCATCGGGCAAGGTGAAGTCGTAGGGCGGGAAAATGAACTTGTTGGTCCAACCCTCCCTCGGCTTGATATGTCCGTCGGTACTGATGGTGGTCTCGATGGCCCGCAACACCGACGTGCCTACGGCACAGATCTTGTGTCCGTTATCTTTTGCAGTATTCACCCTGTCGCACAACTCCTGAGAAATGATCATCTGCTCCGAATCGATCTTGTGCTTGGTGAGATCCTCCACATCGATATCACGGTAGGCACCCAGTCCATGATGAAGCGTAAGGAAGCCGTAATCGATATTCTTGATCTCCATCCGTTTTATCAATTCACGGCTGAAGTGCAGCCCGGCGGCAGGAACAACGACAGCCCCCTCGTTCGATGCAAAAATGTTCTGATACCTCTCGGCATCCTCCGGAACTGCCGGACGTTCCATATATTCCGGTATGGGGGTCTCCCCGATGGAGAAGAGCAGATCCTTGAACTCCTCGTAGGGTCCGTCGTAAAGAAAACGGAGTGTCCGTCCACGCGAAGTGGTATTGTCGATTACTTCAGCAACAAGCTCCTCGTTATCACCGAAGTACAACTTATTCCCAATCCTGATTTTTCTGGCGGGATTGACCAGCACATCCCACAGATGTTGTGCAGGATTGAGTTCCCTGAGCAGAAACACCTCAATTTTTGCACCGGTCTTCTCCTTGTTCCCGAACAGTCGTGCGGGAAAAACCTTGGTATCGTTGAAAATAAAAAAATCGTGAGCGTCAAAATAGTTCAGAATATCCTTAAAGATAAGGTGCTCTACTTTGTCGGAATTCCGATGAACCACCATCAGCCGGGATTCATCGCGATACTTACTCGGAAACTTGGCAATCAATTCTTCCGGTAAATTAAACTTAAACTGAGAAAGCTTCATATATAACTATACTGATACTTTATTAATTACTATCGAAAAAATTTCCATCGTCAACGCCTGTCGTCATCTGCGGCAACTATCTGCCTGTTGAAAAAATCGTCCAGCTCCTCCACCTGTAGACAGTCGTTCAATGTAACATCTCCAACTCGTGTTCGCTTGAGTGCAAGAAGATGAGCACCTGATTTCAGGCATTCACCTATATCGCGCGCCAGAGCACGTATATATGTACCCTTGCTGCAGACAACCCGGATAGTTATGGTTGGTAAATTGCAACTTAACAGTTCAATATCCTCTATAACCAAAATCTTTGGTTTTAGTTCAATCTCTTCTTTCTTGCGGGCAAATTCGTAGGCCCGTTTGCCATCTACCTTCACTGCCGAGAAGAGGGGTGGTACCTGCTCAATCCTGCCTGTAAACTGCTTCAGGCACTCTTCCACTATTTCGCGGGTAATGTGTCCGGTAGGGTATACGGCATCCACCTCCGTCTCCAGATCGAAAGAGGGTGTAGTTGCACCCAGCATAATCTCGGCGATATACTCTTTGGTCAGGTATTGCAGCTGCTCGATCTCTTTTGTCTTTCTCCCCGTGCAGATGGTCATGACGCCGGTGGCTAGCGGATCGAGCGTACCGGCATGTCCCACCTTCAGTTTTTTTATCTTCAGTTTCTGGCACAGTTTTGCCCGTACCACCCTCACCAACCGGAATGAAGTCCAGTGCAGGGGTTTATCTATATGTAAGATCTCTCCTTCAATAAAATCCATCAGGCTATGTTTGAAACAGTTCCGGACAACAGCAACGCAATCAGCACTCCCCCGACGATGATTCTGTACCATCCAAACGCCTTGAACCCGTGCCTGGTCAGAAAATCGATAAAGAACCTGATCGCGATAACGGCCACTACAAAAGCAACCAGGTTCCCGATCAGCAATATTCCCATGTTCTCCTGCAACATCACTGCGCTGGCAGGATCCTTGATCAGCTGGAAAAGCTTGTATCCGGCAGCTGCGGCCATGGTAGGTACGGCCAGGAAAAACGAAAATTCGGCTGCATTTTTACGGTCGAGCCCGGTGCCCATACCTCCCACTATGGTAGCCATCGACCTGGAGACACCGGGGATCATTGCGATACTCTGAAAGAGACCGATCTTCAATGCCCGACGCCAGGAGATCGACTGATCTCCGACAGGCTTATTGAACCACCTGTCCACAAAGAGCATCACTACACCACCTGCCACCAGCATCACGCTCACTACAAATACATTTTCGAGCAATGCATCGATCTGGTCTCCAAAAGCCAATCCCAGCACACCTGCCGGAACAACGGCAATGAAAAGTTTCCAGTAAAAATCGAACTTATACAGGAACCGCTTCAGGAACGTCACCCCTCTTTGTACGAAACCGATCCCTTCAACAGCATCCTTCTCAAAAACAGTCACCTGATTGAGTCGGAAAAACCGTTTCCAGTAGAGAAAGACCACCGACAGGATGGCTCCAAACTGAATAATTACAGTAAATGCCTTTACAAACGGCGTACTCTCCACGCCAAGCAGAGCCTGGGTAATAATCATGTGCCCGGTAGACGAAACGGGCAGAAACTCGGTCAAACCTTCTACAACAGCAATTACAATCGCCTCTAGACTACTCATTGATTCTCGTCGTAATTATTTTGCTTCCCCCTTTCTGCTCCCCTTTACCGGATAGAGGATTCCTACAATCATCAATACGAAGCCGGCCAGGCAGACAAGAGGGGCCACTTTAATGCGCCGCGCACTAAAAATATCGGGCTCGAAACCTTCGAAGCTGGTTGCATTACCGCTCATCAGCAGAAAACCTGTAATGATGACGAGGACTGCAACACCGCAAATGATGAGGTTCTTTTTATGAAAAGCTAAGTTATTATGAGACATATTATTGAGGTTATGAGTTTAATATCTTACCTGTTTTGATCTACACGTAGTAGAGCTCCCCGGTATTCATCTTCAGGTAGCGGTTCACTGCAAAATAGGTGGCCACTGTGGAGATGAGCACTCCCAGGAGAATCACCACGATGAATATGGCAAGCAGGTCGGTTACGCCAACTATCGACCGCAGTTCTGCATACTCGTTGTTGAAATAGGCCAGAATCAGCAGGATGATGCCGTCGGCTACAATGCCCGCGACGATTCCGGTATATATATTGCTCCGGATAAAAGGCCTCCGGATAAAGTTCCAATTGGCACCAACAAGCTTCATTGTATTGATAATAAACCGTTTGGAATAGACGCTCAACCGAATGGTGTTCCGGATCAGCGTAAATGAGATAAACATCAGCACTGCGGCCAGGATCAGCAAGATCAGGGTCACCTTCGAGAGATTGTCGTTGATAAGATCGATCGCTTCCTGTTGGTAGAGCAGATCATGCACGTTGTTCTGCTGTTTGATCAGCTTGCTGATAACCGCAATACTGTCGCTGTTGGCATATTCCGAATGGAGATGGATCTCAATGGCATCCTGAACCGGATTATATCCCAGCAGCTCTTCGGGATCCTCGCCCAGCTCCTTGATCAACTCCTCCTTTGCCTCCTCCTTGCTGATAAAGCGGGAAGATCTCACAAATGGCTGTCCGTCGAGATTTTTTTTCAACCGCTGAATCCCGGCATCGGTAACGTTGCTGTCAAGCATCACGCTGAAACTCATATTTTCTCTCACGAATTTCGACAATCCGTTACCCATGAACAGAATCAGTATGGTCAGACCCAGCAGGACCAGCACCAGTGAAATACTGATGGTAGAGGTAACCTTTGCATTTACAAAACGTGCAGTGGATATCTTTTTCTTTTTCGACATACAAAAGGATTACGCCGGGTTCCCCCGGCAGCACACAATTAGACGGTCTATTCCAAATTGGTTGCAAAGTAACAAAATTATTGGGAAAAGCGGAAATTTACCCTGGTAATTATCAACAAGAAAGATTAATTTTCTCAAAACACCCTTTTTCTCAACCTCGCCTCCTCTCGTTTCATGGAGCGCTGCTTGCCGCTCCATATCAGGGATGCCGCAATTGAGACCAGCAAGAAGGAGGCGATTACCAGCAATGAGGAGAGGTTCGAAATATGGAAATCCCAGTCGGCGGTGTGCGCATAATGGTTGAAGATCATCTTGAAACCGATAAAGATCAGGATTCCGCTCAGTGCATACTTCAGGAAATGGAAAAGATCCATGATACCCCTCAGCGCAAAATAGAGCGAACGTAACCCCAAAATGGCAAAGATATTGGAAGTGTAGACGATGAATGTGTTGGTAGAAACCGAAAGTACCGCGGGAATGGAATCTATGGCAAAAATCAGGTCGGTAAACTCGATCACCAGCAAGGCCAGAAAGAAGGGGGTAGCATACAGTTTTCTGTCGATTCTCCTAAAAAAAACGGGCTCCGACATATCCTCGTGCACCGGAAACAGTCTCCTGAAAATCTTTACCACGCCGTTACTGTTCGGATCTTTCGGCTCATCCACCTTTTCTCGATCCAGCAGGTTTAGCTCGTCAAACATCATCTTGCCGCCAGTAAACAACAGGAATACGCCAAAGAGGTACATGATCCAGGCAAACCGTTCGATCAGTGCCACACCGGCAAAAATAAAGATTGCCCTGAAAACGATTGCCCCCAGAATTCCCCAGAAGAGAACGGTATGCTGATGTTCCGGTTTGATCTTGAAGGCGGAAAATATAATGATAAATACAAAAAGGTTATCTATGCTGAGTGACTCTTCGACCAGATAGGCGGTAAAAAATTCGAGCGCACTCTCCTTACCGAAAACCATGTAAACACCCACATTGAAAATGAATGCCAACGATATCCAGAAGAGACTGAGCCATAATGCCCGCTTGACATCGATAACCGTACCCTTCCTATTGAAGAGAAACATGTCGAGCGACAGGAGAGCTATTACAAGAATGATAAAACCTATCCAAAACGATGAACTTACTTCCATACTAAAAAATAACCTTTAAAAAATTCAATTCAAGTTTCAAACTTTTTGCGATCCAACTGTCGCTTGTAAAAATTTAAGCTTTTTATCTTAATCTAGCAAATCTTCTACGATCAGTGAATAACCCTTCTCGTTCGGATGCAAACCATCCAGGAACAACCTTTCATCCACCTTTCCATCTGCCGTGAGCAACCTGGAACCAACATCAACATACCGGTAATTGTGCAACGCCGCCATCTCCGATATCTGCCGGTTAATGGTCCGTACCACCTCTTCCTTGCCACGACGCGGCAGCAGGCCTACAACCTTGATCACCGCATTAGGTTGACGGACCCTGATCTGGTCGAGCAGAAACTTCAAACCGTCAACAATCTCATTCTCACTATTCAGCCCCAAGTTATTGGTCCCGATCATCAGCACTACCTCCTTTGCCCGGTATCCGTCCAGTTCGCCATGATAGACACGCCAAAGCACATTCTCTACCCGATCCCATCCGAAACCGAGATTTACAAATCCGGCAGGCTCCATCTCTTCTCTCCAGCTCCGGGATCCATGCTCCCGTCCCGGTTCTCCACCCCAGTAATGGGTGATCGAGTTGCCAATGATCACCCTTTCAGCATTTCCGGTCTGGAGTTTTTTCAGGATTGCCGCATGGCGCTCCTTCCACTCGTAGATATCGGGTTCTCTCCGTTGACTCACAGGCCGAGTAGTAGTGATCTTTCCCACCGGCATGTTCAATATTTTCCGGACAATCTTCTCGTATGCGTCGGCATAAACCTGCATCCCGAGATCGGTGGGGTGAATATTGTCCACGCAGCCATCCATAGGCATGTTGATGGAATCCTTGTGCAGGTGATGGATATTCTTTACCCCCAGTCGCCGCAACGAGTCGATTGCCTGTCGTGACGCCTCGTTCATCCGTTCTGCCGTCTCTCTCGACCCTTCATTGAGTTCGGCATTCCTGTAGCCAATATGGTCCACGATAAGGATGGGGGCATCATGCTTCTCCCTCAACTTTTTCACCCCGTAGAGTGTCCTTCGGATGACCTCTTCGGACGAGAGGTTTCCCATATTGGGCAGGCAATCGAAAATGTAGAGCGATGCATCCATCTCATCCATCAGGTCAACCAGCTCCTTTTCGAGCGGTCCATTACCGGAGAAAGCTAGGTTGACAACCGGATAATCAAGTTTTCGGGACAAGATATTGGTCCATCCCATTCCCGGCCGAGAGGCACATCCGCCTTGCGCGATGGAGGTACCGTAAACCACGATCGGTTTCTCTGCCAGCACCGGAATAAAACGGAGCTCCGCCGAATCGGGGACGCCAATCTTCATCCATGTCACCGTGTTGTATAGTGGAAGGTAGAGACGGTATTCAAAGCCATGTTTGTGGTATTTGCTTTGCGAGAGGTTACTGAAAGTATAGGAGATGGTATCGCCGAAGTTATAGCGATCGGTCGCCACCCGCCATTTGCCGTCGGAATCGACTGCATAGAGATCGACACCCGTCTTGCCGGTTGCCGGCATGTGGGGCATGGCATGGCTACCCTTCACCCCATACCGTATCTCAATTGTCGTAGCATTCGTGTAAAAATGGATGGCCAGTCCGGCAGAGTTTTCAGACAGTCCCCAAACCGGCTCCCTCACTACCTTTTTCGCCCTGTCAGGCAGACGTTGATAACTCTTCCCTATCTCTTCTGTCCATCCCTGGTTCTGGATAACATGCCTACTCTCCTGCATCGGGTCGTACCAGCGGGTCTGTGCGGTCAAATTTGCCACACAGAGCAAGCTAAAAATAAAAAAAGCAGTTCTCATGATCGTTATTTTTCCATCGGCGTCAAGCCCAATTCATTTGCCTTCCGGATCAGATAATCATAGGCAGCCTGCCGTTCGTTGGGAATCTCACCATCCAGAATGGCCTCCTTGATGGCTGACTTCAACAGCCCCACCTCCCGTCCAGGGCCCAATCCGAAAATCTCCATGATCTCGTTGCCGTCGACAGGGGGCTGGAAATTCCGCACGCGATCTTTCTCTTCGATCTCCATCAGCTTCCTGCGGACAATCTTGAAGTTCTGCAGGTGCCGTCTCACCTTCTCCGCATTTTTCGAGGTGATGTCGGCTTCACAGAGGGTCATCAGGTCATCGATATCGTCGCCCGCATCAAACAGCAGACGACGGATAGCGGAATCGGTCACCTCCTCCTCCACCAGCTGCATCGGACGCATATGCATGGAGACCATTTTCTGGGTATACTTCATCTTCTCGTTCAACGGCAGTTTCATGCGCCCGAAGATCTTGGGCACCATCTTCTCGCCCACATAGTTGTGGTTGTGAAATGTCCAACCCAGCTTATTGTCCCACCGTTTGGTGACCGGTTTGGCGATATCGTGCAACAGGGCCGACCATCGTAGCCAGAGGTTGTCGGTCTTCAACGAGATATTGTCGAGTACGGCAAGCGTATGGTAAAAGTTGTCCTTGTGCCCCACCCCCTCTTTGGTCTCGGCCCCTTTCAGCGCCAACAGTTCGGGGAAGATGATCTCCAGCAGGCCGGTCTTCTCGAGCAGGATAAATCCCACTGAGGGCTTCGGCGAGAGGATGATCTTGTTCAGCTCATCGGTGATTCGCTCCTTCGAGATGATCTTTATCCGTTCACTGTTCCTGGCAATCGCGTCGAATGTTTCCGGGTAGATGTCGAATCCCAGCTGCGAGGCAAACCTGACGGCTCGCATCATCCGCAACGGATCGTCGCTGAAGGTGATATCGGGATCAAGCGGCGTGCGAATGATCAGATCCTGCAGATCCTGCAGTCCGTTGAACGGATCCAGCAATTCGCCAAAGCGATCACCGTTGAGACAGAAAGCCATCGCATTGATGGTGAAGTCGCGCCGTTTCTGGTCGTCTTCCAACGTTCCGTCCTCCACGATGGGATTCCGGGAATCGTGCGTATATGACTCTTTCCGCGCGCCCACAAACTCAATCTCAAAATCCTTGTATTTGAGTTGGGCGGTACCGAAATTCTTGAAGACCGTAAGCTTTGTGCGCGGCCCCAATGCTGAAGCGACCGCCTTGGCAAGTTCAATCCCCTTGCCAACGGCTACAATATCGATATCTTTTGAGGGACGGTATAAGAAGAAATCCCGGACAGATCCGCCAATAAGGTAGCAATCCAGCTGCATGCGGTCGGCCACTTCTGAAATAAGTCTGAAGATTTTTCTGTCGAGGAACTCTGCAATCTCTTCGCGAGAAATATCCATTGCCAATTCAAATTCTGTTATGAATTGCAAAATTACAATAATTGGGCGTGAAAACCATTTAGCGTTGAGATTTATTTCTTAATTTTGTATAGTTGTTATGGAGAGAGTTGTGTCAAATAAGATATTTTTCAGGAAGTTACCCAGATTTCAATTTATCTTGCCGGCAGTGTTGATTATACTGCCACTTTTTATCTCCTGCTCGGGGAAGGGAAAAAGTGCGAAGAGTTACCTTGTGGAAGCTGAATCGGCATTGAACGAGGGCAACTATTCGTTGGCAAAGCTCAAGATAGACAGCATCAAGATACTGTTCCCCCGATCGTTCGACGAGATCAAGAGGGGATTTGAACTGATGCAGGAGGTGAGGATGGCGGAGAACCGGCGGAACATCGCCTACTGCGACTCGATGCTTGCTGTCAACTACAAGCTGTTGACCGAGATGCTCAATGACTTCACCTACGTGAGAGATCCACAATATCAGGAGTTCGGCGATTATGTTCCCAAGATCTACCCGCTGAACAGTGCTTTTCAACAGAACGGTCTCCGTTCTGCCGTGAGCGAAAAGGGGCAGATGTACATCGAGAGCGTATACTCGGGTTCATTGAGCCACAACCGGATAAAGGTGGCCACGAAAGATGGCTCCTTCGCCGAATCGCTGCCCGTAACCTCCGACGGTTTAAACTACCGCTTCAGCACTCTTGGCGCCACATATGAGATTGTCCGTTTCACCGGCAACGATGACAACGGCGTGGCCAGTTTTATCTATACATTCAGGGAGTCTCCCATCACCCTCACCTTTATCGGCAGACGTAGCGTCACCATCTCCCTGCCCGACAAGGCAAAGCGGGGCATTGCCCGTTCGTTCGAGCTGGCTACCCTCCTTCAGGATATTGAAAAGCTCAAGTTCGAGAAAGGGCGGAGCGAGGCACTGATCAACTACCTCGAAAGCAGGAGAGACAATTAGATCTTGTAAATCCGATCGCAATACCTGGCCACCTCCGCATGGTGGGTAATGAAGAGTACCGTCCGGTGTCCCATCTGCTCTTTCAGGTTAAACAAGAATCGTTTCTCGGTCTCCGCATCCAGTGCCGAAGTGGCTTCGTCCAGCAGCAAGATTGCCCCTGGGCGCAGCAGTGAGCGGGCGATCGCAATCCGCTGTGCCTGCCCTTCTGAAACACCTGTTCCACCCACACCCAAAACAGTATCGAGTCCCTCCGGCAGTTCCAGGACAAACTCGGCCGACGCCACCCGAAGCGCCTCCAGCAGCTTCTCCTCTCCGGCATCGGGATCTCCTATCAGCAGATTGCTGCGGATGGTACCGCTGAAGAGCGTGTTGCCCTGCGGCACATAGACAAAGTTTGAACGGGTAGCGGGAGATACCGGCAGACTCTTCTCCCGGTTTCTTATCGTGATGCTCCCTTTCTGCGGTTCAACCAGGGCAAGTATCAGCCTGATCAGCGTCGTCTTTCCCGTTCCGGTTTCACCCATTACCGCAACCATCTCTCCCGGTCCGGCATCGAGCGAAAAACCGGAGATAACCGGACCTGTTTCCCCATCGTAGGCATAGGTAATGTCCGACAGATGCAACGACACGGCCCCATCCAGATACTCCTTTTTTCCAACCTTCTCGTTCTCAAGGCTGTTCAGAAAAGTCAGCCGTTCACTCGCTGCCTGTGCCGATATCAGGGTCGGAATCAGCCGCATCAGGTCGAACAAAGGCCGCTGTATCTGGTTCACCAACTGCAGGTATGCAGTAACCGTACCAAAGGTGACTGTCTTGGCAGCGATTCCCCAGGCTCCCCAGATAAATGCGGTAATATATCCGCCGCTAAAGGCCATACCTGACACAAAACGGGCCCAGGCCGTGACGGTAGTCTTCTTCTCCACCTTTTGCTGGAGCTCCCGCTGAAGCCCTCCCAAGCGCTCCAGTTCGCTCTCCTGCCGCTCATATGTCCGGACCACCAGATGGTTGAGCAGGTTCTCCTCCATCATGGAGGAGATGAAACTCTCGCTCTCCTTGATCTGCCGGCTGTAATCCCTCATCTTCACATAGTAGGGCTTGCTGAAAAGGAGCAGCAACGGCATGGCGATACCCAAAATGAGGGCCAGGAGCGGATCCATCACGAGCAGCATCACGAATGCGCCCAGCAGCTGAAGCGTGGAGGTCACCAGCATCGGCAGCACGGTGATCATCGTTTTTATGATATCGTCCGTATCCTTGATGATCCGTGTCAGCACATCCCCGCTGTGCAGGGAGCTCATCTCCGTCCATCTCGTATAAAGCAGGTTGGCAAAAACTTTCTGGCGGATGGAGTTACCCACCTTCACCTCGGTCATATTCACATAGCGTACATCGGTCACGTTCAGAAAGACCCGGAGCAGCGTGAGCAGCACCAGAAGCAGGGAGTAGTGGAGCAGTGAGCCGGTGGCGTCACCCGACGCGACATCGATAATGGCCTTCAATGCCCAGACAAAGCTAAGTGAAACGACCACACTCAATGTTCCGATCACGGTTATCATCACCAACGACCTGCGATGACCCTGTGAAATCTCCTTGAGAAAGTTCAAAAAATGCATCATCTACTTATTGAACAACAGTTTGAGGTTGGTTACGATCTTTATCACCGGCAATCTATTGATATGGTGGGGAGCGATGGCGGAGATCCTTCTTGTCCTTGCAGCCGAATAGGTAAACCTGTGCTACTTTGCATCCCACTTGCCCCGGTAACTGCTCTTTTCGAAGGTCGTATAT
>MTKW01000305.1_pt1 | contig 46967 bp, 43 predicted proteins | sample 1042761 | NCBI WGS metagenome assembly MTKW01 (sample SAMN06205366, study PRJNA360243) | anaerobic digester metagenome | biome: Wastewater treatment plant; feature: Anaerobic digester sludge; material: sludge; isolation source: anaerobic digester fed with sludge from wastewater treatment plant ... | reverse complement strand
ATTATCCACGGAAGAAGGAATGAGAAAACCCTGGACCCCCGGACCTGACCATCCATGGAAAAAGGAGTACGAAAAGAGGGTTAGCAGAAAGAGGATCCGTGAGCATTCTCTTGAGCAGATACCCTAGGGGGGATGACATTTTCCCTGTCCATTTTTGGTACCTAACCCATGACATTTTCCCTGTCCGTTGACAGCGGAGTGGTCCCGGTCACATTAAACCTCACCCTGTTGCCCAAGTCTTGACAGTCTGTTAAAATACGCCATCAGCGGACATCATATTCCCCCCGAAGGGAGGATCGACCCATGTCAGATGTTACAACGACAGACCACATCGACATGACCCGGGAGGGATACGAAAAACTGAAGGCAGAACTGGTCGAACTAAGAAGCGAGGGGCGCCAGGAGATAGCAAGGTTGCTGGAAGAAGCCCGCGGCTTCGGAGATCTCAATGAGAACGCAGAGTACCATTCCGCCAAGGAAGCCCAGGGCAAGCTGGAAACGAGGATACAGTGGCTGGAGTACCAGTTGGGCAAGGCAAGGATCCTGGAGCCCGAGGACATCGACCCCTCGAAGGCCGGCCTCGGGACGACGGTGACCCTCCTGGATCTCGACGGCGGCAAAAGCCTCAGCTATACCATCGTCGGCTCCGAGGAGTCGGACCCTGCCGCGAACAGGATATCCGCGAGCAGCCCCGTCGGGCAGGCCCTGATCGGCAAGACCGTCGGCGAGGAGCTCTCCGTCGAGGTCCCCAAGGGCACCAGGAAGTTCAGGATCACCGATATATCCATCCTACCGACGGGTTAAAGGACCGGTCCCAGCAGACCTCAACTCCATGGAGGACCGAACGATCCTCCGGGCGAGTTCATCGAAACCCCACCCCATGGCGGCTGCGGATCTCGGCACCAGGCTCGTGGCCGTCATCCCAGGAACTGTGTTGACCTCCAGGACATAGGGGTGACCCTCTCGGGTCAGCCTCATGTCCACCCTGCTGAAAACCCTGCAGCCCAAAGACCGGTGGGCCGCGACGGCGGCTCCCGCCACTCTCTCCCGTTCCACGGGCGCCAGGGGCGCAGGGCAGAGGTATTCCGTTTGTCCCGGGGTGTACTTGGCCTGGTAGTCATAAAAACCCTGTCGGGGCTCTATCTGGATCACGGGGAGCAGGGAGGTCTCCTCTCTCTCCTCCCACACGGTCACGGTGATCTCCCTCCCGGGGATGTATTCCTCCACGAGGACCGCACTGTCGAAGGAGAAGGCCAGCGAAAGGGCTTCCTCCACCTCGGCCTGTGAGGATACGATCGTCACCCCCACGGTGCTTCCGCACCCCGACGGCTTTATTACGATCCTGGCCCAACGCTTGAGGGCATCGGCCGCCTTCCCTTCGGCAGCGCCGGAAACCCTGTCGCCTGGAAAAAGGCAGAGCGCCCGCGGCGTCGGAACGCCGTCGGCGGTGAAAAGGGCCTTGCTGGCCCTCTTATCCATGGCCAGGGCGCAGGCCGTGGCACCCGAACCCGTATAGACCTTGCCCATCAGTTCCAGGGCGGCCTGGATCCTCCCGTCTTCCCCCCATGAACCGTGGAGGGCTATGAAGAAGACGTCGGCGTCGGAGCGCCCTGTCATTTCAAGCATGCGGCGGGGGGAGTCGGCCTCCAGGGGTTCTACGAGGAAGCCCGCGCCTTCGAGGGCGGAGCATAGCGCCCTGCCGCTGGAGAGGGAAACCTCCCTTTCGGGACTGTCGCCCCCGAAAAGGACAGCCACCCTGGTTGGGCCGGAGGGCATCACGGGGCGTACTCCCCGGCCTCGCGCGCGCCCAGGAAGAAGGGGTGACTTGGAAAGGCATTCAGGACGAATACCATCCCGGCCCAGTCGTCCTCGCCGACCCGATCATCGCGGTAGACCAGTTCGACCCTGAAACAGCACTTGCTGTCGTAACTCAAGCGGTAGTACATTTCGTCGAGGCTGCTATCCCGGAGGTTGTAGCCTCCCCTGACGGCCAGGCTCCAGTGTTCCCCGAAGGGTATCTCCGCCTTCTGGTAGAAGACCTCGCTGTCGGAGAGGTCATCCCAGGCCATGGGCGAACCTCCTTCGACCCATCGTTTCCTCCAAAGGCTCGTCATGGTAACCGGACCCAGGGGCCAGGCAAGGCCCAGCCTAACGGTCATGACCTTCTGGCTGTCGGACGACCCGTAATCGTACCACCAATATTCGGCCCCCCAGAAAGGGGCGACGTTGCCGAACTTCGTTTCACCTTCGTAGGCAGCTCCAAGGCCGAGCCTCGATGAACTTGACTTCACCGTGCCGCCCTCGGAAGAGACCTCGTAATCGCCCCAGGTCCCCATCAAGCGCCATCGCCCCAGCACGCCCGGGAGGGTCCACCAGGGCGAAAACAGCGTGAACTCGGGGCTCCTGTCGATGAGGCCCTCAAAAGACTCGCCCAGGTCCTTTTCAACCTTCACGCTCTCCGAGAGGGACCACCACAGCCGCCCTGTCCACCCCTCGAACTCGTAGTCCACGCCCCAACTCGGGCGGAACCTTTTTTCCTCACGGTCGCCATCCCAGGTGTAGGAGGCGTCGGCGAAAAAAACGATCCCGTCGCTGAACCGGTGATCAACGGAGAGAACGGCCTCGAGCCCCACCCCGGACCAGAGGAAGGCCTTCCAGCGCGCGTTGACGTCGCCCATGGCCAGGGGGGCCCCGTAGGATACGCCCACACCCTTGTCGCCCTCGTACATCACCTGGGGGAGGAACTGGCTGCGGCTGCCGTTCGAAAGGTCGATTACATAGTCGAAGGGATAGGAAAGAAGGTACTTCCCTCCTATGTAGACGGCCGGTTTCGAGGCGACGAGCCGGAAACCGGGGATGACCACGAGCCGTTTCGAGACCAGTTGGTAGTGGGGATTTTCTGCGGGACAGGTGGTGAAACCGACGTTCCTCCACTGGTAGACCTGGTCCCCCGTTACGAGGCCCTTCTGGACCCTGCCGGGGATCGATCCGAAGCGCTGTCCCTCTTTGACACGGGTGGTGGTCACGTCGGAGCCCGATGCGTATACCTCACCTTTTTCAGCTGGAAAGCCGCCCGAAGCGTTCCGGAAGAGCCCCTCGCCGGAGACCATGTCGAGGGCCAGGTGCTCCCCTTCCAGCCTCTGGGAACCATGAAAGAGGACCACCTTCTTCCCGCCGGGTTCCGAGAAGGCCTCGATGGTGTTATCGACGGCCGAATACTCGATCCTGGGGGCGAAAACCCTCAGCAGGTCCCTGCTGATGCGAACCGCCCCCGTGGCGACGGCAAAACCCGAAGCCTGGTCGAACTCAACCCTGTCCGCCTCGAGCACGATCCGGCCGTCGCCAGCGGCCGCCGCGAGAGGGCCGAAGAGCAAAAATGAAAGCGCCAGGAGAAAAGCGCCCGCCCTCATCGGGTTGTCCCCTGCCATGTGACCACCGCTCCTTCCTCCACGGCGACGGAGCCGGACATGGTTATCCGGCCCCGGCTCCCCACAAGGACGAGGCGGTCGTCCGAGGCTTCGAGACCCTCGGGGAGCCTCCAGACCGAACCTCCTTCGTCCCAGTCGGCGACGGGCGCGTTCCAGTCCAGTTCCCCCGAGGGGTGGGTGATATGCCCCGTGACCTGGAAAAGCCTGACCCCGCCGGAATCTTCAAAAATGGTCCCCCTCGGGGCGGTCATATCCCACAGGACCCCCGTCTTGGACCGGATGAACAGGTCTATATCCTCCGCCTCGCTGAGGTCATCGCTCTTTTGCGCCCTTTCGGCCCTCAGGTGCCAGTCATCCCCCTTTTCCTGCCTGATGACGTCAAGGCCCTCCACTATAACGGCGGGCGTCTCCCGGGTCACGGCGACATCTTCCCGGCCCAGGAGAAGGTCCCTCACCAGTCCGACGGCGAAAAGCAACACCAGCACGACCGCGGCGATCAGGAAGAAGCGCCGCTTGCTTTCAGGAACCACCGCACTCCCCCCGTTCGAGCCAAAGCAATGAGATAAAGGGCGCCAACTAAAGCTTGTAATCGATGACAGCCGAGACCCCGACCTTCTGGACCCTGCGGAATCTCTCCAGCGGGTTGGTGGAGTCGATGGGCACAAGCACTCTGACCCCTATCCTGCCCATGAAGCTTACCGAAAGTTCCGCCACGGCCTTGACCTTGTCCACTTCCGCCTTGGGTCCCGCCACCTGGGCCGCCCCTATGGACGTACCGCTCCCGACGGACACGATGGGGATGACCTTGGTCTCTTCATCGGTTCCCACGCCGCGGTTGAAGGTGACGGTGTTGATGAAGTCGTTTATCTGGTTCCCCAAGGCGCCTACGATGAGCCCTCCCCCTATCACACCGATGAGGTCCCCCAGGTCAACGGCCGAGGCCGCTCCGGCGAAGAGCAGCACCCCCGCGGCTATTGACGCGATGACCCTTTTGCCCCTACTCAAGCAGGTCACCACCCTCCATTGGTTGTTCGAACTCCTCATGGGCGGTGCCTTCCTGCGGGGCAGGCGGCTTGACACCTCCCGGGAGCCCCTGGAGCGACGGCGGAATGGCGTAACCTTTCACGGGCGTGGCCGAAGCTGTTTCCAGGTAGATCGGCGTTCCGGGAGCCACGTCGGGGGCATCCCCCTTCACGAGCAACCCACCAACGAGGCCCACTGGCCCGAGGAGGATCGCTCCTATGGCGCTCGTCCCTATGGCGGTGGCCACGGTAGTGTCGGATTTGGCGGCCAGGGCGGAAGCGTCGCCGACGAAGACGGGTATCGCCTCGGGGCCGAGGGGTTCCAGCCTTTCGAAGGCGAACTTTATCTCCGATGGCCTGCCGAAACTCCGGGGAGGTTTAACGACGTCCACCCTGGCAATGACCCTCGAACCCTTCGGCGCCACCAGGAAGCCTTCCACGGCGAGGTTATCTTCGAGCTTCAGGCGGACCACGTCCCCGGCGGCGGCGTTCCTGGGAGATACCCGGTCGATGAAGGTGGCCTTGAAAACCAGGTTGGCGGGGACGTTGACGTCCTGCCAAAGGACCTGGCCCGGGAAGAGCAGGGTGAGCACCCGCTCAAGCCTCATCGCCAGGGGGCGCCCCTCGGCCGCCTCACCCTCGAGTTGCCGCTCTATCTCGGTCACCCTGCTGGCGAGGGGGAGGTCAGGCCTGACTTCGTGGGCGATAGCCCACTCGGCAAGCCCCGCCTTGAATATCAGCGAGGGCTGACCCAGCGTCCCGTTACTTATGAAGTTCAGCAGCCCCGACTGCCGTTCGGCGATGCTGCCCGGCAGTTCCCTTCCGAAAAGATCCGTCTCGATCTTTTCGAGCCTCCGGATGATCCCCCCGGCGCCCTTTTCGGCGTAGATGAGGAGGTCGATCCGGTCCTGGACCTGCTCCGGCGTGTCAACTTCCTGCCCATGGGAAACACCCGCAAAAGCCATGACCAGGAACAGGAGCGCGAGGAGAAACGTAAAACGGATCCTTGGTTTCATTTTCCGGCCTCCTTTTCATTTTCTTCCGCCCTTTCCTGGGCAGCCTCTATAAAGCCTACGAAAAGCGGATGGGGACGCACCGGCCTGGATTTGAGCTCCGGGTGGAACTGAACGCCCACGAACCAGGGGTGGTCCTCCAGCTCGATGATCTCGACCAGGTCCCGCCCCGGGCACACGCCTGCTATCCGCATCCCCCTGGAAGACAAGAGCTCCCTGTAGTCGTTGTTGAATTCGTAGCGGTGTCTGTGTCTTTCCTCGACGACCTTCTTCCCGCCATAAGCATCGAAGGAAAGAGAGGATGGGTCCAGTTCACAGGGATAAAGGCCCAGCCGCATGGCACCAGGCAGGTCTTCAGATCCCGGTTCCCTGGGTCCCGAGGCTATGACCGGGTCCAGCGTGTTCGAGTCCATCTCGGCGCTATGGGCCGAGGGGATGCCGCAGACATTCCGGGCGAACTCCACTACGGCGATCTGCATCCCAAGGCAGATGCCCAGGTAGGGGATCCTCATCTCCCGGGCGTAGGCGGCCGCCCGGATCTTCCCCCAGACACCCCTGGAACCGAATCCCCCTGGAACCAGGATACCGTGGACACCCTCCAGGAGACCGACGCCTTCCTTCTCGACGTCCTCAGCCTCCACCTGGCGGATCCTTACCCTCACCCTGTTGGCCGTACCGGCGTGGGAGAGGGCTTCGACAACGCTCAGGTACGCGTCCTTGTGGCTCACGTACTTACCCACCATGGCCACCTCGACGACCCGTTCCGGGTTTTCGGTGGCCTTCACGAAGGCCCTCCAGTCCTCCAGGTCGGGCTCCTGCTTCGGCTCCAGGCCCAGCTTTCCCATCACGAGGCTGTCGAAGCGCTGTTCGTAAAGCTGGAGGGGTATCTTGTAGATCGACGGGACGTCGATCGCCTCCACGACGGCCTCTTTGGGGACGCTGCCGAAAAGGGCGATCTTCTCCCTGATGTCGGCTCCCAGGTGGCTGACGGAACGGCAGACGATGACATCGGGTTGTATCCCGAGGCGCCGCAGTTCGTTGACGCTGTGTTGGGTCGGCTTGGTCTTCAGTTCACCGGCGGCGGCGATGTAGGGAACGAGGGTGACATGGCAATAGAGAACGTTCTCGCGGCCCACGCGGGTCGCCATCTGGCGGATAGCCTCCAGGAAGGGCTGGCCCTCGATGTCCCCGACGGTCCCGCCGATCTCCGATATCACGACGTCGACGCCGTTGTTAACTTTGAGGATCCTCTCCTGTATCTCGTTGGTGATATGGGGGATCACCTGGACCGTAGCGCCGCGGTACTGTCCCGCCCGCTCCCTGGAGATGACCGCGGAGTAGACCTTCCCGGTGGTCACCGTGTTGTCCCTCGAGAGGGACTCATCGATAAAACGCTCGTAGTGGCCGAGGTCCAGGTCCGTCTCGGCACCGTCGTCGGTGACGAAGACTTCGCCGTGCTGGAAGGGGTTCATCGTCCCCGCGTCCACGTTGATGTAGGGATCCATTTTGATTATGGATACCCTGAACCCTCTTCGCTTGAGAAGGACCCCCAGCGAGGCGGCGGTGATGCCTTTCCCCAGCGATGAAACGACACCGCCTGTGACGAAGACATACTTGGGCATACAGTTCCCTCCGGAAGAAAGATGGAATAAAAACCGTGAATCGTGAATCGTAAATCGTGAATCGTAAACCGTGAATCGTGAATCGTGAATCGGAAAACCGAAATCGGAAAACGAGGATCAAAAGCGTGGATCGTGAATGAAAACCGTAAATCGTGAATCGTTAACCGCAAAACCAAGGCAAAGGCAAAAGGCATAAAACGGAAACCAAAATCCGGGAATCGGGAATCGAAGATCAAAAAACTTATAAACAAAGGGGCTTTTCCGGTCCATGGTCTCCGGTGACTTCACAACCTACAAAGTGGACCAGGACACCATGGTCCTGGTCCAGTTTATTGCATGAGAGAAGTTTTGTCATACGCAAAATGACACAAGGGCGGGAGGTCGGGTCAGCTCCTATTTCAGCACCTGGAGCGGGTTTATGGGCTTGTTGTTGAGACGGACCTCGAAGTGCAGGTGGGAACCGGTGGCGCGCCCGCTCGACCCCACCTTGCCGATGGGCTGGCCGGTGGTCACCCTCTGCCCCTTGCTGACATCCAGGCTCCTGCAGTGACCGTACACGGTGGTATACCCACGTCCGTGGTCGATAACGATGACCCTGCCGTAACCCCCCATCCAGCCGGCGTAGGCCACCTTGCCGGATTTGGCCGCCCGGATGACCCTTCCGGTGGGTCCCTTGATGTCGATGCCCGTGTGGAAGTCCCGGCGTTTGTTGAAGGGGTCGCGCCTCCAGCCGTAACCGCTGGTGATCCCGCCCCTGAGGGGCCATTCGAACAGTTTTGAGAATTTCTGGGTCGTCTTGTTGGAGAGATCCCCCAGCGCGGCGTAAACCGACGTCGCCGGTTTGGCGCCCGGCAGGAACAGTTCGCAACCGGCTTCGAGGGCCGCCCCGTCCAGCCCGTTTATCCTGGCGACTAGTTCTGGCTGGGTCCCGTATTTCTTGGCGATCGCATCCAGCGTTTCATTCTTGCCGACCTTGTGGAAAACACCGTCCTGGTTGGGGATCCTGAGGACGGTTCCGACCCTGAGGTAGTTGGGGTCCTTCATACTGTTGCACCCAAAGAGTGTGTTGATGTCGAGGTTGAAGGAGTGAGCTATGGACCAGAGACTGTCGCCTTCCTTCACGGTGTACTCCTTCACTTCCAGGTTCCTATCGACGGCCTTCGAGGCCGCGTCGATGGCGCTGCGCTTTTCGATCTCCTCTCTCACTGCCGCGACTGCGTTTTCGTCGACCGGGATCAGCAGCTCCTGCCCTTCAGAAAGCTTGTGGGGGTTTTCTATCCCGTTGGCCTCCTGGATAAGCCGCAGGGGCAACCCGAAAGATGTCGCTATATCCGAAAGGGTCTCACCGGGCTTGACGTAATAGTCGCTCCAGAGCTTCGGCTCTTCGGCAGCCTCCACCCCCGGCGCAATCTCCTCTTCCGGGGCGGTCTCTTCAGTTGGGACGGACTCCTCCAACACCAGATCCTTTTCAAAAAGGGATGGGCCTTCCGGGATGGGGCCCACCCCCAGGGCGACCAGTCCCTCCTCGGGCGGCTCCTGGGCTATGGAGTGGGAAACATCCACCACGATGAAACCCGAGGGGATGTCCATGGTGGTTGATGCCTTCCCCGCGCTTCCCATAAGGGACGGAGCCGACACCCCCGACGTGGAAAAAGCGCAGGCCATCAGGAACAGCGCCGCGCTCAACATCGTGCCAATAAGGGCCCAGAACCCCACTTTTCCGGATAGTCTCCCGTTACCTCCCTGTCCCCAACCATTCATCGACTCCGTGCCCCCCTCACTCTTTGCCCTGCGACAGTTTGATCGTCGCCAGGAATTCGCTGTTGGTGGCCGTGCTCCTCAGTTTTCCGAGGATGAGGTTGAGCACCTCGGCCTCGTCGACGTTCGTGATCCTTCTCCTTAGCGTCCAGACCCTCTGCAGTTCGTCGGGGTCCATGAGCATCTCCTCGCGCCTCGTGCCGGAACGGGTTATGTCGATGGCGGGGAAGATGCGCTGTTCCGAAAGTTTCCTCGAAAGGTGGACCTCCATGTTCCCGGTCCCCTTGAACTCCTCGTAGATGACCTCGTCCATCCTGCTGCCGGTATCGATCAAGGCGGTGCCTATTATAGTGAGGCTCCCCCCCTCCTCGATGTTTCGGGCCGCACCGAAGAACCTCTTTGGGAAGTAGAGAGCGGCGGGATCCATCCCGCCCGAGAGGGTCTTCCCCGAGGGGGGCACGACCAGGTTCGAGGCCCGGGCGAGGCGGGTGATGGAATCCAGCAGGAGCACCACGTCCCTTCCCACCTCGACAAGGCGCTTGGCCTTTTCCAGCGCCAGGTGGGCGACCCTCATGTGCTCCTCGGCGGGCCTGTCGAAGGTGGAGGCTATGACCTCGCCGTCGACAGACCGTGCCATGTCGGTGACCTCCTCAGGGCGTTCGTCCACGAGAAGGACCATGAGTATCACGTCGCTCTGGTTCGTCGTCACGGCGTTGGCGATATTCTTGAGGACCGTGGTCTTACCGGCCTTGGGGGGCGAGACGATGAGGGCCCTCTGCCCCTTGCCTATGGGGGAGAAAAGGTCAATGACCCTCGTGGTCAGTTCCGTTCGCCTGGTCTCAAGTACCAGTCTTTCATCGGGGAAAATGGGGGTGAGTTTCTCGAAGTGGGGCCTTCTCCTGGCCTCTTCCGGGTCGGAGTAGTTCACGACCTCGACCCTGAGCAGGGCTTCGTAGTGCTCCTGTTCCTTGGGCGGCCTGATGAGACCCCACACGAGGTCGCCGTTCCTGAGCCCGAAGCGCCTTATCTGCGAGGCCGAGACATATATATCATGGTCGCTCGGCAGGAGCCCCCTGGGGCGCAGGAAACCATAACCCTCGGCCAGCACCTCGAGGGTGCCGCCCCCGAAGCGGAAACCCATCTGCTCGGACTGCTCCTTGAGTACGGCGATGACGAGGTCGTCCTTCCGAAGGGTGGTGATGCCCGTCACCCCGAGCTCCTTGGCGTGCTTTCTCAGTTCGGTCAACGTCCTGCCGGAGAGGTTGGCGAAATTGTGCCTCGGCCGGGGGATCTTCCGGGTCTCGGTCTCCCCCTCTTCGGCGTTGGCCGCGTTGTCGGCCGCGGGAAGGGATTCTGTCGTGGGCTGGGTCTCTGTCATGCCGTCAGCGTCCATTTTCTTTTCCATACTCCTCCCAATCGGCGAGGAACCGTTTTATCCCGCTCGCGGTGAGCGGGTGGTCGAAGCACTTTTCAAGCACGGCCAGGGGCACCGTCGCTATGTCCGCGCCAGCCATTGCCGCTTCTATGACGTGTCTTGGGTGCCTGATACTCGCGGCGATGATCCTGGTGGTGATATCGCCCATGGCAAAGGCATCGGCGATATCTCCGACGAGGCCGATGCCGTCCTCGCCGATATCATCCAGCCGCCCGACGAAGGGGCTGACAAAGGAAGCTCCGGCCGCCGCCGCGAGCAGCGCCTGCTGGGGGGTGAAAACAAGAGTGACGTTCACCTTTACGCCCTCACGGGCAAGCCGTGAGCAGGCCGTCATCCCGTCCCTCCCCATGGGAACCTTCACGGCCACGTTGGGCGCGATGGCCGATAGTTCCCGGCCCTGGGCGACCATGCCCTCCGGGTCGAGGGATGTCACTTCAGCACTCACGGGGCCATTCACCAGGGCGGCGATCTCGCGGACCAGGCCGTGGAAATCGCGGCCGCCGCTTTTCGCCACGAGGGAGGGGTTGGTGGTCACGCCATCGATGACCCCCCACCGCACAGCTTTCCGGATCTCTTCGATGTCGGCACTGTCAAGGAAAAAATGCATAAAACGAGGGCTCCTTTCAAGGAAAAAGGAACTCCGCCCCATCAGCGGGTGACGGAAAAGGGGATGCGGCGACGCTCCTTGCCGTCGCTCTCGATGGCGACGACGTATTCGCCTGCCGGGAGTGGGCTCCCATCCTCGCGGAGAAGGAAGAACGCCTTCGTTCCGCTGGTATCGCCGATCCTCATCGACTCACGGAATATTACCCGGCCCTGAAAACGCCAGACGATATCCATGACACTACCGGGCCTGGGCGCTTCGTAATGGAACCTTAGACACACCTGGCGGCCGCCCCACTGGAAAACGGAGGCCTCGCCGACAGGGCAACTGGAGCCGTCGAGTTCGCTGCACACGACGGCGCTGTCAATGCACACGGGCCCCGCGAGGGACCGGTGACCCTGCCACCATGACAGCAGGAAAGCGGCAGGAACGGATAGAACCAGGATCGTGACGAACAGGGATCTTCCGATCTTCTGCATTATAATCCATGAACCCCGCTAAAAGGCAATACCCGTTTTGAAACCGGTCCATGGAGGACCTGTTTCCACTCCGTACTGGCTCTATGAATGATACTTTACCATGTCTAGACTGTGTGTACAAACAAGAACGGGAGGAGAAAAGCGAGATGGACAAGAATATGGCTAAAAAGGTCGCTCTCGGCGCCGTTCTCGCCGCCATGGTGACGGTCGCCACAATGCTCCACATTCCCATGCCGGGCATGAGGATATATTTCAACCTGGGCGAGGGTGTGCTGTACGTGGTCGCCCTCCTCCTGGGTTCACACTTCGGCGGCCTCTGCGGCGGCCTCGGGGCGGCCCTGGCGGACGTCTTGCTGGGCTACCCCCTCTGGGCCCCGCTCACCTTGGTGATAAAAGGTGTCGAAGGTTTTGTCGTGGGAAAACTGGCGCCCCGGGGGAGAACGATAGCCCTGGCCGCCGGCGCGGTAGTCATGATCGCCGGTTACACCACCAGCGCCGGGATCCTCTACGGGTGGAAAGTAGCCCCTGTGGAGTTCATCACCGACATAGCCCAGACGGGCGTCGGCGCCGTCTTCGCGCTGGTGTTTGTCCCCGTCCTGGAAAAAAGGCTGACCTTGAAGAGAGAAACGAATTAACCAAAACCCTTTCACCACATAGATACAGTGTTGCTAGCTTTGGACCTTGGTCCTGGTTTTGGTTCTCAAAAAAGGCTTTTCTCTGTGCTCCCTGTGTCCTAATCTACGCTGGCGGTACGCCAGCTAGGTCAGAGCGAAGCCTACCGAGGCGATTCAACGAAGTGTCTTGTCTGCGGTGGAAAGGGTTTGCCTTGGCCTTGGGTTTTGTTCCTGTCCTTCACAACAATTCGTTTTTCCCTGTGTCTCAATCTCCGCCTTTTCCCATTGAAAATTCTTCGTATATTTCTTTAAGCCTCCCCACTACCTTCATGTGTTCGGCGATTCTTAATCCATCCACCGAGAGTTCACGGCGGCCCGTCACCCCGTCGACGGCCCCCACCGACATCATGGCCTCGATCATCTTTCGCTCCTCTTCCGGACTGTGTCCCAACCACTGTCCCCTCCGGCAAGAAAGCAGGCAAGCCAGGGCGTAGGCACCCCAGTTGGAGACATCCACCGGGAGGGCCACCGTCGAAGGCACCGCGGAAAGGCCGTGGCTGAACCCGGGGAGGACCTCGCCCATCCCCGGCATCAGGCGGGCCATGCCCGCCTCGTTGCCTCCGTCGCCTATGGCGAGGACCGGGATGCCCCCCTCCATCGCGAGCCCGGCTAAATCGTCAAGGGGGTCCGTGCAACGGCTGATGTCCTCACCCCTCATGTTGTAATACCTGCCGTCGCCGTTCTTCCCGAGCCTCTCGACGAACACCACCAGGTCGGGCTCCAAGGCCAGCACCTCACCCGGTCTCCGGGCGACCATGGGAGGCTGCAGGCCCACCACCCTGCAGGAGACGTCCACAGCTTTTTCGTTCCACCTGTCGGTGACCACTACCGGGTCGCGCTCCATCCTCCGCAGAGCCCTGGCCAGCACGGCCGCCCCGGGGGGGCCGTCCGTTTCGGGCGCCCCCGAAGAGGGAACGAAAAACCCGGTCACGATGACCGGGCGAGATGATGTCTCAAGGAGAGCCAGGGCCTCTTCAAAAATTCGGGGTGAACAAAGCATCGAAAGACTACGTCCGCAACGGTCGGAGGCCACAAGGGCGAGGATCTCTTCTGAAAGGGCCAGGCCGCGCGTCATACGCCGAGGACCTCCACCAGGCGCATCATCTCGGGGTCGAGGTACTTCCTGGTCTCCCACGACAGGGAAAGGTCCAGCAGTTCAATCCTGTTTTCCTGGAGGGCCGTCATGAAACCGCCCCTCCCCGAGGCCAGGGCCTCGACGGCGGCTGAACCCATCCTGGAAGCCAGGATGATATCCACCGCGCAGGGGCTCCCACCCCGCTGTATATGCCCCAGGACGGTCACCCGGGCGTCGTAGCCTGCCGTGTCCTGGATCCGGTCCCTAAGGTTCTGGGCCGGCATGACGCCCTCAGCGAGGACCACCAGGGAGTGGGTCTTGCCCTTCCTGCGGGCATCGTGGAGGCGGTCGATGAGCCTCCCCAGGCTGAACTGCACCTCGGGTACGATCACGGCCTCGGCCCCGCCGGCCACGGCCACGTCAAGGGCCAAAAAGCCGGAACGCCCACCCATGACCTCCACGATGAAGAGCCGGTCATGGCTTGAAGCCGTGTCGCGGAGGCGCATCACGGCATCGAGGGCGGTCTCCACGGCGGTGCGGAAGCCGATGGAAAGGTCCGTTCCGGCTATGTCGTTGTCGATCGTACCGGGTATGCCGGCCACGGCGAGGCCCCGTTTTTGCAGTTCCATGGCCCCCTGGAAGGACCCGCCGCCGCCGATCACCGCCAGGGTTTCCACGCCGGCTTCGAGCAGGTTCCCGGCGGCCCTGTCCTGCCACTGGGGTTCCAGGAAGCGGCTCGACCTTGCCGTTTGCAGGATGGTCCCGCCACGATGGATAATGCCGCCCACGTCCCGGGCGCCCAGGATGCGGAAGTCGCCGTCGAGAAGCCCTTCGAAGCCCCGCATGACCCCGACGGCCTCCATGCCCTTGGATATGGCGCTCCTGGCCACGGCCCTCACGGCGGCGTTCATGCCCGGGGAGTCGCCCCCGCTGGTGAGGACGGCTATTTTTTTCAAGGAAACGGATCCCCCTTCCGCCCGGTAACCCATGTTTATGCCTTCAATCGTACCATTCCAGAAACCACAAAAAAGGCGGCAAAGCCGCCCAAAGGACCGATCATCAAAAGAGCCTTCATTCAAACAAGATGTTTTGTGAATCTAGTACCGTGATACAGATACTTTCCTAAATTTACCGGAGTTCTTCGAGCCTCTGCTCGATTATTGATATCTCTTGATGCTTCTCTTCCAGTTCGCTTTCGAGTTCCATTTTTTCTTTATTCAACTTCTGCAACCTTTTGATGAGGCGATCCACTTCCAGTTTTTCCGCCGCTGCACCTTCAAGAAGGAACTGGCCTGAATCCTTGCTCACGTCCCAGATATACTCGATCCGCTTACCCAACGTGAGGGGGCTCACCGCGTCATTCAGGATCAAGCGTATGGACCCCGCTTTTTCAAGAAGGGGTTTTCCGGTCTTTTCATCGTATTTTGGAAAGAAGACAAGCCCCTCGCGCTTTTCCTCTATCTTGAAGTTAAAGCGCCTGTCGTAGTCGGCCGGCGAATACTTTTTATTCCCGATCCAGAGGGTGGCCATCGAATCGAAGGGCGACATGTGAAGGGCCGGCCCCCTGTTGTCGAACTCAAGCATGATGGGTATGTAATCGTCCAATTGAAGGGACTTGAGCAGTTCATACTTGTAATTCTCCAGTTCATCGGCCGTCCAGAGGTTCCTCTCCGCTTCCTGCATCATCTGGGCCTCGATATATTCCCCGGCGTAATAAGTCGCCGTGATTTTTATCTCCCCGCCGAACTTGTCCTTGAATTCCAGCGAGCGGCTCCAGTTCGAAGTGGCAGATTCCGGGCCGGCGGCACAGGCAGTGGAAGCTAAGAGAACAAGAAAAATCGCAACGGATAACATTCTTACCCCAATAGAACGGGACATGCCGTTCCCTCCTTTTTTCGGGTTTCGTACATAATAATACCTGTTCACGGTCAAGAACGCCACGACAATACCCTCGCCGAACAATCCGCAAAGGGCAGAAAGAGGATTTCGGCATAAAAAACTGGAGGCTCCTATAGGAGCCTCCAGTCTCTGGTACCTGGGTTAACGAACCTTGCCCCTTAACCCGCGTCCTAGAAACTGACGTAGGTGCGGAGACGGATCATGCTGTCATCCTGGGTGCCGAATTTCTCCCAGCCTGCCCCGTAGTCGACATCGCTGTAGCTGAGCTCGAAGGAAAGGGCAGGAGTATACCAGTACTTGATGCCGAAGGTCCAGAATACCGTGTCGTAATCATCAGCAGGAGTGAAACCGTAGAAAGCAGGATTCGGTACCCCAAGGCTGGTCTTGCCGTAGCGCACGAAGGTTGCCCACTTTTCGTTCCACTTCTGGTCGAGGCGGACGAACCAAGCCGTGCCGTCGGCGAAGCCCTCGCCAAGGCCGGGGGTCATCGGGCCGCCAAAGTCGTCATACTGGGCGAGGCCCCGACCGACACCGTACTGAAGGTTGCTGGCGGTCCAGCCGAAGAAGTCCCTGTCGACATCGACGTACTCCAGCCAGATGGACGTGAAGCCCAGCACGGACTGGTCGATGTCCAGGATGGCCTTCCACATGTTGCCGTCGCCCTGGTCGCCATCGCTGTCAAAGTAGGCGCCCCTGAGCGCGATGCCGGGAGTGAAGTTAACGTAGGGGGCTACCCACCATACCTTCTGGTCCCAACCGCCCTCGCCGTCGAGATAGAGGAAGTTGAGGCTGCCTCCAAAGTTCTCGTTGAAGGCCACGTTAACCCTCGCGCCATAGAGCATGGCTTCGCCGCCGCCTGTATCGGTGTTCCAACCGGTCCGGCGATAGTCCCAGTTAGCTACATTACCTGGGTTGCCAGTTCCGTCATAGAACCAATCCCAATCTGTACTGTATCCGGTATTGTAGGTCCAGTCTCCCTGAGATGCGAAGAGATGGAAGTCGCCCATGCCGAAGGTCTTTTTCAGGTAGAAGCCCTGTACTGCCCTGTCTGTGAATATGGCGTCGTTGTCGTTGTAGAGATTGTCGTCGCCTTCCCAGTCGAAGAGCCACTTACCCACCAACAGGTTTGCGTCCCAGGGAAGTTTGACATCCAGGTAGTAACGTTCAAAGGCGACATCGGCTCCGCCAAGGCGGGCAATGAAGGTAACCTTGTCGTCGATTCTCTTGCTCAGCCAGATTCGATAACGGCTGATTTCGAAGTCCTTCTCGCCCTTTGTCCAGATATTTGTGCTAATTGGGGTGACATGTTCCCAACTAGTCCCACTCCCACCTCCGACACTATTGTATACAAACTTGTTCCCGTCGGAGAACTTAGCGTCGAACCGGAACTCGCCCCAGATCCTCCAGCCGCCGATATCCTTCTCCAGGACAGCTACCCTGGCGTCGAGCTCGTCAACCTTTACGCCGAGGGCATCCAGCTCATCCTTGAACTCCACAACGAGTTTCTTGAGGAGCTCCAGGTCCTGCTTGGAGGCCTTGTTCATGTCGACGTAGGCAAGGGCTCTGGCCACAACGGAGGCCATCTCGTAACGGGTGGCCTTCCACTCGCCCTTGAAGGCGCCATCGGGATAACCCGACACCACGCCCCTGGAAGCGAGCTGGGACACCGCGTCATAGGCCCAGTGGTTCATGGGGACATCCATGAACGGGTTGGCCGCGAATGCCGGGGCGGCAAACGCGACGAGCGCGAGTACTGCTACTAGTGCCGCGAATCTTTTCATTCTCTTTAACCCCCTTGGGTTATGTATTCCGGCCCTCCGGGGTGCACGCACGATACAGTGGGAAGTATCCAAGTTTCCTTCCGCCTCCCGTGCGAACCCTTTCCCGAAAGGTCCGGCTTCTACTATCCGCTCTCCCATTTTGGCCTCGGGGGTTGCACCTCCTTTCCTGCCGTCAGGGGTCACCGCGGAATTTGAAGCGTGTCCAAGGTTCTGTTTTCAAGGTGCTCTCGGTATACCCGGTGGAATTTTACCCGTAAAACTACCTACGGGGAATAGGACTTTAGTCCCATTTACCGTGATAAACATGTCTCCGAGATAGTGCTACCAGGCTTTCCCTTCTTCCCGGGTCCTGTTAACAGACGAACTCTTTTTTGCGCTTTCCTGTTATCCTATTGTAGCACTCAATTCACCCTTGTAAGGAAGGTGACGGACCTGGATCCCCTGGTTTCAGTCGTCGTGCCGGTATTCAACATGGAATCCGTGATAGGAACCACCTTGAACGACATTATACAACAAAAGGATATCATCCCCGAGGTCATTGTCGTGAACGATGCCTCTACCGACGGCAGCCTCGGAATCATCAGCGAAGCCCTCAGGAAATACCGTGGTCCCCACAAGATCATTTCCATTGATAAAAACTTGGGTGCGTCCTATGCCAGGAACATCGGCCTCGATGCTTCAGTGGGTAAATACGTTTTCTTCATCGATGGCGATGACCGGATGGCAGAAGAGACCCTTGTTAAGATGCTGAATCTGGCCGAAACCCACCAGGCCGACATTGTCTTCTCCGGCTTTCGTGTTTGCGGACCTGGTCTCCAGGACGGGAAGGTCTATTCGTGGAAAGGGTCGAAAGAAGGTTTTTGCAACCCCCGGGAAGTGCTGCGCAGTTTCTTGAGGGGGAAACGCTTTTTAAATGCCTCCAACACTCTTTACAGCAAAGAATTCCTGGAATATCACGGAATCCGGTTCCCCCGCGGGTGCCGGTTCGCGGAGGACAGGGAATTTATTGTCAAAGCACTTTTCCATGCGAAAAGAGCGGCCTTCACGGCCGAACCCCTCGTGAGTTACATCCAGCACCCGGGACAGACCACGAACAAGCCCGGAACGGGTATCAACAAATACGCCCATTCCGTGGGGGTCTGCCTCAGACTAAAAAAATACTTCGAAAACAGGGAAAGCGGGGAAAGCATTTTAAACCTATTAAACACTTACGAACTGCCCGATGCCTTGCTGAAAATGCTTACCGAAACAGCGAAAGCGAATGACCTTGCAAAATTTCAGAAGGTAATCAACTCTCAATTCATCCGATCTGCCCTGCGTCCAGGCTTCAGGTCCATTCTTTTTAAACCCGAAGTGGCTTACAAGGCCTGGGAGGCTCTCAATTTACCGAGAGCCCTGTTCCGTTCGTACAAGAAAAAAGGAAGAGGACACTAAAGTCGCACGGCCAGGAATTTTTGGTCCTTGGTGATTTCTTTGAAGGTCTGTATTATCCTCAATGGTTGTAAGCCTTAGGTAAGAAAAGTGCCTCCTTTCCTTCGTTCAAGATAGCGATGTAATGATTAAGAATAAATTGCAAGCGAAAACCTACCGTTAATGGTTGGTTAGCACGAAAGAAACTCTTGCGAGATAAAAAAGAGAACTGAGCCAATTACCGTGTGATTTGGCATTCACACAGCTTTTCTAACAATGTTTCTTTAAAACAAAACCGTTTGTGCAAATCAATCGTATTCAACTGGATTGTTGTTAAACCAATCATTCCAGCACTTTTGAATTACAACACAAACATTTTTCTAAGGGAGAATAACAATGGACCAGCGCCTATTTTCGATAATTGTGATCACCTTTAACCAGGAAACGATCATTAAAGAAACACTGGACTCGATCCTTACGCAGGATCACTCCCCACTGGAAGTGATCGTTTGCGACGACGCGTCCACTGACAACACTGGGGTTAAATGTTGTAAGTGGATCGAGAAAAACAGAAAGAAATTCTACCGTGTTTTGTACCACAGGAACGAAAAAAACCTTGGCATCATGGGAAACGAACTGACCGGCATCGGGCTCGCGCAAGGGGTTTTTCTAAAAGTCCTCGCCGGCGATGACTTGCTTGCCCCAGGAGCAATAAAAAAGGCGGCGGAATATTTTAAAAATAATCCAAACGCGCTAGTTGTCTTCGGAAACATCAAGTCTTTTTATGAAAAAAAAGATCCAATTAGTTTTATTTACACAGAACCAAGAACAACAGCAAAATGCTTCTTCCGTCTTTCCGCCACAGAACAGTTCAGGATCCTTTCAAACGGGAACCCGGTACCAGCGCCCGGTGCCTTTTATAGAAACAGCTTCTTTGAAAGAGTATCTCTTGATTCTTTACAAGTAAAACATATTGAGGACTGGGCTGTATGGCTTTCCGCCACAAGCCAACATATCAGCCTTAATTATTTTGATTTCGATGCGATATATTACAGGTTATGTAGCCCAACGAAAGAGAAATACGATCCAGATTTCCACAAAGAATGCCTGATGGATTGCCTTTCCCTGATCGAAAATATTATCAAACCGAACAAGCGCCTTCTTAGCATCATTGAACTATTGGCCGTTTGGGCTAACGAAAAAAGGTTAAACCTGCTTTTGAAAAACAGAAATCTCTCTGGCTCTATTTTTCAGGGTTTACTAAGCCTATTCCGGCCCTTCATTCGATATAAGCTCTATTTGGGCGCAATGGCTGAAATGATGGGTTCAGAAACAGAAAAGATTGACAAGAATCATAACCACGGCTCCTTCAGGTAAAACAAGTCTCATTGATAAAAGATTATTTTCGTTTTTCAAAATGTGTTAAGCCAAATTCGATGTTTGGAGTTGAAAAATAGCGGTGTATTGTCGTTGGTAGAATCAAGAAAACCACATGCTACATCAGTCAGAAGGAAACGTTGGAGTGTAATCTTTTCTTGAAAGCTAGGTAATTCTTAAGGATGACGGAAAAGCACATAGCAATAAGGTGAAAAGATGAAGCCCTATCAAGAATCCCAATCCTTTTGACGAAGTAATAGCGGGCATTGTTTTCAAGGATCAGCTTGGACTAAATTGGACAGTAGTGAATAACCACATACTTTACATATCTCTTTTTTTTGTATCGGGCGTCCACATTTGCACACATATCCATGCATTCTTGCAGGATTACCGTAAATAAGTCCATGCTCCGGAACACTTTTGGTTACCACGCTTCCCGCTCCAATCATGGAATACGCACCAATCCTGACGCCAGCAATAATCGTTGCATTAGCGCCAATAGAAGCATAATGATCTATGAAGGTTTCTGTAAATTTTTCAGGTGGAATTTTAGATCGTGGGAAAAGGTCATTAGTAAAAGCAACGTTCGGCCCAATAAAAACATTGTCTCCGACCCGCAGGCCATCCCAAAGCTGCACACCCGATTTTATGGTAACGGAATCCCCGATCACCACATCGTTTTCAATAAAAACAAGGGCGTTGATATTACAGTTTTTGCCTATTTTGGCACCGGGAAGGACTACGCTATACTGCCATATGACAGAACCTTCACCAATATGGTTGCTTTGCACATCTGACAATGGATGGATCCTCACCGGTGTCATAATTACCTCCATAATTTACATAGGATTCATATCTTCTAGAAATTGCCAGGGGTAGCTTACTGTATGACTATGTTGAAGATATCAAAGACCCCAAAAACAGCAGGATACCTTATCAAGCAAGTAAGAACTGGGAGCATGAGGAAAGGGATGGCTTTTGTAAGAACGTTCCCCGATCCATATATTAAGAAATTTTCGATAAAAAGCCTTGACCTGCCGCAGCCATAATGGCCCTTACCTGGGGGTGAACCCGTTGACGGCCTTGATAATAAAGGCGGTCTCTTCTTTGCCCATCCCGTTATAAACGGGCAGGCTCAGGACATTCTTCGCCAGCTTTTCCGTTACCGGGAAGGAACCCTTCTGGAAACCCAAAGAGGCATAAGCTTCTGAAAGGTGGGACGGGATCGGGTAATGGACCTGGGTCTGGACCCCCTGTTCCGCCAGGTGGGCCTGGAGCCTGTCCCTTTCATCACATTGGATCACGAACTGGTGCCAGGTATGCCTCGACCGCGGGCGGATCTTAGGGAGCTTTATCAATGGGTTGGTAATTCCTTCGAGGTATCGCCCGGCTATCTCCTCACGCTCGGACAGGATCTCTTCAAGGTGGGTGAGTCTAACGCGAAGAAGGGCCGCCTGGATCTCGTCCAGGCGTGAGTTGACTCCCTCTATTTCGTTGTGGTATTTCACCCTGCTTCCGTAATTCCTCAGGGTTTTTATCTTATCGGCCAGGGCAGGGTCATCGGTTACGACGGCACCCGCGTCCCCGAAGGCTCCCAGGTTCTTGGTGGGGTAGAAGGAAAAGCAGCCCAAGACCCCGAAAGTCCCCGTCATTTCCCCATGGAAGGTCGCTCCATGGGACTGAGCACAATCTTCTACGATGGGGATGCCCGCCCTCTGCGAGATCCCAGAGATGGCCCCCATGTCACAGGGCTGACCGTAGAGGTGAACGGCCATGATTGCTTTTGTCCTGGGGGTGATGGACTTTTCGATCCTTTCGGGATCGATGCCGTGGTATTCGTCGGGCTCCACAAAAACCGGAGAAACCCCATTGGCGGTGATCGCCAGAACCGTAGCGATGTAGGTGTTAGCCTGGACGATAACCTCGTCACCAGGACCAATCCCCAGGGACCTGATGGCCAGGGTCAGGGCATCGAGTCCGGAGTTAAGGCCTATACAGAAGCGGCTTCCAGTGTAATTGGCAAACTCATACTCAAATGCCTCCAGTTCCGGCCCCATAATGTACCAGCCGGAACGGAGAACCCGCAGAGCTGCCCCTTGGTATTCATTTTCATGTTGGTTGTAAAGATTATCTAAACGGTTGAAGACGACCTTGTATTCATTATTCATTGGTTTCGCCTATTGGATTTTCTATCCGCTTAATGACTTTCGCAGGATTTCCTGCGATGATCGCATTGGCAGGGAACACCTTTCCTGTTACGACCGATCCCGCTCCAATTATCGAATTGTCTCCTATGGTCGCACCTTTCAGGATAATCACATTATTGCCTATCCAAACATTTTCCCCTATGACCACAGGACGAGATTCCCCCCGTTCGCTCCTTCTTTTTCCCGGGTGAATACCGTGTGCGTCTGAATCTGAGATCTGAACATTTCTTCCGATAAGAGTCTTATCTTTAATTTCAACCCTTTTGGAAGCAACAACGGTCAAACCATTATTGCTCCAGACATCATTGCCAATAAGGAGTTCTGAATCCGGGTATCTTGCCTGTAATTCACAGCTGGAATCCCAAAAACCTCCCCCCTTTCGAACACCGAAAAGGCATCCTTCCCCGATAATGATCTTCCCTTTTCCTAAAAACCTCATCTTTTGTCCGGGGGTGAGGTTTTTCCCCAGGATCACCCTCGCAGGGATGAAAGGCAAACTTAATCTGATGAATAATGACTTCAGGCAATGTCTGGGAGACCTGAAAAATGCCCTCAACAGCCTTGCGAGGTCTCTTATCATATTGTCTTCAGCAATCATCTTTTTTTCACACACACTCATCTCTTTCTTTAACGGCTTGGATGAATTCTTCATAATCCCTGATATAATCTCTCTCATCGTATCGGTTTGATGCAAATACAAGAAGCACGCTGTCCTTATCAAGCCATGTCATCGTATGCCATTGGCAAGGACCGACGAAAAGGGCTTTTTCAGGTTTCGTTAATTTATGTTCAACTGTATTCCCTCTTCCATCATCAATGCTTACCAACACAGAACCGTAAGGGCAAACCAAAATCTGCTCAAGTGTCCTATGAGCATGATGACCCCTTACTTCTCCAACTTTTACGTTCCTCGTGAAGTAGACCCTCCGTATCGGGAAATCGAACCTCTCTCCATCGAACACAAAAATATCACCGGTGGGTGTTTGTATCCTATGAAGTTGAATTATCCGCAAGGCTAAACAACCCTTCCCATTATCCCGGAGCAAATTGATCCGGAAGTATTGAGAGGTAATCACCGTAACTGTTCCTCATCGCCTTGGCAATTATCCTCAGTTGGTGCGTGTCAATGTAACCCTTCCTCCAGGCTATCTCCTCGGGGCAGGCGATCATGAATCCCTGCCGGTTCTGGATGGTAGAGACGAACTTGGAGGCGTCCAGAAGGCTGTCGTGGGTCCCCGTGTCAAGCCAGGCGTAACCCCTTCCAAAGATCATGGCCCTCAAAAGGCCGTCCTCCAGGTAGTGACGGTTGAGGTCGGTGATCTCCAGTTCCCCCCTCTCGGAGGGTTTGAGCTCCCTGGCCCTTTCCACCACGGTGCCGTCGTAGAAGTAAAGGCCCACGACGGCGTAGTTGGACCTTGGCTTGTCGGGTTTCTCCTCCAGGGAAAGGACCCGCCCCTGGTCGTCGAACTCCACCACGCCGTAGCGCTGGGGGTCGGTGACGGGGTAACCGAATATGGTGGCCCCCCGTTCGGTCCTTACGGCCTCCTCGAGGAGGCCCGTCAGCCCCTGGCCGTAGAAGAGGTTGTCCCCGAGTATGAGGGCGCAGGGGTCGCAATCGATGAACTCCTCCCCTATCAGGAAGGCCTGGGCGAGCCCGCCCGGTTCGGGCTGGACGGAGTAGGTGAAGTCCAGCCCCCACCGGCTGCCGTCGCCGAGGAGGCGGACGAAGTTGGGCCGGTCTTCAGGGGTGGTGATGATGAGGATCTCCTTTATGCCGGCGAGCATCAGCACCGACAGGGGGTAGTAGATCATGGGCTTGTCGTATACGGGGAGCAGCTGTTTGCTGGCCCCCAGGGTCACGGGGTAGAGCCTGGACCCGGAGCCCCCAGCGAGGATGATCCCCTTCCTGATCATTCCGATCCACCCCTTTTATGGGAGCCGAGGCGCTCCATCTTGTACTTCCCCGAAAGGACATCCTCGACCCATTCCTGGTTTTCCAGGTACCACTGGACGGTGCTCCTTATCCCCGACTCAAAGGTGTTCCTGGGTTTCCAACCCAGTTCCTTTTCGATCCTGGAGGCGTCAATGGCGTATCTCCTGTCATGCCCGGGCCTATCCGGCACGAAGGCGATCTGCCCTTCGTAGCTCGCGCCGTCTTCCCTCGGCTTGAGTCCGTCTAGGATCCGGCAGAGGGTGCGGACTACCTCGATATTGGTCTTTTCCGACCCGCCGCCGATGTTGTAGGTCTCACCGGGCGTTCCCTTCTCCAGGACGAGTTCCAGGGCCTCGCAGTGGTCTTCCACGTAGAGCCAGTCCCTTATGTTCATTCCGTCGCCGTAGACGGGGATGTCTTTGCCCCTCACGGCGCTGTTGATCACGAGGGGGATGAGTTTCTCGGGGAACTGGAAGGGCCCGTAGTTGTTGGAACAGTTGGTCACGATGACGGGGAGGCCGTAGGTGTGATGGAAGGCCCTCGCGAGGTGGTCCGACGAGGCCTTGGAGGCCGAGTAGGGCGACCTCGGGTCGTAGGGCGTGGTCTCGGTGAAGTAACCCTCGGGTCCAAGGGAACCGAATACTTCGTCGGTGGAGACGTGGAGGAACCGGAAACGATGACGGCCTTCCCCGTCCAGGGCCGTGAAGTATTCCAGGGCGGCCGAAAGGAGCCGGTAGGTACCGACGATGTTGGTCTGGATGAACTCTTCCGGCGAGTCGATGGAGCGGTCCACGTGGCTTTCGGCAGCCAGGTGGAAAACCGCGCCGGGCCGGTGTTTTTCGAAAAGCCTCCTCACCAGCTCCTCGTCGCCAATGTCGCCCTTGACGAAGGTGTAGCCGGGGTCATCTTCCAGGTCGGCGAGGGAAGACCTGTTGCCGGCATAGGTCAGCTTGTCGAGGTTGACCACGCGGTACCCGCTCCGCAGGCAACACCTGACAAGGTTGGAACCGATAAAACCGCAGCCGCCGGTGATCAATAAGTTCCTTTTATCCTGCATCATCTTCTCTTATGGCCCTTTCTATTATCCACGAATAAAAGGAGGAAACCTTGTCAGACATTTCTTTGACCCCCGGAATTTTTTCCGGGACGAAGAGGACCTCAGGGATACCTTCGTTAAAAACTTTTGTCAGCGCCTTTTTCCAGGATCCCACATCCCCGGATAATGGTAAATCCGCTCCTTCGAATGCAAGCTCCCTAACGGGCTCGATATCAGATGCGATCACCGGCAAGCCGACCTGGATCGCCTGCATCAACACAAGGGGCATACCTTCATCCCGAGATGGAAATACCAGAAGATCGCTTTCCACCATCCAATCCTGGGGATTGTCCCGGAAGCCATGGAAGCGGACACGGTCCGATAAACCCAGGTGCTCCGACAAGGTCTCAAATTCGGCTCGCTGAGGGCCGTCGCCGACCACGTCCAGTTCCCATTCCTGGCCTTTCAACCCACCCAGCGCCGCGAGCAGCACATCAAGACCTTTGACCCTCGTCAGTCGGCCCACGAAAAGTAAACGCTTCACCAGTCCTCTTCTTCTTTCCCACTTGGATTCCACCGGTGGTAGCCCGTTCGGTATAACCACCCTGTTCAGGGGCAGGGATGACCGTAGATGCTCCTCCACCGCCTTGCTGACGCAAATAGCTCCATTAGCCCGGGGAAAGGGGTTCAATCCCAGATTCTGACTGTAACGAGCATGAGCAGTAAAAACCCAGGGGATACCGGACATCGAAGAAGCCCACCAGGCTATCCATACAGGTACCCTCGAGTGGGCATGGAGAATATCCCAGTTTTCCCGCTTAGCCCTGGCGGCTATGTTGAAAGCCGAATAGAATCCAGTGACAGGATTCTTCCGGTGGACGGGCAATTTCCATAGATTTACACCAGGGTCAAGCTTATCCTCCAATTTGCCGCCAGATGTGATGAGCGTCACCTTGTGACCCATCGCGGCCAGTTCATTGGAAAGCCAAAGGACGTGACGTTCAACGCCGCCTTCGTTGAACTCGGGCAAGATCTGGGCTATCTTCAAAGATCCCACCCCTGGATGATCCACTTGGCCGCCCTCCTCGCCTCGTTGAACGAAAGATCTTCGTTTATCTTTTCCCGAGCCAGTGGTTTTTCATCGATCCCCTCGAGGTCATATTCCATTGCCAATCCCCTGCTGTAGAATGATCCTATCATTAGGTCAAACCTGGGAATGCCCCAAAGCCTTTGGGGGGACAGCCATTTTTTCCCGACCATCTTGGCCGTTAGATCCTGAAGGACTTTCCTGGCCCCTTCTTGCCTGCCGACCCTGAGGATCCGGACGACGTGTCCCCCGGTCGCCGCCTCGGAGATCATGGAGACCGAGTCCTCGGTGCAGAAGATGCGTTCACAGGCCCCGAGCATACCGGGGACGGGGTTCCAGGGGTCCCTCGTCCCCAGGACCAGCATCCTGACGTGGGGAGATCTCCTCACCATTTCGGCGATTTTTTCTTCCGTCGCAGGAAGCGTCCTCCTTGAAGTCGTGATGAAGACGTCGGCACCAGTCTTTTCGGCTGTTTCGAAAAGACGTTTCAGGACATTTTCGGCCCATTCCGGAGGGATCGAGTAATTCGCATCGTCGCCGCCGATGAGGATGCCCCATTTCTTTTCGGCCTTTGAGGGAAACCTGGAAACAAGCGATCTCCTCTCCGTTTCTAAAAGTCCAGCACTTACCATGTTGGGCGCTCCAAGGGTGACCAGGAGATTAGGCGAGGGTTCAGGGAAGTCGTGTTCAGGGACAATTGCAAAGTCGAAGGGGGTTGTTCCAAGGACGGAGGGTGTCATCAGGCAAGCGCATTTGCCCCCGGTTTCCCTGGCCAGCGACAAACAGAAAGGTGCGCCGGCACTGCCGGCCGAAAGGAACAACACCTCGTCACTCCTCACTCCTGAGGAGTCAATCATCCGGGTGACCGACCCACGCAGGGCTAACGCTCCGGCTTTTTCAAGCCAATCAAAAGGTATTCCAGGGGTATCCTTTTTCAACTTCCGAGCCTGAACCTTGTAAAGGAGGAAGCGCTGAAGCCCTGAAAGCCTGGGTATTTCAATGTCGAAAACATCGGCACCAACAAGCCTTTTGAGCCACCGGGCCACTCCCGCCGACTGGTTTTCATGTCCCCGGATGCCGTCTTGAAGAACAAATACAACCTTGGGATAGCTGAACCAGCCGGACATGATCCGATCAACCCTTTTCTCTTGCGAAGCGTATAATGCCGAACGTTCAGCACCCCAGGGCCCGGCGCACCCTTTCCAGGTCTTCGGGCGTGTCAACGCTGGGGCCGGGCTCCCCGCGGGTCACGGCTACCTTCATATTGTAGCCGTGTTCGAGGACCCTGAGCTGTTCCAGGGATTCGGCTACGGAGAGGGGCGTCGGCGCCAGGGCGGCGTAGGCGGACAGGAAATCCCGGCGGAATCCGTAGATGCCTATGTGCCTGAATTGCCGCCCTCCTCCCCGTGCCCGAAGGTAGGGTATGGGCGATCGACTGAAGTAAAGGGCGTAACCCCGCAGGTCGGTCACCACCTTCACGGTGTTGGGATCCGCTAGGGAGACGGGGTCGGTAATGGGGGCACAGAGCGTCGATGACAGGGCTTCATTGTCCTCCAGGAGTACCCCCGCGGCTTCGTCGATCATAACCGGGTCGAGGAGGGGTTCGTCCCCCTGGATGTTGATCACTATCCCCGCGTCGTAATGGCTCGACGCCTCCGCCACGCGGCAGGTCCCGTTGGGGTGGCCGGAGGAGGTCATGAGGCATTCTCCCCCGAAGGCGCGGACGGTTTCAAAGATGCGCTCGTCGTCGGTGGCCACGACCAGCCGGTCCAGGGTCCTGGAAAGGGCCGCCCGTTCGTGGACTCTATGGATGAGGGTCTTGCCGCAGATATCAGCCAGGGGCTTGCCCGGCAGCCTGGTGGAGGCATAGCGTGCCGGGATCACACCGAGGACTTTCATGACGGGACCCCATACCGCCTCGCCCGGGCCAGGACCTCATTCCTGTCGACGGGTTCTATATCGCTGACTATCCACTCCCTCATGGCCTCGCCCTCGGGGGTGTGCTGGGCGTAGCTCATGAAGTCCAGGGAGACCCCCAGGGCCTTTGAGGCTCTCCAGGCCATCACGGGCCAGACCTCGCCGATGTCCCCGATGATGGGGACGCTCCCCTCATGGCGGGCGAAGGCGGACATCTCCATCCTGAAGGGGATCTTCGAGATCTTCGTCTTGGGGAGCCCCCTGTCGATGGCCTCCTGGATGAGGGATGAGCCCGTCTCGAGGTCCCTGGCCCTGCGAAGGTTTTCGTCCAGGTCGATCCGGATGAGGGTCTTGCCCCTCAGGGAAAAGGTCCGCAGCCCCTTCCACCACGACCAGATACCGTGCCCCGTGTAGCACTCGAAGGGGCCGTCGTGGATCTCCTGGGTGAGGGCCACCGCCGATTCTATGATGACATCGGCGGACTCCAGCATCGAGGCGACGCGCATGGACCGCTCGAAAAGGGAGATGCTGTCGCCGACAGCCATGCCCACGTGGCCGCTTCCCACCATCTGGGGGATGCTCACCAGCACGGGAAGACCCTTTTCAGCCCCCTTGCCTATCATGGTGCGCCGGTCGGCCCCCCACCCGGCCACGACCTCGAAGGGCAGGCCGTAGGCCTTGGAGATGACCAGTAACTCGCCGGCTAGGTTCTCCGTCCTAAGCCCCATGGGGTAGGCCATGTTGCCGGCAGCCTTGATGACCAGCCGACCGTCGGCCTTCTCCCCTCTTTCGAGGAGGTCCTCGTCGAGGACCATCTCCTTCCGGAGCGCGTCCAATTGCTCCCGGGAAAGCCGGGTGAACTCGAAGACGCCGCTTCGGGGCATGAAAGCGGGGTCGAATCCCAGGACGGCGGCGCTGCACATCTTGACCCTGTCGAGGGCTCCTGCCATTTCGTGCCCCACCACGGCGGAGCTGGTGGTGACTCCGTCCACCATACCCTTGTCCATGAGTTCCGCAATGAGGGTGGTCACCCCCTCGTGGATGTTGGGACCGCTTCCAGTCGCAACGACGACCTTGCCACCACGAGCCTTAGCGGCCACGATCTTTTCCACGGCTTCATCGAGGCTCGACCGTGAGCGTTCGTCCAGGTTTTCGTAAAACCGGTTCAGCAACTCCTCCTTCACCATCATGACCCGATCTCCTTTCGGATCGCTTCCACCGACGCTTTCGCCGCCCCCGAGGAAGCCGAGAAGAACAGCTCCGCCCCCTCACGGGCGGCTTTCTTCGTGCCCGGTTCGAGGCATTTCAGCCAATGGGCCGCCATCTCCCCGGCGCACCGGACCACGGTGGAGACCCCCTTTTCGCCGAGGCTATCGGAGGCCTCCCGGAAATCCCTCATGAAAGGACCGTGGGAGAGGGGTATGCCGAAAACGGCCGGTTCCATTATATTCTGTCCGCCCCTGTCCACGAGGCTCCCCCCGACGAAAGCCCCGTCCGCGACCCCGTAGAGGTCGAAAAGTACCCCGATGCGGTCGGCCACGAGGACCTCCCAGGGCGTTTTTCCCACCCCCTCCACCTCAGTGAGGAGGGCCGACGGCCCCGCCTGTCCGGCAAAGCCCAGGACTTGGGCACTCCTCTCGGGGTGGCGGGGAACGATGATGAGCCGGGCCTCGGGGACTTTCGCCTTCAGCAACCTGAAGGCCTCCAGGACGATCTCCTCCTCGCCCGGGTGGGTGCTCCCGGCGAGGAAGACCGGCCCGCCGCCGACGATGGACCTCGCCCACCCCAGGTCCGCCTCTTCTTTTCGAAGGAGAATGGCGTCGATCTTGCAGTCCCCCGTGACCCGGACCTTCCGCTCTTCAAGGCCGATATCCAGGAGTAGCGCCCTGTCGGCTTCGGATCGGACCAGGAGAAGGGAGAAGGATCTGTACACCCTCCGCCAGAAGGAGAGGTGGCTCCGGATATGGCCGGCGGTCTTGTCGGAGAACCGCCCGTTGACAAGGATGGCGGGGATGCCCCTTTCGCGCAGTTCGTCCAGCATCAGGGGCCAGATCTCCGTCTCGATCACCGCGAAGGCCCTGGGCCGGACCGTGTCAAGGGCGCGGCGGACGATCCAGGGTATATCCCAGGGGTAGTAAAGGTGCTCGTGGAAGAGCCCCCCCGCGACGCGGTAGGCCATCTCCCGCCCCGTGGTCGTGGTGGTGGAAAGGAGGATCCCCTCGGGGCCCGCGCCCTCCCGGGCGAGGATCTTTAAAAGGGGCCAGGCGGACTGCACTTCCCCCACCGAGACGGCATGGAACCACAGCGGTTCCTCCGGCAGGCGGCCCTTCTTCTCCTCGCTGTAGAGGCCCCTCCGCTCCGCCAGCCCCGGGGCGTACTTTTTCGCCAGCCAAGGGAAGGCGGCGCAATAGGCTGCCGAGATGAGGGAGCGGTAAAGGAGGGATGCCAGGTCAGACCACTCCCGCCTTGAGGAGTTCGTGAATGTGGATTATGCCCGTGGCCCTCCCCTCGTCGGTGACCACCAGGCAGGATATCTCGCGCTCCTCCATGATGTGCATCGCCTCGGCTGCAAGCCGGTCGGGCGCTATGGTCCGGGGGTCCCTCGTCATGACCTCCTCTATCGGCAGGGAAAGGGCCTCCAGGCCCCTGTCCTCGAGAAGCCGGCGGAGGTCACCGTCGGTGAAGATGCCCGAAACCATCCCCCGGTCATCCTCGATTATCGTGGCCCCGAAGCCCTTGCTCGTGATCTCGAAAAGGGCTTCCCTGACCGAGGAATCCCGCTTCACCCTGGGCACGTTGTCCCCCGTGGACATTACGTCCGAGACCCTCAGGAGCAGCTGCTTCCCCAGCGCCCCCCCGGGGTGGAAGAGGGCGAAATCCTCGGGTCGGAGGCCCCGCAGTTCGGTGACCATGCCGGCCAGGGCGTCGCCGAGGGCCAGCTGCAGCGTGGTGCTGGTGGTGGGGGCGAGCCCCAGAGGGTCCGCCTCTTCCGCCACACCGGAATGGATGACCACATCGGAGTCCCTGGCAAGTCGGGAGGATGTGTCGCCCGTCATGACAATGACCGGGGCGCCGAGCCTCCTGAAAAAGGGGAGCACCTCGAGGACCTCCCTCGTCTGGCCGCTGTTGCTGAGGAAAAGACCGGCGTCCTCACGGCAGACCATCCCCAGGTCGCCGTGGGCCCCTTCGGCGGCGTGGAGGAAGAAGGCCGGCGTGCCCAGCGATGCCAGCGTGGCGGCGATCTTGCGTCCGACCAGGCCGGATTTGCCCATCCCCACGACCACGAGCCTTCCTTCGCACCGGCTGATGATCCTGGCCGCCTCCACCAGTTCCTGCCCCACCCTGGCGACGGCCCGGAGGATCTCCTCGGCCTCCATCCTCAGGACCCGGCGGCCGACCTCGAGCAGCCTCTCATCGTCGAGATCCACGTTATCCCTTTCCCTCGGCAGGCTGACCACCGGTCACTCCCCCCTTTCCGCGGCGCCGGCGGCGCGGTGTATCGCCAAGACCCTCTGCAGCAAGTTCTCGAGCGAGTCGAGGGAGACCATGTTGGGGCCGTCGCTCTTGGCCGAGTCGGGGTCGGGGTGGGTCTCGAGGAAAAGGGCGTCGATCCCCGCCGCGGCGGCGGCCCGGGCCAGGACGGGGACGAATCGCCTGTCCCCCCCGCTGGATGTCCCCTGGGCCCCGGGCATCTGAACGCTGTGGGTGGCGTCGAACATGACGGGGTAGCCCAGGGACCTCATGATGGCCAGGGAGCGCATGTCGACCACCAATTGGCCGTACCCGAAGGTGCTCCCCCTCTCGCAGAGGATGACCTTGTCGTTGCCGGCCTCGAGGCACTTGGAGACGGCCTGCCCCATGTCCACGGGGGCAAGGAACTGCCCCTTCTTGATATTCACGACCTTGCCCGTAGCCGCGGCCGCGACGACGAGGTCGGTCTGCCTGCAGAGGAAGGCCGGTATCTGTATTATGTCCACCACCTCGGCCGCCCTTTCGGCCTGCTCCGGAAGGTGGATGTCGGTGAGGACTGGGCAGCCGACGGAGCCCTTCACCTCCGCGAGCCACTCGAGGCCTTTATCGAGGCCCGGCCCCCTGAAGCTGTGGATGGAGGTCCTGTTCGCCTTGTCGAAGGAGGCCTTGAAGACGTAGGGGATGCCCAGTCTCCCACATATACCCGAGACCTCCCGAGCGATGAGGAGGGCCGACTCGAGGTCCTCGAGGACGCAGGGACCCGCCACGAGGGCCAGCCCTCCGTCGCCGAAGGTGACCCCCCCGGCGGAAAAGATCTTCGTCATGATCCGTCACCTCCATGCTCTTCGGGTTCACGGCCCGCCCTTTCGAGGTACTTTTCAACGTGGGCGCCGAAGACCCGGCACACTTCCTGCCTTTTACGCCACCCCAGGGTCAGGGAAGCATATTCGATGACCGCCTCCACGGCGCCGCCCGTGCCCATCCTCTGCCTTCCCGCGCGGGACATGCTCTCGTGGCGGTCGGGGTCCCTGAGGATGGCCAGCGCTTCACCGGCGAGGGAGGCCGCGTCGGCCGGGACGAGCGATTCCGCCCCGCCGAGGAGTTTCTTTTGCACCCTCTTGCCCTTCTCGTCGATGGAGACCACGGGGATCCCCAACCCGGCGCAGATCTGGTTAGCCGTACCGCCCAGGCCTATCAGGATATCCGTGCCGGGGGCGGCTTCCGACAGGTCGCCGAAAAAAAGCCTCACCTGTAGAGAGCCGTCCCGGGTCCTGATAACGTCTCCCGATGTCCGTTCCCAGGACGGGGCCTTTTCAAGGAGCCTGTCGGGGTCCAGCGTGGGCGCCACAACCATCGCGAAGTGGAGCCCCTCCTCTTCGGCCATCAGGAGGGCCGCGTCGAGCAGGAGCCCCAGGTCTTCGTAGGCCCTCTCCCGGCTCCCGGGGAGCAGCAGGACCTGTTTGCCCTCTCCCTCATCGGCCATGTCAATAGTATCACCGGCGAGGTCCATTATCGGGTTCCCGCTGTAAACAGCGTCGGCGCCTCTCTCGGCAAGTTCCCGGGCCGTCTCAGGATCCCTGGTGAACACCCTCCTGCAGCGCATCTTCAAAAGTCGTTTTTCCAAGCCCCAGTGACCGTGGAGTCGGACGGATTTGGCCGTGGCCAGGAGCACCGGCATGGTCCCCTGTCCCCATAGGGTATGAAGGAAAAGGTAGACGTCTCCGACGCAGAGGACGGTCCTCAACCGCCCCCGGAGGCCGCCCCAGGCCTCGGCTTGGGCCCCGATATGCCGGAAGAGGCCCGAGCGGATGTCCCGGATGAGGTCCCTCAGGCGATACTTGACCACGCCGCCGCTGGGCGTCTCGCTGGGCGGTGAGAGCACGCGGATCCCCCTTGAGCGGTACTCCTGGCCCCTTCCCACAAGTGGAAAACCCGATACCTCGAAAAGGGGGTACCTCACCTGGAGCCTCTCGGCGAGCAGGCTCCCGATGGCATCCTCCCCATGGCCGTTGGAGGAGACGACGACCCTGGGCCTTAGGCGCCCGGAAAGGTCGGAAAAGAAGGAGCCCTCATCGCTGAGGACGGCATGGACCCGGGGTACATAAAGAGGGACGTCGGGCGACCAGTCCGGGGGAAAGTTGAAGACATCCTTCTCGGTACAGATCAGCGACCGCGCCCCCAGGGAGGTCATCTTCTCACCTAGGGCCGCCAGTTCTGACTCAGTGAATATGTGATGGTCCCGAAAAGTCTCGTGGAACAGGGTCGGGAACCCCAGCCCTTCGAGAAAGGAGCCGAAACTGGCGGGGTTGCCGATGGCCGAAAAAGCCGCGGCGGGGAGTTCCGGCGGCCCGCTTTCGACCAGGCCCACCCCGGGGCCCCGAAAGCGCGACCATCCAGCCAGGGCCAGGGAGGAGAGGAACGGGTCCTCGCCGGTGACAGCCCTTATGGCGGCCGATATTTCCTCCACCCGTCTCTCGGGCGCCTGGTCGGCCTTGGTGACCACCACCATGTGGGCCCTTCCGAGCGACGCCGGGCTCTCCCTGAGCATCCCTGCCGGCATCAGTCTGCCGTTGCCGAAGGGGCAGGTCGCGTCGATGAGTACCACGTTCACGTCCCGCCCCATCTTCCTGTGCTGGAAGCCGTCGTCGGCTATCGCTATGTCCACGCCCTCTTCGGCCAGGCGCAGGACTCCCCCGGCGCGGTCGGCCGATACGGCTATGGGCACGCCCCCGAGCCTTCCTGCAAGGAGAAGGGCCTCGTCGCCCAGGAGGTCCCTGCTAGGTTCGCACTCCCCGGCCAGGAGACACTCCCTCTCCCTTCGGCCGTAACCGCGCATGACTATGCCCGGCCGGAGCCCGGCACGGACGAACACTCGGGCGAGCATTTCTACAAAGGGCGTCTTGTTGGTGCCTCCGTGGGTGATGTTGCCGACGCTCACCACGGGGATGGGCATCTCCCGGGAAGCCGACAGGCCGTGATCGTAGGAGAAATTCCTGGCCGAGGAAAGGGCGCCGACCAGCCACCCCAGCGGGGCGAGAAGCGCCCAGGGGGCTCCCCCCCCTTCGCCCCGGATGTGCCTGAAGTAGCTATTCAGCAGCGCTCCCATGGTTTTCCCCGAACTGGAGGCAGCAGAGCCTGGCGTAGAGTCCCCCGGAACGTTTCAGCTCCTCGTGGGTCCCCTCCTCTACGATCCTCCCCCGGTCTATGACCAGGATGCGGTCGGCCTCCCTGACGGTGGCGAGCCTATGGGCGATCACTATCGAGGTCCTGCCCGACGTGGCCTTCTTCATGGCCTCCTGGATCTCCTGCTCCACAGCGGCGTCGAGGGAGGAGGTGGCCTCGTCCATGATGAGTATCCTGGGGTTCCTGACGATGGCCCTGGCGATGGCGACCCTCTGGCGCTGGCCGCCGCTGAGGGTGACGCCCCGCTCACCCACCTCGGTGTTGAAACCCTCCGGCAGCGACAGGACGAAATCGTGGATCCCCGCCACCCTGGCCGCCTCCTCGATGTCACCCTCGGAGAGGTCTTCGCACCCGTAGGCAATGTTGAAGGCGATGCTGCCCTTCAGCAGGACAGGGTCCTGGGGGACGACGCCGACCTTCCTCCTCAGTCCCTTGAGGTCGAGTTTCCTGATGTCCCTCCCGTCGATGAGGACAGCGCCCTCCTGGGGGTCGTAGAAGCGGGTGATGAGGTCGGCGATGGTCGATTTGCCCGCCCCGGTGGGTCCCACGATGGCGACCTTCTCGCCGGGGAGGACCCGGAAATTGACGTCCTCCAGGACCCAGGCGCCCTCGTTGTAGGCGAAGGAGACGCCCTGGAAGGCGACCTCCCCTCGGATATCATCGACCCTCTCGGGATGCTTGGGAGGCGTGACCTCGCTCTCCACGTCGAGGATCTCGAAGACCCTGTCGGCGGCGGCCAATCCCTGCTGGACCTGGGCGACCACCCTGGAGAAGACCCGGACCGGCTGGACGAGCAGGGCCAGGTAGCCGAGGAAAGCGATGAGTTCGCCCGGCGTGAGTTCACCGGAGACCACCAGCCTCCCGCCGAACCACAGGATCATCGCCAGGGCCGTTATGAGGATGACCTCCACTATCCCTGTCAGGGCGGCGTTGGTCTGCACCCCCCTCATAAGGGCCCTGAAGTGGGCGTTGCTCTGAGATTCGAATCGGCCGTACTCCTGCTCCTCGGTGGCGAAGAGGCGCACGATGCGGATCGCCGACAGGGCCTCGGCGGCGATGGCCGACAGACCCGCCAATTGCTGCTGAACGTCATGCCCGACGACCCTGAGCCGCCTGGAGGCCGCGTCCAGCACAAGGGCGGCCAGAGGAAGGACGAGGAAGGACAAAAGGGAGAGCTTCCAGTTTATGTAGAGCAGGAAGGCGATCATCCCCGCGAAACTGATCCCCTGGACGACGATATCGATGAACACCGTGGTTATCATCCCCTGCAGGATGGTGACGTCGTTCGTTATCCTGGAGAGCATCTCGCCGATCCGTCTGCCGTAAAGGTAACGGAAGGACATCCTCTGCATGTGGTCGTAGAGCTGGAGCCTCAAGTCGACCACCACCCGCTGCCCCACCCAGTTCATCAGGTACTGCTGGCCATAGAAGAAGACGCTTTTCGCGAGGTAAAGGAGCACCAGCCCCACGGCGACGAGGTTCAGCATGACCATGTTCCTGCTTATGAGCACATCGTCCACGATGTTCCTGAGGAGCCAGGGGGCCGCGACCGCGCAGGCCGAGGAGAGCACCATGCAGGCGAGGGCGCCCAGTATGCGGTGAACGTAGGGCCTCGCGTAGGCCAGAAGCCTTGGGTAAGCCCGTTTTCCGGTCTCTTGCCTTTTCTTCAAAGGTCTCATCCCACCAACCCTGATATTCGCGCCGCTATCCTCCCGGCGGCCCCCGGTGACCGGGGGATCCCTTCCAAGCCGGTTCGGATCCCCCTGAGCCCGTCCTCGTCACCCAGGAGAGCCACCGCCCTGTCCGCCACCTCGACGGCGGATATGTCGCCCACCATTTCCGGCAAGATCTCCCGGCCCGCGATGCGGTTTGGCCATGCCAGGAAGCCCCTCTCCCCGCTTCGTCCACGGAGTATCCTCTCCTTGAGGGCCGGGCCCGCGACGGGCAACGAACCGAGGAGCCCCAAAAGCCCGGGAAGGGGGACCTGCCTGAGGAAAGCGAAGGGTACGGCCACTATCCCGGGGACAAGGCTGTAGGCCAGTTCCAGTGTGTTCGTGCCTGGCTGGGTGACGGCGAGGTCCGCTCCCTTGAGGATGCTCCCCGTGGGGGATGCCACGGCTCTCAAGCCCAGGGACCTCCATTTCTCCTCCTCCCCAGGTTCGGAAAAGGGCGAGAGGGCCACGACGGTCTCCGAGCGGGGCAGCCGTTCCCTTATCCTGCCGGCCAAATCCCTGATGAAGGGCAAAGCGGCGGAACGGATCACCCTGCGGCTCCCCGGGAAGAGGACGATCCTCGGGCCCCCGCCCGGGGTCCATCGGAACCCGTTGCCATCCATCGCCAGGGCATCGGCGACGAGGTCGCCGACGATCAATAGCTTATCACGGACCGCCCCCCCGAATTGGCACGTCCCCTCGAAAGCCGAAAAAACCTCGTCGCACCGGTTGAGCAATGGTTTGGGGCCGTAGGTGTAGCAGAAAAGAGGGGCCCTGTTCCTGGCGGAGAAGGCCAGGCCGAAAAGCAGGTCGCCGCCCAACTGCAGGATCGCGTCGTAACCGATGCCCTTTTTCCCGGCGAGGGCGGCGAATACGGACATCGGTGGGTCGACCCCGCCTTTGACCATGCCGCCCGCTATGTCCTTCTCATTGCCCGAGGCGTACTGGCAGGGGAGGAGCCTCAAGGAGACATCGAAACCGCGCTCACCAAGGGCGGGTATCATCGGCCTCGCCCAGCACCAGAGCTCTCCCGGACCGTTGGCTAAAAGCAGGACCCTTTTCATGACGGGAGGACCTCCAGGATGGAATCCGCCCAGCCCCAGGGGGCGTCGTCACCTCCGAGGGATCGGGCCGCGGTCCTCATCATCCCATCGATCTTTCTCCTGAGGGTGGGGTCGCCGACGTAATCGTCGAAATGCCGGAGGACCCTCCCCGGGGTGGCCTCGAACTGGAGGAGTTCCGGGTAGAGGTCACCACCCGCCAGGATGTTGGGGATAGATACCCACCTAGTCCTGACAAAAGCCTTGTAGACCAGCCAGGAACTGAAGGAAGCCCGGTAGAGCACGATCATGTACCTGTCCAGTATCAGGGCTTCCACGGCAGCCGTGCCACTGGAGCCTATCACAAGCCCCGAAGAAGCCATGAGGGCCGCTCCGGGACCGTCGTAGACGTCCCACCCCTGGCATCGGTCCCTGATCATCGTCGCCGTCTCGACTCGAAGCCCCGGGGCGACGGAGAAGATCGGGCGGTAACCCCTTTCAGCAAGCCCTTCGGCAGTCTCCAGCAGGACGGGAAGCAGGTTCGAGACCTCACTCTTCCTGCTCCCCGGGAGCAGGGCCACGGTCTTTTCCTTAGGGGATCCCACTTCAGCCGGTGCCATGTCCCTCAAGATACCCGAAAGGGGGTGTCCGAACCAACGGCAGGGAACGCCATGGCCCTCGAGAAAAACGCGCTCGAAATCGAAAAGGGGGAAACACAGGTCGCATAACTCCGCCAGGAGGGAGACCCTCCCGGGTCGCCAGGCCCAGACGGCCGGCGGGGCGATGTAAAAGACCTTCCCCCGGTATCCCTTTTTCTTCAGTGCCTTTAAAAGGGGCAGGTGGAAGTCGGGGCTGTCGATGACGACGACCCCCGCGGGGGAGTGCTTCAGTACCACGTCGCAGATCTCCCTCTTCAGCCTTGCCAGGCGAGGGACGGCCCCCAGGACCTCCGACACGCCCATCAGGGAAAGGGCGCCGCTATCCCAGGCCGCTTCCCCCCCGGCGGAGGCTCCCATGGGACCCAGCATCCCCCAGATAACCCCCTGGAACCCCGCGGACCGGAGGGCCTCGATGAGGATCTTCGAGTACTGGTCCCCCGAAGCCTCGCCGCAGCTTACGAAGAGGGAACCGGGACCACGCCGGTCACCGCGATCTCCCATACCTCGGCCCTCTCTCTGAAACGTTCTCCTCCCAGCACGATGGTGCGTCCCGCCTCGACGGCCAGGCAGCGCAGGCCCGCCTCGTGCATCTTCGCCAGCGTCCCGGGCCCGACGACGGGGACGTCATACCTTTCATCCTGGTCGGGGCGCATCAGTTTCACCACCACGCCGCCCCCGGAAATGTACCCGGCCCTCTGAATAGTCTCATCGGTGCCCTCCATGGCCTCGACGGCGACGACGGACCTCCCGCTGACCACCACCGTCTGGCCGAAGGACAAAGGCACCAGAGTGCCCGCTATCCGCAGACCGTAAAGGATGTCCTCCTCCTCGCCGGGGAGAGGCCGCCTGCCGGCAATGGCACCCTTGGGGGCGAGCAGTTCCGGGATGATATCTCGATAGGGCAAGACCGTGATGCCCCGGGATTCGAAAAAGGACACGACTGCACCCAGCAGGGAATGATCGTCCCTAGAAGGGAGGGATGAGAGGATGCGGCGGAGGTCGTCGTCCAGGAGGTCGGGCCGGTAGATCAGCCCCTTGGGGACGAACCCGGCGAAGACGAGTTTTTTTACCTCTCTGGCCCGGAGCCCCTCGAGAAGTTCGCCGGCGGAGGGCCTTTGGACCCTCGTCACCGCCAGGGCCCACTTATCCAGGGGCGAAGTGTCCTTCCTGAAGGAGAATACCAAGGGAGGGCTCCCCTTCTCGGAGAGCCGACGGGCGATCTCGACGGAAAGGTCGCCTTCGCCGGCGAACAACCCGATCGTTTCTTCCAAAGAACTCACCGCCTATCTGTCGGCGATCCTCACCAGGTACCCGGCGATGATGAGGAAGACCAGGTTCGGCGCCCAGGCCGCGATGATGGGGGGGAGGTAGCCGGCCTCGCCGAAGGAGCGGGAGAAGGACATGAGCACGTAGTAGGCGAACACTATCAGGACGCTCAGGGCCAGCCCGACGCCGGCGCCGGATCGGTGGTGCCCCACGCCCAGCGACGCCCCGAGGACGGCCAGGATGACGCAGGCCCAGGGCACGGCCAGTTTCAGGTGGAAGAGCACCTTCAGGGGGGCGAGGTTGGCCCCCTGCTTGTTCATGACGCTGATATGCCTCCAAAGCTGATAGGCGCTCATCTCGGCCGGCCTCTGGGATGTCTGGGCGACCTCGGCAGGCGCAAGGTCCAGGGGAAGCTTCTGCCGGGCGAAGGTGAAGAGGAGCTTGACAGTCCGGTCCTTCAGCACTTCGAAGGTCTTGCCGTCCTCGAGCCACCACTCCCCGCCCCTCCAGGTACCCCTGGAAGCGGTGATGATACGGCTCATCGTGCCATCCTCGAACTCCTGAACGACGATGTCCTCCATGGTCCCCAGGTTCTGCCGCAGGCGTGAGATGTAAATTATCCGCCGCAGTTCACCGCCGCCCTCGTCCCTCAGGAAGACCTTCTCCCTCAGAAGGGTCGGCCGTTCCCGGGCTATCTCGTACCGCATTATGTTGTCGGCGGCCCTGTTGCTCAAGGGCACGATCGTCTCGTTGAGGAGGATGGCGCCCAGGGAGACCAGCACCGAGGCCGCCAGGACCGGCCTGACGATCCTGCGGAAGGAGATCCCCGCCGCCCGCAGGGCGACGATCTCGCTCTGCGAGGAGAGCCGGCCGAAGGTCAAAAGCGCCGACAGGAGCGAAGCCATGGGGAGGGTCATCACCACCACTTCGGGCAGCTTGTAGATGAAAAGGCGGGCCACTACCCCGAGGGACACCCCCTTGTCTATCATGAGGTTGGCGATCTGGAACAGCAGGTCCCCCGCCACGAGCAGCACTGAAAAGACCAGCACCCCGAAAATGAAGGAGTTGCCCATCTGGGTGACGATGAACCTGTCCAGGATGCTTACAGAGTTCACTTTTTTTGATCTGCTCATTTATCCGCCTTTTCGTTGAAGGAGAGAATGTCCTCCACGGCATCCCTAACGGCGCCGTAACCTCCAGGGGCCTCGGTGACGACATCGGCGGCCTCTCTCGCCTCGGGGCGGGCGTCGGAAGGGGCGAAACCCCTGCCCGCCCAGGCTATGCATTCCCGGTCGTTCACGTCATCGCCTATATAGGCTATCTCTTCGGGGGAAAGGCCCATCTCCGCAACCAGCCTCGACAGTTCCGAGAGTTTGTCCTTGACGCCCTGGACCACGATCCCTATTCCCAGCTCCTTCGCCCGCCTTTCGGTGACGGCCGAATGCCGTCCGCTGATGATCGCGGTCCTGACCCCGGAAGCCGTGAGCCTGGCCACGCCGAGGCCGTCCCTGACGTCGAAGCGCTTGAACTCCCCACCGTCGCCGTCGAGGAATACCGCTCCGTCGGTCATGGTCCCGTCTACGTCCATGACGAAGAGCTTAATCATCATGGTCACCCTTGCCGCCCCAGGACGTGAGGCCCCGCTTGGAGGAGCGAATGAAGTCGAGGATCTCCCTGACATGGTCCCCGGGAACGTCCTGTTCCAGCCTGGCCAGGGCTTCCCTGTCGATGGAGGAGGAAGAGAAGAGCTCGTGGTAGGCCCTCTTGACCTGGAGACGGTCCTCCTGGGAGAACCCCCTCCTCCGGAGGCCCACGACGTTCAGGCCGTAGATCCTGGCCGGGTGGCCGTCGACGAGGGTGAAGGGAGGCACGTCCTTCACCACCTTAGTCAGACCCCCGACCATGCAGAGGCTTCCCACCCTGGTGAACTGATGGAGGCCGGACATCCCCCCCAGGACGCTGCCGTCACCCACGCTGGAATACCCCGAGAGGCCTACGCCGTTCGCCAGGACGCACCCCTTCCCTATGGAAGAGTTGTGGCCGGCGTGGGATCCGACCATCATCCAGGTGCCGTCGCCTACGGTGGTGACAGTGTCCTCACCGCTTCCCCTGTGGACCGTCACGTTCTCCCGGAGGACCACCCCGTCGCCGATCCTGACGAAGGATCGTTCGTCCTTGAAGGCGAAATCCTGGGGTTCACCGCCGAGGACGACGTTCTCGAAGACCCTGCACTTTTTGCCCACCGTGACATGCTCCAGGATCCTGACGTAACCCTCGAGCCTCGTCCCCTCGCCGATCTCCACATCGGCGCCTATGACGCAAAAGGGGCCTATCCAGACTCCAGGTGCGATCCTGGCCTCCCTGGAGACCTCCGACGTGGGGTGGACGAAAACGCTCATCCGGCCTTTTCCCCCGTGAGTTTCGAGGCGATGATGAAACCGAGGACGGCCTCGGCGGCAATACTGTCTTCCACCCTGGCCACGGCCCGGACCTTCCCGACACGGCCTCGGATCTTCTCTATCGAGGCCTCGGTGACGAGCCGGTCACCCGGCACAACGGGCCTCCTGAACCGGGCCTTCTCAACGGAGGTCAAGTACAGCACGGAACCCTTCAGTTCTGGGCGAAGGGCGATGAGCATCCCCCCCACCTGGCCCATGGCCTCGAGGATCAGGACGCCGGGCATGACGGGCTCCGAGGGGAAATGGCCCTGGAAGAAGGGTTCGTTGATGGTGACGTTCTTGTACCCCACGACCCTGTCCTCGCTCATCTCGGTTATCCTGTCGACGAGGAGGAAGGGGTACCGATGAGGCAGGGCCTCAAAGATCCTATGGATGTCGAGCATGGTCGTTCTCCTTTCCCGTTCAGTGTAAAAGCAGGCTCCTGCGGATCCGTCGGACCAGTTCAAGGTGCATCCGGTGGCCCGCCCTGTGAGCGATGACCCTCCCCTTTAAAGGCCTCCCCAGGGTGGCGAGGTCCCCGATGAGGTCCAGGATCTTGTGCCGGACCGGCTCCGAGGGCACCCGGTATTTCGAGGGTGAGGGGGGGTCACCGTCACCGATCACGAGGACATTTTCCGCCGATCCGCCGAGGCCGAGCCCCCGCTCCCTGATGCCCTCGATCTCCGACGCCAGGACGAAGGTCCTGGCGGGGGCGATCTCCTCGGCGAAAACGTCGTCGCTGATGCTCCCCTCGTAGACCTGAGTGCCGATGGCCGAAGGACCGTAGCTTATGGAGCAGGCGATCTCGAATCCTTCCGACGGTATAACGCCTATATAGCCTCCCCGGGGATAACCAAAGGCGATCTCCCTGGCCACGGTGATGGGATCGACCTCGAGCCCTGGCTCACGGAGGGGTATGAGGGCTTCAGCGAAGACCCCGGCGCTCCCGTCCATGGCGGGGATCTCCGGCCCGGACACGGTCAACAGGGCGCTCCAGATCCCCAGGCCCGCCAAGGCGCCGAGGAGGTGCTCCACCGTCATCACCCTGGACCCGTCGGGGAAGGTCAGCGTGGTACCCCTGGCCGTGCCGTCGGCCGACGCCGACTCGACCGGGTAAACACTGCCCCCGAGGGAGAAGAAGAATCCTGGCCCCTCGAAGGGGGCCACCAGGACCTCCGAGGGTGTCCCTGTATGGATCCCCGCTCCCTTGAAGGCGGTTTCCCCCTTTAAACCGAAGGGCCCGGTCATCGGCCGCCTCTCCTCTTCAGCTCGTCGACTTCCCTCTTCAGCTTCCTGATCTCCTCGCGCATCTCGGGCAACCTTGCCGTCAACGCCTGGATCTTCATCTGCTCGCGGTGGTCCCTGGCGGGAAACCCCGAAACGGTGGCGCCGGGAGGGACGTCCTTGGTAGCTCCCCCATCGGCTGCAACCTGGGCCCTCTCACCGATAGTGACATGGTCGGAGACCCCGCTCCGAGCGGCCATCACGACGCCGTCCTCGAGGACGGCGCTGCCGGCGATGCCCGTCATCGCGACGAGTATGCAGTTTTTCCCGATCCGGGCATTGTGGCCGATATGGACGTGGTCGTCTATGACGGTCCCGTCGCCGATCACCGTTTCATCGAGGGTCGCCCTGTCGATGGTGACGCAGGCCCCGACCTCGACCCGGTCGCCTATCCTGACGCGCCCCAGTTGGGGGATCTTCACGTGACCCCCTTCGAGATCGGGAATAAACCCGAAGCCATCGCAGCCTATCACCGCCCCGGAGTGGATGAGACAGTCTTCCCCCACGATCGTCCCGTCCTTCAGGACAACCCCGGCCTCGATGCGGGTCCTCGCGCCGATGGATACATCTGAGCCCAGATGTACCTGGGCTTCCAGCACCGCCTCATCGCCGATGACGCAGCCCGCACCTATAAGGCAAAGGGGACCTACGAAAGCCGAGGGAGAAAGGGCCGCGTCGGAAGCAATGACGGACGACCCGTGCACGCCCGCCGTGGAGGTCCTTGGGGGTGTGAACAGTTCCAGGACCCTGACAAAGGCCTTGTCTACATCGGGTACCTCCACCCCGGTCCGACCGTTCGGTGCGCCACCCAGGGGGACGACGATGGCGATGTCGCTCGAAGGCGACAATGCTTCACGCGGCTCCCTGGAGACGATGACCCTGGAGGGATCCTTTCCGTTGGGCCCCTGGACACCCCTCACCGGTCGCCGGGCGTCGCCGAAGGGGCGGCCGCCCAGGATCTCCGCCAGTTCGGCGATGGTGATCTCCTTGCTTAAGTCCATGGCGTTTCTCCTTTTTTATCCGCGGCGGCGTTAAAGATTCCCGACGAGCCTGACGCAGATCCTGTCCCCGTCACGGCTGTCATAAAAGAGTTCCCAGGCCAGGTAACCGCCGAAGCGCCACCCGATCCCGGCCACGGCGTCGCCGTCATCGTTCAGCCTCCCCCAGAGGTAGACCCTCGGCAGGAGCTCTTCAAACCAAACCCTGAACCAGATATCCTCCCCGGGGTACGCCACCTCGGCGCCCAGCCAGATATCGGGCCAGGCCGGCCACCTCACACCCCACCGGCTTTCAACGTGAAGGTCGTTGGTCCCGGCCACCCATTCCCCGTAGAGCTCCAGGTTCCAGCCCTGGACGGGTGAGACCATCCGTCCGAGGTGGACCCCTATCTCGGGGTGTCTCTCGTCGGAGCCCAGGCTGACCGCGGCCCAGGCCTGGAGGGTGTACCGGTCGCTCTCCACCCTAATGTCGACTGGGGCTATCCTCTCGGGGATGATATCGACGGTGACCTCGCCCCGGACCTCCCGGGCGGCCCACTTCGTCTCGAGGGTTCCGGCCACCATCGCCTCGATGGCGGCTTTGTGCCGTTCAAACCACTCGCCGGGGAGGCCGATGAAGGGGGCGAGGGACTCCAGGGCGTTGTCGGTTATCTCGGTCTGAAGGATCCTTGGGAGGGTCCTGGAACTTATCCTGGGCGAATAGGCGATGATCACCGGTGGGAGGGCGCTGAAACTGATGTGGACTTCGATGCCGCCCTCCTTGCCCTGGACGAAGAGTGTCGACGGGTTCCATCCGGGGACGGCCTCGGTGAGCATCCCCAGCGCTTCCTGCTGGAAGGACTGCCCCGCCCAGGATAGTGATCCAACGGGGAGGGGGGCGATCATCTTCTCAAGCCTGGTGGCTACGTCCCCCAGGTCCTGTTGGAAAAGGGCATCCAGTTCCGGGACCAGCCCTGGGGAGTTTACGCTGACCCTCCAACCCCCCGGTGGCGGAACCCCGAGGGAAAGGTCCACCCGCAGTTCCTCACCCGAGAGGGTGACATCTTCGATCGTGATGCCGGGAAAGATCCTTTCCGCCACGATCCGGAGGGTTTTCAGCCCCGAGGCGGGGTCCTTGGACAGGAGGACCTCCTCCCACACGGCATCAAGGGGCCTGGAGATGGTAGGGCCGATCCATTCCGGGACCCCTGTCACTCGCACGGACGCGCCGGCCGGTGCCGTTAAAAGCAGGGCCACGGCGAAGAAGCCGGCCGCGGCCCTGCAGAGGTGCTGTCGGATTCTCACAAGGCGACCTCTCCTTGGCTAGAACATCTCTCCGAAACTGAAGTGGGTCCTTGTCTCGTATTCACCTGTACCGACATCAAGCCGGAGATGCCCCATAGGCGTCCTGACCCTGACTCCAAAGCCGTAACCGGTTTTCATGTTAGAGAAAGCTGAGTCATCGCTGGCCATCCCTATATCATAGAAAGCTACTACGGAAAAAGCATCCTGAATTGGAATACGGAGTTCAAAGTTGCCCAGAACCATCTCGTTTCCGTAGAATTCATCATCCCGGTATCCTCTAATAGAATTGGCGCCTCCAAGAAAGTATTGCTCAGCCCAAGGTAAGTCCCCTGTTGAATAACCTATCATTAGTCTTGTTGCGAAAATCACGGGATTGTCCTCGGTACCTATTTCTCTATCCAGGAAATCCTTGAATAGGTCGTAAAGTTGCCAGTAATAACGAGCTTCGAACCAATACTTCGTGTAATCCCAGTCTCCACCAAGAGAACCTAGCCCCTGTTCAACGCTCAGGCTCATGTAGTCACCTTTAGGGTAACTAAGATAGGGATCAAGTCTGTTCCGAGCCAGAGTCCCGGTAATCGAAAAGTTCTTGCCGTCAATCTCTTTTCCTGGGGGGAATGAACCCTCCTTGACATCTACGTTAACTTCGTGCCAATCAAGCGTTAAGAACCAGCTTAAATTAGGATCATGCCGGAATTTCTTGCCGGCACCAATGAAGAAACCCTGTTTTTCTTCATCAAAAAGCGCTTCTCCTTGCCCACCGATATAATACCTGAGATTCTCCCATTCCCGTCTGAAAGCTCCAACTCTCCAAGAATAGTGGTTCTCATCCATATAGGGTTCTATGTACGTTAGCCAGTACTGTTCCCTATCACCGGTTTCAAATCCTATCTCGACTCGATGGCCCAACCCTCGGTAATTCAACTCTTCGTACATAACGCCTCCGGACCAACCTGATTCAGAACCATGCCCTATTGAAAGGCCAACCCGGGCTGTTTTCCCTTCCTGTACGGTAAGTACAACATTTACCAATGACGGATCTTCGGTGGGTTCCAAACCTATGTTCACATCTTCAAAAAATCCTTTTTGATTGAGTTTATTCAAAGAATGTCTGAGAATAGTGGCGTTAAAAAGATCACCCGGCCCAAGTTTAAACTCTCTTCGAATCACTTCCGTTTTCGTTTTCTTGTTGCCCTGGATGATCACATTGCCTATTTTTGGCTCAAGAACCTTGACGTTCACTATCCCATCCTGAATACCAACATCTTCTACCCTTACTAGAACGTAACCTGCCTTTTCGTACTTCTCGCCTATCCTCTGGAGGTCATGCCTGAAGAAGACCCTGTTGAAGACAGCGCCGGGTCGGGTGAAAACGACCTCCATCAGCTGGTCGGCAGTGAAGACCGTGTTGCCGGTGAAGTTGATGTCCCGGACGATAGGGTTCTCCTGGACCTTGAACTCCACGAAGACGCCGCCGAACTGCTCGACCACATTGACGTCGACGAAGGAAAAGAAGCCGAGACCGTATATCGCGTCAATGTCCTGCTGGACCTGTTCGGGGTTGAACTGATCCCCGGCCTTGGTTCCGATGACCCCAAGGATATGCTCGGATATTACTTCCTGGTTCCCGGTGACGTCGACACCGACGACCACCGGCTGAACAGCCGAAGAGGCAGCACCGGCCGCCAAAAGGAGAAAAGCGACGGCAAAAGCCGCGGACCATACCCGTTTCAATCGAACAGCACCCCTTTCCCTGAACTGGAAGCACCCGGCGGGCCGGGGTCACCCGGGTACTCCCCCCGGATGACTCATACCTTGGGATTATAAACTATTACTCGGGACTTTGGATAACTATCCCTTCACCTCTCAGGGTTC
>MTKW01000108.1_pt1 | contig 47079 bp, 44 predicted proteins | sample 1042761 | NCBI WGS metagenome assembly MTKW01 (sample SAMN06205366, study PRJNA360243) | anaerobic digester metagenome | biome: Wastewater treatment plant; feature: Anaerobic digester sludge; material: sludge; isolation source: anaerobic digester fed with sludge from wastewater treatment plant ... | reverse complement strand
CTTGCAGGAACTCTTGACTTTTCCATATTACAAAACTCAAACCCATTAGAGGCTCACGACCCGGAAGATCTAAGGGTCTTAAATCCAGGTTGCGGTGCTGGAAGGCTGTTCTGCGCTATAACTCCTGATGGCGGTGTCAAGCCATGTGTCTTCTGGGATGATAGTTGCTGTGAATTTAACGTTAGGATAGATCGCTTAGGGAAATCTGGGACAGCACAGGGCTATTTAGATCGTTAAGATCCTCAGAGATCGAGTGCAAAGACTGTGAAAGTTTTCCGATCTGCGCAGGTTCTTGCAGGCTTGTAGCATATCTGCACGGTGGCATCAATTCAAGGCTTCCAGACTGCTCAAATGTCTGCATTTATAAAAGGGAGTTCGAGGTAAAGGCATGAATATCGAAGCTGTACTAAGCGCTATTTTAATAGCTTTAGGATCAATCTTCGTCCTGATTCCGTTCGGTAGGAATCGGATAATTGGGTTCCGTGTGAAAGCCGCCTATGAATCAGAAGAAGCCTGGAGGAGGATGAATCGATATTTTGGTTTTTATCTCCTGCTGGCAGGATTGCTGACACTATTCTTTATGTACTCCCCGTACTACTTTATCTATGTAATCTCGTTGCTCTTTATCGCCTTTATTGCTACCTATTTTCAGGAACGAAGCAATTTGACTGCTCCGATCTCGCTCCTGGCGATCTTTGTCGTAACCAATGCATTTGCATATCCATCGCTGCCAGATGTCATAGCTGTACATTTCTCAGGATTAAAGGTCAATAACTGGGGAACAAAGAGCTCGTATGTGCTAGGGGCAATCTTGTTTTATTCAGTATTCACGCTCTTCTCCATTTGGGCCGCAAAAAATCGCAAGTATATATTTCCCATAACGTGCGGACTTCTCGTTTTTCTCATGTTTATTAATATTATTATGCTATCAACCTCATTTTTTGGAGAGAATCTGGCTATACTGCTCTATGTGTCATTGGTAATGTATTTAGTCTTTATAACATTATATTATAAAAATTTAAATTAATTAGATATGTGTGACGTGAATGAAAATGCGCGATAGCTTCAGAATTGCTGCAAATTTGAATCTATCACACATCACCGCCTCGCAAAGACAGGAGATCAAGAGATTCAGGTTGAAGAGCCTCTTGAATTAAGAATATATTTAAATGACAGGCCTCATCACCAATACCAATGGGGAATTGATCGATGAAATTAAAGGTCGTCCTGGTCGAGCCCCTCTACGAGGGCAATGTGGGCTCTGTGGCCCGGGCGATGAAGAACTTCGGCTTTCGTGATCTGGCCCTGGTCAACCCCTGCAAGATCGAGGACTTCGGCTGTGCCATGGCCTCCCATGCCCGGGATGTCCTGCAGATGTCCAGAAACTTCTCCACCCTGGCCGAGGCCCTGGAGGGGGCGAACCTGGTGGTGGGCACCACTGGCAAGAGGCTGGAGCATGAACAGCACCACCTGCGGCTGCACCTGAGGGTGCCCTGCCTGACCCCGGCTGGTCTAGCAGAAAAGCTCCGGGATAAGGAGGGGACAGTAGCCCTGCTCCTGGGGAGGGAGGACTGCGGCCTGAACAGCAATGAGATCTCCCTGTGCGATATGATCGTCTCCATTCCCACCTCGGAGGAGTATCCAGTGATGAACCTCTCCCATTCGGCAGCTATCCTGTTCTATGAGCTCTCCCGGATTGGAGGCAATAGCCCGGACTGTGTGCAGATGGCCAGAAAAGAGACGTTGAAGCTATTGCAGGAGAGGGCAGGAGATCTTCTTGCGGATATTGCATATCCTGAGCATAAGAAGGACTTTGCTCTGCTCATGCTGCGGCGGATCTTCGGCCGGGCAGAGCTGACGGAGAGGGAGGCTCGAGCCCTTCTCGGGATCATAAAAAAGATCCGCTGGAGGGTAAGCCATGGCCAGAAGGGCTCAGATCGAGATTAAAAAGGACTGATTCTGGCCGGCGGGAAAAAAAGGTGGCCGGAGAAGAGGCGATCCCTTCTTTTCTTATTACTTATCACAGTGCTGCTCTATTGCTTGCAGCCATGATCAGGCGGCGGAGGGCGTACAGAAGTCCGGCAAATCCCAGGCTCATGGACACAATGGACACCAGGCCGCCCAGGTAGGGGATCAGGAAGAGGAGATTTAACAGCACAAATCCGATGGCGAAGCAGACCAGATCTCCCTGTCTCAGATTGCCCTTCATACAGATCCACCTGCCCAGGCTGTAGGAGACGAACATCCCACTGCTCATCAGGGCGGCGATCATCAGGAAGGTGGATAACAGTGCTATCGGCAGCCCCACAACAGTGACAGCCACCAGCAAGAGGGCGATGAACGAGGCGATGACGACGATGAACCCCAGACCAGTCTTAAGAAGGGTGGAGGTGCGGATCTCCTCATCCACCATCCGGAAGAGGGGGGACAGATACTTCACCAGGATCAAACCTAAAATGAGGTATCCGATGATGATTATCAGGTTGAGCAGATCAAAACCACCCCACCTCTCCTCTCTGGCCGGGGCCATATCCTCTTTCTTTTCTATCTTATAGAAGTCGACCTTTCCCGCAGATCCGGTGTTGTTGAAACTGCTGGCATGAACAGTCAATGTGCCATTGACCCGGCCGGAGTTGAGAGCAGCGCCGCTGCTGATCAGGGCATCCCTGGCCACTGTCCTTCCTGGCAGAATGCTCACCTGGCCGCCGGCGGCCACCAGATTGGTGCCGATATCACCGCCCAGATTGACCGTCCCCCCAGCCGCCACCACCTTTCCGCCCACATCAGAGCTCACAGAGACCTGGCTGCCTGCAGCGATGACATCTCCTTTCACCGGGGCATTGATATTCACTGTGCTCCCTGCTGCCACCAGCGAGTCCACAGGGGCGTTGATGCTCACGATATTGCCCGCGGCAAAGACATCATCCTCTACCGGACTGTCAATGGCCACCACATCTCCAGAAAATGTCCTCAATGCCTCCCCGCTGGCGGAGAGGAATAAAAGGACTATCAAAATCATCATTGCGCGAGAATGAACCATCACATCCACCAGAACATTAAAAATGTAGCTCATCAGATAAATAGCCTCCTGCCACCTCACCCCTCCTTCACTCCACCTCATCCTCCTCATCCTCTTCATCCTCCTCATCCCTCTCATCCTCCTTCACTCCTCCTCATCCCCCTCATCCCCCTTCACTCCCTCTTTGGGCAGCCAATGAAATCGAGGGGAATGACAGGCCCCTCCAGCAGGAGAGGGCTTATGAACTAAGCGAGGCACAACCATGCTGACTGATATTGATGAGACTGCCTGAACTCCTCGCCCCTGCCGGATCGCTAGAGGCTCTGCACGCAGCCATAGCAGCAGGCGCAGATGCTGTCTACCTGGGCGGCAGGAGATTTGGAGCAAGAAGATTCGCCGCAAACTTCGATCATGCCGCCCTGGCTCAGGCCATAGATTATGCTCATCTGCGAGGGGTGAGGGTGTATGTCACCGTCAACACCCTGATCAGGGAGGATGAGCTCCCCGACCTGGGGGAGTACCTCCTCCAGTTGTACGAGCTGGGCGCTGATGCCATTCTCCTCCAGGATCTGGGGGCAGCAGCCCTGGCCGGACATCTGGTGGCCGGCCTGGAGAGGCATGCCTCCACCCAGATGACCATCCACAATCTCCCCGGAGCTCTCTGTGCCGCTCAATTGGGCTTCAAGAGGGTGGTCCTGGCCAGAGAGGTGAATTTGGAGGAGATCCGGGCCTGGGGGCCTGAAGCCGAGAGGGCCGGGCTGGGGCTGGAGGTCTTCGTTCACGGGGCGCTCTGCTATTCATACTCCGGGCAGTGTCTCCTCTCCTCGGCCATCGGCGGGCGGAGCGGCAACCGGGGGATGTGCGCTCAGCCCTGCCGCAAACCCTATCTTCTGCTTCACGGCCCGGCGGACGAGTACGGCCGCCCCTCAAGCCTCCAGGCAGTCTCAGGGCAGGAGAGCTTCATCCTATCCACTCGCGACCTCTCTGTCTACCGCCATCTGGACTGGATCGTAAGCTCTCCCGTCCACTCCCTGAAGATCGAGGGGAGGATGAAGTCCCCCCAGTATGTGGCCATCGTCACCAGCATCTACCGCAGGGCACTGGATGCCATTGCCTCGGGCACCTGGTCATTCTCCCCGGAGGAGGAGAGAGATCTGGCCCTGGCATTCAACCGCGACTTCACAGAAGGCCATCTCCTGGGGGGCAGGGATGTCATGGGCCGGAGGATGCCGGATAATCGAGGGGTGCTGATGGGCAGGGTGGCCTGGTATGACCCCCGCAGGTCAGAGGCAGGGGTTCGCCTCTGCAGCCCGCTTCTGCCGCAGAGGGGTGATGGGCTGGTCTTCCGGTCCCCGGGCCTGGAGAGGGGGCTGACGGTGCAGAGGGCTGTTGAGAGGGACGGCCTGCTCTGTCTGAGGACCGGATATGAGGTCCCGTCGGGGGCTGAGGTCTATCTGACCAGCAGCACTGCTCTGGCCAGGAGGGCAGAGGAGATCCTGGCGCAGGAGAGGCCGCCCATCCCGGTGGATATCACCCTCACCTGGGAGGATGGATATGTCCTGGCCCAGGGGCGGCTGGATAACGGCCTGATGGCGGCCGCCCGGGGGGAGAGCAGAATGCAAAAGGCTCTGAACCGGCCCCTGACCCCTGAGCAGATCGAGACCCAGATGAGAAGGACAGGAGGCACCCCATTTGTGATAAGAAGGGTGAATATGGACTATCCTGGAGGTCTCTTCTCCCCTCTGGGAGCCTTGAACCAGTTGCGCCGCGATCTTCTGGCCGGGCTGGAGAGGGCGGTGCTGGAGGGGCGCCGGCCGGCCCCAGAGCAGATCCAGGGGGCGAGGGATCGCCTCCAGAGGTTCAGCCCTCCAACCGGCAGGGTGGAGGGGAGGAGGAGGCCTCCCCTGTTGTCCGTCTGTGCCGACAGCCTGGAGGCGCTGGAGGGAGCAGTTGAGGGCGGGGCCTCTCGCATATACTTCGATCCCCTCCTTCGGGCAGGGCATGATGCTATAGAGAGGGCAGAGAGGATCCGGGCCCTTCTGCAGGAGGGGAGGGAGCTATGCGGCCGGACAGAGCTGATCTGGAAATGGCCGCAGATCACCCGCGATGATTTTATCGATACCGTCTTGCCCCTTCTCTCCTCCGTCCCGGTGGACGGGATCATGGTCGAGAATCTGGGACCGGCCTGGGCGGTGCGGCAGAGGGTGCCTGAAATGATGCTTTACGGTGGATTGGGGCTGAACGTCTGCAACCACCTGACTGTCCAGGCCCTTGCCTCCCAGTTCTCCTCGCTCACCCTCTCCTCGGAGCTATCCTGCCTCCAGTTGAAGGATGCCGTCTTCGCCACCCGCGCCCTGCCCGGGCAGGACGGCCTGCCGGCACTGGAGCTGGTGGTACAGGGAAATCTGGAGGTGATGGTGGCCGAGGACTCCATCCCCCACATTCCCCAAGGAGGTGATCTCGGGGAGTTCTGGGGCCTTCGGGATTCCAGGCACATCTTTCCCGCAAGGCTGGACGATCAGGGCAGAACCCACATCTTCAACTCCATGGAGACCTGCCTGATAGACCAGATGCCAGAGATCTTCCGGATAGGTCTGGATGGCATAATCCTGGACGCCCGGGGAAGGACGGGAAGGTATGCTCAGGAGGTAACAGCAGCCTACCGGCGGGCAGTCGAGCTGACTGCCGGGAGGTATGCAGACAATTCGATCAGGAGGGACTCGCCGCAGATAGACTCGCCAGAGAGCGGATCCCTGGAGGCGGGGCTGCAGGAGTTGAAGGAGAGGATCAGGCTCCTCAGCCTGGGAGGGATCACCCATGGCCACTTTCTCCGGGGGTTGAAGGACTGAAGGACTGCAGGAATTCATCCTCAACAGACGTAAATCCTATTAGCTCCCAGATAGCAATGCCGCATACTGGATGGAGTGGTACAAATGACTACCGCTAAAGGGAGAGAGGAGCTGGATGCCGTGGCCGCCAAGGTCCTGGAGGGCCTGGATGATATCCTCAGGGTAATGCAGAGGGCGGCAGAGGAGATCGCTTGCGGGAAGCGGCCTGAGGAGGTCGACATATCAGGCCTGCCCCTCTATATGGCCAGATCGAAGGAGGATCAATCCGGCCAGGTCCGGGGAGTGGTCTATGCCATGGACTACGATGATTACCTGGAGATGCTGGACCGGGTGGCCACAGAGAGCGGTCTGTGCCTGGAGGAGCTGACGGAGTTGGAGGTGAACCTTCCCCAGATGGAGTTCGGAGAGGACCTGGTCACAGGAGGCTTTGAGGACTTCAAAGGCATATGCGTGGAAAGGCACAACCAATGCATCCTGCAGTTGATGGAGGCGGTCTTTGTTCTTCTGCAGGGGCGCGGCCTATCTGTGGCCTGCATTCCCGATGAGGATGTGCTCTTGTACCTCCCCTTGAGATGCAGCCCTGAGGAGAGCCCTCCTGAGGAGAGCCCTCCTGAGGAGAGCCCTCCTGAAGAAGAGCAGATATGATATCAGGCGCATTGGCCATAAGAGCATATGCCCTGGTTTGTAATAGAAGGATGATGGGCAAGGCCTGCCTGGCAACGGGAAGGGTTAAACCGGCCGTATACAGCTGAGATGACCGGCTCTGAACTCTGTGGAAGGCAGAGAGAGCAGGAGATGGGCAACCTGGCAGGGGAGGTCAATCCGAAGGGCTCATCGTCTGGGAGATGAGCATCGAAGAGATATCTGAGCTGCTGTGCTTGGAGGTAGATTGTGATGTCGTAACACGATCACCAAAAGGCTTATTAATATCGACATAAGCCAGCAGCATGATACTGATGATAGGATCTGGTGAGAGCAAGGCTGTCCTCGAAGGAGCAGGGCATGATGAGGTCGGGGTTGCTGTTATGAATAGAGCGTCCATCCCTCATCCCGGGGCATGAGGCCGATGCCCGGATCTCAGACAAAAGAGGGGCTGTGCGCCGGTCGGACGGCCATTCCTAAGGCGACGCCTGCCCAGCAGCTCAGGGCGGAGTACCAGAGGTTCATCGGAAGGAAGCTCCTCTTTCTTCTCCTTCTCGCTCTGGGCATTGTATTGCTGGCAGGCTATGCCGCCACCCGGGGATCGGCGGATATCAGCGTGATTGATGTCTACTCCACCATCCTGGCAAAGTTCTTTCCCCAGCATTTCCAGACCACCTGGTTCTCAGAGACCATCGTCTGGGGGCTGAGGCTGCACAGAATCCTTCTGGGGATCGTGGGGGGCATCGGCCTGGCCATCGCCGGTGCAGTCATGCAGGGCATCCTCAAAAACCCCCTGGCCAGCCCCTTCACCCTGGGCATCTCCTCCGCAGCCTCCTTTGGAGCGGCGGCGGCGATAATCATGGGGGCGGGATTTGTGGGCGGGGAGTGGCTGATCATCGGCAATGCCTTCATCTTCACCCTTCTCGCTGCGGGGGCGGTCTATGGACTGGCAAAATACAAGGGAATCACCCCTGAGACCATGATCCTGGCGGGAATTGCCATCTCATACCTTTTCAGTGCCATGACCTCATTTCTGCAATATGTGGGCCATGCTGAGCAGGTTCAGGAGGTGGTCTTCTGGTCGATGGGCTCTTTAGGCCGATCCTCCTGGGAGAAGGTCTGGATAGTCAGCGCCATCATAGCCATCTGCCTTCCCTATCTCATCATCAAATCCTGGGACATAAATGCCATGGGGACGGGGGATGAGACCGCCAAGAGCCTGGGGGTGAATGTGGAGAGGACGCGAGTGGTCAGCATGATGCTGGTCTCGCTCATAACCGCCTCGGTGATCTGTTTCACCGGCACCATAGGCTTCATCGGCCTGGTCGCTCCCCATATCACCCGGATGGCGATAGGAGGCGATCACAGGTTCCTGATTCCCGCCTCAGCTCTGGTGGGGGCTCTCCTCCTCCTGGGGGCTGATACCCTGGCCCGAACCATTCTCGCTCCAGTGATCCTGCCGGTGGGAATAATGACCGCCTTTCTGGGGGTGCCGTTCTTCGTCTTCCTCTTCATGCGCCGGAAGAGGGAGTTCTGGTAGAAAGACAGAGGTCTGAGCCCGGTGGGTCTGGCGTGATATAGGATCCAAGTCTCTTATATCATGGATATCCAATAGCATATACAGCCAAAGGGTGGTCATGATGAAGAGAGATGAATTCCAGGCACAGATAGAAGGATATATATTCCCCCAGACGTTCCATCAGGATCTTCTCGACAGAGCAGCGAAGATGTTCATGAAGTGGGGCCGGAGCTCTCATCTGGATGAGAAGGAGCATCTCTTCCAAAGCTTTGGGCTGAACTCCCAGCCGGGGGATGATGAAGAGATCAAGGCGCAGAAGGCAGCAATCAGAGTCATCTGCTCCAAGATGATGGATGCCAGCATCAGCCGCAAGGACGCAGCCGAACTCATCCGAAACTTCAACCGGATAAAAGATCCTGGCTACAAGTGGCTGGGCTGAGACTTATTTTTTAGTAGCCTCTCCGAATTCATGGGAGGGGTGCCTGGCGAAGACTGGCTGCTCTCAAAGAGAGCGGAGGCGGGAATTCGGGAGGCAATCAGAAAAATTTAACTATAATGATATGTATAATGGATTGGAGCAATTATAGGGGGATTAAACGTGAATTATGAGAAGGAGAGACGTTACTGTAAGTTGTTCTTGGTAACAGCTTTGCTGATAGCATTATTTATCGGCTCTGCCCAGGCGATAACCACCAGGGATATCATATTCGCCCGGACTCCTGAAGCCACACAGCCCATATCAACAGTGGTATCAGATGCCATGAACCAGCCGCCTGTGGCCAAGGGCTTGACCGCCGATCAGGAGGGACCTCTTGCCGCTGGCTCATCGGTCTTCTGGACCGGCGATGCCTTTGACTCAGATGGAGATGAGCTATACTATCAGTTCTGGTTGAATGGGCCGATGACCGGGAATGCCTGGAAGCCGATGACCACCTGGAGCAAGAACAATACCTGGACCTGGGAGACCAGCTCTATAGACATCGGGATCAATGTAATCGATATGCGTATAAGAGATGGGCGGCATGCCCCCCCCTGGAATCATGACAGCCACATCAGTGCCGAGTATATCATAAGCGAGAATGCGGGCATCTCCGCCAGCTCAAAATGGAACTCCAAGCCTAAGCTGAGCAGCCTGAAATCGGACCGGCAAAGCCCGCAGGATAAGGGCACATCTGTGACCTGGACGGCAAAGGCGGCCGACCCGGACGGGGATACAGTTCTATACCGCTATGTCCTCAAAGGACCCTCTACAGAGGAGCAATGGGAGCCCATGACCGACTGGACGACAAACGGGGTCTGGACCTGGGATACAAGCTCTGGAAAGGCGGGCATATACATGATAGAGGTCAGGATAAGGGATGGATATCATGCCGACATCGATAATTGGGACGACAGCATAACGACGCCATTTGTCCTGATTCAGAAGGGAATAATCAAGTGATCGATTGAGAACGCCCGATTTGCTGGGAGATGCATTCGTCTCCTGGACAGGGGGAAGGGATGGATGTCACTCCCTATAAATCAATACAGGGGGGGCTGGCAGCTCCTGCCTGCCAAAATATTTTTAACACTCGTGCACCAATAACTAAATATGACGGGACATATTAATACAAAGAAAAGACTAAATATGAATAAACACAAGTGCGAGCAGGAAATGTACGAATAAAGGAGGGAATTGTATTAGGAAAGTATTAGTAAAGATTGGATTAGTATTAATTTTTCTGCTGTTAATCACAGGTACTTCCTGGGCAGGAAAATCTGATATGAATCCAGGAAGAGAAGCGATCAAGTACAAGCATGAGATGACAGATGATGTCACAGGGCAGGGATTTGCTGTAGAATATAAGAGTGTAAATACAAATAATTTATCCCTGTTGGAGTACTACCACGGCAGCGGCACTGCGGACATGGCCGATGTATTGAACTCCGAGCAGAAGACCACCGGCGGCTCCTACCGCGTCCTGGATTATGATGGAACGATGAAAACGGTGGAGAAGGGGGCAAACAGCATTGTCACCTACACCAGGCAGTATGACAACATCCAGTCGCCAACCACATTCGCCTACGGCACAGGCTGGTATGCTGCCAATCCCATTCATTACAATTCTCTTATCAAGGACAAGACCGTGGCCAAGAGCTATCAAGAGGCGGCCTCTATGCACCGCCAGGTGGAGTATGCTCATGCTCTGAAAGGGGACATCGCTGTGGATATCAACTGCACGGGACCCACAGATAAGGCCGATGGCAAGGGCATTCTCAGCATGAGGATAGATGATGATATCACCCAAGGTACTCTTCACATCGGCGAGCTTCTCTTAAGCCCCAAGGTAAGCCCCAAGGAGACTTCCAAGGCAAAGACCAAGCCAAATACATTCGATCCCATAATCGAGGTCCAAAATGACTACATCGGCGACTTCCATGTGCAAAAGACGATGAAGCTGGAGATCACCAAGGGCAAAGAGAGCTCTCAGGTGGACTGGCTCCCCTGCTGTATGGGCGGCTTCTTCGACCTCCCGTCATTTAACTTCGATGCTCAATATGCCAGCTGGAAGGGGATCTTTGACTGTACCTGCCGGGAGAAGTCCATATCCACCATGAAGCCGGAGTGGAACACAACCAAAGCCCAGTTCCCGACAGAGGAGTACCGGTACAAGCCCTGAATGGGGGACTCCAACCTTATTTTTTTTAAATATTAATAAAATTAAAGGATATACAATCAACTCCAGAATCGATCTGAGGCATCAATTCACAATAGCGGTGCAGCTCATCGATCTGATGGCCTCAAGGATCCTGGGCTATGGCGCAGATCACCCGGATGTCTAGAGCACTGTGATCTCTCCGGCTCGCCTGCTGCGGCTGGCAGCCTGGATGGGGCAGATGGAGCTGGCAAGGCTCATGGGCTATGTCCCGCAGAATCAGAGGCAATCGCCTCCCTTCACCGCCCTGGACATAGTTCTAACCGGAAGGATGCCTCACCTCTCAGTGCTCACCCAGCCCGGGGCCGTGGATATCGAGAGGGCGCAAAGGGCTCTGGATATGGTGGGAGCCCTCCACCTGGCATCCCGGCCCTACACCCAGATCAGCGGCGGAGAGCGACAATTGGTCATAATCGCCCGTGCCCTTGCCCAGGAGCCATCATTCCCCCTCCTGGATGAGCCGACCTCCTCTCTGGATTTCAAAAACCACGCCATGATGCTCTCGGACGAGATTGTCCTGCTGAGAGGGCTACTGCCGAACGAGGAGCTCAGCAGAGGTGTTCCCTCACACCATCAGAACGTCATCGCTTCAGGAAAGCCGCATGAGGTTATGACCCCGGAGAATATCCATACAGCTTACGGGATAGATGTCGAGGTCCTGGAGGTGCATGGAAAACGGATAATGCTTCCTCTGTAGCCGCCATAGCACCCAAAACAGCCGCACCACATATCAGTGATGCAAGCCTTAGTGATGAGGGGGGGAGCTGCGCCCTTCTGGACGCGATAGTTCACAAGGCTCCATCTCGCTGGTCAGGCGATGCAGCTCTTTTGTGTCCAATGACAGGGGATCGATATGAACCAGCATTATGGCATTCTTCAGGGCGATCTCATCCCTTTGGGACTGAATGAAGCGGAGCACAGTCTCGTAGTTGCTCTGGGTGATGAGATAGCCCATTCCCTCCAGCAGAATAACAGGATAATCGGCCCGCCCCAGAAAATCAGAGAGCATGCTGCTCAACCTGGGAAAGTTCGTTGGATCCACTGTCCTGTATTCTGGCTCGCTCTTCTGGGTGAGCCATATGACTGTCTCTGGGGGAATGGCGTATCGCTCATAGAGGGTTTCAGGGTTATGGCGGCTCAGGCATAACCCTTCCATGCCGTGGGCCACCAGCTCGCTGAACACCTCCAGGCTTCTCTTGGGCTTCTCCTCCTCGATTATATAAGTGGTCCCGGGAATCAGGGAGAGCTCATAGGGGCTTCTACCATAGCTCTTCATCATCTCAGCCAATGTGGCCGCAATATCGAAGGATGGATCGTAGCTCCTGATGATCCTGTCCAGCCTGCGCAGGGCGAGGAAGAAGGCATGCTTGGTCAGCACCAGGTCGGGCCTGATATCGAGGGTGACGAATAGGGTCAGAGCATCACGCATATCCGGCTCGCAGGCCGGGCCCGGCTCATCAGAGGGCCCGCCCTTCCTCAAGGACACCTCAAAGAAGCCGCCTGCTGCTATCAGCTCATTGGCCTTCATCACCACCTCCCTTCTCGTTCCTTCACTCAGCGTGGACAGCATGACCTCAGAGAAGACGCGGAAGAGGTACGCAGATAGTGGACCGAGGATGAATATCAGTTCTTTTGCCTCATTGATGCTTGATTTTAATTCGGTGTGCACGAACTGCTGCCTCTCAGCCAGCAGCAGGCGGGTTCTCCTGCTCAACATCTCCATCTGATAGACGAAGTCCAGCATCTCTCTCTCCGGCAGCTTGCCCTTGTTCTCCTCTATCAGCTCTTCTATGCTATCGATTAGAACAATGCTATTTCTGCTGGAGTCGACAAAGGATTTTATAGTCATGAAAAGGAGGGGCAGGTTCCGGGGTGAGATATATCGATCGCTGCCCCTCTCATCGGAGAGCTTGATGATGGGCGTCTCCTTGAACCCCCAGCGCTGCCTTACATCATTTGGCGAGAAGTGAGTGATGCACAACCCCTCCACTCCATGGGTGATCTGGTCGGTAAATACCTCATAAGCAATGTCAGGCACGACATATGCCCTGCCCATGGATAACTCATAGCTGGGCCGGGTCTCTTTTGTCTCCTCCACTACCGGCTTTACCGGCACCTGATCCTCTACAATCATCCTGGTGGCGGAGGGGCCCAATGAGCCGGTGAGAATCTTTTCGAACTGATCCCACAGCTCCTGAAGCTGAAGAGCATTTACAGCCCTTCGGCTGGTTCCCAGCTCTCCCAGGTATAAATCGACCTGCTGCTTTGCCCTCTCCTCTCCTATATACTTGGCCAGAGTCGTCTCCAGATCATCGATCGTCCCATAGGGCATGCTCTTGGATATAGCAGGCAGCTCCTGGCTCTCTGTTACCCTCTTTTTGCCCCCTTCTAGGAATGAGTTGGCGATCTCTGCCTCCTCGGGGCTGGGAGTGGTGAGGAGGGATACCAGGACGTACAGGCTGGTATTGGCGAACAGGGTCCAGAAGACAGAATTGGTCCACAGGTCCAGGCCCAGGCAGAATAGATCTGTGGGTCTGAGGATGGCCAGGCCAAAGGCACCATCCTGGATCAGACTGGAGAGCATGCGGCTTTCTCCGCTGATGGTGGGGATGAGAGCGGTATAAGACCAGAGGAGAAATCCTGAGATCAGTCCTGCCAGTGCTCCCTTCCTGTTCCCTCTCTTCCAGTACAGCCCTCCGAGGGCAGCAGGAGCAAGCTGGCTGGCGGCAAGAAATGAGACGATGCCGATATCCGCCAGAATATGGTAGGCGGCAACCTGCGAGTAAAGGTATCCCAGGATGACCACCAGAAATATGTTCAGCCTCTTGATGTTGAGAAGGACATTGGCCAGGCTTTTCTGTTTTTCGATTCGCCGCAGGATGTATGGCAGCTCCAGGTTATTGAGGAGCATGGTCCCTACAGCTACGGATTCCACCATGATCATGGCGGTTGCTGCCGATGCTCCGCCGATGAAGACCAGCATAGATAGAAGATCTTGATTGTGTATATACGGTATGGTCAGGATGAAGTTGTCCTTCGGCCCGGGGGTGTTGAGGAGCAACCCTCCCCAGGCTATGGCGGGGACAAAGAGATTGATCAGCAGAAGGTAGAGAGGAAACAGCCACATCGCCCTCTTCAGATGCCCTTCATCTGAGTTCTCTACCACCATGACATGAAACTGCCTGGGCAAGAACAGGATGGCGAAGAAGGAGATCAAGACAAGAGAGAACCACAGAGGATACTGAACATCCATCAGTTCGGCATAATGTGGATTGCGAACGGCCTCTTCTGCCATCTGGCTGAAGATATCTCCATATCCCTCAAATATGCCGTACGCCACGAAGAGCCCTATTGCCAGAAATGCCACCAGCTTCACCAGGGACTCGAATGCCACCACGGCGATCAATCCCTCATGCCTCTCCATGGGATCTAGCTGGCGGGCGCCGAACATCACAGCGAATATCCCCAAGAGCAGTGTCACCACCAGGGTGCTCTCCCAGGAGAAGTTGAGCAGGACATGACTTCCGGCCAGGGTCTCTAAGGAGGTGGATATGGCGATCAGTTGCAAGGCGACATAGGGAGTCACCATGATCAGGCTCAGCAGAGCAACCACAGCCCCTATGGCATAGCTTCTGCCATAGCGAAAGCTCAGGAAGTCGCTGATGGAGGTCAGCCGGTGCTCTTTGGAGACACGGATCATCTTTCGTATGATCACCCAGCCCAGTGTCATTGCCAGAAGCGGCCCGATATATATGGGCAAGAACTCCAGGCCGGTTGATGCTGCTCTGCCTATTGAGCCGTAAAAGGTCCAGGCGGATACATAGACCGAGAGGGAGAGGGCGTAGATGTAGGGATTGCTGACAATGCTCTTTCCCTCTAGCTTTCTTCTGTCTGAGAAGCGGGCGATGGCGAAGAGGAAGAGCAGATAAAGCACCATGACCACTAGGGCAGCATTCTGGACTATCAATCAGAATTCCCCCGGTCAAATAAGTAAAGCAGAATGATGATCAACAGCCAGATGGCTGCTACGTAGATCAGTATTGCAGGCACGCCGAGAAGAATTGAGCCATCGGCCAAGGCCAGCAGGGGCCAGTTGAACAGCATCCCTCCTAGGATGAAAACGAAAACCCAGAAATCCCTCTGGCCGATCAGGTCGTTTAATGAGAGCATAGCTACAATCCCGGATAGATGATTATCCCTCTAGCAGATATATCCAATGCATGCTTCCCAAGATGATGGGATGTGCCACACATCTTAAGGACCTCTATGTATCTCCTTCTTGTTAAGTTTATTTCTTCGTTCTTCAGCAGTATTATTCCATCTGCCAGCTCAGCAATGCGAGGGGGATAAAGGCTTCCGGGCAGCGAGTCCTCCGCTAAGAGCGCAACCACCCTTTTCGCTCTAAGCAGATGGGATAGCTTGACGAGAAAGCGCCAATAATCCTCTTTGAGGGCGTCTTCCAGCTTGGATAAGCCTTCGATGACAATTCGTGTAGGATTGCTTTTATTGATCTGTGTCTCGAATTCCTCAATTACTGCTTGCGATCTCTTCCCCTCTGATTCCTCTTCAAGCAACCCCCCCAGCTCTACATAACAGATCTCGGCACCAAAAAATCTCCTTTTCACAAAATCATAGCTTGATGCGAAATCCTGCAGGATGTCAAGAGGCCCACCAAAGGTCAAAAAGCATAGCCCTCGCTCTCCAGATTCAGCTCCCCTGAAGAGAAATTGTGTGCAAAGAGTGGTCTTGCCAGTTCCAGTATCCCCTGCCAGCAATATGATAGAGGGTATTGGAAAGCCGCCTTCGATCATATTATCGAGGCCTGCAACTCCTGTGGGCATTCTTTCAATAGGATTCAAACCCTTCACCTCGTGATCGATCCATGTTAGTCGAGGGCTACTGTTCTTGCCTTCTGGAATACCGGTCTTGGTCATACCGGGCTGTTATACTCTGATCTCCTCTGTGTATGGCATATACCCCTGTGCCATATCTTCCTATTCCGTATCTTCCTATTCCGTATCTTCCTATTCTGTATCTCCCTATTCCATATCTTCCTATTCCATATTCTCCTATCCCATTAATATTATTTGACCTTATTCTCTGTCAGTGGCTGCAGTAGATCAGACTGCTTTTATATCAGGAATTCCTTCTGGCAGTCGTGAGATGAATTGATCCTCAGAACTCATTATTCAGGCCAGATATCTGCAGAACTGGACGGCAAAGAGGTAACGCTGGCGGGCTTCGCCCATGAGATAAGGGATCTGGGAGGGATAGCTTTCCTGGTGCTCAGGGATAGGGAGGGCATAGCCCAGATAACCCTGATCAAGAAGCTATTGGGAAAGGATGTCTTCAAGGCGGCACGCTCCATCAGCCGGGAGAGTGTGGTCATGGTCCGGGGGAATGTGAAAGCTGAGGCCAAAGCGCCTCGTGGATATGAGATACTCCCCACTGAGATCCAGGTTTTAAGCTCTGCTCAGGTTCCCTTGCCTTTAGATCCCACAGAGAAGGTGGAGTGCGAGCTGGACACCCGCCTTGATTCCAGGTTCATGGACATCCGCCGCCCCTCTGTACTGGCCACCTTCGAGGTCGAGAGTGCTGTCCTGCATAGCCTTCGCGATTACTTTTACCAAAAGGGAGCAATTGAGGTCTTCACCCCAAAGATAGTGGCCGCGGCCACTGAGGGGGGGACGGATCTCTTCCCCATCAGCTACTTTGAGAAGGAGGCCTTCTTGAACCAGAGTCCCCAGCTCTACAAGCAGATGCTGATGGGAGCAGGCATGGACCGGGTCTATGAGATCGGCCCCATCTTTCGGGCAGAGGAGCATGACACCAGGCGCCATCTGAATGAGGCCATCTCCATCGACCTTGAGGTCAGCTTTGCTGATGATAGGGATGTGATGGAGATACTGGAGGAGGCTGTGGCCGGAGCCTATAGATATGTGGCTGAGAACTGCTCCCGCCAGCTTGCCCTCCTCGGCCTGGAGCTGGAGGTGCCCAGCCTCCCCTTCAAGAGGATCACCTATACTGAGGCCCTGGATCTGGCCGGAGAGAAGGCAGACTCCAATATGGAATGGGGCGATGATCTGGACACCGAGACTGAGAGGTTCTTAGGAGAGAGCATAGGAGAGCATTACTTCCTGATCGACTGGCCCTCCTCTATCAAGCCCTACTACACCCTGCCTTATGAGGAGAGGCCAGAGGTCTGCCGGGGGTTCGATCTCATGCATCCCCGGATGGAGCTGGCCAGCGGGGCACAGAGGGTTCACGACTACAACCAACTGGTGGAGAGGATAAAGGAGAAGGGCCTGGACCCGGATGGATTTGAGTTCTATCTGAAGGCATTTCGCTATGGCATGCCGCCACATGCCGGCTGGGGGCTGGGCCTCTCCCGGCTGGTGATGACTATGCTAAAACTGGAGAACATTCGCGATGCAGTGATCTTTCCCAGAGATCGAAGGCGCCTGGTGCCTTAGGGCAGGGCCGGGTGGAGGCTTAGGGGTGTTGGGAGGAAATGGAGCAGGATTGCACTCTGCTCCATATGGCTCTAGACCTCATCCAGCTTTTCAATGCCTATCTTCCTCACCTTCGGCTTCCAGATCTTGTCTGGCATCCAGGCAGGGGCCCCTTGTGGCTTGTCCACCTGCACCCTCTCTCCCGAGAAGATATGCACCTTCTTTGTGCCCCGTTCTCGCAGCTTGATCTCAGTGTAGCCGCGGTTGGCTGCTTTCAGTGCCGCTTGTCTGGGCGATTTTCCTGTAAAGACGCCGATCTCATTTCCCTGAACATCTCTCAGGGCGAAATTTCTCATCTCAGCCAAATTAATCCCTCCTAATGGTTATGATATGCCTCTCCGGTTCGGTATATTAATTTAATCCAAAAGTATACCCAGGCTGCCTCCAAGCAAGCGGCATCCGGCGGCCAGATCGCCTCCGGGCGATATGATGTGATATCGACAATTGTGATAGTATCAACAGAGAAATTAACGAATTAGGAGATGAATTGAGCTATTCAAACTACTATTGAGCATTTTATTCCCCGACCAGGCCCTTCATATCCTTCCGCCGGACTGTCGCCAAGCCACCGATCAGATGGGCTGCCGTACCGCAGATCCGATCGATAAATAAGGGGAAATGAGACGGTCCCGATGTCACCAGGCCGCCTGGGAGGAGCTGGCAGGGAAGGGAGCAGCATCAGTCTCCCTTTGCCAGAGGGCGCCTGGGGAGGAGCGCCGGGCGCAGCAGGCAGCGGCTCTATGCTGGCTGCCGCCAGGGTCACAGTAGGGCGGCATATGCCCACTGATCGTTACCTACATCATTCAATCGGAAGATAGAAGTAGTAGCAGGATCTAATTATAATGGTCAAAAAGGCAAAATTAGAAGGGTGAAATCGGAAAGGTGAAATCAGAAAGGTGGAGATCTATGGAGCCTCGAATTCTCAAGGTGGGAGAGAAGGTCACAGGCAAATACAGAGGAATGGAGCTGGGCAAGAGCAGGAAGTTCTTCCGGGTGAAGCTTGGAGATGAGGAGTTTTACCTGCCCAAGGATGTGGGCAACTCCCTTCTTAAGAGCCATCAGATGGGCAACCATCTCTTTACCATCCAAAGGCAACTGGATGTATATGAGATAAAGCCGCTCGCCAGTGCGCTTTAATGGTGAGACTGGGATCTTTGTAGTAGGGCCTGCATAACAATCTCATCATAAGACACAAGGCGGGATAAACAGTGCTCCCATGCTGTCTGGAGGAGCAGCGAGGGCCCTGTCACTTTCTTTCTCCTCAAATACAGGTTGATGTATACCCTGGCAGTAGCCAGGCTCTTCATCTAGCAACTGTATATTCGGAAGACAGACATGGACTGCTCCTCAATGCTGACCTGGCCAGAGTATTCTCCATTCATCTCAGTCTCCCAAGGAGGTGTCAGCAGCCATGGGTCCCATTCATCGAAGGGCTCTTTGGGCTTTGGTTCAACCATCGGATCTTTCATATCATGCTTGGGGCGGCTTTCCGGTCTCATATCTATAACCGGGGGGATGAAGCGACTGGATAGATCATTCTCCAGTGTTGCTTTCTCCGCCGAAAACGATTCTACTAAACTCATGAGATACTCCCTCTTGATGTTCTCCAAGGTCAGCTTCAGGTCCAATGCGGCATTTGGTTTTGTGGGTTTCTTAAACCAGTTTAAGTGCCTTATGTCCACTATCTGCTCGCCCTGCTGAGTATCGTCAATATAAGAGTTGTTAAAAAGCGATTTATTTATGCTCGTGTTATTTACACTTATATTGCTCATATTTGTATTATTTATAATAACACTCGTATTATTTACGCTCGCATGGTCTAGAGGCGGGGTATTCATGGGAGAGCCGATCAAGGTCAATAACATGAATATGATCATGATTTTGAGCATATGTTCTACACACCTCTGTATTTATAAAACTTTTCGCTAAGCTTTGATACGTATTAAAAATAAGTAATTTACTTAAGAATCGATCCCCCCCCCCTCCTATGACACTCGGATGGCTTAATGTATTTACTCTCAAATATCACACACTCCCTGCATCAGCCCGGCAATGAGCGAGAAGCCTCTGATCTTCTGGGCAGGCCTGGCTCGGGAAGAGAGGCCGCTTCAGGACTGCACACTATTCGAGGAGACCACAAAGCCGATATATATCCTGATTCAGAGCGCCTATCGAAAGGCGAATGAAAATGCTGGTTGGAATAGATGTCGGCGGGACCACCACTAATGCTGTTCTGGTGGATGGGGACCGGGTGGATAAGACGGCCTATGTGCCTACAGATCACGATGATCTGCTAAGATGCCTGCTTGAGGCTCTGGATGAGCTGATCAGAGGTGTGGATGTCAGCAAGATTGAGAGGGTGGTTTTGAGCACCACTCTGATCACCAATATGATTGCCGAGAGGAAGACCGATCCTGTAGCCCTGGTATTGATCCCGGGCCCGGGGACCAATCCCCGGGACTACAATCTGGGCGAGGCCATCATCCTGGATGGGGCGATGGACTTCCGGGGCAAGGAGATCGATCGGTTGAATGAGCCCCAGATAAAAGAGGCCGCCGCCAGCATAGGAAAGAGCGGGATATCCCGGGTGGCGGTGGTGGGAAAGTTCTGCCAGAGAAATCCATCTCATGAGGAGAGGGTATCCCAGATACTGGCCCGGGCCCTGCCCAATTCGAAGATCGAGCTGGGCCACCGGGTGTCCGGCCATCTCAACTTCCCCCGAAGGGCAGCAACGACAATGCTGACCCTGGCCACCAAAGAGAGATATGCCGATTTTGCTGCTGCCATATCCAGAGCCCTCGAGGAGAGAGGGATCACCTCGCCAGTCTATATCCTCAAGGCAGATGGCGGCACCTTGCCCTTGGAGGGATCGCTCAAGATGCCAGTGGAGACCATCTTCTCCGGGCCGGCAGCCAGCATAATGGGGGTCATGGCCCTCACCCCCCCCGGCCAGACCTCTGTGGTGGTGGACATCGGCGGCACAACCACCGACCTGGCACTCATCCTCTCCGGCCGGCCTCTTCTCTCCTCTAAAGGAGCACGAGTGGACTCCATGCTGACTCACGTGCGTGCCTTTGCCATAAAGTCAGTGGCCATAGGCGGGGACAGTGCAGTGGATGTTGATGATGGCTGTCTGGCAGTGGGCCCGGAGAGAAGGGGCCCTCCCCTCTGTCTGGGGGGAGGCGGCCCCACCCCCACAGATGCTCTGCGCGTTCTGGGCAAATCGAGTGTAGGCGACCTGGAAAAGGCAAAAGAGGCAATGGCAGGAGTGGCAGGCAAGATGGGCTGCTCAATTGAAGAGGCAGCAGGCATGGTGGTTGATCTTGTGGTGGAGAAGATCGCCTCTGAGATCGATGAGATGTTTCTGGAGTGGGAGCAGGAGCCTGCATACCGCATCTGGGAGATCATGAAAAAGGAGAAGCTTCAGGCGCAGAATGTGGTAGGGGTGGGAGGAGGATCAGTGGCCTTGGCGCCCCTCGTCGCCGCCCGGATGGGTGCAACCTCGATTGTGCCCGAGCATGCCCCTGTAGCCAATGCCATCGGCGCTGCCGTTGCCCGGCCGACAATTACCCTCAACCTTCATATTGATACCGAGAGGGGTGAGTATGTGGCGGCAGAGGATGGGATCATGGGCCGGGTTAATGACAGGCAGATGTCCCTCACTCAGGCTGAGCAGCTGGCCAGGAGGCTGTTGACGGAGAGGGCAGAGCGACTGGGGATCGGTGAGTATGCTGCTGAAGCAGAGGCCACTCGCAGCGAGGTCTTCAATATGATTCGAGGATGGTCGACGGTGGGAAAGCTGCTCGATGTCAGAATGGAGATTCCTGCTGGCCTGCTTCCCTCCTGGAGGTGCTCGTAAATGGCATCTGCAATAAGGGGAGGGAAGACCGGCCTGATCTTCTTCCCCGCATTCGATTGGGCCATCTCGCCCACCCACCCGGAGAGGGAGGAGAGGCTGCTTTATACCAGGGATCAGATCTTCGAGGAGGGGCTGATGGACCTTCCTCAGATCGAGGAGTACAAGCCCCGCCTGGCGGAATCAAAGGACATCGCCCGCACCCATTTCTGCGTTCCAGATGTTGAGAGCCAGGTGACTGAGGCCCATCTCATCGCCGCTGGAAGCACCCTCACCCTGGCCGATGCCTGGGAGAGGGGAGAGATCAGAAACGGCTTTGCCCTGGTCCGCCCGCCTGGCCACCACAGCATGCGGGTGGTGCACGGCAACCGGGGATTTTGCAATATCAACAACATTGCCATACTGGTGGAGTACCTGAGGAGCAGGTACGGGCACAAGAGACTGGCCGTGATCGATACCGATGTACATCACGGCGATGGCACCCAGGAGATCTTCTGGCATGATCCGGATGTGCTCTGCATATCCTTCCATCAGGATGGCCATACCCTCTATCCAGGATCCGGTTTCGTCAATGAGATCGGCGGGCCACAGGCACTGGCGCGCACCCTCAACATCCCCCTGCCCCCAGGCACCACAGATGAGGGCATTCATTATGTTCTGGACAACCTCATCCTTCCTGTGCTGAAGGATTTCCAGCCCGAGCTGATCCTCAACTCCGCCGGTCAGGACAACCACTATACCGATCCTTTGGCCAATATGCGCTTCTCTGCCAATGGCTACGCCCAGCTCAATGAGAAGCTTGCCCCCGATATCTGCGTCCTGGAGGGAGGATATGCAGTGGAGAGTGCCCTGCCCTATGTGAACACCGGCATCATCCAGGCCATGGCCGGGCTTGACTACTCCCATGTGAGGGAGCCGGATTATGTGCCCGGCAGCTTTGTGCAGAGCGATGCCATGTGGCGGGAGATCAAAAAGACTGTGGAGCAGGTGAATGAGGCCTGGGCAGAGAGGGAGGAGATGGTGCAGATGGCTCTGGAGGGTCTGGGGGACTTCTACCGCCGGAAGAAGAGGATCTTCTATGATACAGATATGATCAATGAGAGCCAGGAGGAGTCGGTCAGGCTATGTCCGGACTGTCCGGGCTATATGACCATCTCCTCCTCTGCTCAGAGGGGGCATGGCATCCTGAACAATGCCTTCTGCGTCTCCATTCCCCGCGGAGCATGCTCTTCTTGCCGGGAGGATGCCTCAGAGGAGTATGAGGAGCAACTGGAGAACCGGAGGATAGGATATGTCTATCTGCAGGACAAGGACCGGGACAGGTTCAAGTTCTGCAATAATATGACCCGCACCCAGAAGGGATACTGAGGGCCGGGGCCATGGATGAGCCAGCCCATCGCCCCCCCTTCTGCTATAGGTTATGAGCCATAGAGCAGGTGATCTGGAGGAGGCTGCAGCATCCATCGATGCTGCATCCCTTGATGCGGCCAGGAAGGCGGTTCTCAGGGGCTGCCAGGAGCTGATCTTCTGGCTGGAGCTCTTCTGCCGCCAGCTGGATAAGGTGGAGTCGGAAGAGCTGCATAAATTCGCCCGCGCCCTCTCCCTTACAGTGCTCGGCCACCTGCCCACCCGGCCTGAAGGCTGTCCCTTCTGCATCCAGCACGGAAAGAGCCAGAGCTGTCAGGGTTGCGGCTATGCTGCCACTCATGGCCGCTGCGACCTCGACCGATCGGCATTCAACCTGTTCATTGAGGCCTTCACTCTGCTGGGAAGGGCCATTTATCAGGATACAGAAGGGCTGCGCTGCTATCCGGATGAAGCCCGGCTGATTCTTGATCTGTGCATCTCCTCCTCCCGCCGCCTGACAGTGGAGATGATGGAGGATATCGGCTCCCTCTCCACCCGGGAGTTGATGGAGAGAAAGTCCAGATACTTGGGGCAGATGCTCGATGCATTGCCAAGGGAGCTCTTCGGCCTGGAGGTCACAGAGCAGTGGCAACGGGTGAAAAGGGCGCTGCTGGATTACTGGTAGGCCGATATAGCGTAGAGCGATATAGCGTAGAGCGATATAGCCGCACTGCAGAGAGTCCGAGCACTGCAGAGAGCCGGGCACTTCTGGGAGGCGCTTACGCTCCCTCTCTGCAAGGATGCCATAAAGCCTCAATTCAGCTCCTCAGTTCAGCTCAAATGCTGCCTGAACACATCATCATAGAGCCTCTTGACATTCTCCTCCGTCTTGCTCATCTCCGGGAATCCGTGATAGTTCATCGCCTCCTGGACATCCTCGACCAGGCGGAGCTTGTACTGGCTGCGGGAGAGGAACCAGCCCTGGCGGGCATAGTAGCGGGAGAGGTACTCCTGCTCTGTCTGGCCGGGGGTGGGGGTGAAGAGGCCGTGCCTCTTGTCCAGCTCCGCCATCTCCATCATAGTGGTGTAGCCGGACCGGGCGATCAGAAAGCGGGCCCGATTCATCAGCTCCACCTTCTCCTCTGTGGATAAGTAGGAGTGGACTGTGGTCTGCCCATCCAGCCTCTCATGCCTCTCTTTCTGGGGGCTTCCCAGGAGCACCACCTTCTCCCCGGGGAGCTTTTGCACCTGGCGGAGGATGATCTCCTCCAGCTTGCTCCTCTGGGGCTCAGGCCCGGAGACTATGAGCAGATAATCCAGATCCAGATCCCGCTCCATCTTCCTGGTGCTGGTGAGTATTCCAGCGAAGTAGGCTCTCTTGTTGGTGGCATCCAGCCGGGAGCGGCTGAGCTTGCCGCTCAGGTTGGGCTGGCTGGACCAGGGATAGATATCAGGCACTATGACCCCATCGAACTTCATATGAAAGAAGCTGTTTGCCGGTATGGTGAGCATCTCAAAGGGATAAAGATACTGGGGAAGGCTGAAGCGGAGCTGGTGGGTGATGAAGTAGCTGGGGATATCATGGGAGTATACCCCCATGCGATTGTCGCTTATTATCAGGTCGAACTCATTCTCAGCCAGTATCTGCTCCAGCCTCTTTCTCTCCCTGGCCAGGGCGCGGAGGAGAATGGGGATGCTGGCAGTGAACTTGGGCAGGAAGAAGCGGCTGGAGCTGTAGGGAGCAGGATAGTCCTTGAATGTTATGAAATTGCATTCCGGACATTCCCTCTTTAGAAGGGCCAGGGCATTGCCGCTGGTGCCTATGGTGACCTCGTGGCCCCTTCTGAGCAGCTCCTCGATGATGGGAATGTCCCTGGTGGAGTGGCCCAAACCCCAGTTCAGAGGGCTCACGAATACTTTTCCCATGGGGCGGAAAATCGGATTCCAGGTATAAATCGTTTTCTTGATAAGAGATAAATATCATCCTGCCCTACCCAAAGATGTGTACGATCAGATTGTGCAAGCACTGGATAGGATGAAGAAGGGAAGCCCGGGCTATGAGGGGATGAGCGCCATCCTGAACAGATATGCTAAGGGCGAAATCGACCTGGACGAGGCTTACTACGACCTCCTGGAGGGGGAGCTGATCCCCATGCCCCAGAGGTGCAGCATGTCGGCAAAGCGCCCGGTGGCGGCTGAGGATGAGCTGCGCCTGAAAGAGAGGATCATAGAGGCGATCAAAGAATGATCTCCCTTGGGCTGCATCTGGCAGAGAGATATTAAGCAATGGCCAAAGAGGAGAGCTCCGGATCACGATGATGGGCATAAGCGCTACTGAATTGAGGGATCTATTCATAAGTTCACAGCCCAGCATTTTGGCTATCTGGCCGAGTACCGGGCCAATCTTATGGGGCTGGCTTTGGCGGTGTTCTCCGCCTTCGCCGGCATTCTCATCGCCGCCCCGGGAGCGGTGATGATCAGCCGGTACCGGCCTGTGCTGCAGGCTTACATCCCGGAAGGGCTGCCCGGCTCTAATGGACCCCATCCCTTCCAGCAGGAGGAGCTGGCCAGCCGGATGAAAAGGGAGATGCTCCTCATATCCCTGGCCGGTCCCATGACCAATATCGTACTGGCGGCAGGCTTTTTTATTCTGATGATGAGCGGCCTGGCAGGAGAGGGCATCTGGGCGCATGCTGTGGGGTTTGCCATATTCATCAACCTGATCCTGGCGGCCTTCAATATGCTTCCCTTCGGCCCTCTGGACGGCAAGAAGATCTTCGATGCCGATCGGCGGGTCTGGGCCCTGGTGGGTCTGCCCGCCATCCTGATCGCCCTGTCGGTTTATTTTGGCATCTGATAAAAGGAGAGAGGCTCAACCATTCCCCTGCTCTTAAGGGTCAGCTATATCAATATGTGTGCAGGGAGCGGAAGAGAGGTGTTTGGAAGATGACTCAGATTGAAGTCCTGCAGGAGATCTCTGATACGCTCATCTCCATCAATGATTGCCTGGAGGAGATTGGTGCAGAGCTTGAGGAGATAAGCATGGCCAGCAAGATGATGATATTCTTCAAGCTGATCGAGTTGAGGCCGGAGATGAAGGATAAGCTGGGGCCTTTGATCGATGAGGTGGCCGCCTCTATGGAGTTTGAAATGGACGAGGGGCCGGAGAGGGACTGACTGCGGGGCTTTCCTTGAAGAACTTGCTTGGGAAATTCAGGGAGGAGGTGGGGCCCTGAATCTCTCATGCATTCTCAATTTGATCTCACTTAACAAATAGACTATAGATGTTTATTATATTTAGCCTTTTCCTTGTCACTGGCTCTGCATGTAGACTCCCTTTTTGGAGCGACTTAATTTGCAGACGCGATGCTTTATTCGCAGAGGGTACTAATATCTTTAAATATGATACGATCTTGTTTTTATATTAGGTATTATTAATGGTGAACGAGAGAAGCACCCTCTCCTCTTAAGCCGTTCTGGAATATGAAGCTCTCCTGGGATCGGGGCCAAAGGAGGAAGATCCTTCAGCCCCTTATCGCCCTCCTCGGGTTGTCAGGGCATCCCCTTACAGCGGCGGGTAGAAGAAAGCCCCCCTCTCCCTGACGTCGAAGTCCAGGCCCATCATATTGACATACTCCTGATGAGCTGCCTGCGGATCCAGATCTGCAAATTGATCCGGATAGAACCATTTGGCCAAAAGCATCAGAGCGGAGGGATAGTTGGGGGTCACAGCGTAGTCATTGGTGATGATATATATCCTGTCGGTACGGACTGCTGAGACATTATCGAATCCAGGAAGGCTCTTCATCTCCTCGACATACTCCTGCAGAAGGCTATCGTTCTCGTTCTCATAAGGCCTGATCCCTTTGCCCATGGCCCGGCCCACAATAACCTCTGGATTTTGGGAGAGAACCCATTCCGTCTCTATCTCGCCGTATTCCATCGGAGTGTCCTCATATGAGGGAAGAAAGCCGGCAGCGATATTCTCTCCTCCCGCCATCTCGACCAGCTTGTGAGCGGCATGCCCTGTGCCTATGGCCGTGCGAGAGACCAATGGTTTGTCCCCTTCTGGAGTGCTCTCCAGGTAGACCTTCACCCGATCGTCCAGAGCAATTCCATTGATGCGTTCCTCCACCTGAGAGAGGCAACGATCATGCCATTCCAGATACTCATTCGCTTTGGCCCTGGCTCCCAGCAGGATTCCCAGAAGCTTTACTTTCTTTCGCATGGCATCAGGGCCAAGGCCGCTGCATTCGCAATCGAACCGGAGAACCTTAACATCTGCTGGAAGCTTTTCATCCAGGGCCATCTCTGTTGGGTAAAAGGTATAGGCCAGTATGGCGTCGGGATTGCTATTCAAGACGGCCTCGACATCAGGCTCTCCTCCACTGCCTATGTTCAGATCCTGGCTCATCTTGGGGAATCTATTGGGCTGCTGGGCAAATGTGTCCCGAACCCCCACCACCCTGTCCTGCACTCCCAGCAGCTGCAGTATCTCCGCACACTGATGGGTGTAGATCACCAGCCTCTCCAGGGGCTGCTTAACAGTCACAGTCTTGTTGTCTGAGTCGATGATTGTGATCTCGCTTGGGACTCCACTGATTATGCTCTTTACCAGTGTGATGTCTGATTCATCTATCTTTCCATTATTATCCGCATCAGAGAGCCATGTGGGCTCTTCGGTCCCTTCTATCACTCTCTCCAGATATTCTAAATCCTGGTCATTGATATCATCGTCGAGATTGGCATTGCCGAAGATATGCAGGACATAGCCGTTGCCCGATGCAGAGAGCATCAATAATGCAAAGGCCAGCATCAGCGCTTTTAAGGGTCTCATCACCATCCTTCCTCTGCCCAGCTCACCATCCTGCAGCCGGGGTGCTCCATTCGGCAGACAGGAGATGGTAGCTGTCGCATGCTGACATATTAATCCAATTGATATTAGAATTTAATCATAATCAAGTTTAGATAATTGTTATTTCTCAGGATGAGGGCTTGGGCAGATGACAGGGCCAACACGGGAGATGTGCTGGCCGCCTCCTCTGACAGAGCAATGATGAGCTCAGATCTTCTCCAGCCTCTCTACCCCAATCTTCTTCACCGTCGGCTTCCAGATCTTATCGGGCATCCAGGCCGGAGCGTTCTTCGGCTTTTTTACCTTTCTTCTGTTGCCCTGATATATATGGACCTTTTTTGTGCCCCTTTCCCTCAATCTTATATCCTTGACCCCTCTGCTCGCCACTTTGAGGGCTGCCTGCCTGGGTGCTATTCCAGTATAGATGCCAACTTCATTGCCAGCGGCATCACGGAGGGCGAAATTCCTCTTCTCTTTCAAAGCATACCACCTACACAGGAATCGATGAAGTGATGATATAATATTAACTTTTCTACATAAAGTGCTATTTTGAGGCTTATGCCATGGGCCGTCCAATGCAGGCAGATGGAGGATCTGGGGCACCCAATCGGCATGGGTGGATGAAATCAGGGGGAGGTGAGCTGCCTCTCACCAACTTCGGCGAGCAGAAGCCCGATTCATTCTCATTCACCTCCAAGACGGGATAATAATATGAATTTATAATATCGCAGACGACAGATTTATTAATATGTGTAACACGACTGGGTTTGATTTTATAGCGCAGAAGAGAGGCTGCAGCAAAGAAGGGGAATATGGAAGGCTTAATCGATAAAAGGGTTTTGAAGTTCGCCCCTGGCGCGAGGCGCTGGATCGCCCTCACCTTCCTGTCTGGCCTGATGGGATCTACAGCCAACATCGCCCTCCTCTTCCTGGCGGGAAGGATCATCGTGGGAATATATGATGGTCGCAATCTCCTCTCCATGCTGGATCTATTCGCAGGCATGCTGGCGGCCATTGGCCTGCGAGCCATCGCCGAGGCCTCCAGGGATATCACCTCCCAGCGTTCCGCCGCCATGGTCAAGAGAAGCATCAGAGAGAGGATCAATCAGCATCTTCTCGATCTGGGCCCCTCCTTCGTCGAGATGCGCAATACAAGCGCCCTGGCCACCACGGTCTTGGATGGGGTGGAGGCGCTTGAGGCCTATGTGGGTCTTTATGTTCCCTACATGGCTCTCTGTCTGGTCATGCCCGTTCTTCTCTTCTTGGGCTTTGCTATCTATGTGGATCTTATCTCCGCCCTGATGCTTCTGGCCTTTGTTCCCCTGGTTCCCCTTTCCCTGCTGATATTCACCAATCTGGAGGAGTGGAAGGTGGGGAGAAGGGCATGGGAGACGTACCGGGAGCTATCTGCTTACTTCGCCGAGAGCCTTCAGGGTCTGGCCACCCTCAAGCTCTTCAACCAGTCAGAACGCCGGGGGCAAGAGCTTCATAGAAGGTCCAGGGACCTGGAGAGGGCATTGGTGCAGAGCCTGCAGCTCTACTTCGGGGCCAGCTTCGTCTCCGAGGTGGTCCCAGTTCTGGGCTACTCCCTGACTATGATCGTCTCATCATTCCGCCTCAGCCAGGGGAGCCTGTTGATGGACAAGCTGGTGATGGTCCTATTGTTGGGCTCGCTCTTCTACGAGCATGTCAGCAATCTGCTTTTATATCACCACTACAGCCTTCAGGGAAGAAGAACAGCGAACGCCATATTCGAGCTGTTAGATCAGCGCCCAGTGGTCCTGGACAGCCAGGCTATAGCACCTTCTGCTATCGAGCCCGAGATCAGATTTGAGGGGGTTTTCTTCTCTTATCACTGTGATAGGCCGGTCTTGCATAACATATCATTTGAGGTGAAGCCGGGCAGCACTGTGGCTCTGGTGGGAGCGACTGGAACTGGCAAGAGCACGGTCATCGATCTCCTCTTCCGCTTTCACGATCCCCAAGAGGGCAGAATACTCCTGGGAGGATATGATATTCGCAGCCTGCCCCTCAATTTCCTGCGCAGCCAAATGGCGCTGGTGGCTCAGGAGCCCTACCTGTTCTATGATACTGTGGAGAATAACCTCCGCTTGGGGAATCCCGGGGCCAGCCATGAAGAGATCGTCCGGGCGGCAGAGGCGGCCAACGCTCATCAGTTCATTGTGGCGCTTCCTGAAGGCTACCAGACAGTCATAGGCGAGAGGGGAGTGCTTCTCTCTGGAGGAGAGCGGCAGAGAATCGCCATTGCCCGTGCTCTTCTCAAGGGGGCACCAGTCCTCCTCCTGGATGAGCCGACCTCCAGCATCGATGCTGAAAACGAGGAGGATATCCAGAAGGCCCTCGGCCGTCTGCAGTCCCAGCGCACTGTTATGATCATTGCCCATCGGCTGAGCACAGTCAGAAAGGCGGACTGCATCTTAGTCATGGAGAGGGGGAGAATCGCCGAGTCCGGCAGCCATGAGGAGCTGCTGGCCAAAGGAGGCATTTATGCCCATCTGGTGGCGGCTCAGTCCCTGGATATGCCAGAATGCGGGGATGACAGGAATGCCCTGTCCATGGAAGCCGGCAGCAGCCTCCTCGCTATGGCAGGAGGAGAGCTGTGATAAGAGAGCTTCTCGATTCCAGATCGGTTTGGCGCCGGCTGATCTATCCTATTCGCCCTCATATGGGACTGATGAGCCTGGTCGTAATATTCGAGATCTTAAGGCAGGTCTCAGGGATCGGCGTTGCCGTTCTTGGTGCCGCCCTCTTCGCCCAGGCGGTGGCCGGCACAGCCACCGGGGAGCTTTATCCTTATGCTGCTGCTATGATCATCCTCGGCCTGGCCAGAGGGACCTTTGGTTATTTGGGCCCCTATCTATCTCATGTGGCAGCATTCCGCATCCAGGTCGGCCTGAGGGATGAGTTATTCTGGGCCATAGAGCCCCTCGCTCCGGCAAAGCTTGCCAACAGGCGCACAGGCGATCTGGTCAGCACAGCAGTATCTGACATAGAATTGCTGGAGCTCTTCTTCGCCCATACAGCAGGGCCGGCGGTAGTGGCTTTTGTCATCCCTATCATCGCCCTTGCCGCTCTGGCAACAATCAATCTGCTCTTGGCAGAGGTATTGCTCATATTTCTCATCCTGCTGATCCTCATGCCCAGGCTGGCCTTCTGGCTGGGCTCGGCCTTAGGGGATAGGCTGAGGGGGCAGCAGGCCCTTCTCAACTCCCTGGTGCTGGATACGATTCAGGGAATGAAGGAGATCCTCTCTTTCGGCTACAGCAGACGGAGAATTGAGGAGCTATCTGAGAGCTCCGCCACACTGCTGGCATTGCAGGCCAGGCAGGCGAGAAACATCGGGCTGCAAAGCGCAGCGAGCATCAGCATAGTCTCTGTGGGGACTCTTGCCATGCTCCTGTGTGCCAGCATCCTGGTAAGGCAGAATTCCCTGGCGCCAGGCTTTCTCCCCGCCACTATGATCCTGGCCTCAAGCGTATTTCTCTCCGTAACCTCAGTGGTCGAGATCTCCAAGCAGCTCTCTTTGACCCGCGCTGCTGCTCGCAGACTCTTTCTGCTACTGGATGAGCTGCCAGTGGTGAAGGACGAGCCGGGCCTGGCTCCAGCAGTTCCGATCGAATCCATAGAGCCATCCATCTCCCTGCAGGATGTCAGCTTCCGATATGCTCCTGATGAGCCTTTGATCTTAAACTCTATCTGCCTGGAGATCCCCGCAGGCTCGTCAGTGGCATTTGTGGGGGCGAGCGGAGCGGGAAAGAGCACAGTGATCAATCTGATGCTCCGCTTTTGGGATCCGGAAGCGGGAAGGATACTGCTCGGTGGAATAGATCTGCGCTGTTATCCCCTGATGCAGCTACGCAATCTGTTCTCAGTGGTCTCTCAGGATGTCTTCCTATTCAGCGATAGCATCAGAGAGAACATCCGCTTAGGCCGGACAGAGGCGAGCAACGCCGAGGTGGAAGAGGTCGCTATCAAGGCCCGCATTCATGATTTCATAACCACCCTGCCCCAGGGGTATGATACCCTGGTGGGGGAGAGGGGCGTTCGCCTCAGCGGCGGAGAGCGACAGAGGATCGCCATCGCCAGAGCCCTCCTGAAAGGAGCGCCCATACTCGTACTGGATGAGGCCACATCCAGCCTGGATGCTGAGAACGAGAGGGCAATCAAGGAGGCTCTGATGGAGGGGGGAGGGGCTCGCACCACCATCATGATCGCCCACCGCTTGAGCACAGTGGTGGATGCAGACTGGATCTTCGTCTTAAATGAGGGGCGGGTAGTGGAGCAGGGAAGGCATCAGGATCTCATCGCCCGGAAAGGAAGATACGCCCGGCTGGTGGAGGCGCAATCTTAGGGGGAGGAGCATGTCAATTTATCTCCTATCGATATGACCCTTTATACTGCTCTCATCGGCACAGTGGAGATATCTCGGGTCATGATCCCACCGATTGTGATTGGATTTTTCCTGGCCAATGTAATTCGCCGCTCACCCTATTTTCGATATCTCACCATGCCCACCAACTGGCTGGCGGCTGTATCCCGTCTTCCAGCGGAATGCTCCGCAGCCCTGACGCTGTTCCTGATCAATAGCTGGGCAGCCCTTGCCCTCCTATCAGAGGTGCACAGGAAGAGGCAGATCACCGATCGTGAGCTGGTTGTGGCCATTTTAGTGGGCTTTATTCCCAAGGGGTTGAACAGCATGCTCATCTTCTCGCTGCCTGTGGCCCTCTCCGTTCTGGGCCCAAAGGCCGGAGGCCTTTACGTATGCCTGGATCTGCTCGCCAGCTTCTTTGTGGCCGGCATTGGCATCCTCGCCTCGAGACGATTGCTCTCAGCCAGGGGGCTGACCCCGGAGCGCGGGGAGGACCCGGAACAATGGAATGGATGGGCAGCGATACTGAGGGCCGGCCTTCTGGAGTGCCTGTCCTCATCCATCAAGATCATCAAGGTTCTGGTCCCTACCATCTTTCTCGCCCAGGTGGCCATTGAATATGTGCTGGTGCTGCCCATCGTGGAGAGATACAGTATCCTGGTCGAGCCCCTCGGATTCTCGTCGTCCAGCCTGATAGTCCTCATGGCCAGCCTGGTCAGCCAGAGCGCTGCACTGGTGGCCTCAGGCACATTGCTTCATGAGGGCTCCCTCTCCACAGTCAGCTGTCTTCTCCTGCTGTTTATGGCCAGGTTTTTGCACCTGGGAATAGGATGCTTCAGAATCGGACTTCCCACTAATGTCTCTTATTTCCAGGGATCCCTGGGGCTGAGGATAACAGCGATGGAATACTCGTTAACTGAAGTGGCCAATATTCTGATAATATTGCTCTTATTCATATTCTTATAGATGAGCATCAATCGTCCCGGCCTCTATGTGCATCTTCCTGGTGGCAGCATAGCTCGCTGGAGTGGATTTGGATGATATGGGGGGTGAGCTGTTTGAAGGCCATCGGTATGATCCAGCCGCTCATGGCTATCAGCCCAGCCCGGAGGAGTATATTGAAAAATTGGCTCATCGCTGAATTGCGTCTCCGTCCTCTTCCAGGGGACTGGGAAGGGGCAAAAAGCCATTGCCCAAGAGACGGGCTTTGGCAGGATTACGATCTTCGACTTTTTATAAGTAATAGGCTTTTATGTTATAATAATGGAAAGGTTTAACATGAAATGATATATCTTTAACCTTTCATGCCCTTAACCGACTCAGAGGTGAAGAGCGTCATACGCTCTCGATGGGATATCTCGTCCCAGAAGTATGATACGCGTGATGGTCACGGCATAAAGAGCGCAGAGGAGAGGGATGCCTGGAAGAGGGTATTGGGAGAGGCTCTTGCCAGAAGCGGCCTTGATATCCTGGATGTGGGTTGCGGCACAGGGGAGATGAGCCTGGTCTTGGCGGAGATGGGCCACAATGTCCAGGGAGTCGATCTATCTGAGAAAATGCTCTCCAGGGCGAGGGAGAAGGCCCGGGCCTCCCGTCTGAAGGTCAAGTTCTCTATAGGAGATGCAGAGAGGCTGAAATTTGATCCGGGCAGATTCGATGCCCTGATCAGCCGCCATGTGCTCTGGACTCTGCCCCATCCAGACAGGGCAGTGGAAGAGTGGAAGCGAGTGGTGAAGGTTGGAGGCCAGGTGCTGGCCATCGATGCGCGATGGCGAGATGATTCAATCTCCGGTCGGTCAAGAAGGCTGGCCTCAGAGGTGGGAATGATCTTGTTAGAGAGGCAGAACCCCTGGAAAGGCTGGTACTCGGATGATCTCAACTCTGCCCTCCCCCATCGCTACGGATTGACCTCTCAGGAGGCGAAAAGGTACTTCGAGGGATCCGGCTTGAAGGATGTGAGCCTCACCGATCTGCATGATATTCTAAAGATCCAAAAGATCGGAATGCCATTTCATCGCAGGATCTCCTTCAACTGGACATATTACATGGTGAAGGGCACAAAAAGTGAATAGGTGATCTCAATGATGCTATGCAAATCGCTGCTTCTGATCATATTTTCCCTCTTCGCGGCAGGATCTGTTGCAGGAGGATCGGACTTCGATAACGTTCTCGCCGTAGGAGAGCTGTGGGACATACCGAGTATCGATACATCCAATGATGACGGGCATGTGGCTTTGAATGATAAGGCGCTTGTCACTGAGACGCTGGTAGGCACCAACCCCGATCTGTCGCTCAAACCGGTGCTCGCCTTATCCTGGAGCCGGATTGATGACCTGACCTGGGAGGTTGCCCTCAGGGATGATGTCTTCTTCCACGACGGCTCGAAGATGACTGCAGATGAGGTGAAGTTCTCCCTCGAGAGGGCAGCGGAACTGGATTCAAAGGCGGCATCTCTTCTGATGCTGAAGTCCATTGAGGCAGTGGATCCCCTCACCATAAGGATCCATACCATCGAGCCCAATGCGATCCTGCCGGCAGCGCTGCACTATCCCAGCACGGCGATAATAAGCCCCAGCTCTCTGGACGACAAAGGCGAGTTCATCTCTCCCATTGGAACCGGCGCCTTTATGGTGGAGAGCTTCGATCCCAGGACCCATGTCTTGGCCGTTGCGCGTAACGATAAGTGGTGGGGGGGCGAGGTCAAGCTGGAGAAGATCATACTCAGGCCGATTACCGATCCCAACACTCGCGCTCTTGCCCTGGAGAATGGAGAGGTGGATTTCACTGTGGATGTGCCATACAGCGAGACTGATAGAATCGACTCCATAGAGGGTCTGGGTGTGGAGAAGTACAGCATACCCAGGATCTATCTCATGGCCATAAACTTGAAGCATGCACCATTAGATGATATCCTGGTCAGAAAGGCCATATCCTATGGCATCGATAGATCCTCCATAGCAAGGTATGTGCTCTTCGATGTCGGCAAACCAGCAGTCGGACCTTTCATGCCGGATTTCTACTGGACCAATAAGAGCCTTGAGGAGTACAAATACGATGCCCAGAAGGCCAGAGATCTTCTGGCAGATGCCGGGTGGACGGACAGCGATGGCGACGGCATAGTGGACAAGGATGGCGGATCGCTGGTGCTATCTCTGCTCACCTACCCCAACCGACCAGGTCTGCCGCCCATGGCAGAGGCCATTGCCGGACAGCTCAATGAAATTGGCATAAAGACGGATGTTGAGGTACTGGAGAGTGGAGCCATATCAGACAGGCGCAAGAGCGGCGACTGGGATCTATCACTCGCTGCTATGAGCACCGCAATGGTTGCCGATCCATCCTACTATCTATCGTTCAGCTATCAGACAGGAGGTGCCTTCAATCATGCTGGCTACTCCAATCCGGGGGTGGACGGGCTGCTCGAAGGGGCATCAGAGTCTCAGGATCCGGAAGAGAGGCTTTCAATGCTAAATGAGGTGCAAAGCATTGTGCATGACGAACTTCCCATCATAAATGTTGCTTACTATGGCGTGGCAGTGGCCAAGAAGGATTATGTGAAAGGCTACCAGTTCGATCCCACCGCCCACGACTACAAGCTCAACCCAGAGATGTATCTGGAAAAATAGATATCGATATCTAATTCGGGGCTCGGGGACGATTCGGGCCTCCTTTTTTAAATCTCGATTGCTCTGCTGAGTCATTACCAGTGGAAGATGGCAGCCGTCTGCGAAGTTTAATATCATCTAATAAAGTTTCATATATTTTTGCTATCATCTGTAAATATTTATATTTATCTCTTTTGCTCCTTAGCATATAGAATAATCTTAAATATTGCTACGGAAAATGCTGCGTTTCATATAAAAGCTAAATGGATGTATTAAGATGAGAGAAAAATCTCAATTGGGCAAGTGGGCGAAGACAATTCTGATTGCCCTATGCCTGCTCCCTGCAGTAGCGCTGGCTGCTGGGGCAGGACCTGATGATGTACTGATTGTTGGAGAGCTGTTTGACATCAAATCCATGGATCCTGTCCAGAGCGGCTCAGCCCTCACCGAGAAAGCCCTGATCACTGAGAGCCTGGTGGGCGTGAACTCCGATATGTCCCTCAAGCCGGAGCTAGCAGAGTCCTGGACCCAGATCGACGACAGGACATGGGAGATCAAGCTGAGGGATGATGTGCTCTTTCATGACGGATCAAAGATGACCGCCAATGAGGTCAAGTTCTCCTTGGAAAGGGCGAACGAGCTCGACTCGAAGGCTGCTGACCTCATGGACCTGGAATCAATTGAGGTTGTCGATGACCGGACCCTTCTCATCCATACAAATGAGCTCAATCCCATCCTCCCTGCTGTCCTCCACTACAGCAGCATAGTCATCTTCAGCCCGAGGTCCCTGGACGATAAGGGTGAATTTGTCTCGCCCATCGGCACCGGTCCGTTCATGCTGGAGAGCTTCGATCCCAAGACCCATGTCCTGAACCTGGTCCGAAACAGCAAATGGTGGGGCGGAGAGGTCAAGCTCTCCGGTCTCAAGATCGTTCCCATCATCGATCCCAACACCAGAGCCTTGGCCCTGGAGAACGGAGATGTGGATTTCACAGTTGATGTCCCCTATAGTGAAGCGGACAGAATTGGAGATGAGAGCGGGATCAATGTGAAGAAGTACCAGAACCCCAGGATCTATGTGATGGACTTCAATACTCAGGATGCTCCTCTGGATGATGTCCGGGTGAGAAAGGCCATCGCCTATGGAATCGACACCGACTCCATAGTCAAGTATGTCCTCTTTGGCATCGGCAGGCCGGCGATAGGCCCCTTCATGCCCGAGTTCATCTGGGCGAATAAGGATCTGGCAGCGTACGAGCATGATCTGGACAGGGCCAAAGAGCTGTTGGCGGAGGCTGGCTGGATGGACAGCGATTCTGATGGAATTTTGGACAAAGATGGAGAGCCCCTGGAGATCGGCCTTCTTACCTATCCCAACCGTCCCGGGCTACCGCCCATGGCTGAGGCCATCACCGGTCAGTTGAAGGAGATCGGCATTAAGGTAAACGTCGAGATCACAGAGTCAGGTGTAATTAATGAGAGAAGGAAGACCGGCGACTGGGATATCTATCTGCAGGCAATTAACACTGCAATGGTGCCCGACCCATCCTATTACCTGGGCTTGACCTACGAGACCGAAGGAGGCTACAACTATCCAGGGTACTCCAACCCCAAGGTCGATGATCTACTGGATCAGGCATCCAGGACCGCCGACGAGCAGGAACGGCTGGAGATAATGAATGAGATCCAATCCATTATCCAGGACGAGATTCCTGTTCTGACTGTGGCCTACTATGGAGTGATTGTCGCCAGCCGGGATTATGTGTTGGGCTATGAGTACGATCCCACTGCCCATGACTACAAGCTCAGCCCGGATATGTACATCGAGCGGTGAAACAGAAGATCTCTCAGGAATGGGTGCATTGAGCTTCCGGCAGCTTCGGAGCTCAGGGGCCCCTTTTCCTCATTTTCTTGGCTCATATCTGATTCCGATCCCATCCCTTCGTCCTTTGGATCACTCTATTAAAAGATTATAAAATTTTGTGTTATTACTAACGAAAGATTTATTATTGAATAATATCATCACCCTATGATCTGCGTGGGCGATATCCCACCCGGGAGAATCATACATGATTGATGACGATCGGACCCCTATAATGTTAGAGGCTTGATGTCTCTAATGCTCCGCTATCTGGCCAAGAGGCTGGCCTTCATGGGGCTGACAGTCCTGGCTGTCTGCGCTCTCACCTTCTTTCTCATGAACATCATACCCGGAGGCACTGCCGAGCTGATACTCAAGCACACCATCCTGGAGATGGAGGAGATCCCCACAGATGAACAGATAGCAGAGATCTCCAGCCGGTACAATCTGCATGATCCTCTTTATATTCAGTTCGGCCGCTGGTTATCCAGTGCCCTGGAGGGAGATCTTGGAAGCTCATACATCCAGAAAAAGCCCGTCTCATACCTCCTCCTTCTCCGCATGCCCGCCACCATCATGCTGGCCTCTGCTGCCATGTCCATAGCCATCATCTTCGGGATACCCCTGGGGATATACTGTGCCATGAGGAAGAACAGGCTCACTGACTATATCCTGAGGATAGTGACCCTCCTTGGCGTATCCATGCCCGGATTCTGGCTGGCACTTCTCCTGATCTTGGTCTTATCCGTCAATCTGAAGCTCTTTCCTGTGGCCGGATATGGGGGAGCCAGGTACCTCGTCCTGCCGGCGGTAGCCCTATCCGCCCATGCCCTGGCTGTGACCGTTCGCATGATGCGCACAGGAATGCTGGAGGTTATGAGCCAGCCGTATATCACCTATGCCATATCCAAGGGTCTGTCCTCGCAAAATGTGATCCTCAGGCATGCTCTGAGAAATGCCCTCCTCCCTGCCATCACCGTTCTGGGGATGAGCTTCGGCCATATGCTGGGGGGAGCGGTGGTCATTGAGAGCATATTCGCCTGGCCCGGGGTGGGAAGCCTTCTTGTGGATGCCATTTCAGCAAGGGACATACCCCTGGTTCAGGGCTGCGTTCTCGCCATTGTGGGAGTATTTGTGACCATCAATCTCCTCGTCGATCTCACCTACACCTATCTGGATCCGAGGATCAGGTATACATGATTATGAAGTTTGTTGATATGTTCTTCAGCGCCAATAGAGCGAGTCTCATATCCTCAGGCCAGGCTAAATGGTCGTCTTATCAGAGGATATTCTCCAACCGGATGGTATCCATGTGCCTCATTATGCTGGCTGTTATTGCGGTGATAGCCCTATTTGCGCCCCAAATCGCCCCTTATAACCCCAACGATATCGATCTCAAGAGTAGCCTCCAGCCGCCTTCATCGTCCCACCTGCTGGGGACAGACCACCTGGGCAGGGATGTCCTGAGCAGGCTCCTTTATGGCGCAGCCACCTCGTTCACCATCTCCACTTCAGTGGTGCTCCTTGCCCTATTCATGGGAATAGCCTTGGGTGGAGCAGCCGGCTATATGGGCGGGCTGGCTGATGAGGTGATATCCAGAGTAATAGACCTATTCCTCTCCTTTCCCAGTATGATCTTCGCCCTGGCCATAGTGGGAGCCCTGGGCAGTAGCGTGTTCAACCTCATCCTGGCTCTGGCCCTGGTTCACTGGGCCAGCTATGCCCGGCTGATGAGGGGGCAGGTTCTATCCGTCAAGAGCAATGATTATGTCTCCTCCGCCCGGGTCATTGGGGCAAGCGACAGGCGGATACTGGTCAAGCACATCCTTCCCAATGCCCTGGCACCAGTGATTGTGCTTGCCACTCTGGACATGGGGCATGTCATCCTCTCTGCCGCTGCCCTGAGCTTTCTTGGCCTGGGGATTCCTCCCTCTATTCCTGAGTGGGGATCGATGCTCAATGCGGGCAAGGAGTTCATGAGGACTGCCCCCTATTTGACCATCTTTCCCGGGATGGCCATAACTATGACTGTGGTTCTATTCAGCCTCCTGGGAGATGGATTCCAGGAGGTTCTTGATCCTGAGAGTGAGGTGAGCGGCCTTGTCTCTTCTTGAGGTAAAACATCTGGATGTGGGATTTAAGACCAAGTTGGGCACAGTCGAGGCGGTAAATGATGTCTCATTCCATATCGATAAGGGTGAGATCTTTGGATTTATTGGGGAGAGCGGCTCGGGCAAGTCGGTAATAGGCATGTCCCTGCTCAGGCTCCTGCCCAGGGATGCGCTGGTTAAGGGAAGCGCCATCTTCGAGGGAACTGATCTGCTGGATGCAGGCGAAGAGGAGATGCAAAGGCTCCGGGGGAAAGAGATCGCATTCATCCCTCAGAATCCCTCCGATTCCCTCAATCCTCTGATGAAAAATGGCCAGCAGATCTCCGAGGTTTTTGAAGCAAAAGGGCACGGGAGAAAGGAGGCAAAAGATCTTGCTCTCAAGGTGATGAAGCGCCTGCTGATCAGGGATCCCAGGCTCTCCGCAGACAGGTATCCTCATCAGCTCTCCGGCGGCATGAAGCAGAGGCTGCTCACGGGAATCTCCCTCTCCCTCCAGCCCCGGCTGGTGATAGCAGACGAGCCTACCAAGGGGCTGGGCTCGATCACCAGGAGAAGCTCCATTGAGTTTTATCAGGGTCTTGAGGGCAAAAAGGATCGATCGATGCTCCTCATCACCCACGACCTGGACCTGGCATACGAGATCTGCGATCGTCTGGCGGTCCTGTATGCCGGGGAGATCGTGGAGATGGGGCCGGCAAAGAAGCTATTGGATGACCCTTTGCACCCTTACACTCAGGGGCTGATAAACTCTCTGCCCAAGAACGGGCTCGTCCCCCTGGAGGGGAGCAGTCCGAGCCTTCTTGACCTTCCCAGAGGCTGCTTTTTCAGTGAAAGGTGCAGAAGCTGTATATCCGATTGTATTAAAAGTCACCCGAAGCTTGCTCAGAATGGGGGGTGGATGAAAAGATGCATTCTCCCCTGATCGAGGTTGATGCCCTCAGCAAACAGTTTGGCCGGCTACAGGTGCTGGACGGGGCCAGCTTCTCCATCGATCGGGGGGAGACGCTGGGGATGTTTGGGACCAGCGGCTCGGGAAAGACCACTGTTGGCAAGTGCCTCGTGCTCCTGGAGAGGCCCGACTCGGGGCGGATTGTGTTTGAGGGCAGGGATCTGCTCAAATTGAAAAAGAAGGAGCTCTCCCGGACCAGGCCCCGGCTGCAGATGATATTTCAGAACCCTGTGACAAGCCTGAATCCGAAGATGAGGGCGATTGATAGCATATCCGAGCCAATGGTGATTCATCGGAAGATAAGCAGGGAGCAGATCCTCCAGGAGGTCGATAGTCTGATAGCCAGGGTGGGCCTGCGGCCTGAGCATCTGGCAAGGTACCCCCAGCAGCTCAGTGGGGGGGAGATCCAGAGGGCAGTTCTGGCGAGGATCATATCCCTCCAGCCCAGTTTTGTGGTGGCCGACGAGCCGACATCAATGCTTGATGCCTCGGTGCAGGCTCAGATCCTCAGGCTGATGATGAAGATCCAGGAGGATACAGGCCTCGCCTACCTCTTCATCTCTCATGACATTGATGTCCTGAGAGCGGTATCGGACAGGATCGCCTATATCGAGAACGGATCGATAAAAAAGATTGAGACGAACAGGGAGAAGAGGTCGTGGGCCAGGAGTTAGAGAGGCCCTTTGGCTCTCTCTCGTAATGAATAGATGGAGCAGTGTTATGAAGAATATGAATATCGTAATGGTGGCACTGGCCCTGGCCGTGCTGCTCTCATTCTCGACAGTATCGGGAGAATCGGAAAAGGTGCTCAGGGTTGCGGCCATGTGGGATATACCGTCCATAGACCCGGACGATAGAGGCGATGCCTGGGCGGAGAAGACGCTTGTCACTGAAACGCTGGTGAAGTCCGATCAAAATTACCGTTTATTGCCGCAGCTTGCTCTCAGCTGGGAGCAACTGGATGATGATACATGGGAGATCAAGCTGAGAGATGATGTCCTCTTCCACGACGGAGGCAAGATGAGTGCAGATGATGTCAAGTTCACACTGGAGAGGGGAGCGGAGCTGGATTCGACTATAGCGAATTTTCTGAATCTTGACCATATCGATGTCGTCGATCCCGTCACCCTGCAAATTCATACCAAGGAGCCAAATTCCATGCTGCCTTCGATACTCCATTATCCGGAGCTGGGCATCATCAGCAGAAATTCTATGGATAATGAGGGGATTCTTCGCCAGCCCATAGGAACAGGACCGTTTAAATTTGAGAGCTTTGATGAGAAGACACATGTTCTGACTGTGATGAAAAACGATAAGTGGTGGGGAGGAAGCACTCAGATCGATAGGGTAGTAACCATACCCATGACGGATGCAAATACGAGATCTTCTGCCATAGAGAAAGGAGATGTCGATTTCACTGTGGATATACCCTACAGCGAGACAAACAGAATCGACTCTCTCGATGGCGTGAATGCAAGGGTCTATAACACATCATACCTCTACCGTCTGGATCTGAATATAAACCATGATCCTCTGAGTGATATAGACGTGAGACATGCGCTCAGCTATGCCATCAACAGGGATGATATCGTCAAGTATGTTCTATTTGGCGTGGGATCCGCTGATAGCGTCCCCTTCAGCTCGGAGATGCCCTGGGCGAACAGAAGCGTAAGAAGATACGATTACGATCCCAATGAGGCGGAAGAGCTTCTGAGAAACGCCGGCTGGAAAGATGATGATGGCGACGGCATACTGGATAAGGATGGCAAGCCCCTGGAGCTGTCTTTGCTCACCTATGCCACAAGGCCCGGCCTTGTGCCAGTGGCCGAAGCACTCATTGGCGAGCTGGCAAGCATCGGAGTCAGGGCTAACCTCGATGTGCTGGAGTGGGGGGCGATAGAGAAGAGACGCAGCGAGGGCGACTGGGATATGGTGCTCTTCGCCACCAACAGCGCCCTGATTCCTGATCCACAGTACTACCTGGAGAGGAGCTATGGCACAGGCGGATCCTACAACTACGTGGGCTATTCCAATCCAAGAGTGGATGAACTGCTGTCGGAGTCCATGGAGACGAGGGATATGGAAGAGAGATACGACCTGCTGCGGGAGGTCCAGTCTATAACCCAGGAAGAGGCCATAAATCTAGTTATAGCACACTATGGCATGGTTGTGGCACAGCGGGATTCTGTTAAAGGATTTGAGTTCTATCCCACTGCTCATGACTATAGGCTGAATCCGGAGATGGACATAGAGGATTGAGAGGATATATCAGATCGATAGTATATATTATATCGATAGTATATTAACAGATTGATGGCACCCTGGCTCTGCCAGGCCGGAAGGGAGCCGCTTGATCCCTACAGGCCCCGGGGGGGCGCCTGGCAAGCCCCTCCTTTTTCCAGATTTCAGCTTTTTTCCAGGAATGGCCACATTTCACCAAGACAGAATACTTTGGATGTTAATTGATGGCCCGCAAGCATTAATAATTCATATCCTATCAAGATTGGTGTTAACTTTTATGAGGATATCCGATATGAATAGGAAAGAAACCACATGCAGGTATGCCGGCCTGGATAAAGAGTACTCTATCGAAGAGCTGGCGGCATTTCATGGCCACCTGGGGCCCTACATCGTCCTCGGCTACAGAATCGGCAGGTATGCCAAAGAGAATTTCTGCCCTGATCCCTTCCTGATGAGGGCAAGCGTCTTCTGCGCAGGCATGCCCCCGGAATCCTGCCTGGCGGATGGGGTACAGATCGGCAGCGGCTGCACTCTGGGTAAGAGGAACATACAGATTGTGGAATGCAATGAGATCCTCTGCGAGTTCCTGGCGGGGGAGAAGCAGATGGTCATCAGGCCAAAGAGGATCGATTTTCCGCCTGAGGGGGAGGCTGATCACGACCAGATTATAGAAAAGCTGGCGGAGGGTATGTACCGCCTGCCGGACAGGGACCTCTTCTCAGTCCAGAGCCGCTAGTTCAGATTATCAGGTGGGTGAATTGAGCATCATCGATCTGGAGGGGATATATACTGCATATGAGGGCGGCTCAGAGCCAGTTATCAGGGACCTGTCCCTGATGGTTGATCGAGGGGAGTATGTGGTCGTTGGCGGCCCAAACAGCGCGGGCAAGACGACCCTCTTGGAGTCGATCAACGGCCTGGTCAAGATCACCCACGGCAGGGCCAGTGTCTGCGGCCTGGACGTTCGCCGCCTGGGTCCAGAGGTGAGGCGGAGGGTGGGATATGTCATCCAGAACTTCTATTTCGATCCCTTCACCCCCTTCACTGCCCGGGAGGTGGTGATGATGGGACGCTTCGGCCGCCTGGGATTGTTGAGCCGCCCGAAGGAGTCCGACTACGATGCCGTTCAGAGGGCCATCTCCCTGGTGGGAATTGAGGACCTGGCCCATAAGACCATAGGCACCCTCAGCGGCGGCCAGCAGCAAAAGGTGATGATCGCCCATAACATCGCCAAGGAGTCAGAGGTGATGATGCTGGATGAGCCCTTCAGCAATCTCGACTTTCAGGCCAGAGAGTTCCTGCAGGATGTGTTCAAGAGAATGGTGCAGCAGGGAATTCCCGTCCTCATGGTGGCTCATGCATTCGATGGACTCCCTGACATTCCCATCCATCTCGTGGTCATGAACCGGGGCAGGATCATCTGCGACCTGAGCTGCCAGGCGGAAGAGGTAGAGGAGATAATAAGAGATGAATGTGGGGTCGAGGGAAGATGCTCGAGTGGCTGATAGAGAACAATGTGGTCTGCCATGCCCTGGAGGCGATGATCTTTGCCTCCGTTACCTGCAGCATCCTGGGGGTGATCATCTCCAGGATGAGCCTCTCCTCAATTGGTTTTACCATGTCCCATGCTGCCTTTGCCGGTGCGGCTCTGGGCATGTTTCTGGGAGCGAATGCTCAGGTGGCAGCCATCGCCTTCAGCATGGGGGTAGCTGCGCTTATCGGTCCGGTGAGCGAGAAGGCCAAGATGGCGGCCGATGCAACATTGGGCGTCCTATTCTCCCTGTCCATGGCCGTGGCCATCTTCCTGATCTCTTACATGGAGTACATGGGCAGAGGGCTCTCGGCGAGCAGCCTTCTATTTGGGGATGTCATATCTTTGTACCGGGAAGAGATCTATGCTCTGGCCGCCATCTGCGCCCTTTCCATCCTCTTCGTTTTAGCGTTCTACAAAGAGATCTCGGCCATCATGTTCAACATGAAGATCGCCGAGGCAGCGGGCATCAGGGTCAAGCTGGTCTATTACCTGCTGCTGTTCATCATCGCCATATCTGTGGCCCTCAGCCTGAATATCGTGGGAGGGCTCTTGATCTTCGTATTGCTGGCAGCACCGGCATCTATAGCCAGCCAGTTCTGCTTTGATGTGAAGAGCATGTTCATTGTCGCCCCGGCGGTAGCCCTCATCGTCAGCTCCTTTGGGGTCTGGGCGGCATTTGAGTATACGCTTCCGGTAGCTCCTCTGGTGGCCCTGCTGCTCACAGCAGGCTTCGGGCTATCGGTGGTACTCTCCTTTAAGCGGAGGATAAACCGTAGTAACAACTAAATAAATGATATTACGAATTAGAGTTCATGAAAGGGATTCAATCCACTGGGCTGGCCTTATTGATGTTGGCCATCCTCATCCTGGCTCCGGCCTTTGCCGAGCCTGCCCCGAATACGATCAAGATCGTCTGCACCACCAGTGTGCTTATGGACCCGGCAACCTATATTGGTGGCGATAGAGTGGAAGCGATAACGATTGCCGATCCCACACTCTGCCCCCATCTGCAAGGGGACATCATCCCCAGCAGAATCCAGCTCAATATGGATTTCATCCGGGATGCAGATCTCTTTATGGCCTACAATGACAGCAATGACCAGAGGTATAATATTCCTGCGATCAATGACTTCATGAAGGCCAACAACTATGGATCGGTGACATGGGAGAATGTATCCGATCCCTCTCGCGGATGGAATACGCCCGCCAAGGCCAAGCTTCTGGCTGAGGAGGTTAAGGGATGGCTGGTGCAGTATGATCCGATCAATGAGAGCTACTATGATGAGCGCTATGGTGAGTATGTGAAGAGCTTCGATGCCATAGAGCCGACCCCGGCTGAGAAGGAAAAGCTCAACCAGACCCAGGTCATTGTGATGCTCTGGCAGAGGGAGCCTGTGGAAGAATGGCTGGGCATGAATGTGGTCAACATCTTTGCTCCTGAGTTCGCCCTGAATGGAACCCGGACTGCGGCCAAGGTGGTGGACGATATCAATGCCAACCCAGAGAAATACCGGAACGTGAGCTTTATCATCGAGAATATGCAGTCTGGCGAGCTGGCCAAGGGGATTGAGGAGTCTCTGAAGGATAAGGGAATCAACGTCAAGCGGGTGGTCTTCACCAACTTCCCCAGGTCTATCGAAGGCGTGGATACCATGGCCGAGGTCCTGGAGCACAATAAGCAGATCGTTCTCTAGGCAGACCGGGCCGCTCTCTTTTTTGTCTCTTCGCCTGATTGCGGGGTATTGCACTGCAGAGCGGTCTTCTCTGTGCCCTGGCCTCTTTGTGATGATGCCCAAGAACCCTGATTTCGCCATTCGTCCCTCAGAAGGCAGCTAAGAGCCTCTTTTTTCCTTTCGGCTTTCAGGGAAGATGCATCCCTTGATAATACTAATACCAAAAAGTTTATTACATAATGATACAGACCTTGCGCTGAATTGTGTGGTAGGAGAGGGCAATGCTCTTCATAGAATGGTGAGTTGAGATGGCACCTGAAACCGGATCTGATTTGAGCTATGGCAATGGAATGCACCGCAATGGGGCTTTGAGCATTCTGCTGGCAGAGGACGACCCTGCCAACCGGATGATCACCTTGCGGATGCTCAAGAAACTGGGCCACAATGCCGATACAGCAGACAATGGCGTCGAAGCAGTGCACGCCATGGAGAGCCATCCTTATGACCTGGTGCTCATGGACATTCAGATGCCCAAAATGGATGGGCTGCAGGCTGCAAGGATCATCAGGAAACGCTGGCCGGAGGGCCCCAGGATTATCTTCGTCACCGGCTGCACCAGCCGCAGGGATGAATGCATCAATGAGGGGGGAGATGGCTTCATCTCCAAGCCGATAAGCTTGCATCAACTGCAGGAGGCGATTTATGATGGGGCGTGCTGATTGATGCCCCTCTATTATCATTTATATTTTTTATGTTTGTCCTCCAGCTCTATCGATATACAGTGAACTCGTATTTGATCTGTGGTTCCAGCAATCTCTAATAAAAAAATTATACGGGTTCAGGATAGACCCAGAGCCCCTCAAGATCTATATCTAAAAATTCCTTCCAATATTCTGCATGGATGGCATCTGGATTTAGGTCCTTGAACAGTTCTGGGTGCAGCCATTTTGCGAAATAGACCTTTCCTATTTCAGATCTGCTCCGAACAAAGCATTTGTTGTACAAGTATACATGGCCGTTTTTAACAGCTTTCAGATTCTCCCACCCAGGTCTGTCGATCAGTGATTCTAATTCCTTTTTTGCCTCTTCTTCAGTCCAGTTAAACCCTGCAGCGTTTGTATTTTCCCGTATAAATATATAATCAGGATTCTGATCGATCAGCCATTCGGCGTCAATTGTGACCTCTCCGTCCAGCAATTCGTTCTTTTGAAAACTTGAGCCATCAACAATGTTGATCCCGCCGCAGTCTTTTATTGCTTTTGAGTCATATTGATCGGACATATAAGTCAAATATTTCTCATATGTCTCCACATAGTATGTGGGCAGAGCGTCTGGATCTAAATTGCTTATTTTGTTGCTTACTGTACTTTCCAACTTTTAGCTTTATTTATAATATATGTTGATTAATTCAAATCTCAAA
>MTKW01001812.1_pt1 | contig 47273 bp, 51 predicted proteins | sample 1042761 | NCBI WGS metagenome assembly MTKW01 (sample SAMN06205366, study PRJNA360243) | anaerobic digester metagenome | biome: Wastewater treatment plant; feature: Anaerobic digester sludge; material: sludge; isolation source: anaerobic digester fed with sludge from wastewater treatment plant ... | reverse complement strand
GCATCGCCAAGCTGGCTGAGCTTCTCCACGTCCCATACCAAGTCTACCGGGTGCGGAAGATTCCCCTTCAGACACTGGCAGAGTTGCCGCTGCAGCCGCAGTCGTACCTGGTTCGCCATTTATTCCAAAGCGGGCCCCACAGGTTTGAAGTCTCCCTGGTTGTGCAAAACGGAGGGGCATTTGAATCCTTGGCCAAAGTCGCCATGGGGCGCTTAAGCGCTGAACAGATCAGAGCGGTCTCCTCCGGTCGCTTGCTGAAAGGGGATAAGGGCAAGGCACCTGTCACCAGGGCAGTATTTACGCCCATTGATCAGCTCGGCCAGCTGATGGATGAACAGAGCATCGCGCTTTTAGAAGATATCGATCTGACAGTCACAGTAGAACTCGGCCGGACCACCCTGACCTTGGACGAGATTCTGGATTTAAAGCCCCAGTCGGTGATTACCTTGGAACGTCAGGCCGGGGAGCCGGTAGACGTCTTTGTAAACGAAACTAAAGCCGCCAAGGGCGAAGTGGTTGTTCTGGAAGAGAATTTTGGCGTGAGGATCTTAGAAATTGTGCCTAAGTCACAGCGGATTCAGGGAGCGTGAGTTTGAACCATGGACAGTACCATGATTTGGGGCGTTGTACGGATGGTGATTGCCCTGCTGATAATTCTGCCCGGCACCTTTTTTGTCACCCGCTGGTATGGGCAAAGACAAAGGGTGGGGCAGGATTTGCGTGTCAAAGAAGTGCTTTCCTTGGGTTCAAACCGCGCACTTTATGTGGTCGAGTGGGAGGAAAGAAGATATTTGCTCGGTGTTACCAATCAGACCATTACTTTGCTGGATCTGGATCCACAGAGCGATATGGAGGAGGTCCTTGAGTAATGGGTTTTTTACAAGTTAACATACCCTTTCCCAGTGTAGATATAGGTATTGGCGCAGCGGAAAGCCCGGGAGATGTGGCAGTCACGCTGCAGGTGCTCTTGTTGCTGACGATCCTGAGTCTGGCTCCGGCGATTATTACGCTGATGACTTCCTTTACCAGGACCGTCATCGTGCTTTCTTTAATCCGCAATGCCCTGGGGACCAACCAGGTGCCGCCAAACCAGGTGTTAATCGGACTGGCATTATTCTTAACCGCATTTATTATGGCTCCCTCCTTCAGTGCAGTGTACACCGATGCACTGACACCTTATTTGGCGGGGGAAATGGCGCTGGAGGAAGCATGGGAAACTGGTTTGGAACCGATTCGGGAGTTTATGCTCCGCAACACCCGTGAGAAGGATTTGGAGATGTTTGTGGCGATCCGGGGAGAGGAAAGACCCCAGACACCGGCAGACATCAGCACATTAACCTTAATTCCCGCCTTTGTCATTTCCGAGTTAAAGACAGCGTTTCAACTCGGTTTCGTTATTTTCATCCCCTTCCTTGTAATCGACATGGTGGTGGCTTCCACCCTGATGGGCATGGGCATGATGATGCTGCCGCCGATTATGATTTCGCTGCCCTTTAAGATACTGCTGTTTATTCTGGTTGACGGCTGGCACCTTGTAGTGCGCGGGCTGCTCCTGAGTTTCTCCTGAGGATGGTGAGTAGATGACTGATGCAACGGTTGTTACTTTAGCCAGAGATGCTGTGCTGACAATTCTGCTGGTTGCCGGACCCGCTTTGCTCATCGGCATGCTGGTGGGTCTTTTGGTCAGCATCTTTCAGGCGACCACCCAAATCCAGGAGCAGACGCTGACCTTTATTCCAAAGATCGTCGCGGTTCTGGTCTCAATTGTGATCTTCGGGCCGTGGATGATTCGCCACCTGGTGGATTTTGCTGATCGCCTGCTGGCTAACCTGCCGTCGTTTATTATGTAGAGGAGGGGTGGGACAGTGATCTCGGTTATGGATTTTGTCCGCTTCTCCCTGGGCTTTATCCGCATCGGCACCTTTCTGGCAGCAGCGCCGCTGTTTAATATGCGTAATATACCCGTCATGGCGAGGCTGGGATTTGCTGCACTTTGCACTTTAGCTGCACTGCCTCCCCTGGACGCGGGCTGGAACCTGGAATCCTGGGGCGTGCTGGCAGTTTTGGCGATGCATGAAGTGGTAATCGGGCTTTTGCTTTCTTTAGTTGGTATCCTGGTCTTTTCCATCGTAAACTTTGCTGGCCATTATGTTGATACGCCCATCGGCTTTGGCATGGCATCCGTTTTTGATCCCAGCATAGGGGGGCAGGTGCCGGTCTTTTCGCAGTTTTACTACATTCTTGCCGTGCTGATTTTCCTGGCTGTTGATGCCCATCTCTGGCTGATTCAGGCAGTTCGTTACTCTTTTGCAGTAATTCCCTTCGGCAGCCTGGTCAGGATGGAACCGGCCTTCGAGCTGATCATGGATCTGGTCAAGCAGATCTTTATCATCGGAATGCAGATTGCCCTGCCGATTACGGCGACTATTCTGCTCACCGACATCGGACTGGGGATCGTGATTCGTGCGGTTCCCCAAATCAACGTCTTTGTCCTGGGGTTTCCCATCAAGATTTTAGTCGGCATGATCGTTGTCTTTTTCGGCTTGCCTACTTTCGTCCATATTGCCGGCCAGCTGTTTGCCGTGGACGGGCTCTTGTTCCGCTACTTCCAAAGTTTGCTGGCTTTAGGGGGGAGCTAAGTGGCAGAGTATCGCATGAACCTGCAGCTGTTTGCAGGTGAGAAAACTGAGCCTGCGACTCCCAGGCGCCGGGAAGAGGCGCGGAAAAAGGGCCAAGTGGCCAAGAGCGGCGAAGTGGGTACCGCTTTGATGGTTTTAACAGGCGTTCTGCTCTTGAACGCTCTGGCTCCATACATCGGCAGGCATTTGAGGGAGACTGTGCAGTACTTTTTAGAGAACATGGCTCACTGGGAAGGGGATTTCCTGGGGTTTCAGCAGATGTTCCTATTTGGCCTGGCCAAGCTGGGCCTGATTGTAGGGCCCATCCTCCTTGGCTTCCTGGCAGTAGGGTTTTTCAGTCAGGCAATGCAGGTTGGCTTTTTCGCATCATCTGAGCCCCTTTTGCCGAAGTTTTCCCGGATCAATCCCATTGAAGGCTTTAAGAGGATCTTTTCCAAAAGGGCTTTGGTGGAGTTCGCCAAGTCAGTGGCTAAGGTAATGCTGGTGGGTTACTTGGTCTACAAACATGTGCGTTCTAATTTGGAGTGGTTTCCCCAAATCAGCCTGTTTAGCTTGGGAGACAGCATTGACTTGATTATTAGCAGTATTTATCGCCTGGGGCTCCAGGTAGGGCTCTTCCTGCTGATCATTGCCGCCGCTGACTACTGGTGGCAGAGGCGGGAGTTCGAAGAAAGCATTAAGATGTCTAAAGAAGAGATTAAAGAAGAGTACAAGCAGATGGAAGGCGATCCCCAGGTTCGCTCGAGAATTCGCCAGCGCCAAAGGCAGATGGCGGCTCAGCGCATGATGCATGCGGTTCCCACTGCTGACGTGATCATTACCAACCCTACTCACTACGCCATCGCCATCAGCTACAAACCGGAGGAAATGTCTGCACCGCAAGTTGTAGCCAAGGGCATGGGTCTGATCGCCCAGAGAATCAAAGAAGAGGGCAAGAAGCACGGCGTGGCCACGGTAGAGAATCCAGAGCTGGCCCAGGCTCTTTACAAGACCACCGATATTGGGCAGGAGATTCCGGTAGACCTTTATCCTGCGGTGGCAGAAATTTTGGCATTTGTCTATCGTCTCAAGAAGAAGACTGTCTAGTTTGGCGTAAAGGATGGTGAACATGGCGAAAATATCAACTCCTGCAGGGCGCAGTATTGGACGGATCAGTGACGTATCTGTCATGCTTGCCGTTGTCATGGTTGTCGTGATGATGGTGCTGCCCCTGCCTCCAGCAATTTTAGACATCCTTTTGGCCGTCAACATCAGTCTGGCACTTCTGATTCTGCTCTTGACGATGAATGTCCATGAGCCTTTGGAGATTTCAGCATTTCCGTCGCTGCTGCTGGTGACAACCCTTTTCAGGCTGGCTTTGAATGTATCTTCAACGAGACTGATTCTGCTCACCGCGAATCCCGGCAAAATCATTACTGCCTTCGGTGATTTTGTGGTTGGAGGCAATTACGTAGTCGGTTTTGTTATCTTTCTTATCCTGGTCATTGTCAACTTCCTGGTCATAACCAAGGGTGCAGAGCGTGTTTCAGAAGTGGCCGCCCGCTTTACCCTGGATGCTTTGCCGGGCAAGCAGATGAGCATTGACGCGGATCTCAACTCGGGGCTGATCACTGAAGCCGAGGCACGGCACCGGCGCCAGCAGATCGCCAGAGAAGCAGACTTTTACGGCTCCATGGACGGTGCTACCAAGTTTGTTAAAGGCGATGCCATCGCAGGCATTATTATTACTGTTATCAACCTTTTGGGCGGTTTTGCGGTAGGCATGTTCCAAAAGGGAATGGATTTTTCCGGCGCCCTGAATCGCTACACTCTGCTGAGCGTCGGCGACGGACTGGTGTCCCAAATTCCAGCCCTGCTGCTTTCCACCGCCACCGGTATCATTGTCACCCGGGGCGCTTCCGAGAACAACCTGGGGGCTGAGGTAACCGCCCAGCTCTTTTCCCAATACCGGGTGCTGGCGGCAGCGGCAGGGGTAGTGGGCATCTTCGGTTTGATCGGCGGTTTGCCGCGGATTCCCTTCTTCATCATCGCAGGGCTCCTAGGGGGCCTGGCCTATGGACTGTGGCGTACCGCAAAAAGAGAAGAAGTCCATGAAGACGAAGCGATTGAGCAGGAACAGCTGGCAGAGGCCCGCAGGCCCGAGACGCTTATGTCACTCCTGCATGTGGATCAGATCGAACTGGAGATCGGCTACAGCCTGATTCCTTTGGTAGACGAGGCCCAGGGAGGGGATATGCTGGATCGCATCAGCATGATCAGGCGCCAGTGCGCTCTGGAACTTGGCCTCTTGGTTCCCGTCATCCGCATCCGTGACAACCTCCAGCTTAACCCCGATGAGTATGTGGTGAAGATTAAAGGAATCCAGGTTGGGCGTGGAGAACTAATGATCAACCACTATTTGGCTATGGATGCCGGTGGAGTATCAGAAACAGTCCCCGGCATAGCGACTGTTGAACCTGCCTTTGGACTGAGCGCCCTGTGGGTTGATGCAGCCACAAGGGAGAGGGCAGAATACGCAGGCTATACCGTCGTAGATCCTCCCGCGATTCTGGCAACCCATTTGACTGAGATTATTCGGGACCATGCCCATGAGCTGCTGGGCCGCCAGGAGGTAAAGACACTGATTGACGGTGTCCGCGAAGAATATCCAGCCGTAGTGGATGAACTTGTACCTGATATGCTGACCATAGGCGAGGTCCAGAAGGTGCTGCAGAACCTGCTGCGTGAAGGGGTTCCCATCCGCAACATGGTCACTATTTTAGAGACGCTGGCAGACACTGCCTCAATTACCAGGGACCCGGACTACCTCACTGAGTATGTCCGCGAGGCGCTGAAACGGCAGGTTACCCAGATGTATCTGGAAAAGGATGAGCTGACTGTAGTAACCTTGAGTCCACAGTGGGAGGAAGCCATTTCCGCCGGGATCGAGTATACAGATCGGGGCCTGACTGTGGCACTAGATCCGAGGCAATTGCAGGATCTCTATCAGGCCTTAGCTTTGGCCCTGGAGGAGCATGTGCTGCCGTATCCGATCATCCTGGTCTCGCCGCAGATTCGCATGGCGCTGAAGAGGCTGACAGAACGGGCCATTCCTCGCCTGATTGTACTGTCATACAACGAGATCAGCCCGGATATTCAGGTGAATGCAGTGGGGACGGTGAAATGGAGCCATGAGGGTTAAGAAGTTCACGGGGAAAACCATGCAGGAAGCCGTCGCGAGCTTGCGCGCAGAATACGGGAGCGATGCCATCATATTGCAGACCACTCAAAGGAGGCGCTGGCTGTGGGGGCGTATCGGGCCGAAAGTGTACGAGGTCGTAGGCGCGATTGACCGGGATTACAAGGCCCCGCAGGTCAACTCCAGGCCCCAGGCCCGCGAGGAGGCGCCGGCTAAAGACAATGGTCCTGTGCGGGATACGCCAAAGTTCGACTCCTCCATGTCGGAAGCGGTGCAGAATCTTTACAGGCGGCTGATGCGCCGTGACATTCCCCAAGATCTTACCCAGTCTCTGCTGAGAGAGGTACTGACCCGTCTGCCCAAGCAGGATTGGAATGACGAGGCAAGAATCTGGGAACGCTTAGGCGCCTTAGTTGCCGAACGCATTGTCACAGTGGATCCCTGGGAATTTTCCGGAGGGCAGCGCGTCGTAGTGTTGGTAGGCCCCACCGGGGTAGGCAAGACTACGACAATCGCCAAGATTGCAGCCAATTTTAGTCTGATCGATGCTAAGAAGGTCGGCTTGATTACCGTAGATACTTATCGTATCGCCGCTGTTGACCAGCTGAAAAGATACGCCGAGATCATCGGCATTCCTTTGCATGTGGCCTTTGACCCTCAGGAGCTCAAAGAGGGCATAGCCAAGATGAAGGATCGGGACCTGATCTTGATCGATACCGCAGGGCGCAGTCAGAACAACTTCCTGCAGATTAACGAATTGAAGAATTACCTGCAGGATGTCGATGCAGAAATCCATCTAGTAATCAGTGCCACTACAAAGTCCACCGATGTAGACGAGATTGTCAGAGCATTTGGGCAGGTGTCCATCGATCGGGTGATTATTACCAAGCTTGACGAGACAACGTCCTATGGGGTCATTTTACAGACCTGCCAGCGGACCCGTGCCCCGCTTTCCTTCGTCACCACCGGACAGGGGGTTCCGGAAGATATTGAAGTGGCCACAGGCGAGAAACTCGCTCAACTCATTTTGGGGGACATGTAACATGAAAGATCAAGCAGAAGGTCTAAGAAGACTCGTTAAGCAGCAGAAGGAAGCAGCGCGCGTCATTGCGGTAACCAGCGGCAAAGGCGGGGTCGGCAAGACGAACATCGCTGTTAATCTGGCCCTGGCTTTGCGCGAACGAGATTTCCGCGTCGTGCTTATTGACGTAGATCTGGGATTGGCCAATGTAGATATATTGCTGGGCATTACACCGGCTTTTAACCTGGGGCATGTCCTGCGGGGCGAGAGGACAATGCAGGAGATTATGGCGGAAGGCCCCCTGGGTCTTAAAATTCTCTCAGGCGGCTCAGGCATCACCGATCTGGCCAATCTCAACGGCTGGCGTCTGGAAGTGTTCATTAAGTCCCTCGAACTGCTCAATCGGGAATTTGACTTTGTGATCCTGGATACAGGGGCGGGGATTCACCGCAATGTGCTGAGCTTTGTCTTGGCCGCGACTGAGGTGTTGGTTGTCACCACACCGGAACCGACCGCCATCACTGATGCCTATGGTTTGCTGAAGGTGATCAGGAAGCAAAGGCCGGATGCCAAAGTTCGCCTGGTGGTCAATATGGCGAAAAGTCCGAATGAAGCTCAGCTGGTTGCGGACAAGCTCAACTCGGTGCTCCTGGAGTATGTGCAGTGGGAAGTGGAATACCTGGGCTATGTGCTCCAGGAATCTCAGACCGCCAAGGCTGTTGCAGATCAGCAGCCGGTGCTTCTGGCTTTTCCTACAGCTATGAGCAGCCGCTCCTTCCGGCGGATTGCAGGAATTTTGGCCGGGGAACAGGTCGACGCTGCGTCCATTGGCCTTAAAGGCTTCTTTTCCAAGGTGTATGACTTTTTAAGAACTCAGTGAGGTTGAGTTATGCAGGTACTACCTAATCAATTAGTGGAACTACATGTTGAAACCAACTCAGGTCTCGAGATTTATCGCACAAGGGTGGAAGATGCCTTTGACGATCTGCTTATTGTAGGGGCCCCTATAAAGCAGGGTGTCCTAGTGCCGATTCGCATCGGAACTCGGCTCAATGTACAGTTCCGGGTGTACAGCAGCGTGAACGAAGGCCGGTACAATAATGAGGCCATTGTGGAGAAGCGGTTCAGGGCCAATGTTCCCCTGCTGCAGCTGCGGATGCTGGGAAGCTGGGAGAAGATTCAGGAACGCCATTTTCTGCGTGTGCCTGTCTCTATTGACTGCCTCTTTGAGGTGTTAAGTGAGGATGAGGCAGAGCGGACTCCCCAGTCCGGCGTGATGCTTGATCTGAGCGGCGGAGGATTCCTGCTTCGCACTTCCCGCCCGCTGCAGCCCAATGATGAAATTCGCGTCTCTTTTAATCTCAAAGACACCCAGATCACAGCGAACGCAGTTGTCGCCCGCCTGGTGGAGGCAGATGCCGGTTTTGATTACGGGATATGTTTTGTGGATATACCTGAACGCCTCCGGCAGGTTATCATTAAGTTCGTTTTCCAGCGCCAAATAGCCTTGGCTGAGCTGACAAGGGACGATCGGGACTAATCCGTGCCCCGTGGGGGTGAGAGCATGCTAACTCAAGATGAACAGCAGCGTCTGGACCAGCTGTGGACTGCCTACAAGAAAAACAACGACCAAGATGCCCGTAATCAGTTGTTAGATGCGTATATTCCATTAGTCAAGTATGTGGCGGGACGGATGGCGATGAATCTGCCCAGCAGTGTAGAAACAGGGGATCTGGAGAGTTTTGGTTTTTTTGGTTTATTGGATGCACTTGATAAGTTTGATGAAACCCGCCAAATCAAATTTGAAACTTATGCTGCCACCAGGATCAGGGGGGCGATTCTTGACGGTTTGCGCTCCATGGACTGGGTCCCCCGCAGCGTGCGTTCGAAAATCAGAATGCTGGAAAAGCAAGTCTATGAGCTCACCAATGAGCTGGGGCGCAGTCCCAGCGACAGTGAAGTTGCTGCTGCCTTGGATCTTACTCCGGAGCGCTATTACGAACTGTTAACTGAAGTCAAGGGGGTTAACCTGTTTTCCCTGGACGAGACCATCGCAACCGACAAGGAAGGGGACAGCCTGAAAATTGTTGACCTTGTGATTGACAGCGACGGTTTGCCGGAACACAAGATCGTTGAAACGGAGAGCGTTGAAGAGCTCACGGCAGCGGTGGAAAGTCTTAGTGAGCGGGAACAGCTTGTCCTTGCCCTTTATTACCATGAAGGCCTCACCCTCAAGGAAATAGGTCATGTATTAGAAGTGTCTGAGTCCAGAGTGTCACAGATCCATACAAAGGCTGTTATGACGCTGCGTCGTAAGCTTGCCTAGGAACGGAGGGATCGGAGATGTCCATTAAGTTTCCCGACTTTCAGGTACTTGTTTCCAGGTCAGAGCAGATACCCCGCCCTAATCGGGAGGGGGACCAGACAGGAGCCGCCGGCCGTATGACACCACAGGTTGCTCAGGAGTTTGCCCTGCGCGAACAGAGAGTGGAGAGAAACAGGCAGGCAGACAAGGTCAGAGACCGTGAAGAAGATGAAGATAAGCGCCGGAGGCACCAGCAAGAGGAAGAGGAGCAGGAAAAGAAACGCAGGCCAGGACAGAGGCGGCGGATTGATTTGCGTGCTTAGAGGGGTGGCAGTGCATGGATTATTTTCTCGTGTTCACATTGGGCATAGCGGTGACGGCAGTTGTGTTTTTCATCCTGCGCCCGGGCCTGTTCACCCGGTCCAGTGAAGACTATGCCATGCTTGAAGCCATGGTGGAACAGTCCATGGAGGAGCTGGAAACCAGACAGGCTGAAATTCTGCAGGAAATTGAAGGCAAACACAAAGCCCTCCTGGAGCTGCAGGAGCAGATTATGGCGAGTTTTATTCCGGCTGCCGGGCAGTCGCCTAAAGTCTTGGCCGTTTTGGAGCTGGCCAAAGAGGAAGAAAATGTGAGCGAGATAGCAAAAAAACTCGGCCTGGGCTTAGGTGAAGTCCAGCTGATTTTAGAGTTAAATAAAGGCAGCCAACCCCTTGCTGAACGTGAATAAATGTGCTATATTAGCAAGTGGTGTAAGATTACACACGTTTCTTGACAGGAGACAGGGTTGCCGCTCTGGTTTTGTCCCTGGATGAAGGAAGCGGAGGACCAAAAACAAAGAGAGGAGGTGGGCGATTTGGCCGTTATTACAATGAAACAGTTGTTAGAGGCCGGCGTTCACTTTGGGCATCAGACCCGCAGATGGAATCCGAAAATGGCTGAGTACATTTTCACAGAAAGAAATGGTATTTACATCATCGATCTCCAGAAGACAGTGCGGAAGGTGGAGGAGGCTTACTCCTTTATCCGTGACACTGTAGCAGGCGGGGAGTCGGTTTTGTTTGTAGGTACCAAGAAACAGGCACAGGAGACAATCCGTGATGAGGCAGAACGGTGCGGAATGTTCTACGTCAACCAAAGATGGCTCGGCGGAATGCTGACCAACTTTAAGACGATTTCCTCCCGCATTGCCCGGATGGAAGCCATTGAAAAAATGGAAGAAGAAGGTCTCTTTGAGGTACTGCCTAAGAAAGAAGTAATCGAGCTGCGCAAGGAACTCGAGCGCCTAACCCGTTTCCTGGGCGGAATTCGGGGCATGAAGACTTTGCCGGGCGCCGTCTTTGTGGTAGATCCAAGGAAAGAACGCATTGCAGTGGCTGAAGCAAGGAAGCTGGGTATCCCCATCGTTGCCATCGTTGATACTAACTGCGATCCCGATGAGATTGACTATGTGATTCCAGGCAACGACGATGCTATTCGTGCCGTTAAGCTCTTGACCACAACCATGGCTGACGCTGTTGTTGAAGCAAAAGAAGGCGCCAGCTTTGCTGAGGACACAGAGGAAGAAGCCACAGCTGCCGACGCTGAAACTGACATCGAAACCAAAGACAATTCTGCCGACGACGCAGAGTAAACGTACAGGAAAGGGGAGTGGGAGGATGCTCTCACCCCTTTTTTATGAACATCGAAGGAGGGTTCTTATGGCTGAGGTTAATGTTACTGCCGCCATGGTTAAAGAATTGCGGGAAAAAACCGGTGCAGGCATGATGGATTGCAAAAAAGCGCTGATCGAGAAAAACGGTGACATGGAAGCTGCAGTTGACTATTTGAGGGAAAAAGGCCTGGCAGCAGCTGCTAAAAAGGCCGGTCGCATTGCCGCTGAAGGCGTCGTTGAATCTTACATCCACATGGGTGGAAGAATCGGCGTTTTGGTGGAAGTTAACTGCGAAACCGACTTTGTCGCCAAGACAGATGAGTTCCGTGAGTTAGCAAGAGACATTGCCATGCATATTGCTGCCTCGAAGCCCGAGTATGTTTCCAGGGAAGAGATTCCCGAGGAAGTGCTGGAGCACGAGCGCGGAATCTACCGGACCATTGCCGAAAACGAAGGCAAGCCGGCCCATATCATTGACAAAATTGTAGAGGGTCGCATCGACCGCTATGTCAAAGAGGTTTGTCTCTTAGAACAACCCTTTGTAAAGGATCCGGATATAACCGTCAACGATCTGCTCAACCAAAAGGTAGCGAAGATCGGGGAAAAGATTTCCGTGAGGCGGTTTGCCCGTTACGAGCGGGGCGAAGGACTGGCCAAGCGAGAAGATGATTTCGCAGCCGAGGTTATGGCCCAGATGGGAAATTAAGAGAACACCTAGGTGTTCTCTTTTTTTAAGTGGAGGGATCTGCATCAGGGCGAAGAATAATAAAGGAGAGATGTCGATGGCAGTGCCAAAATACCATCGAGTTGTACTTAAGTTGAGCGGAGAGGCTTTAGGGGGCAGCGGCTACGGAATTGATCCTGAAGTTGTTGCAGCCATTGCCGGAGAGATCCGCAGCGTTATGGAACTAGGGGTTCAGGTTGCTATTGTGGTAGGGGGAGGCAATATCTGGCGCGGGGCGACAGGCAGCGCAAAGGGCATGGACCGCACTACCGCTGACCATATGGGGATGCTGGCCACAGTGATCAACGCCCTTGCCCTGCAGGATGCTCTGGAGGGCCAAGGGGTGCCCACCCGGGTGCAGACAGCGATTGAAATGCGTCAAATTGCAGAACCTTATATCCGGCGCAGAGCGGTCCGCCATTTGGAAAAAGGGCGGGTTGTGATCTTTGCTACAGGAACCGGCAATCCTTATTTTTCTACCGATACCGCTGCAGCGCTGCGGGCTTTAGAAATCGAAGCAGAAGTTATTCTTATGGCCAAACGGGGCGTTGACGGCGTCTATGATGCCGATCCCCGGATCCATCCCGATGCACGGCGCTATGATACTATCAGCTACTTGGATGTGATCAGCCAAAACCTGGGTGTTATGGATACTACAGCCACCTCCCTCTGCATGGACAACGGCATACCCATCATCGTGTTCAACTTTGATGAGAAAGGCAGCATCGGCAAGGCAATTTGCGGTTACAAAATCGGCACATATGTAGGAGGCGAACAACGTGACTGATCAAATTCTTCAAGAAGGCAGAACCAGAATGGAAGAGGTCATTGCGGCCACAAAGCGTACATTTGCAAGTGTCAGAACCGGCAGAGCCAATCCCGCGCTCCTGGACCGCATCGTGGTCTCGTATTACGGCACTCCCACTCCATTGAACCAAATGGCAAGTGTCAGTGTGCCGGAACCGAGACTGCTGGTGATCACCCCCTGGGACAAGGGATCGATCAAGGACATCGAAAAGGCGATTCTCGCCTCTGACCTCGGATTGACGCCCAGCAACGACGGTACAGTTATTCGTCTGTCCATTCCGACCTTAACTGAAGAGCGGCGCAAGGAGCTAGTGCGGGTGGTACGCAAGGATGCAGAAGATCATCGCGTAGCTGTTCGGAATATCCGCCGCGATCTGAATGATGCTGTGAAGAAGCTGGAGAAAAACGGCGACATCTCTGAAGATGAGTCCCGCCGCGTCCAGGAGGAGATTCAGGAACAGACCAACAAGTTCATCGAGCAGATCGATGAGCTGCTGAAGGCTAAAGAAAAGGAGATTATGGAAGTTTGAGCGAGGCAAGCAGGCTAAACGAATGGGATTTCTTAATCGGCTTCCCCTTAGAGGAAGCCGAGCAGATTCTGCAGGAAGAAGCGGTCTCCTATGAGCTCCTGTTCACGGCGGCGCCCGGGAAGGTGTCCTCCCAGGAGGACGCCTTTGTGATCGCGGTCCGCGATCATCAGGCGCGCCCGGGGACGCTTGTTCTTGTCTGTGCCAGTTCAGACTGGACTGTTAACTAGGGGGTAGAGCCTTGAGAAAACGGCAATTAAATGCACTGCCTGCACATGTAGCAATCATTATGGATGGAAACGGCCGCTGGGCCAGCCGCAGGGCAATGCCCCGGTTCTTGGGTCATCGTCAGGGTGTGAAGGCGCTGAAGACTGCGGTTCGCTACGCTTCCAACCGGGGAATTTCGGTATTGACCGTCTACGCTTTCAGCACCGAAAACTGGGCCAGGCCCAAGGAGGAAGTGGATTTTCTCCTGGAATTAATGTACAAGACTTTCGTCCAGGAGATCGAGGAGCTGCGCAGGGAAGGGGTGCAGGTAAGGCTGGCGGGGGATCGGAGCAGCCTGTCCCCGGAGATTCTGAAAGTCTGGAACCAGGCGGAGGAGCTCACTGCCGACAATCGGGGGCTGATCTTAAATATTGCCTTTAACTATGGAGGGCGGCAGGAAATCATAGATGTGGTCAGGCAAGTGGCTGAACAGGTCTCCCGGGGTGAACTTTCCCCGTCAGAGATTACGGAGGAGAAAATAGCCAGTCTGTTGTACACCCATCCGACTCCCTATCCCGATCTGATCATTCGCACGGGGGGAGAGATGCGCCTCAGCAACTTCCTGCTCTGGCAGGCCGCCTACAGCGAGTTTTATGTGACCGATGTCCTGTGGCCGGATTTCAGCGAGGATGATTTTGAACAGGCCCTCCAGGATTATGCTGGGCGTGAGCGCCGTTTCGGCCAGGTAACAGCGAAGGAGCAGTTGTAAGCAAATGTTAGCACAGAGAATTCTCACTGCCGTGGTAGGTATACCCCTACTCCTTGTCCCCCTTTATTTTGGAGGGATGGTCTGGCGTGTTTTAGTCCTCTTGATTATTATTGCGGGCCTGGTGGAGTTTTCCCGGATCAGCGGACCAGGCCTCTACCTTGATTACCTCCTTTTGTCCGGACTATCTTTTTTGGCTGTCACATATAGTGGAATAGACGGTACGAAACTGCTTTTCTGGCTGGTTTTCCAGCTGCTGTACTACTTAATCCGGGCTACCTTCAGCGGCATGCACAGTTTTTCTTCTTCATTCAACATCCTTGGAGTACTTTATGTGGTAGTGCTTTACAGCTTCCTGGTCCTGGTGAGGGAAGAGTTTGGCATCGTCTGGACTTTGTATGGTTTGGCCATCACTTGGCTTACTGACACAGGGGCGTATTTCGGGGGGATTCGTTACGGCATGCGCCGGCTGGCCCCGAAGATAAGCCCGAAGAAGTCTGTGGAAGGTGCGCTGTTCGGCCTGCTGGCAGCAGCTCTCACCGGGGGCATCTTTGCCCTGGCTGTGGGGGAATCCCCTGTTCAGCTTGTGCTGTTTGGACTGATACTGTCGGTCTGTGCCCAGCTTGGTGACTTGGTTGAATCTGCATTAAAACGAGAACGGGCTGTTAAGGACACCGGTTCTCTATTACCGGGCCACGGAGGCATTCTGGATCGCTTCGATTCACTAATAATTGTCTTTCCCGTGCTTTTTGCTCTGCTGACGCTGTTTTCTTAGCCGCCCTCCGGCCCCGCGAAGGGGTGACGGTCTTTGCCGCCATTCATTCTGGCAGCGGTGGGTTTCTGCGGACTATTGCTTTTTATGCGTTTTTCCTTTCCTTATTTGGCACCTTTTTTCTTCGGCCTGTTTTTGGCTTTTATCATGGACGTACCCGTCAGTTTTCTGGAAGCGCGAGGCTGGTCCCGCGCTTTATCCTCCCTGGTCTTTGCCGTTATGTTCTTTCTGACGCTGCCGGCTGGGGTAGTTCTTCTGTTGAGGCAAATCTGGGAAGAGATCCAGGGGTTGTCATTTTTTTCTAACTTATTCTCGCCCTCTGCCCAGATCTACACTGAACGCCTTGTGCAGCTCTTTGAGGCGATCAGGGCGCTAGATACCGACCTGGGGCTGCATACCCTGCTGAAGTGGGCACTGGCCATTCCAGATCTGGTGCTGATCTGGACAATTACCGCCGTTAGTGCCTATTTCTTTTGCCGGGACAAATGGATACTGGCCAGGTTTTTTGCCAGACAGCTGCCCCGGACCCTGCGGTTCAGCCCCAGACAAGTCTATTCCGACACCTTTGGATTCCTATGGGACTTGATCCAGGTCCAGCTGCTTTTAATGCTGATTTCAACTGCAGTGAGCATGGCTTTTTTCATTTTTCTTAAGCTGCCCTGCCCATACCTGTCCGGCTTTGCAGTGGGCCTTAGTGACTTAATCCCTGTCATTGGACCAGGCTTGGTCTACCTGGTCCAGGCTGCAGCCCAGCTTTACTTAGGAAATACCTATTCCGCTATAGCCTTAGGCATAGGTTATCTGATATTATTACTGTTAAGACAGGCGGTTGAGCCCCAACTAGTGAGCGGCCGACTGGGACTGCATCCCTTAGCGGCTTTGCTGGGGCTGTATGTCGCCTTGCGCTTCTGGGGCCCCTTCGGTGCAATCCTGGCACCGGCGCTGATGGTGTTTCTCAAGGCGCTGCTTGGCAGTGAACGGGTCCGTCAATAACGCACAAGGAGTTGTCTCATGCCTAATATCGTTATACTTGGTTCTACCGGTTCTATTGGAACCCAGACGCTGGATGTGATTCGCCGCCTGCCCGGATTTAAGGTGCTGGGACTGTCGGCAGGCTCCAATTATCAGCTGCTGCGTGAGCAAATCGCAGAGTTTAAGCCTAAGTTCGCCAGCATTGCCAGCCCTGAATCTGCCAAGGCGCTCAGGGAAGAGTTCTCCATACCCGTCTTCAGCGATCTGGAAGGCCTGGAGGAGATGGCCGCGGATCCTGACTGCGATACGGTTGTAGTGTCCGTGGTGGGCGCAGTGGGCCTCATGCCTACGCTGCGGGCGCTGGAGGCAGGCAAGCGGGTGGCCCTGGCCAATAAGGAGACTCTGGTTGCCGGCGGACACCTGGTTATGCAGTACCGGGACCAGATCATACCCGTCGACTCGGAACACAGTGCTGTCTGGAGCCTTTTTTCCGGGCGCAGGAAGAATGATATAGCCAAGATTATCCTGACTGCTTCAGGCGGGCCCTTCAGGTCATATGCGGGATCGTTGGCAGACGTTACAGTGGAACAGGCCTTGGCCCATCCCCGCTGGAACATGGGGGGAAAGATCAGCATTGATTCCGCTACCTTAATGAATAAGGGGCTTGAGGTCATTGAAGCCCACTGGCTCTTTGACTTTCCTTACAGCAACATTGAAGTTGTGGTGCACCCTGAGAGCATCGTGCATTCCATGATTCAGCTCAAAGACGGCACCATCCTGGCCCATCTGGGCGCAACCGATATGCGGCTGCCAATTCAGTATGCCCTGACCTATCCTGAGGTGCTGCCGCCCCCGGTGGAGCCTGTGGATCTGGTGCAGGCGGGGACACTGTCCTTTGAAGCAGTGGACTGGGAGCGTTTTCCCAGCCTCCGTCTGGCCTATGAGGCGGGGGAGGCCGGCGGCGCCAAGCCCATTGCGCTGAATGCAGCCAATGAAGAGGCGGTGGCAGCCTTTTTGGCAGGGAAGATCAAGTTTACCCAGATCGCACAGATCGTCGCTGAAGTGGTGGAGACTTTCGAGGGTAAATCATTTCCGACTCTGGAGCAAATACTAGCCATAGATCACGAAGCCCGGCTGAGGGCCAGGGCTTTGATGGAACAGAGAGGGTGATTAGTGTGGTAACACTAATAGCTTTTGTGGTAATCTTTGGGACCATTGTCCTTTTTCACGAGCTCGGCCACTATATCCTGGCCAAGCTGGCGGGGATCCGCGTCTATGAGTTTTCCATCGGCTTCGGTCCTGCCCTGGGAAGCATAACCTGGGGCGATACTAAGTACTCCCTCCGGGCCTTTCCCCTGGGAGGCTTCGTCAAGATGGCGGGCATGGACGAGCCTGTGGACGGGGAAGAAGAGGCGGCGGAAGACGCCGAGGACAGCTTCGTGAACAAGAGCCTGCCCTGGCGGCTGGGGACAATTGCTGCGGGACCTCTGATGAACTTTGTCTTGGCCATTTTACTTTTTGTGCTTTACTTTATGCTGATTGCGGTGCCGCCTACCATCACCTACGTGGAGCCTGCTTCACCCGGTGAAGCTGCGGGTTTGCTGCCGGGGGATCTTTTTGTCTCGGTAAACGGCGAAAGCGTAGACAGCTCTGAGCGGATAGTGGAGCTGATTGGACTTTCTCCTGCCCAGGAAATGGAAATAGTGGTCCGCCGCCAGCAGCAGCTGGTAACCNNTCGAAGCCGCAGTATCCGTTTTTGACCAGCCTGCAGGCGGGCATACAGCAGACCTGGCGGCTGACAGTCCAGTTAATCAGGGACATCGGGATGATGATCACCGGACAGCAGAAGGTGGAGGTTTCCGGACCCATCGGCATTGTGCAGATTGTGGGGGAAACCGCCCGCCACGGGCTGCCCAACCTGATCATTTTGGCGATTATTCTCAACATCAACCTGGGACTGTTAAACCTGCTGCCTGTGCCGGTTCTGGATGGCGGATGGATTCTCATTCTGCTGGTGGAGGCTGTCCGGGGCAAGCCGTTGGCACCGGAGGCCAGGGGCATCGCCCAGTTTGTCGGTTTGGCGCTCCTGGTTGCCCTGATGCTGTTTGCCACATTTAAGGACCTGTCCCGCATTAATCTGTTCTCTTAAGACAAGGAGTGTTATGTATGCGTGAGTCCACTCGCCAGGTCATGGTAGGGGGAGTGCCCATTGGAGGCGGCGCGCCTATTACAGTACAGTCAATGACCAACACTGATACAAGGGATGCCCAGGCTACCCTCAGGCAGATTGAGGCACTGGCCGCAGCCGGCTGTGACATTGTTCGCGTAGCAGTTCCAGACCGGGAAGCTGCAGAAGCGCTGTTTTCCCTGGTGCCCCACAGTCCCATACCCGTGGTTGCTGATATTCATTTCGATCATCGCCTGGCCCTGCAGGCCCTGGAAGCAGGAATTCATAAGCTGCGCCTGAACCCTGGCAACATCGGCTCCGAGGCCAAGGTGCTGGAAGTGGTCAAGGCTGCCCAGGAGAGGCAGGTGCCGATTCGCATCGGGGTCAACTCAGGTTCAGTTGCCAAACATTTGCTGGACAAGTATGGCCGGACCGCGACTGCCATGGTGGAGAGCGCTCTGGAGCACATCGCCATCTTTGAGCGGCTGGGTTTCTATGACATTGTGGTGTCTTTGAAATCAACGGAAATTGATATGACGGTGGAGGCTTACGAGGAGCTGAGCCGGCGGGTGAGTTATCCCACCCATCTAGGCATTACTGAAGCCGGCACCAAGTGGTTCGGCACGGTGAAGTCCGCTGCTGGCCTTGGCGCGCTTTTGTCCCGGGGTTTAGGCGACACCCTCAGGGTATCCCTCACTGCAGACCCGGTAGAAGAAGTGAAAGTGGGCTGGGCGGTTCTCTCCAGCCTAGGCCTGCGGCGCCGCGGCCCTATTTTTATCTCCTGCCCAACTTGTGGCAGAACTGAGATCGATTTAGAAGGAATAGCGGCAGAAGTGGAGAAACGTTTAAGTGATTTTCCTCTGCCCATAACCATTGCGGTCATGGGCTGTGTCGTAAATGGCCCCGGGGAGGCAAGATCAGCCGATTTAGGCATAACCGGCGGCAAAGGCGTCGGCCTTGTCTTCCGCCATGGGGAGATTTTGCGCAAAGTTCCAGAACACGAGTTAGTTGATGCCTTGGTCGAAGAGGCCAATAACTTGCTTGCAGAAAGATAGGGGATAAGCTATGTATATGTCGCAATTATATTCGCCTACACTGAGGGAAACTCCAGCGGATGCCGAGATTGCCAGTCATCAGCTCATGCTGCGGGCGGGTCTGATGCGCCGTTCGGCAGCGGGAATGTACGCCTTTCTCCCTTTGGGGCTGAGGGCGATCCGCAAGGTAGAACAGATTATCCGGGAAGAAATGAATGCCATCGGCGGCCAGGAAGTGCTGCTGCCCATTGTTCAGCCTGCTGAGCTTTGGGAGGAATCAGGCCGCTGGGGCGATTACGGGGATGAGATGTTCCGGCTGAAGGACCGGCAGGGGCGCCAGTTCTGCCTTGGACCCACCCATGAAGAGATTATTACTGCCCTGGTGCGCTCTGAGGTGCGGTCCTACCGGCAGATGCCGCTGCGGCTGTACCAGATTCAGAACAAGTACCGCGACGAGATCAGGCCCCGCTTTGGGCTGATGCGGGGACGTGAGTTTATCATGAAGGACATGTATTCCTTCGACCGGGATGAGGAGGCCCTTGACGCAAGCTATTGGGCGGCTTATCACGCCTATGCCCGGATCTTCGCACGCTGCGGCGTGGAAGCCCATCCGGTGGAGGCAGATTCCGGCGCCATCGGCGGAGATGTCACCCACGAGTTCATGGTGCTGGCAGATTCCGGTGAAGATTTGGTCCTCTTCTGCCCCAAGTGTGAATACGCGGCCAATGTGGAGCGGGCGGAAAGTGTCAGGACTCCCGTCCAAAGGGAGGAGAAGCCCGAGCTGGGAGAGCTGGCTAAAGCAGCCACCCCCGGTGCCAGAACCATTGAGCAGATCAGTGAGTTTTTGCAGGTGAAACCTGAAGACTGCATTAAGACGCTGCTTTATGTAGCGGACGGCAAGGTGATTGCAGCTCTGGTGCGGGGCGATCACAACATTAACGAAATCAAGCTGCGCAAACTCCTCGGCTGCGAGACGCTGGAACTGGCGGATGATGAAACTATCTTCAAAGCAACCGGGGCTCCGGTAGGCTTTGCCGGGCCGGTAGGGCTGAAGATACCCCTCTATGCTGATTACGCCGTCGAACATATGGTCAACGCCGTAGTTGGCGCCAATGAACTGGATCACCACATGCTTAATGCCAATTTGGAGAGGGATTTTCAAGTCGAAGTCTTTGCGGATTTGCGAGAAGCGCAGCCAGGGGATCCCTGCCCCCGCTGCGAGGGACGCTTGGAAGGAGCCCGGGGCATTGAAGTGGGACAGGTGTTCAAGCTTGGCACCAAGTATTCCCGGGCCATGGGTGCAACCTTCCTGGATGAAAACGGCAAAGAAGCGCCTATGGTTATGGGCTGCTACGGCATTGGGGTAGGACGCACTGTAGCTGCAGTTATAGAGAAAAACCATGACGACGACGGTATTATCTGGCCTGTCTCAATCGCGCCCTACCATGTGATCGTGGTTCCGGTCAGCATGAAAGATGAAGCGCAGGCCGAGGCCGGGCAGAAGCTGTATGAAGAGCTGCAGGCCGCCGGCGTTGAGGTTGTTTTGGATGATCGCAATGAACGTCCCGGTGTTAAATTTAAGGACGCTGACTTAATTGGTTTTCCGATCCGTGTTACAATAGGTTCGAAATCCCTGGAACAGGGTGCAATGGAGATTACGATTCGCCGTACTGGAGAAAAAATGCTCGTACCAGCAGCAGATGTTGTTTCAACGATTGAGAATCTCTTAAAGGATGGGGAGACCCGGTGAGTGTAGCTGCCATAATTCCCGCGTACAACGAAGAGTACACAGTGGGTGTGGTGATTGAAGCTCTGCTGTCATGTCCTCTGATCGATGAGATCATCGTGGTCAGCGACGGTTCCACTGACGGAACCGTCCAGTCTGCCCAGAGGTATCCCATTAAGGTAGTTGCCCTGGAGAAAAACCTGGGCAAGGGCGGGGCTATGAAGGCAGGAGCCAATCACACCGACTGTTCGATTCTGCTTTTTCTGGATGCCGACTTGGTAGGGCTGCAGAGGAAACATATAGAGGACCTTCTGTATCCCGTCCTTTCCGGCCAGACAGAAATGAGCATCGGGGTGTTTTCCGAGGGCCGCCTCTTTACAGATCTGGCCCTGAAGATTACGCCTTCGCTCTCGGGGCAGCGGGCTGTGAAAAAGGAGCTCTTTGACGCTGTGCCTGATCTGGAGGACAGCCGTTACGGCGTTGAAACCGCGTTAACGCAGTATGCCGAGCGGCAGGGTGTCCACATCGTGAAAGTGCCTTTGCCGCACATGTCCCATGTGACCAAGGAAGAGAAGCGGGGATTTGTACCCGGCCTTCAGGCCCGTCTTGAGATGTACAAGGACATCGCACGTTCCCTGCGCTCTGAAAAGAAGGCTCTGGATGAGGAGTGCAACAGCGAGTAGGTTGGAACGCGGGTTACTGCTTTGGAGGTGATTGTTTGGCTTCCTTCTACCTTGAACCTGAAGACAGGTTCTATCTTGCCTCTTTAAGCTCGCATCCCGTTGCTCAGCGGGTAGAGATCGCTGAGATTGGCATAGATCCCGAGAAGAGAGAATGGACATTTATTCTAAAGGGAAAGCCCCAGGGTGATGAGGCACTTTGGGAAGAGATAGCTCAGGCGGTTCGGAACCAGGTTCCGGAGGTCCTGAGTGTTCGTTTTGAGTGGACAAATCAGAATGCTGATTCTGATCACCTATACTTGGAAAAAGCCATCCAAACGGTGCAGAATCAAATCAACAACGGTTCCGTGGTCGCAGAGCAAACCGCCGGTCCGCCCCGGAACGGCGGCCGCAGCCGCAGCCTGCTTGCTAAGTCGATTCGGGGCGAACCTGTGCCCATTATTGAGCTGCAGGAAGAAGAACGTGGGGTTGTCATCTGCGGTGAAGTGGCGTCTTTTGAGTCGCGCCTTACCCGGACCGGCAAGACGTTGATTATGTTTGATCTTTACGACGGCACTGACACCCTCAGCTGCAAGGCTTTTTTGGACGAGCCTGAAGATTTGGGCATCAAGAAGGGACAGTGGCTCAAAGTCAGGGGCAATCTGCAGTTTCAGTCCTTTGACAACCAGCTGGCCCTGATGGTCCAAGGTCTGGCCTTGGAAGCTGCTCCCCCCGCCTTGACGGACGATGCTCCGGAAAAGAGGGTGGAGCTGCATCTGCATACGAAGATGAGCGGCCTGGACGGCACCATTGACGTGGACGATGTAGTCCGGCTCGCTTCGTCCCTGGGCCATGATGCGCTGGCCATTACAGACCACGGCGTGATTCAGGCCTTTCCTGATGCTCATCGGGCCGGCAAAAAGCACGGCGTGAAGATCATCTATGGCGTGGAAGGCTATCTGATCGACGATCCTGAGAGCAAGGAGCGTTCCTACCACATCGTGATTCTAGCCAAGAACCAGGTGGGACTGCATAATCTGTACCGCCTCGTTTCCTATGCCCATCTGGATTATTTTTACCGCGCGCCCCGCATTCCCCGGGCTTTGCTGGAAAAATACCGGGAAGGACTTATTCTAGGTTCCGCCTGCGAAGCAGGTGAAGTTTATCAGGCGGTGCTTACAGGAAATCCTGATGTGATGAAGATTGCTGGCTTCTACGACTATCTGGAGATTCAGCCCCTGGATAACAACGGGTTCTTGGTAGGCACAGCCCATATCCAGTCCAGGGATGACCTAGTGCGGATCAACCGCCAGATCGTGAAGATAGGAGAGAGACTGGGGCTGCCTGTGGTTGCCACCGGCGACGTGCACTTTTTGCGCCCCGAGGACAGCCTGATCAGGACCATCCTCTTGGCGGGCAGGGGCTTTGATGATGCGGAGCGGCAGGCACCCCTTTTCTACCGGACAACCGGTGAAATGCTGGAAGAGTTTGCCTACTTGGGCCAGGAAAAGGCCTGGGAAGTTGTAGTCACCAATCCCCGGAAAATCGCTGAACAGGTTGGCGAATTGAGGCCGGTTCCCGAAGGCCTGCATCCGCCGCACCTTGAGAACGCGGAGCAGGATCTGGAGGAAATGACCTATGCCGCTGCCAAGGCCCTTTACGGCGATCCCTTGCCCCAAATTGTGCAGGAGCGGCTGGATCGTGAACTTAAGGCCATTATCAGCAACGGTTATGCCTCGCTGTACCTGATCGCGCACAAACTGGTGAAAAAGTCCCTGGATGACGGATATCTGGTTGGATCCCGCGGATCTGTGGGCTCTTCCTTAGTGGCCACCATGTGCGGGATTACTGAAGTAAACCCGCTGCCGCCCCACTATGTCTGCCCAGAATGCTTCTGGACTGAGTTTTTCACTGAAGGGGAAGTGGGTTCCGGTGTGGACCTGCCGGAAAAGGCATGTCCTGTGTGCGGAGCACTGACCCAAAGGCACGGCTTTGAGATTCCCTTTGAAGTGTTTATGGGCTTTCACGGCGACAAAGTCCCAGATATCGACCTGAACTTCAGCGGTGAATACCAGGCCGAGATCCATGAGTATACGGCGGAGCTCTTTGGGGAGGAAAATGTATTCCGGGCGGGAACTATCGGCACGTTAGCCGACAAGACTGCCTACGGTTTTGTCATGAAGTACCTGGAGCAGACCAATCAGACCAGGCGGAGTGCAGAGGTCAACCGTTTAGTGAGCAAGCTTGCCGGCGCCAGGCGCACCACCGGGCAGCACCCGGGAGGAATGGTTGTGATTCCCCCGGATAAGAGCGTCTTTGACTTTACTCCGATTCAGTACCCTGCCAATGATGCACGCAGCGGTACCATCACCACGCACTTTGAATACCATGCCCTGGAAGACAGCCTGGTTAAGCTGGATATCCTCGGGCATGACGATCCTACCATGCTGCGGTTCCTGCAGGATCTGACCGGTGTAAAGGTTACGGAAATCCCCCTGGATGATGAAAAGACGATGTCGATTTTCTCTTCCCTGGAAAGTCTCGGCGTCAGCGAGGAGGAAATTGGAACCCCAGTGGGCACCCTGGGCATCCCGGAGTTTGGCACCCGCTTTGTGCGGCAGATGCTGATCGACACATTGCCCAGGACCTTCAGTGATCTGGTGAGGATCAGCGGCCTCTCCCACGGAACTAATGTCTGGACCAACAATGCCCAGGATCTGATTCGCCAGGGCATCACTGATCTGTCCAATGTCATTGCCACCAGGGATGACATCATGTCCTACCTGATGCTCAGGGGACTGGAGGCGACAGATGCCTTCCGAATTATGGAGCAGGTTCGCAAGGGGCGGGGCTTGAAGGAGACCGATGTTGAACTTTTGCGTAAGTTTGACGTTCCCGACTGGTACATCGAGTCCTGCAACAAAATCTCCTACATGTTTCCCAAGGCCCACGCGGTTGCCTACGTCATGATGGCTTTTCGCATCGCCTATTTTAAGGTGCACCATCCCTTGCCGTTTTACGCAGCTTTTTTCTCCCTCCGGTCGGGCGATCTTGATGCTCAGCTCCTAGTCGGCGGCGAGCAGGCGGTCCGGTCAGAGATGGAAGCCATCGAAGCCAAGGGATTTGATGCCACCCCCAAGGAGAGGACTACCGCGACCCATTTAGAGATCGTGCTGGAAGCAATGGCCCGGGGGATTGAGTTTTTGCCGGTGGATCTTTATAAGTCATCGGACCGCTGGTTTACCATTGAAGACGGCTGCCTCCGTCCGCCCTTTGCTTCGCTGCAGGGGGTAGGGGCAAGTGCAGCCGCCGGCATCGTAGAGGCAAGGCAGGCAGGAGAGTTTATCTCCATAGAAGATCTAAGGCAGCGTTCGGGGATCTCCAAGGCTGTGGTGGAAACACTGCGGCTCCACGGCTGTCTCGCAGGCCTGCCTGAGACGAACCAATTGACACTTTTTTAGATAATGTGGTATAATATGTATGACTTAACTAACGAACTGCCGGGAGAGTGGGGTTTTTACCCACTCTTTTGACGTATGGAAGAGGAAAAGGGGCATAATCTTGGTTAAAAGGGGGCGATTTGACCCATGTCGCGCAAGAGTATCGAAGCAACGGTTGCAGAATGGGTTGAAGAAATAGTTGCAGGCAGCGAAATGGAACTGGTCGATGTAGAGTATGTAAAAGAGCATGGCAGCTGGATCCTTAGAGTGTTTTTGGATAAGCCGGGCGGCATCGATTTGGACGACTGCCAGAGCGTAAGCCAAATCCTGGACAAGAAACTTGACGAAGAGGATCCGATCCCCGGTTCCTATTCGCTGGAGGTTTCTTCGCCGGGTTTAGAGCGGCCTTTAAAGAAAGAGACGGACTTCCAGCGCTTTGCAGGGCGTAAAGTGCAGATTCGCACCTACCGCGGAGTTCATGGGCGCAAGAATTTTGAGGGTGTCTTAGAAGGCTTACGGGATCAAAATGTGTTACTACAATGGGAAGGGGAGACCATTGAAATTCCCCTGGAGCTGATTGCCAAGGCTAACTTGGCCCTGGAGCTCTAAAATGGGAGGCAAAGACTGATGAATCTGGAACTGATTGGTGCGCTTACAGAATTAGAACGGGAAAGGGGCATTTCTAAAGAACTGCTCCTGGAGGCCATAGAGACGGCCATCATTTCTGCGTACAAAAAGAATTACGGGGCGAGCTCATCTGAAAGCGCCCGTGTAGAGCTGAACGACAAAACAGGGGAAATCCATGTCTATTCAAGGCGTGTTGTAGTGGAAGAAGTAGAGGACGAGACGACGGAGATCTCCCTGGAAGAAGCGCAGGCTTTGGATGCCAACTACACTTTGAACGATATTGTGGAACAGGAAGTCACTCCCGCGGATTTTGGCAGAATCGCTGCCCAAACCGCCAAGCAGGTGGTAATTCAAAAGATTCGGGAAGCTGAGCGTTCCATAGTCTACGACGTTTATTCCAACCGCGAGGGAGATGTAGTCACAGGTACAGTGCAGCGTGCAGACCAAAGGCAGGTCTTAGTTGATCTGGGTGATGTGGAAGCAGTCCTCCCCCTTAGTGAACAGATCCCTGGCGAAAGGTACGAGCATCATGCGAAGATGCGCTTTTATATCAACGAGGTGCGCCAAAGCAGCAAGGGGCCGCAAGTGTTTCTGTCCCGCACCCATCCAGGTTTATTGAGGGCTTTGTTTGAGTTTGAAGTGCCGGAGATTCAAAGCGGGGAAGTTGAGATTAAGGCGGTGGCCCGGGAGGCGGGCAACCGGTCGAAAATAGCGGTGTACAGCCGGGATCCCAATATTGATCCTGTGGGCGCCTGTGTCGGTGCCCGGGGTTCGAGGGTTCAGGCTGTCGTGGCTGAACTGGGCAGCGAACGCATCGATATTGTTGAGTGGCGGAGCGATCTGGAAGAGTTTATCAAAAACGCCCTCAGCCCTGCCAAGGTTCTCTATGCCCTGATTGATGAAGAGGAGAAAGTGGCCCACACAGTAGTCCCCGATGACCAGCTCTCCCTGGCCATAGGCAAGGAAGGGCAAAACGCCCGGCTGGCAGCACGGCTCACCGGCTGGCGCATAGATATCAAGAGTGAAGAGCAGGCTGCTGACCTGCTGGAAGAGCTGCTGCCGCGGGCAAAAGAAGTTGAGGCAGAACCTGCAGAGCCTGAGGCCGAGGAGCTCGATCTCGAGGTCGAAACAGAAGAAGATCGCGGCCTGGAAACCGAAGTTTCGGCAGATGCTTCTGAACCTGAGGCCGAGGCTGAAGAGGCGGAAGCTAAAGCAGAACCTCAGGAAGAGGATAGGCAGGTTGTGCCGGAAATCAGCGAAGAGGAACTGGCCAGCCTGACCAATGTCATTAAACGCAAGAGTTGGCAGGAGCGGTTTGGCGCCATTGAAATTGACACTGACGGAACTCCGGTGAAGGAAAAGCAGGAGACCGGGAAGCAGAAAAAGAAGAAAGAGAAAGTTATCACAGATCTGTCCCAGTTGGATTCAATTAAATTCAACTTTGATGATGAGGAATAGGTGATATGCTATGCGCAAAAAGCATGTCCCCATGCGTACTTGCGTGGGATGCCGCGAAACTAGGCCCAAGAGGGACCTGGTCCGTGTGGTCCGCGAACCCGATGGTAAAGTGGGATTAGACTTAACCGGAAAGCGTTCCGGGCGCGGGGTCTATATCTGCGCCAGGGAAGAATGCCTCGAGAAAGCTCGCAAGGGTCGGCAGTTGGAAAGATCCCTGGAAGTAAGTGTCGGCGAAGATGTCTTTGCTGATTTGAAGAGGGTTTTGCATGAGCAAAGTCTATAGTTATCTAGGTTTAGCCAGGCGTGCCGGAAAAATTGTCACGGGAGAAGGGGCAGTGGAAAACAGCGTCAGGAGAGGACAAGTACTTTTCCTCCTGATCGCAGAGGACGCCTCTGCCAATACGTACCGCAAGTTTAGCTCACTGGCTCAAAATCACAATGTAAGTTTTCTAGTATACGGTGAAAAGGACCTTTTCGGTCAAGCTATCGGCCAATCGCCACGGGCGGTCTTAGGAGTAACTGATCGCAATTTTGCCAACGTGATTCGGGATCAGGTCAAAGGGTCAGTGCAGGAGAAAAATTAGGAGTGATGCTGATGAAAAAAATAAGAATCTACGAGTTGGCGAAAGAGCTCGGGTTGGAAAGTAAGGTTGTAGTCGAGTTTTTGAATGATTTGGGGGCAGATGTCTCCAATCATATGAGTTCCATAGAACCGGACATTGCCAATATGCTGCGTGAGCACTATCTGGCCCCAGAAGAAGAAGTGGAAGTTCCGGTTGATGACCTCGGCGATGAACCCAAGGTGAAAAAGGTGAAAAAGCGCGACGTGGACGAACGGAAGGAAAAGGATGTTCCGAATAATAAGAAGCGCAAGAAGAAGGGTCCGGCGCCTCAGCAGGAAAGGCCAGCCGGCAAGGTAAAGGAAGCCAAGGTAATCACTCTGGGCGAACAGGTGCCAGTACAGGAACTGGCCCAAAAGCTGGGGGTGGCGAGTACAGAAGTAATCAGACAGCTGATGAAAATCGGCGTTATGGCTTCCTTAGCCCAATCCGTTGACTTTGATATTGCCACCATAGTTGCTGCCGAGTTTGGGGCAGAAACAGCCCCAGAGAGGGACCTGGCAGAAGAAGTCTTTGCCGAGGTCAGCGAGAATCCTGCACTGCAGGAGCCCCGTCCCCCGGTTGTGACGATTATGGGACACGTAGACCATGGCAAGACCACCCTCCTGGATGCAATCCGCAAGAGCAAGGTGACCGCCACAGAAGCCGGCGGCATTACTCAGCACATCGGAGCTTACCAGATTGAGTACAACGGCAGGCCCATCACGTTCTTGGACACTCCCGGCCACGAAGCATTTACTGCCATCAGGGCCAGGGGAGCCAAGGCCACCGACATCGCGGTGCTGGTGGTGGCAGCCAATGACGGAGTCATGCCCCAGACGGTTGAGGCATTGAACCATGCCAAAGCAGCCAATGTGCCGATTATTGTGGCCATCAACAAGACGGATCTGCAGGCCGCCAATCCGGACCGGGTGAAGCAGGAGCTGACAGAATACGGGCTGGTTGTTGAGGAATGGGGCGGCGATACCATTGCGGTCAATGTTTCCGCTCTGCATCATGAGGGTATTGATGAGCTCTTAGAAATGATCCTCCTTGTAGCCGAAATGGAAGATCTGAAGGCAGATCCCACCTGTCCTGCCCGGGGCACAGTAATTGACGCCAAGCTTGACCGGGGAAGGGGTCCGGTTGCCACGGTGCTGATCTCTTCAGGTACGCTGCGTGTCGGAGACGCCTTCTGTGTTGGCAATGTCTGCGGCAAAGTCAGGGCTCTGATTAATGATCAGGGGGAAAATATCAAAGAAGCCGGGCCTTCTACGCCGGTAGAGGTTCTGGGCATTACCGAAGTGCCTGAAGCAGGGGATATATTCGTTGTGGTGAAGGATGAGCAGACCGCCCGCCAGGTGGCCTCCATCCGCCAGGAGAAGCAGCGTGACAAAGACCTGAGCCGCACAAGCCGGGTTACCCTGGATGATCTCTTCCAGCGCATTCAGGAAGGCGACGTGAAAGAGCTCAACCTGGTAATCAAGGCTGACGTTCAAGGTTCAGCGGAAGCAGTTCGCTCCTCGCTGGAAAAACTGTCCACCGATGAGGTCAGGGTCAATGTAATCCACCAGGGTGTGGGAGCTGTTTCTGAATCAGACGTATTGCTTGCCACCGCCTCCAATGCGGTAATTATTGGATTTAACGTACGTCCTGAGCCAAATGCCCGGAAAGCCGCCGAGCGCGACGGGGTTGATATCAGGGTCTATCGGATTATCTACAATCTGCTGGATGATGTGAAAGCGGCCATGGCGGGACTTCTCGATCCTGAGTTCAAAGAGGAAACTCTTGGCCGGGCTGAAGTGCGCCAGACCTTCAAGATCCCAGGGGGAGTTATCGCAGGCAGCTATGTGCAGGAAGGCAAAATCGTCCGTTCTGCTGAAGTGCGCGTGCTGCGGGATAATGTTATCATTCATGAGGGCAAGATATCTTCACTGAAGCGTTTCAAAGATGATGTGAGAGAAGTCACCCACGGCTACGAATGCGGCATCGGCATTGAAAAGTTCAATGACATTAAAGAGGGTGACGTTATTGAAGCCTTCACTATGGTAAAGGTGGAACGGAGCCTGTAGGAAGGTGATAGATATGGCAGATCGGCTAGAACGGATCGCCGAGGATATTAAACGTGAAGTAAGCAGCATTATTGCAAGGGAAGTGAAAGACCCCCGCCTGGGCATGATCAGTATTACTGATGTAGAACTGTCACGGGACTTGTCCTGGGCCAAGGTCTATTACAGCCAGTTAGGCAGCGAGGAGGAACGCCGCAGGACCCTGGAGGGATTGAACAGGGCCAAAGGCTTTGTCCGCTCTGAACTGTCTAAGCGCTTGAGAATCAGGCATACACCGGAGATCATCTTTGCATTTGACCCCTCCCTTGAGCAGGGTGCAAAAATGGATGCGCTGCTTCGGACGCTTCAATCATCGAAGGGTGATGAAGGTGAGCATGAATAGCCTCCAGGAAGTTGTTCAGTATCTCAAAGATGAAGACGACTTCATTGTGGTGGGGCATGAGAGTCCCGATCCAGATTCCCTGGGCGCCATGCTCGGCCTGTATTTCGGCCTGATCCAGCTGGGGAAAAGCTGCAGGGTTGTCAGTGCCGATCCGGTTCCTGCTGAGCTCAGCTGGGAGGGTCTGGAACTGATCGAACACATCCCCTCGGGCTTTGCCGCAGGCGACAGCTGCGTGGTAGTGGTTGACTGCGAGCCCGAGCGGACAGGCAGCATCAAGGAGGGTGTAATAAACGCCAAGCGTCTGGTGAACATTGATCACCACCGGCGGGGCCGGGGAATTGGGGATATTGTGTATGTGAATCCCGATGAAGCTGCCACCAGCATCATTGTCTACCGCATCTTGCGTGAGCTGAATGTTTCATTTGACAACAAGATTGCTGCGGCCGTCTACGGCGGCATTGTGGGCGATACAGGCGGTTTCCGCCATGCCAACACTACCAGCGAGGTTATGTTTATTGCCGGGGAACTTTTGCAGTTCAGCATTGATCCGGCCGCCATCGCCAGGGAGATCTTTTCCAGCCGCCCCCTAGGTTTTCTGCAGCTTTTGGGAGCGGCCCTGTCTGGACTGCAAACCGCACAACACGGCAGGCTGGCCTGGATGACAGTAAGCCATCGCCAATTCGCCGAGTACGGGGTGGATCCCAAGTCCAGCGATTACTTTGTCAGTTTTGTCCGTATGCTGAACACTGCTGAAATCGCCATGGTTTTTAGGGAAATCTCCCCAGGCCAAATCAAGGTGGGTCTGCGGGCAAATCACGTTGACGTAGGCAGCTTGGCGCGCCATATCGGAGGGGGAGGGCACAGGCTGGCCTCCGGTGCAACTCTCTCTGGAGATCTGCACACTGTGGCGGCCCAGGTAGTGAAGCTGGCGGAGCACTTTTTGATTACAGGTGAATTGCATGAATGGCATAATTAATGTTCTTAAGCCTCCAGGAATGAGTTCTCACCAGGTGGTGAGCTTTATCCGCAAGCAGCTGCGGACCAGGAAGGTGGGGCATGCCGGCACCCTCGATCCAGGGGCAGGCGGAGTGCTGCCCATCCTGGTCGGTAATGCAACCAAACTGTCCAAGTACCTCCTGGAAGAGGACAAGACCTATATAGTAGAGCTGACCCTGGGCATTTCCACTTCAACCCAGGACGCCAGCGGTGCTACCTGCGATCTGAACACCGATTTCTCCATCACTCCAAGCATGCTGGGTGAGGCATTGGCGTCTTTCCAAGGCACCATTATGCAGATCCCCCCCATGGCTTCGGCAGTAAAAGTAGGAGGAAAAAAGCTGTATGAGCTGGACAGGCAGGGTGTGTCCGTAGAGCGGAAAGCCCGGGAGGTCACCGTTTATTCCATCAACATCATGGCCATCTGGAGCGAGGAAGAAGACAGAATAGGCTTCGGGACCAGGGTTTTGCTGCGGGTTACCTGCTCCAAGGGGACCTACGTCCGTACCCTCTGCCACAACTTAGGCGAGAAGCTGGGCACCGGCGCGCATATGTCCCATCTGACCAGGATCGCCAGCGGTCCTTTTTATGTAGGTGAAGCCTATACCTTGGAGGAAATCGCCTCCTTGGCTGCCCAGGACAACTTCAGTTTCATGCTGCCCCTCGATTATGCTTTGCGGGACTGGATCAAGGTCAAGGTCCATCCTTTGGTGGAAGAGCGAATCAGGCACGGCAATTTTATTCTGCCCGAGCACATGCTGGATGTTCCGGAAACGTTGACTGTCGGAGATGAAGTTGTTCTGCTGGGGATTGAGGGAGATGTCCTGGCCCTGGCGGAGGTTAAAAAGGCGGATCAGCTGATCTGCCAGCCTTTTCGAGTTCTTGTGTGATGGGTGGGGGAGTGCATGAAGCTGAATTGGATTAATCGCCAGGATGTCCCCGCCCGCAGTGTCGCCCTGGGCACTTTTGACGGAGTGCACCGAGGGCATCAAAAGCTGCTGGAAGAGGCAATTGCCCGCAAGCCCCAGGGAGGCACCAGCTGTGTCTTTACTTTTGATATACCTCCGGTGCAGTATTTTCGCGGCACTCTGTGCTTAGTGAGTACTTTCGAGCGCCGCGTCGAGCTCTTTCGCTCCTTTGGCATTGACGAAGTAGCCTGGCTGAAATTTGGGCCGGAGCTGACCAACACAGACGCTCAGTACTTTGTAGAAGAAATGCTGGTGAAGGAACTGAAGGCCAGGGAGGTTATCTGCGGCTTCGACTATCGGTTCGGCAAGGGGCGGGTTGGTGATGTCAGCTACCTGCGCGAGCAGGGCGAGCGCCTTGGCTTTTCAGTAACAGTGGTTCCTCCGGTGCAAGGGAAAGGGGCCGAGGCCATCAGCAGCACAGCCATCCGAGGCCTGCTGAAAGATGGAAGTCTGGCGAAGGCCACAGAGTATCTGGGTTATTTCCCAACCTACCGGGGCGCAGTGAAGGCCCAGGCATCTTCCCATTTAACCTTGGAGGTTGATCCGGCTGTTGTCATTCCGGGCCAGGGAGTATACCTGATTTGGTATGTCCTTCCAGACGGCCGGGGAGGTCCTGCTGCAGCCTGGAACGAAGGTGGGCACAGCATCGGGACTGTGCTGCTGAACCCCGACGAAGAGCCGGCGGGAGAGGTTTTTGATGTCCTGTATATTGCCAAGCTGCGGGAGGACGGTCCACACGAGCTGACTGAGGCAGATCGCTCGAAAGCATGGCAATTATTGACTGGATTTCATTTACAAGATTCAAAAGTTGTGCTAAAATAACATTGTGTTTCAGCAGCTGTGCTGAAGCAGCAGCCCTTTTCTAGGAACTGCGTATCTCCGGCGCATTTCTTGGGAAGCGGTATTTCTAAAATTTTTGGAGGTGGCTTTTTTGATCAACGAATCAAAAGCAGATGTGATTGCGAAGTATAGTCGGCATGAAGGTGACACCGGATCCCCGGAGGTTCAGGTAGCTCTCCTTACCAAGAGAATTCAGGAGCTTACTGAGCATCTAAAAGTGCACAAGAATGACCATCATTCCAGGCGGGGCCTTTACAAGATGATCGGGCAAAGACGGGGTCTTTTGAACTATCTGATGAAAAAAGACATTGAACGTTACCGGAGTCTAGTTGCCGACCTTGGTTTGCGTCGATAAAGAAATGAGCGGGTAACACCGCTCTTTTTTAAAGTAAGATTAGATGAGCTAGGGCAAAACAGGCTATACTAAGGATGGTGTTCCGTTCTGCATAAGGCTGGACTTTGCTGTAGTTTGCCTAGTCCAGCTTGATAACATTATAAATGGAGGTCAAAATATGTTAACCGAGTTTCGCATGGAACTGGGGGGTCGCCCCATAGTTCTAGAGTTTGGTGAATTGGCTAAGCAGGCCAATGGCTCTGTCCTAGTCAGATACGGAGAGACTGTTGTCTTAGCCACTGCCACCATGAGCAGCAAGCCTAGAGAAGGCATTGACTTTTTTCCGCTTCTTGTAGATTATGAGGAGCGCATGTACGCTGCAGGCAAGATCCCCGGCGGCTGGGGAAGAAGGGAAGGAAGGCCGAGCGAAGATGCCATCCTTTCAGCACGCATGATCGATCGTTCTTTACGTCCTTTGTTTCCAGACGGTTTTCGCAATGATGTGCAAATCGTTATCTCCGTTTTGTCCGTCGACAAAAGCAATTCCCCGACCATTGCCGGTCTGATCGGCGCCAGTGCAGCTCTGCATGTCTCCAACATTCCCTTTGGCGGACCTGTAGGGGGAGTAAACGTAGGTTTGGTTGACGGCGAGTTCATTATCAACCCCACCCTCGAAGAGCAGACCCGCTCACTGCTGGATATCACCGTAGCTGGCACAAGTGAAGCAGTAATGATGGTGGAAGCAGCAGCTAAAGAAGTATCTGAGCAGGTTGTGCTGGATGCCATCGATTTTGGCCATGTAATGGTCAAGGAACTCTGCCGGCTCCAGGAGGAGATCCGTGCCCAAATTGGGCTGGAGAAGCACGAAGTTGCAATCTTCCAGCCGGAACCGGAAGTGGAACAGTGGGTTAGAGACTATATCACAGCAGATTTGGCGAAGGCGCTTTTGACTACGGATAAGCTTGAACGGCAGCATCTGGTGGAAGAGCTGCAGGCTAAGCTCCACGAGGCGTATCTGCAGGCCAATGGAGAGGAACTCCACGAGGAGCAGAGCAAGACGCTGGATACAGTCTTCGATCGAGTCATGAAAGAGGAAGTGCGGCGCTCTATCACCAAAGATAAGCTCCGTCCCGACGGACGCAGGCCTGATGAGATCCGGCCAATTACCTGTAAAGTCGGGGTACTGCCCCGGGTGCACGGCACAGGCCTCTTTACCAGGGGACAGACACAGGTTCTGACTGCACTCACGTTNNCATCACTACAATTTCCCGCCCTTCAGCGTAGGGGAAACCCGACCTGTACGGGGTCCCGGCCGGCGTGAAATCGGTCACGGGGCATTGGCAGAAAGAGCTTTGCTGCCGGTCATACCCGGCGAAGAAGAGTTCCCCTATACCCTGCGCCTGGTTTCGGAAGTCCTGGAATCGAACGGTTCATCCTCCATGGCCAGCATCTGCGGCAGCACCTTGTCACTGATGGATGCCGGTGTGCCCATTAAGCGGCCGGTAGCAGGGATTGCCATGGGTCTCATGATGCTGGATGAAGATTTCACCATCCTCACCGACATTCAGGGCATTGAGGACGCCCTGGGCGATATGGACTTTAAAGTTGCTGGCACAAGGGAAGGCATCACCGCTTTGCAGATGGATATCAAAATCAGCGGCGTAAGCAAAGAAATTATGTCTCAGGCTCTGGAGCAGGCCCGTCAGGGACGCCTCTTCATCCTGGACAAAATGGCAGAAACGATTGCCGAGCCCAGAAATGACCTGTCGCTCTACGCACCCCGCATCATCACTATGGAGATTCCGGTGGACAAAATCCGCGACGTGATTGGACCTGGCGGCAAAGTGATCAGAGACATTATTGCCAAGACCGGGGTATCCATTGATATCGAAGATGACGGCAGGGTTTACATCGCTTCCACCGACGGCGAAGGCGGCCTAAAGGCCCAGAAGATGGTGGAACGCTATGTGAAGGATGTTGAGGTTGGGGAAACCTACCTTGGCGTGGTGAAGCGAATCATGAACTTCGGTGCTTTTGTTGAAATCCTCCCTGGAAAGGAAGGTTTGGTTCATATTTCACAATTAGAGCACCGCCGGGTGAATAAAGTCGAAGATGTGGTGGATATCGGAGATGAAGTAATGGTCAAAGTTATCGAGATCGACCGCCAAGGAAGAATAAATCTTTCCCGCAAAGAAGCGCTTCCGAAAGAGAAGGAATTCGAAGCGAAGTAGCGAAATAAAATAACACAAGACTAAGAAGCAGGTAGAAATTACAACCTGCTTTTTCATTTTTTTACATTGAGAGGAGTATGTGCATGGCAATCCTCGCCCTTTACCCTCATGCGAAGACCCTCCACGCAGCCCTCGCTGAACGCGAACATTATGAGACTGCCGCCTTTTCACTCTCTCCAGGCAGTGCCGAATCCGTGAAGCAAGAAATTACATCCTGGCTCAGCAGTTTTCAGGCCGATCTGCAGTTCATAGTGACTAATGATGCAGCGGCCGAGCCGGTGAAGTCCTTGGCCCAGCTTCTGGCTGTCAGAGTCCATACCATTGATCCTGCATCCTCAGACGCATGCTGTCCCTTGGCAGAGGTCACAGGCACTCCGGTTATAAAGCGGAGCTGCTCCGCTGATGCCTTTATCTTTAGGTACATGGTCCGGCAAGAAGCCCGGGCCAAAGGGCTGGACCTAGGCCAGGAACAGTTTATTGCCGCCCACCTTGACGAAGTGCATCAGTTTGGCGCACTGCAGGGCGAGGCCGTGGCGGATGCCCTCACCAGTTTTGACGAAGGTCCCTTTGCTCTGCGCCACAGCGGCGGCCTGCCCTTTGACAGTGTCCTCGACCTTTGCATGGCTGCCGACACCCGGGAAGAGGTTCTGGAGCTTTTGCATGAACAGGGAGGATTAGCCGGCTACCTAGGCTTGGACAACCTTGAGGATCTTTGGAGCTGTACCGGTGAGAAGGCAGATGCAGTACGGGAAGCCCTCGTTTATCAGGTCAGCAAAGAAATCGGAGCGTTGGCGGCTGTCTTGAAGGGGCAGGTTCGCTCAATTCTGCTCGGAGGCGAACTGGTAAGGTATGAGCCTTTTGTGGAAGCGCTGCGTGAGCGCATCGGCTTCATTGCCCCCATTTCAGTCTATCCCGGAAACCAGGGTCTGCCAGCGCTGCTTGCCGGAGCTCAGAGGATTTTGGAAATTCAAGGAAAGGGTGTATAGTCTGTGGGATTTGCCAGTCTAAGGAAGGACGTAAAGCAGGGTCCAAAACGCAGTCTGACAGTTGCCTGGGGGATCGACGGCGGGGTTTTGACCGCCTGCAGGGATGCCCTGGCTGAGGGACTTCTGACGGAAGTTCTGATCACCGGGCCCCGGGATCAGGTTGAAGCTGCTGCAGCAGAAGCGGGAGTAGATTTGGCGGGGTTTTCAATCCATGCCGCTTCCAGCCCGGCGGAAGGGGCTGCTGCAGCGGTCGGCCTCATCCGCGAAGGCAGGAGCGATCTGCTGATGAAGGGCCACTTGGCCACAAGTACTATTCTACGTGCAGTATTGAATAAAGAAACCGGCATCAGGGCCCAGGCCCTGCTCAGCCATATTGCCGCAGTAGAACTGCCTGAAGGGCGCCTGGCCCTTTTGACTGACGCCGCAATGAATGTAAAGCCGGATCTGGCCCAGAAGGTGCAGATTCTGGACAATGCCATCCAGTTTGCCTGGTCCATTGGACTGGAAAACCCGAAAGCCGCGGTTTTGGCTTCGGTGGAAACGGTGAACCCCCAGATGCAGGATACAATCGACGCTGCTTGCTTGGCGGTGATGGGGAGGAGGGGGCAGTTCAGCAGAAGGGCTGTTGTAGACGGGCCGCTGGCCTTTGACAACGCCTACTCCAAAGAGGCAGCACGGCAGAAAGGCATCGAAAGCGAAGTAGCGGGACAGGCTGACATTTTCATGGTGCAGGAACTGACCGCAGGCAATCTGCTGTACAAATCCCTGTCCTATGTGGGCGGGCTTCCCATTGCCGGAGTGATCTACGGGGCGGCCTGCCCCATTGTGCTCACTTCCCGGGCAGACAGTGCCGAGAGCAAGCTGAATGCCATTGCACTTGCCTGCCGGGCGCTGGGCGGCAAGTAGGGAGGAGAGTGTTATGGATCAGATCATCTTAGTTATTAATCCCGGCTCAACCAGCACCAAGCTGGCGGTTTTCAAGAATGAAGTTCAGACCCATGCCACCAGCCTCCATCATTCCAGCGATGAACTGGCCCGCTTTGCTGAGATTGTGGACCAGAAGGAATACCGGGAACAGGTTACAGAAAAATGGCTGGAGCAGGAAGGCATACCCATGGAATCGCTGACGGCGATTGTGGGCAGGGGAGGTCTTTTGGCACCAATCCCAGGGGGCACCTACAGGATCAATGAGACCATGGTGGAGGTAATGGCCGCCGGGAGCTACGGCAAACATGCCTCGAACCTGGGCGCGCTCATCGCCTACGGCCTGAGCTCCCGCCTGGGGATTCCCGCTTTTATTGTGGATCCGGTAGTAGTCGATGAACTTGCGCCGGTAGCCCGCATCAGCGGCAATCCGAAGATTGAGAGGATCAGCATTTTCCATGCCCTGAACCAGAGGGCTAATGCCAAGAAGGCCGCTGAAAGGCTTGGGAGACCCTATCATGAACTCAACCTGATTGTGGCCCACTTAGGCGGAGGCATCTCAGTGGGAGCCCATATGCAGGGCAGGATTGTCGATGTCAACCAGGCTTTGTCAGGGGAAGGGCCCTTTTCTCCGGAAAGGGTCGGTTCTGTACCCACTGACGCCCTGGTACATTATTTTTTTGACCGAGGCTGTACCAAGGCTCAGCTGATGAGGGAACTTGTCGGACGTTCGGGTCTGGTTGCCCATGTAGGCACCAATGACAGCCGGGAGATTGTCGCCCGCATGCAGGACGGTGACGAAAAGGCCGCCTTTTACTATGAAGCGATGTGTTATCAAATTGCTAAAGAAATTGGCAGGATTAGTACAGTCTTTTGCGGTATAGTTGATCAGATAGTGTTAACAGGCGGGCTGGCCTATTCCAATGAACTGGTCGAAAGTGTCCGGGAGAGGGTGGAGTTTATTGCACCGGTTACAGTGATGCCCGGCGAGAATGAGCTGGAGGCCCTGGCCTTTGGTGCACTGGCAGTTCTGCGGGGAGATGAAGAAGCTAAGGAATATTGATGGCATACACAGCGTTGCTGGGAGAGGGGAGGTGAACTGATGCCTAGAGGTGAGGTAATTATCAACAGTGAGCTCTGCAAGGAGTGCAGTTTGTGTGTGGCTGCCTGTCCCCAGGATGTTTTGGCGATAGGGAAGACGATCAACTCCAAAGGCTATCACGCAGTGGAGGCGGTTGCTCCGGAGAGATGTACTGGATGCACTCTTTGCGCTGTAATGTGTCCTGATGTTGTCTTAACTATAAAAAGAAGAAGCCCCGAAAGGAAGTGATCGTATGGCAAGGATTTTAATGAAAGGGAATGAAGCCCTATCCGAAGCTGCCATTCGGGCGGGGCTGAAGGCTTTCTACGGCTATCCCATTACACCTCAGAATGAGATTCCCGCCTATATGGCTGAGCATCTTCCCCTGCGGGGCGGAGTGTATCTGCAGGCAGAAAGCGAAGTTGCCGCCATCAACATGGTTTACGGAGCGGCCGGGGCAGGGGCGCGGGTCATGACCTCGTCATCCAGTCCAGGCATCAGCCTGAAGCAGGAAGGGATCTCCTACATTGCCGCCGCCCAGCTGCCCTGTGTCATTGTCAACGTGGTCCGCAACGGCCCCGGACTGGGAGGCATCCAGCCGGCCCAAGGCGACTATTTCCAGGCAGTAAAGGGAGGAGGGCACGGCGACTATCGCCTGATTGTCCTGGCCCCGGGCAATGTGCAGGAAATGGCGGATCTGACCACCCTTGCCTTTGACCTTGCTGATAAGTGGCGCAATCCTGTGATGATCCTCAGCGACGGAATCCTCGGGCAGATGATGGAGCCGGTGGAGTTCTCAGAAAACGGCACTCTGCAACAGTTGGAAAAGCCCTGGGCGACAACGGGTGCAGTTGGCCGCAAGCCCAATATTGTCAACACTTTAGACATCATCGCTGACAAAGCTGAAAAGAACATGCAGGCTCTTTTGGCCAAGTACGACAGGATTAAGGCAGAAGAGGCTCGCTGGCAGGAAGTGGGCACTGAAGACGCGGACGTCATCCTGGTCGGCTATGGAACCTCAGGCAGGGTAGCCCGCTCCGCGATGGAGATGGCACGCAGACAGGGCCTGAAAGTCGGTCTGTTCAGACCCATCACCCTCTGGCCTTTCCCGGAGAAGCGCCTGCAGGAGCTGGCTAAGTCTGAAAGGACGTTCCTGGCTGTGGAGATGAGCGCCGGTCAAATGATTGAAGATGTGCGCCTGGCCGTCAACGGCGTCAGTCCGGTATACCTTAGCAATCGACTGGGCGGCATGGTTCCCACCCCGGAAGATGTGCTGGCTAAAATCCATGAGATCGTTGAAGGGAGGGTCAGCTAGTGCAAACAGTATTTCAAAAACCCGAAGCACTTACTGACGTGCAGATGCATTACTGTCCCGGGTGCACCCATGGTATAATTCACCGCCTGGTTGCCGAAGCCATAGACAGCCTGGGCATTCGTGAACAGGCCATTGGGGTGGCCAGTGTAGGCTGCTCAGTTTTTGCCTACGACTATTTCAACTGTGATATGCAGCAGGCTGCCCACGGCAGGGCGCCGGCAGTAGCCACCGGCATTAAGAGGGTTCGTCCTGATAACATCGTCTTCACCTATCAGGGCGACGGCGACTTGGCATCCATCGGCATGGCCGAAATCGTGCATGCCGCCGCCCGGTCTGAAAACATTACCGTTATCTTTGTCAACAATGCCATTTACGGTATGACCAGCGGCCAGATGGCCCCAACCACGCTCCTGGGCCAAAAGACAGCCACCTCACCCCGGGGCCGCACTGCAGAGGAAATGGGCTATCCCATTAAAATGTGTGAACTGCTGGCGACTTTGGAGGGGCCGGCCTACTTGACCCGTGTCTCAACCCATGATTCCCGCCATGTGCTCCAGGCCGGCAGGGCTATTAAAAAGGCCTTTGAAATGCAGCAGCAGAAAAAGGGATTTGCCCTGGTTGAAGTATTATCCACATGTTCGGTGAATTGGGGAATGACTCCGGTAGACGCCTTAAAGTGGGTAGAACAGAACATGGTTCCCTATTATCCTTTAGGTGTCTATAAAGATGTCACCGCAAAGGAGGGTAACTGATGGCTGAAATCATTATCGCGGGCTTTGGCGGCCAGGGTGTGCTGGTGCTTGGCCAAATGATCACTTATTCCGGCATGATTGAAGACAAGGCTGTTTCCTGGTTTCCGTCCTACGGCCCTGAACAGAGGGGCGGAACCTGCAACTGTTCAGTAGTTGTCTCGGAAGAGGAAATCGGCTCGCCACTTGTTACCGCACCTTCAGCGGCCATTGTGATGAATGTGCCTTCCTTCGACCGCTTCGAACCCAGGGTGGCCGAAGGCGGGATCCTGATCTACAACTCCTCTTTGATCGATAAGCAGTCCCAGCGCGACGAGATCAGGACAATTGCGGTACCGGCCAATGAAATCGCTGATGAACTGGGCAATGCCCGGGTGGCCAATATGGTTATGCTCGGCGCATTTATCGAGGCTACGAAGCTGATCAAGATCGAAAGTGTGGAAAAAGCGTTGAAAGAGGTGCTTTCTGAGCGCCATCACCACCTGATTCCACTGAACATGCAAGCTTTGGAGCGGGGAAGGGCATACCAATAGCAAACCCCGAGGGGAGGCTGTTGGTTTGGAGTGTTCGCTCAGATGGGCAGTTGTACGCTCAGTAAAGGATTTCCCAGGCAAGCAGGAACTGGATGTTGAGCTTGGCCCCAAAGTGGGCAAAGCAGTAAACTACCCCGACCTTACCGGGCCCTGCCGGGCAGGCGATGAAGTTCTGCTCAATACCACCGCTGAAGAACTGCAGCTGGGAACCGGAGGATGGCACTACGTTCTTGCCGTCCGCGGGAGGGAACGGAGCCTGGCAGGAGGCGGGCACATCATGAAGCTCCGCTATACACCCCTGCAGGGCAGGACTCTGTCAGTGGAGGAGGAGCAGAGTCCCTATCACGACATCCTGAAAAAGGCCGAGTCCCTCCAGGGGCTGCCGGTGGCAGTGGGCAGCCTCCACAGCATGCTTGCTCCCTTTGCCTGGATTATAAAGCAAAACTGTCAGAATATGCGCCTCGTCTATCTGATGAGCGACGGGGCTGCACTGCCCCTGGCTTTTAGCAGAACGGTCGACATGCTGAAAACCAGGGGCTTTATCGATCAGACGATTACCTTCGGCCATGCCTTTGGCGGGGATCTGGAGGCTGTCAACATCTACAGCGCTCTCTTGGCGGCAAAGCATGTCAGCCAGGCAGATCTGGCGGTGGTGCTGATGGGCCCTGGAGTAGTGGGCACCGGGACAAAATGGGGTACAACCGCCATTGAACAGGGCGTCTTCCTCAACGCAGCCCTGCAGCTAGGCGGCACTCCGGTAGCCATCCCGCGCTTAAGCGAAGGGGACCCCAGGCCCAGGCACAGGGGTATCAGCCACCACACCCGCACTGTGCTGGCGAAAGTTGTCCAGTCAGAAGTCTTCCTGCCCCTGCCCCTACGCTATCGGGAACTCTTTCCCGGCGGCGAACAGCTCACGGGACTGCAGCATAAAATAGTCTGGGAGCAGACAGATGCAAGCTTTCAGGAGCTGCATGCTGCTGATCTCCCTTTTTCTACTATGGGACGCGGGCTTCAGGACGACCCCTTGTTCTTCCACGGAATTGCGGCTTGTGCCCAGTTCTGCCGAAGTCTGCCGGCAAATTGCCCGGATGGGGGAGGAAATGATGGTTCGGTAACGAAAGTGAACTAAACCAATCTGGAGGTGGTAAATGGAATGTCGAAAACCACAGTGATCCTAGTGCGCCATGGAGAAACTCTGTGGAACAAAGAGTTGCGCTACCAAGGCCAGCAGGACAGCCCCCTGTCCCCTAAGGGCCTGCAGCAGGCGGAGGTGGTTGGCAGTTTTCTGCAGAACCGCAGCATTGATGCCGTCTACAGCAGTGATCTGAAGAGGGCGCTGCTGACGGCGGAAAGCATTGCCAAACATCATCAGCTCACCCCCATAGTTGATCAGCGCCTGCGGGAGATAGCCTTTGGCGTATGGGAGGGCAAAACCCGCACTGAGGTGCAGGAGGAGTATCCTGAGGTATGGGAGGCACGCATCCGGGATGTGCTGACAACCCGGATTTCAGGGGGAGAGCTGCCCAGCGAAGTTCTGGAGCGCCTGCACAGCTTTCTCAACGCACTTCTCTCTGACTGTCGGGGACAGACGATTGCAGTTGTGTCCCACGGCGGCGCACTGCGTCTGTTGATCGCTTCACTCCTCCAAATGCCCTTAGAAAAGGCCCACTGCATCCACCAGAGCAATACAGGGATTTCCGAACTTATCCATTATGAGGATGGCGAGCGGTGCTGGTGGGAAGCGGCCTGCATCAACAGCACAGGCCATCTGGGATCATATTTTCTCTAGGCTGAGCATAGAGTTAGTTAATGCATAAGCTGAAGAGGTGGATCGGATATGTTTGCAGCAGGCGCCTTCACTGAATTAGCGGCGAAGTACTTTCTGCGCCACTTGCCGCTATACTTAGCACTTATCCTATTGTTTGTCACCGGTTTAGGCTTTGGTGCCGTGGCCACCCACAAGCTTTCACCGGTTCAGAAGGACGACCTGGCCCGTTATATAGCAGGGGTGTATAATTCCTTAGGCGATAATTATGAGGCGACTGCGCCACGGGGCGAAGTGTTTGTGCAGAGTGTGACGGAAAACGTGGTGAAGACTGCGGGTCTCCTCTTTTTGCTGGGATTGACGGTGATCGGAGCCCCGCTGATCCTGGCCGTCGTGTTTGTCAGGGGCTTTGTCCTGGGGTTTACCGTGGGATTCCTCGTTCAGGAAACGATGGTCCAGGGCCTGATTCTGTCCACAACCTGCATTTTGCCCCATAATCTCCTGGTTGTTCCCGCACTTTTGCTTGGTGCAGGCGGAGCTCTGTCGTTTTCCGCCACAGCCCTCAAGACCATGCTCGGCCTGTCGAAGGACGGAATCTATGCCCAGTTCGCCAGCACCACCTTTTTAACTTTCTGCAGCGCCTGCCTGTTTGTACTGGCAGCCCTGGTTGAGACATACTTAACTCCAATTCTAGCCCAGTTTGGCAGCGGCTTTCTGATCTGAAGGGAGGGCTTTGATGTCTGATCAGCTTCTTTTTGATGCTTACTGCTCCTTTCTCCGTATTGAAAAGGGACTCTCTGAGAATACTGTAGATGCCTACTCCGCTGATTTGCGCCAGTTTCGCAAGTTTCTGGCCAAGTACAAGCTTTCCTTGGCAGATGTGGATGTACAAGACATTGCCCTGTATCTTAAGGAGTTGGAAGGACAGTCCGTTGCGCCGCGTTCGAGGGCCCGCAAGATCTCTTCCTTGCGGAGCTTTTTTGACTACCTCGTTGATGAACAGGCTGTTGCCAACAACCCCTGCGCCTATGTGGCCATGCCGAAAACGGCAGCCAAGCTGCCTCAGATCCTGAGTGAACAGGAAGTGCTGGCCCTTCTTGATGCCCCGACCCTGGACAAGCCCGCGGGCTACCGTGATCGGGCCATGCTGGAGGTAATGTACGGCTCTGGACTGAGGGTGTCGGAACTGGTTGGCTTAAATGTTGGCGACATTGATGAGCTGGGTTTTGTCCGCTGCCTGGGCAAAGGAAACAAGGAAAGGATCATACCCATCGGCAGCCATGCCCTCCAGGCAGCCTCGGATTACCTGAAATACGCCAGGGGGCGCTTAGTGACCAATCCCCGGGAGCGGGCGCTGTTTGTGAACGCCCGGGGAAGCCGCCTTACCAGGCAGGGATTTTGGAAAATCCTCAAAGGCTGGGCTAAGGCTGCAGGTATCAAAAAGGAGATATCGCCCCATATGATCCGGCACTCCTTTGCCACCCACCTTTTGAGGCATGGCGCGGATTTGCGCTCAGTTCAGGAAATGCTCGGCCATGCCGATTTAACTACTACGCAGATCTATACGCATCTGGACAAGGGACATTTGCGCGATGTTTACGGTAAGGCCCATCCTCGTGCGAGAAAGGAAGAGGAAGCATGAAAAGGATTGTAATCGTTGTCTTAGACAGTGTAGGCGTAGGCTCACTTCCCGACGCCCATATTTACGGTGATGAGGGCAGCAATACCCTGGGAAATGTGTCCCGGGCGGTTGGCGGCCTGAATCTGCCGAACATGGGGAGACTGGGGCTCGGCAACATTGTTCCTGTTGAGGGAGTGCCACCGGCGGATAAACCGGAGGGCGCCTGGGGGAAGATGGCAGAGGTTTCGAAGGGCAAGGACACTACGACAGGCCATTGGGAAATTGCCGGCTTGACACTGGATGCGCCTTTTCCCACTTACCCTGAAGGGTTCCCCGCTGAAATCATGGAAGCCTTTGAAGCCCAAATCGGCCGCAAGACCCTGGGCAACTATCCCGCATCCGGCACAGTGATCATTGACGAGCTGGGAGAAGAACACATGAAAACGGGCTTTCCCATCGTCTACACCTCCGCGGACAGTGTTTTCCAAATCGCTGCCCATGAGGAAATCGTACCCCTGGACCAGCTCTACGCATGGTGTGAGACTGCCAGGGGCCTGCTCCAAGGCAAGCATGGAGTGGGGCGGGTAATTGCCAGGCCTTTTGTAGGCGAGCCCGGTTCCTTTCAGCGTACCGCCAACCGCCATGACTACAGCCTGCCTCCTCTGCGTCCTACTGTGCTGGATGCCCTTGGAGAAAAGGGTATTCCTGTCTACGGTGTAGGCAAGATTTCAGATATCTTTGCCGGCCAAGGAATCAGCGAGTCCTTCCCGACCAAGGGTAACCAGGCGGGGATAGATCAGGTTGTGCAGCTGATGGAGGAAAAAAGGGAAGACTGCCTGATTTTCGCTAATCTGGTGGATTTTGACATGCTGTGGGGCCACCGCAACGATGCGGCGGGCTATGCCAAGGGCCTGGAAGAGTTCGACGCCCGCCTGCCTGAAATCATGGCCGGACTGCGAAGCGGCGACCTCTTGTTTATCCTGGCAGATCACGGCTGCGACCCGACCTTCCCGGGGACAGACCATACCCGGGAGTATGTGCCGCTGTTGGTAGCCGGAGAGAGTGTCAACCCAGTCCATCTGGGAGTCCGCCGCAGCTTTGCCGATGTGGCCAAGACAGCCGCAGACTGGTTCGGGGTTGAGTATGAGACCGTGGGGATCAGTTTTCTGCCTGAAATCAGATCATAAGGGTGTGATGGGATGCATGCTGTGGACTTGATACAGAAAAAGCGGGACGGGGGGCGTTTGTCCCGCACAGAGTTGGAGTTTCTGGTGAAAGGGTACGTGGGAGGCGAGATTCCCGACTACCAGATGGCTGCCTGGCTGATGGCAGTTTTCTTCAGGGGCATGGATGCAGAGGAAATCGCTGATCTGACGCTGATTATGGCCCATTCAGGCGATACACTGGATCTCAGCGGGATTCAGGGCATCAAGGTGGATAAGCACTCCACTGGCGGCGTTGCCGATACCACCACCTTAGTTGTGGCTCCTTTGGTAGCCAGCCTCGGCGTACCTGTGGCGAAGATGTCCGGACGGGGACTGGGACATACCGGCGGCACCGTTGACAAGCTGGAGAGCATTCCCGGGTTTCAGGTTGAACTTAGCCCACAGCAGTTTATTACCCAGGTGAACACCATAGGTCTAAGCCTGGTTGGTCAGACCGGGCAGCTGGCCCCTGCCGACAAGCTGCTCTATGCCCTGCGCGATGTCACTGCCACAGTGGAGTCGATTCCCCTGATCGCATCTTCCATTATGAGCAAGAAGATTGCAGCGGGGGCAGACGGCTTTGTGCTGGATGTGAAGGCTGGGAAGGGAGCTTTCATGAAAACCGAGGAGGAAGCTGTGGAGCTGGCCAAAACAATGGTGCAGATCGGCAGGCTTGCCAAGCGGGAGACAGTCGCCTTGGTTACAGACATGAATCAGCCTTTGGGCAGGGCAGTTGGGAATGCCCTGGAGGTCAAGGAAGCGATCCTTACTTTGCGGGGCCAAGGGCCGGCAAGGCTTACAGAGCTGTGCCTGGAGCTCGCTGCGGAGATGCTGCTGCTGGCAAATGCAGTTCAGTCGCGCAGTGAAGCCAGGCGCCTTCTGGAGGAAAGCCTGCAAAGCGGCAAGGCGTTGCACAAGTTCAAAGAGCTCATTGAAGCCCAGGGCGGCCAGGCAGATGTTGCAGATGACTTAAGTCTGCTGCCGCAGGCAGCGCACACCACGGAAGCAGCCGCACCGGCTGCCGGCTATGTGCAGGCGATTGATCCGCTGATTATTGGCATTTCCGCCATGGAACTCGGAGCGGGCAGGGAACATAAGGATTCCGTAATCGATCTTGCAGTCGGCATAGAACTCAAGGCTGAAATCGGTGATTATGTCGAGGCTGGAATGCCCTTGGCGACAATTTATGCCAACGATCCGCACAAGCTCCGGGAGGCTGCCGGCAAGGCGCTGCAGGCGTTCCAAATCGGCGACGGCAAGCCGGCCCTCAAGCCTACGATTTATCGGAAAATCACTGCGGAACAGTTATAAAGGATAGTCCTGCCCCATACTTATTGTTATGGGGGGGAAGACTGTGACTTTTCCAGTGCGTTTTAACTCTTGTCTAAAATGGGTGACTGCAGCAGTCCTCTGTCTCAGTTTTCTGGCTGGGCAGGCGGCCGCCCTTGATGTGGGCGGCAAAGCTTATTTCCTGATGGATCCCTACAGCGGGCGTGTTTTCCTGGCAGACGACGCAGAAGAAGCACTGCCGGTTGCCAGCATTTCCAAAGTGATGACCCTGGTTCTGATCCTGGAGGCAGCAGACCGGGGTGAGGTGAGCCTGGACGATTTGGTTGCCGCCAGCCCCTTTGCAGCCAGCAAGCGAGGCTCCCGGATCTGGCTGGAAGCAGGGGAGCAGCTGCCTTTAGGCGAGCTGATCTACGCAATTGCGGTGGGTTCTGCCAACGACGCCGCGGTTGCTGCAGCCGAGTTTCTGGCCGGCAGCGAGGACAGCTTTGTGGAGCTGATGAATGTCCGCGCCCGGGAACTGGGTTTGGAGCAGACTGTATTCAGAAACTGCACCGGCCTTCCCGAAGAGACGGGCTCGAATCAGATGAGCGCCAAAGACGTGGCCGCTCTGGTGCGGCACGCCTTGACCGTTCCAGGCCTGATGGACTTTGTGTCAACTTATGAACATACCATGCGTGCCGACACAACCGGCATTCCGGTCCT